>JAABUP010001255.1_pt1 | contig 53405 bp, 68 predicted proteins | sample 5559201 | NCBI WGS metagenome assembly JAABUP01 (sample SAMN10711887, study PRJNA513373) | rock metagenome | isolation source: Antarctica rocks | place: Antarctica | reverse complement strand
CCAAACTAGCATTATCACAAACCAGTATGCCAACTGCCCAAAACCCCATCTGTCCATCAGTTTGTTTGTCAAATAGTTGCCTGATCGTCCAGTGTCCATGCATACATACAACCATCCATTTGTCTATGCATCATTTCAGCCATCCATCCATCCATTCATCCATCCATCCATCCGTCCATGTGCTCATCCATTGATCCATCCATTTGCTCATCCATTTGTCCTTCCATTCCTTCATCTAGTCATCCATTCATCCGTCAAATTGACACTTGCAGTGTCATTGTACGTGTCAATGACACTGCAAGCTGTGAAGCTGGGCTGTACAACCAACCTGGCTTTTAAACGAAACATCCTGACAAGCTAATGGCAGATGTACAACACTGCAAGCTGCAAAGCTGAGCTCTGTGAATTCCAAACTCAGCATGCACTGTGAGCAAGTACTACACATTATTATCAAAACTGTCAAATTAGTACACCATATAGAGATGCGCAAAACAGACTGCTTTGGATTGACAAGACTTGTTCCGCAGTACCTAGCTCATCATGAGCTGGAAAGCGATTTCCTAGTATTAGTATTTTATTATTATAATTATTAAAATTTATTATTATTCTTATTATTATCATTATTATTATTATTTCTCTATTATTATTGTTATTTATTATTACTGTTATTATTGTTATTGTTATTGTTATTGTCCTTATTATTATTATTATTACTACACATGACCAAAGCCAGCTGGGGTGTGTACAGGCAACAGGGTGGTGGTGCGCTGCATGGCTCCAAAGCTCACAGAGGTGGCCCTGCCCTTCCAGTTCCAGCCCAACAAGTGGTACCATGTGGTCATCACCCACAGCACAGGCAGCGCTCTGTCCTCTTCTGTGGTGCGCATGTTTGTTGATGGCAATCTCGAGGCCTCCAGCCGCTTCAAGTACGTCAAGGTAAGCTTGTCTTAACTTGACTGTCCACTCTGTGGTGCGCATGTTTGTTGATGGCAATCTCGAGGCCTCCAGCCGCTTCAAGTATGTCAAGGTAAGCTTGCGTTGATTTGACTGTCCACTCTGTGGTGCGCATGTTTGTTGATGGCAATCTCGAGGCCTCCAGCCGCTTCAAGTATGTCAAGGTAAGCTTGTGTTGATTTGACTGTCCACTCTGTGGTGCGCATGTTTGTTGATGGCAATCTTGAGGCCTCCAGCCGCTTCAAGTATGTTAAGGTAAGCTTGTGTTGAGTGGACTATCCGCTCTGTGTGCCAGTTTCAGGACTTGTGCTGAGTAAGGTGTCAGTCCTGTGCTGACTAGGGTGTCACACCACTGTGCTGAGTAAGGTGTCAGTCCTGTGCTGACTAGGGTGTCACACCACTGTGCTGACTAAGGTGTCACTCCTGTGCTGACTAGGGTGTCACACCACTGTGCTGACTGGGGTGTCACTCCTGTGCTGACTAGAGTGTCACACCACTGTGCTGACTAAGGTGTCACTCCTGTGCTGACTGAGGTGTCACTCCTGTCACTCCTGTGCTGAGTCGTGTTTCATCTCATCTGAGATCAATGCCATTTAGATGCCACCCGTGCTGGCATCAGCTCCTTGCTTCCTCCGCTTCCCTGACATGCTGCCTGAGATTCATGCGAACTGATTCATGCAAATTGACTTTGTGTCCCCTTGCTGTGCGCCAGCCGTTGCGGCTGCGTCATGACTTCTGGCCAAAGGTCATGTTCTGTTGTGTGCATCTACAGATTGCAGAGCCCATCAACGCCTGCAGCTTTGCAGCTGGCCTGTCCAGCAGGGAAAGTGGAGTGGGCAGTGCGTTCGGAGCTTTCCGTGGTCAGATGGGCTGCTTATACCTGTTTGATGATGTGCTGAATCCAGGTAGGTCTACTGTCACCTTTTAGCATGCTCTGTTGTACAGCGCCATAGTCACCTCAACAGAATTGACTTTGCCATGATCTCCCGAAGAAAGAAGCATTGCTTTCCATTGGAAAAGCAGACATAAGTGTAGCTCTTGACAGCTGTGATCACTACAGTACAGTCTGCTGATTGCTCACTGGAACGACATAAAGTCTTGCACATGCCAATGCAGCAGCGCAGCTTGCAACACGTCTTCGCACCTGCATGGCAGGCCTGTATGCCTTCACTCAGAGCTTGCAAGCTCGCTCAGCCCATGGCTGCCTCTGTTCAACTACCACTGAAGGGCGTTTTCCTTGCCCACAGGGCAAGTTGCTGCGCTCCACGCCCTAGGGCCAAACTACCAATCCGTATTTGCCCCGACAGACTCCAACCCCCTACTTGATCAGGCCCCCGCTGCAGCCACCCTGCTCATCCACAGCAAAGAAGCCCTGGGCTCTCGCCTAGTGCTCAGCTACAATGCACAAGCTGCCGCTGGGCGCATGCTGTACAACACGACTGACATGGATGGAGCTGCTGATGTTGAGCACCAGACTGCAGCAGTGCAGGAGGGCAGCCAGCTGTGCTGCACCTGCCACCTGAGGGACCTGCTGCACTGCCTGGGTGGTGTTAGTGTTCTTCTGCCGCTGGTAAGCCCACTTTCTTTCTCTGATACCAAAAAGTACCCTCCAAATAATTTGATTTGCAATTTGTTTCAGTGTCCTTCTGCCGCTGGTAAGCCCATTTTCCTCTGATAACAACTACCATCCAAACATTTTGATTTTCAGTTTTGTTCCAAACCTAGGTATTTTCCGACAAGGTATAAGCTTGTATGTGTTCAAACAAAGACTACACACAACTATGCACACCCAGACTGTTGCAAAAGGACAAGGTAATCAGATGGTCAACCTGTGTTGGGCTCAACATGTCTGACGCATCACCTGTCATCTGCAGCAATGCCTGAAGATGACAACTAATGCGCATAGGCAACAACGCTGTTGTTACAGACAGAGACTCCGAATGTCTCCACCTTTCAGAATCTGTGGTACTGTCTGTGCAACACATGTTGGCATTAAACCTGGCACATGTGGCACTCATGCACAGGCAACATCTTGGTTGCATCACACAGGGGAAACGTCAGCATCGTCGTTACCTGCAGCAATGCCTGAGGATGACAACTAATGCGCAGTACTTGTGTTCCTCAGGCATTGCTGCAGGTGACAACGATGCTGACGTTTCCCCTGTGTGATGCATATCAAGGTGTCGCCTGTGTTTGAGTGCATCATATGCCAGGGATCATGCCAACATGTGTTGCACAGACAGCACCACACATTCTGAAAGGGGAGACATTCAGAGTCTCTGTCTGTAACAACACGTCGTCGCGTATGAAACCCGTGTGTGACACACGCTGTCAGAGCTTCACAGCAGAGAACTTGTTCCCATCGTCAAAACAGGCCCTTGGAAGATATCAGACTTGTCTCAAATTTTCTCTTTCACACAGTACCATGTAAGTACATTCATTCATGCCTTGTTGTAAAGACAGCACAGCCTTCAGCAGCTGTGGATTGTGCAGGTAGCACAGCTTGACTCTGGTGTGCCTGCAGCCAGCAGTATAAGGTTCATTTGTGTATTGTTGTGGCAACCACATGGCTTTCAGCAGCTGTGGCTTGTGCAGGTAGCACAGCTCGACTCTGGTGCGGCTGCAGCCAGCAGTGCAGGCAGTGAAGAGTCCACCAACATGGTAGACGTGGCAGAGCTGATGGCAGCTGTGGTGGAAGACAGCCCCTCCAACCGCCTCACCATGCTACAAACCTCAGGTATGACTTCCCACACCTAGGCAGCCCGGTATAACACTTGGCTTCTCATTAAATTGACGCCGAAAGGCGTAGTCTTTCCTTTTCTTTTCTTTTCTTTTCTTACAGAACTAAAGCATTTCCACAGTGTTGAAACGCATTTTTACTGTCCCCAGACGTTTCTGAGTGTATGTTTCCAGTGTAGGGATGACGTTTCTGAATTGAAACAGACGTTTTGGGATTGAAAAGAGCAATTGCAACACCCTGAAGTGCCAATGCTCTCGCTATCAGTCTCCGGCAAGATCCAATTGCTTGTCAGTCCTGTACATTCCCGAGCAAGTCCAGTTACTCACTGTACCTGCTCACAAGGACAACAAAGTCTGTTCCGGGCTGCCGCCTTAGGAGGCTCCCCTTATGATTGCCGAAAAGCGTAAAATTTACTTTACATCAAACTCTGTAATCATCAGGGTTGGGCCAGGAAGCCAATCTCTCTGCTTCCGGGCCTGATGCTCACCGTATTTGGCATTCTTGCAGCCTGGGTGCTCAGATCAAGCCTTCATTGGCTCACGACAATGTGTTACCTTGACTGGCAAAACAAAGTCATACAGTCCTCATACAGGCAGCTACCCAGGACTACGAGCAAGACACGTTTTCCTGCAACAATGAATAAATCTCTCTCAGATCTGCTGGGGATCTCCATGTATAGTACACGTTGTCGAGCTTGTATGTCATGAGGCGTAGTCAGCATAAGAATCCGAAATTGACCCAAAGTTGCCGAGGCTGAACATGCATTGCGCAGGCATGGCGCTGTTGGGATACCTGTTGCAGCATTGCAGCCCCACACACCTCAACGCCTCCCTCCTGCGTGCCCTGGAGTCCTTACTCAGGGCTGTTGCGCCCTCAGAGGCCCTGACCAAGCAGCTGCTGCAGCAGCTGCTGCTGAACCTCAGGCTGTGGAGCTCAGCACCTCCTGCTGGCCAGATGAGCCTGCAAGGTCTCATCTTGAAGCTTGCCAAGGTGAAACTCTGTCAAGTGTCTGACACCCCCAGGGCAGCATCAAGGTGTTTTGGAAGTGCTTCACATCTCCCTACCCGATTTTGGTCCCCAGATGTTTCTGGTTCTGAATCTACACTATATGACAAGTGTCTCTGTGAAAGAGAGTGTGACGTCTCTATGTCCTCAAAGAGCTGTTACTGCCAGAAAGAGAACCCTTCTTTGGTGCATGGGCAGATGCTGTGTTATGTACAGTGTTCCTCAGTATCAACTGACCCATCATGAGATGCAGATAGAAGGTCACTCTTCTTGCATGTCTGTTGCAGGCGACTTGTCACGTCATCAATGACATGCATCATTAAGACCTTGTGGCTGTGTCAGTGCCACTACTAATGATAAATATCATTAATTATCAAATTTATTATTCATTATTATCATTATTATTATTCTCATCATCATCATCATCATCATCATCATCATCATCATCATCATCATCATCATTATCATTATCATTATCATTATCTTCATCAATATCATCATCATCATCATCATTATCATTGTCATTATCTTATCATTATCATTTTTATTATTGCTTATTATTATTCACTATTTATCAAGATCCTGTGGCTGTGTCAGCGCCACTCAGCATGGTTGAACATCAGTGTGCCTGTGTCATGCAGAATGAGCCAGCCTTCTTCAGGGAGCTGCTGCCTATTCCCCACATCCTGGCTGGAGTCAGAGCGCACTTCTGGGAAACCCCCTCCCCAGACTCCCTCAAACAGGCGTACGGGGGGGGCCTGACCCTGGACGAGCTGAGGGGGGTCAGACGGGGTCTGCTTCAGGTGGTGCTTGTATTCATGCAGGCGACGGCTGCACAGCAGAACTCCCTAGGCATTGATGACGTTCAGGTGAGCCGTCACATGGGCTTTCATGTGTCAATGTCACATCATGCACTTTTTTACTTTTGGTTTAACTGCAGAACATGAATGAGGAGCCTCCATTTCTTGCTGAAACTGTTGCAGCCTTATAACTCATGATGTTTGCTCATTGTGGTACAACAGAGATGAAGTGAGCAACAGGTCAACCTACATGATAGACCTGAATAGAGAGCCAGGCACCACTGGGTCGTTCCTGACTGTTTTGTCAAAGAGCATGTGTAGTCTCCGACAGCAGCTGGGCAAAAAGCTGGCAAAGGCAGATGTGTAACATGGTTTGAGGCAGACATGTACGCTGCTTGGTGCAGTGAAGCCCTGTGCAAGTTGTGTAAACGGCTCACAGGCTGTGCAGCTTCAAGATCAGGCACTTTGTACATGTGCACTTCGCGCTGTGCACACACTTTGCGCACTTTGCACACTTTGCACTTTGCAAATGATACTTGCAGGCTGTAGTGTCCTTTGTGGGTGACTGCCCAGACTCAGAACTCCTGCAAGACATCCTGGAGATCATCTGCAGTCTGTTGGACCCACGTGAACCCACCCAGCGCCCCATGCTGGCCCGCCTGGGCGAGCTGGGGGGTGTGCAGCTGTTCATGTCTCTGGTGCAGAGAGAGCAGCAGTCACTCAGAGTGCAGGGCTTACGCATACTAGCTGCCTTTGTCCCTTTCCCAACCCAGCCCACGCCGCCTCTCAGCCCACGTGGCACAGGTAATTACCTTCTCAAGCGGTGGTCTAAAAACAGGGCCACATCAGGCAGTATCAACGGCTGACTAGGCTCCTCTAATTGTCTCTGTGCTTTTGATATCTCTTGGTATTGGTTTCCCAGAGGATTCGTCTCTCTCTCCGTTTTGGTAGCTCTGCCTTTGGAGTATGGAGTGCTAACACCAAGTGATTGGTTGTCCTGCTATCCGACTCATTTTACAAGGTGCTGCAGGACCAATCTCTGCCTGCATTTGCCTGGTGCATCACGAACCTGAGTCTACAGGAAACCTGTGCTCAATCTGGAGTATGCTCATGGAGAAGCTTCTCGTGCTAGGCTTAGCTATCAACTGCTTGCATCTTGCAACTGCATCATGCTGCCTTTTGCAATCTCGCAAATTGCGCAATGGTACTCTCCAATGGCACAACATGCTCAGAGTTGCTTGACTGCAGCTGAGTGCAAATCAACTCACTCTGGTCTTCTCTGTTCTGACCTGCCCTTGTGCACCCGCAGATGGATCAGAAGACTTTGTTGTGGTGGGCACAAACACAAGAGCCCTTTGGCCGGCTCTTGCAGACGCGCTGTTGATGTTTCCATATACCAGAGATGCTCGTCTGGCCCTGCTCAACCTGCTTTGCAGCCAACAGGTCAACAGTACTTTCTGTCATCTGCGTGCTGTGGGCAGCATCCCACACACGACCCTCTCAGTGATGCATACTGCTGAGGGTCGGCTTGCAAATGTGCTGTCTTGCTGCTCTTTCCCCATTAGACTGCAGCCTGGTGTTGTTGTCTCATTGCAGCACTGTCCCAATTCGTCATGAGCCTTACTTGACAGTTTCACCACAGTCATCTGTCACCTGCGCAACATGCATGACGGTCTTCACGGCATGTGCCACAATGGCAACATGTGATGCTGAGAAGGTGCTTTCCTTACAATCCTGTCTTGACAGCAACATCTGGTCACACCTGCATCAAAATGCTGCACTAGATGACTGCTCTACTGTGAGATCTACCACTCCCAACTTTCCATTTTGACTCCCAAACTTCCACCCCCAATCTTCCAACCCCAACCTTCCATCCGCAATCTTCCAACCTCAATCTTTCATTCCCAATCTTCCATCCCCAATGTTCCACTTCCAGACTTCTGATCCCAAATTTCCACCCCCAACCTGCCAACCCCAATCTGCCAACCCCAATCTCCCAACCCCACTCTTCCATTCCCAATCTTCCATTCCCAATCTCGTTTTACGTAGTTGTAGCTGACATGTATGGATGCAGGGTCGGGTGCCAGCTGCGGCTCAAGGGCCGCCCCTCATGACAGCAGCCCCAGTGATGGGCATCATGCTGGGCCTGCTCACAGGCTGTGATGATGACAAGGAGCGTCTGGACACTCTCACCACCCTCAAAAGACTAGTTGGTAAGCACCTTTGGTAATGGTCTGTGTCTGCCTAATGCTCATCACCCCTGCTCATTCATTGAACCACCTTTCATCTCTTAGGGACAGGTGAGTACAGTCCTGAGTACCTCCTTGTATGAGGTCCCGCTGTGACAATCAGCGTACTAAATATGAACAGTGTATGTATGTGTTCCAGATCAGACTGAGCAGCTCTGTGTCAACATCATCAGCCTTGCTCATGCAATTTCATGCGTTACACAACTGTGACCTCGTCATTGAATGCAAGCTCTGTTGCATGCGGCCGTTTCAGCAGCCAAAAGTTCCTCAGAGTACATTTCTGCTTGCGCAAAGTCTGGTTTTCTGCAGCAGCTGAGGTGCACATCAGGTGCACTGCATCATGTGCCCTTCCACACAGCTGTAAACAGCATAGGAAGTAATCTTCTGTGGAGAATGAGTAATCACTCTATGGCACTTTGTACGTCATGACCAGTGACACAATTTCGTTCCTGCAGTTGAGGGTCCAAAAGAGAACCTGGCTGTCATCACAAGCACTCCAGGCTGGCAAGAATGGCTGCTTCAGCTTCTATTGGACGGCTCCCCTTGTTTGGCCACACCTCCAAGACCCCCCAGCCAGCCTCAGGGGCGGCCCTCTTCCCCAGAAGGGGCCCCCAGGTCTGACAGTGCTACCCATGCTGCATGGCAATGGGCCGGAGATGAGTGCCAGCTCATCAGGGCATTGCTGAGAGCCCTGCATGGGTTCTGCGTGCAGCACATCCCACATGGCTGGACTGCACTAGAGCAGACAGCTTGTCACCTCAGGTGAATACAAGATGCCCTCCTTGGGAAGGACTAGTGCACCTCATGTGATGCTTCATTCTACTGCCACCTGTGCGGCAACATGTTTGAGGAGTCATGCAATGGTCCCTTGTCCAATGGCTACTTAGCTTCCAGTACAATTTCGTGCTGTGTGGCATAATTGATGAATTTCTCTGTCGTCAAACACAAGCTTTGGTCACGTTTGGTGGCGTCTGTGAGTGTTGTACTACAGCAAACCTGACAGCTGCCTTGGTTCCAGAGCTGCTGACAGTCATCCTTCTCGCATGCGGCCAACATGTCAGCACACAACAGCGTCACACCTTGGCACAACTTGCAAATACTCACTGGCACAGTTGTCAAATTCACAGCCCAGGCATGGGCCCACCTGATGCATCTGGCATATTTTTCAGTATGGGTACGCCTTTTGTACAAGGCATAACCCAATGGTTGCCAGCAACTCCTGCTGAGGCCCTACCCCATGAGGGGGCATCAGCTCTTGAGATGCATCTGGCATCACACCTTGGCACGAGTCACAAATGCTCATCAGCACAGTCATCAAGTTCACAGCCCAGGCATGTGCCCACCTGATGCATCTGGCACCTGCAGGCTGTATGCTGCTAGAGGTGTAGTTGATGGACACGGCCTGTTGCACGAGCTGATGGCAGATGTGATTGAGGATGTGTCGGGTCAGGGGAGTGCTGGCAGCGCAGTAGCAGCAGACAGCTGGCTCACTGTAACATCTGTCACCTCTGAGGTCTGCAGAGACAATGCTATAGGTACACTCAGTTGTATGTGCTTGGGACCAACATGTAGTCGTGATAGGCCTATTGTACAAGGCATAACTCGATGGTTGCCAGCATAGATTTACAAATCCTGCTGAGACTGAAGCCCTACCCCATGAGGGGGCATCGACTCTTGAGGTGCTTGGGACCAACCCCTAGCTGCCTGCAGACAACACACTTCAGCAAGACTGTGTTGCAATACTGCATTACAACCATGTTGCATGTGGGACATGCAGCATGCTGCAGCGATTCATTGTCTCAGCACCCATCAGCCCTGCTGCATGTATCTGCAGCGCTGCTAAGTATCTGTCACAGCTTGTTGCTGGTTCACTGCTGCCAGTTAGCCCCTGCAACAGAAGCTTAGCATGCCAAGCAGGCTTGTTGCTTCGCCATCAGAACTCTAAAGTGGACGATACTGCTTGGAATTGAACAAGAAGCTTAGCATGCCAAGCAGGCTTGTTGCTTTGCCAATCACATTTTCTCAGTGGACAAGAACCACGGGGACTGAACAAGAAGCATGTTTTTGTGCACAGCTTTGCTGGGGTTGGTGAATGAGCTGGTGGGTGGCAGCCTGATAGCCCCTTCCAGGCTGGAGCTGCGCCCCACTGCAGCCACCATGCAATGGGCAGAGCTAGTGGGCAGCCAGGAGGTCCTCCCCCAGGCCTGGGCTTCCATCGGTGTCTCTGTTAGTCAGCAGGTGAAAGATCAAGTACACACGAATTCTCAGGTTACAGAGTGACTCTGCTTTTAAGTTTCTTTTCTATGGAATGTTCACAGGCCCTCTTGTCAGGATAGATGGTCTGTGATTGATTCTGACGCATGCAGGACTTGTTTAAGCTCCCGCCATACAAGCGAGATCTTTCCACAACTGTGAGTTCAACCATAAACCCTGAGCTCTTGCAATACAACCAACATCTTTTGACATCAATGCCCTGAAAGCTCGACCTCAAGCTTCTGTCAAAGAACTGAGATCTTGTCACATCAATGCCCTCGACGTTATATCCTGAACCCCAAGCTTTTGCCATACAACAAAAGTTTTTTCACATCACTGCGTTCACATCCATCCATGTTGTGTGCAGCAGGCTGAAGAAGTGTTCCAGCTGCAGCAGCAGCATTGGCGGCTGGCTGATGCCAGCTGGTCTCTGATCACCTTACTTCAAAAAGCAGCAGCAACCTTGGCTAGCCTTGGTCCCCAGGGGCCAGGCCTCATCAGGCGCTTGACCCCCAACCCCCAGGGGGGCTCAACAAAGGGTCCAGCTGCACTGCCTCTTGCAGGAACAGCCGATCAAAGTGGTGAGCTTGTGTGCATGCTTGAAAATGCAAGGAAAGGTTGTTGCGCTCCAGGCTTGCTGTATGCATGCTTCAGATTGCAAGGAAGATTGCAGTGTGAATGCTTAATTCATTGTATGCATGCTTCAGGCTGCAAGGAAAGGTTGGTGACCCCCAGCTTGTGGTATGCATGCCTCATGCATGGTCTTGTGAATGCAAGAGAAGGCTGTGAGACTCCCAGCTTACATCAATCAAACCTCATTCTTGACACTGACCACAAGTCACTCGCTCCTTGCAACACACCAGATTTCACTTTTGCTCATCACATAATTTCATCGTGAACAGACCAGAGTGTATGCAGAGTGTTGGAGTGTCTTTCCTGAGCCGAGATGAAGCACACCAGACACAAAATATAGAACAGCAGAAAACTTCCCAAAACTTTATTTTTTCCCCAAAAAGTGTTGAACTTTTCGTGCTGACTTGGTTAGTTGTGCATTGCAGGGGAAGCAGCATCCTTGAATACTGGCCTGGGAGACAGCATATCTAGGTTGGTATTACGGCTGCTGCTGCTGTATGTCCAGCAATCGTCCTTGCAGCGGGCCAAGCAGAGGGTCCAGGAATCCCTGGACCTTCTTCCAAACCTGCTGAACCCCACTGATACTCTCAGCAGGTACTAATCAAGAGCTTGCAGCAACTCAGTAGTAGCCTTACAGACACAGTGCTATAGCTCACTAGTTTGGACTTTCCCTGGACTTTTCTTCTAAATCTGATGAACCCCACTGATACCCTAAGCATGTACTAATAGAGCAGCTCAGTACTAGCCTCACAGATACAGTGCTGTAACTCACTACTTTGGACTTTCCTTGGACCTTCTTCCAAACCTGCTGAACCCCACTGATACTCTCAGCAGGTACTAATCAAGCAACTCAGTAGTAGCCTTACAGATACAGTGCTGTGACTCACTAGTTTGGACTTTCCCTGGACCTTCTTCCAAATCTGACGAACCCCACTGATACCCTCAGCAGGTACTGATACAGAGCTTGCAACAGCTCAGTACTGACCTCACAAGTACAGTGCTTCAACTCATTAGTGTGACTGTTTAGGGTGCTTGGATTTGACAGTTGAGCAGATGACATGTGCTGTTTGTGATGCGTGATTGCAGCGCAAGTAGGGAGACTTGTCCTGCACGCATCTAGCTCATCATGAGCTGGAAAGCGTTCAATTATTGTTTTTAGGCGTAGGCCCCTCTGCATCAGTGCAATTTAGTGTTCAGCGCAGCTTGGCGTTGTCACCAGCATAAATTTTGCCCAGGCTGAAAACCTATGATGGTGCAATCTGCATGGTTTCAGCACAATAGTGGTGTGCATCGCTGACTGTACATGCACGTGAGCCTGAAGCTGCTCTGCAGAGAGCAGCACAGCATTGCGCCACATTGCAGCTGTCCTGTGCATTCGCAAGACGTCTAGGGGTAATGTGCTCACGTGTTGTCAAGCAATCAGTTTACATGTTCTGTCTTTGGCGATGAGGCAACCAGGCAAGTGAACAGACAGTGATTGAGAGTTCTGGAAAGTTTCAACAAGACAAGCCATTTACATTGCTGATCTGGACCACAGAAAGGTGCAATTCTGTCAATGACGTGAATGGCATGTGCACAACGTTCATCAATCAATTTGCAATTTCCTGTCTTTTGGAGTCATCAGGGGAGTCAACAAATGACTTAACTCAATTCAATCAATTCGATTTACATTTTCTGTCTTTAGGAGTCATCAGGGAAGTCAACAGACAATAATTGGGAAAATGACACATACTAAGCACTACATGTTCAATAGCTGTAACTTGGTGTGCAGGGACAGAGTCCACATGCTGCTGGCAGCCTTGAGCCTCATGCATGAGCAGATCCACCAAGCAGGGAATGCCAAGAGGTGCCAGCTTGTGGAGGCGGCCATCACGCACTTTGTCAAGAGGTTCAGACCAGTCCTGCTGGACAACAGCCAGCAGGATGAAGCTGGCCCAGTAGCAGCTTCAGGACAGCCTGTGGCGTGGCAGCAGGTTAGAACACTGTCTCTAAGTCCACATGCCCTACCTGGGCTGCCCAGTATAATACCTGGCTTCTCATCAAAGTGACGCCAAAAGGCGTGGTCTCTTCTTTTCCTTTTTTTTCACATGCCCTGGTCCTGATCAAGTAATATGCTGCTGTCAAAGGGAACGGAAGGAAGGCACTACACAGTGGCAGAACATGGCTTTCCTGCGTGTTGTATACAGCCTGCATACAATAATACATCAGCTTGGCACATCTCATCGCCCAGCCTCGGTCTGCCTACAACAAGCTGTCACTGCCAAAACCCCTATCCTGCAATCAAAGTCTGCACACAACAAGCTTGCACAGCTCAGAACACTACAGCCACGACACAAAGCGAACCTGTAACTTGAGTTGTCTGACTGTGCAGATGCAAGGTGTGGTGCAGCAGCAGTTTGTGGTGCGGGCCGTGCTGCTGGAGTGCAAGTGCATGCAGCATGAGTGCTGCAGACACTACAACCACGACACACAGCAAACCTGTCACTTGAGTTGTCTGACTGTGCAGATGCAAGGTGTGGTGCAGCAGCAGTTTGTGGTGCGGGCAGTACAGCTGGAGTGCAAGTGCATGCAGCATGAGTGCTCCAGACAGGCCTCGGCAATCCAGCTGTTGGAGGCTGCTGCAGACCGGCGCCGCATGGAAGAGCGCCGCCTGCAGCATGACTTCTGGGATGTGGCACGAGAAGCCCTTGGTATGGGTTTTCACCTGTGAATTTTTACCCTGTACATCCTGATCAATTTTAACATTGTACACATGATCTGCATTCACATACGTGAGCAGTCACGCCAAGTCTGGAAGCTGGCATGAGAGCTTGCACATCTCTCTGAGAATGATGTTGGTGTCATGCAGAGGCAGTCATCACACAACAGAATGTGATGTGACTGCAGTCTTCACACAACAGAATTTGGCATGGCTGCAGTCATGCCACAACAGAATGTGGGGTTGTTTCCTGCCTAGCAGCCCAGCGGGCACCCCCAAACCCTGTCAGAGGGCCTGACGATTGTTCTGTCTGTGCAGGTGTGCTGTGCGCAAGCGAGCGATCAAGAAGAGCAGCGGCGAGAGTAGCTCACGATGAGGAGACTCAGGCGGTGGCGAGGCAGTGGCGCCGCCTGCAGCGTGGCCTCACCTTCGACAGGGGTATCTGGGCTGACCCTGATGCACCCCAGCAGTACCATTGGAAGCTGGATAAGAGCGAAGACAGTGTCCGAAGGTAAACAAGTTGCTTGTCATTATGCGCCATGGGTTTTTGGCCAGGATACTGACAAACAAGGATACTGACGTCGGCACATCTGTACAACCTGTCATCATGAGATGGTTGCTTTTGAGCTATGTAGTTGTGCGTCCTATCTACTTACTTATTGGCGCTTTCAGTTATCACAGCATATGTGCTTTGTGTCTACTTACCCATTTGCATTAGCAAGGGTGCTCACACACTGCAAGTCAGTCAACAACAACAAGAATGCTGTAAACAAATTCGACCAGAGAAGTGGCAGACGCTGCATTGTCATACTTGGACTACGCGTGTTACTTTCAGTAGTGACAGAACCGGATGCTGTAGATGACATGGGCACATTCTATCCAAGCAGAACTTGGAAAATTGATTTCTATCAATGCCAAAAATGCTGAATCACAACATGCAAGCTGCCCTGCAGGCGTATGAAGCTGAAGAGGAACTACCACTTCATGCAGTATGATGACCATGCCAAGGGCACTCCTGTCAGTAGCCCTACTCACGCTGACCGGGGACGCCCTGACCGCCTCCTCTCAGGTGAGCACACAAAGTAGAGACTTCCTTTGTAAAGTACAAACTTCTTTCGCAAGAGTGAGCAAGTTGTCTGTCTCAGTTATGCTTGCCTACTGCAATGCCGCCTTGCTGTCTTCTTACTTCTATGGGTCAATTTGTCAGCCTGTAATTTTGCCTGCCTGCCTGCCTGTCTATTGTTGTCAAGCACCCTGCAATAGCACAGCCTATCACCTTATCCTTGTAAGCTCACAGAATCCAAGGTAGCCCTTGCAGACACCCCATCCTTGTGCGCTGCCACTGTTCCATAAGAGTTGCCAGCAACCTCACCAGCTGAAGCCAAAGGCTGCTGCTGCTGCTGCTGCTGCTGCTGCTGCTGCTGCTGTGATATGTTTGTAACAAAAAACAACCTGGAGAGTGCTGCTATTTAATCTGTTTGTAAAGAAAGAAAGCCTGGAGAGTTTCCAGCAGGTGTACTGAGAATGAGAAGCCGCATCCTGGATGAGGAAGACCCTGAGGGCTTTGGGGCTAGCCCAGAACGGCCCTCCTCCCCAGTCAGCTCCCCATCATCGCCTCGAGCACCTCAAAGGTGCCATTTGACTGCAATCATGTTTAGGGTTGAAACCCTACACCGCAAAAAAACTGCTGTCATTCTCAATACTCTGATTAGCCGATGCTGTAATGCTGGTGTCCTCTGCCCATGCCTCTTCTTGTCTGGCGGCTAAGAAAAGCCTGGCTATACCTGTCTTTCCCCCTGGACAGGTGGATAGCTATGCTCTGGCCCTTTGCAGCAAATATGAATCCTTACTTTTGTATGCTGCTTTCTTCCTCCTGAAAGGAAGCACTATCTCCCTATTGTGCCATCACCAGCCAGTTTGCTATGTCTACTCTTGGCATTGTTTGAGCCTGTCTTTCTGAGTGTTTGTCCAACACTGGTTGATGAAACAATGAGTTACGCAGGACATTGCAAGACACTTACTGAGTAGCATCCCATGGTCTTGCTGAAAACAAATCTCAGGTTAGGCTCCTATGTTGCAGGGCTGCCAGTGTGGAGGCTCTGGACATGTCCATGCCCCTCAGCTCTGAGACCCTGCCTGATGATGACCGAGAAGCAAGGGCAGCTCAGAGCCAACAGGAACAAGGCCAGGTCAGCTTTTCTACAACAGCAGCATGTCTAGACTGGCCTTCTTTGTTGGCAGTTGTGTTACTTCTTTTCTTTTCTTTTCTTTTCTTTTCTTTTCTTTTCTTTTCTTTTCTTTTCTTTTCTTTGCCCTTCTTTCCTTGCCTTACGATGACAGCAAAGCTGAGGCAGATCAACGCAGCAGGAACAAGACTAGTTGAGCCATCAGGCACTGGATCAAGGCCATGCAACATGCATATCATGTCACAGCAGGCAAGCATCTCTACTTCACGACCACAGCTGCAGCAGCAGCTCTCATGTTGCATCTATCACGGCTTTACCTTCTGACAGCTGACCTGATAACAGTAGACAAAGCCATGCTGCTCACTTTCAACATGCTTGGGTTCATGCAAATAGTCTCATCTCCTTTGACATCTGCTAGCTACTCAGGCAGCTGTTGATTGCTTGAAGAAGCTGCATATTTACAGCAGACAAGCCCGAGCAGCAGGTCACACCTGATCATTGCAAGATCAACGGGGTTCCATGAGCAGCTCTGGGTTTGGGTCAGATTGGGCCCAGGGAATGCCATCTCAGGCACAACACTGAGCTGAGATCTTGTGTTTGCCTCCCAAAGCACCTCGTGTCGCCTGGTAGTGGGTGATCTGTGGCCGGTCATACATGCCACAAGTTGTCCAACATAGGTGACATGAGCTGCAGCAGGAGGCAGACGCAAGACCTCCGCTCAGTGCTGTGCTTAAGATCAAGCCAAGGCGCTTTGGTGGTGCATTGCAGGTCTTTGGTGTTGAAAATGATAGTAGCCAAAACGCTTTCCAGCTTGTGTTGAGCTAGGTACGTGCAGGACAAGTATTGTGTCTCCAGAGCAGCCTGTCTTGTGCATCCCTATAAGGCCTGCTAACACGACACTTTTGACAATCACATAACGCAACATTACTGAAACTAGACCTAGGGTGACCAGGTGGGCGAAGCCCCTTGACCTCACCAAACAAAAGCTTTTTAGGTTTGGTGTTTGGTGTTGTGCAAGTCACAAGGGCTGCCTGATGTGCTGCAGGTCATCTTCACAACAGCATGTGAGCTTGTCACTCCCAAGCACGTGGTCTCTGGGACCCTGAAAATCCTGCAGGGACAGCTGCAGTTCACTGGGGACTTGATTCCAGAGGAAGGGCCTTCAAACAGTCCCCAAGAAGGTCCAGTAACAAAAGCCAAGGTGAACAGCTTGCGCATGGCGTATGAATAAGCCGCAATTTTGCATGTCAGATGCCACAAAAGCCGCCAGTTTGTGTAGTATTCAGTCTGTGTCTGACAGCGGCCACAAGATTTTATGATAGAGCCTATTGCACATCAGGAAGCCTGCTTGACCTGGTTGATCGTCGCTTGACCATGTTATTGTTGAACGATCACCGTCCCATCTCCTTCGATTAAACCACTTAAATAATTTTAAACTCTATGTTTCTCTTAAATAGATTTTCCACAGAACACTTTTGGCGTATTGTCTGGCTCTGGCAAGCCATGAGTGATTGTGCATGCCTGACAGCAGCACACAAAGATTGACAGCAGCAAATCTTTCAGCAGACATACATTTGATTGCATCCCACATGCAAGGAGCATCCGGTATGACCACAACTCACTGTGAGTACCATGGTGCTCAGTTTTACATGCGCTCCTCTCCCTCTCCCAGTCCCCCCTCCCACTCCGCTCTGTGTACTTCTGCATAAAGCCGGACTTATTTGTACTTGTTACCAGCTGCTCACTAGTTGCCCTGAGTTGAAATCAACGATACAATGCAATGCTGTTGCTGTTGATCACAGTCATAGTCATGTCTAGCCCTACTGGTGAACTTGTTTGCTTACTAGTGTGCAGACAACAGGTACATGATGTTTGACTGCGACAACAGTTTGCTTGATTTGAAGTGTATGTGGCCGTCACATGTCAACTACACAGCCACTTCCGCATGTGCTTATGTACATGCCGACAGCAGGTGCATGTCGTTTGACCGCGGCAACAGACAGCATGCCTGAATTACATCATGCATTCACATGTCAACGAGACAGCAAACTTTTGAGCTTGCTTACCAGTCTGCAGACCAGCAGGTGCACGATCGACTGCAACAACAGTCAGCGTAAAGTACAATGGGTGTTTGCAGGAGGTCAGGAGTCATAAGGTGTGGCCCATTGCCCAGGTGGCAGAGCTGCATCATGCACGCTACCTACTGCAGCCACGAGCCCTGGAGCTGTTCCTGTACAACCACTCCAGCGCTCTCCTCAGCTTTGAGACCCCCAAGGTCAGCTATTGACTACGCCACTGTGATCCTTCCAATGTCATGATCACACTGAGTAAAATGCTCACAATCCTGCAGCCCTAATTTGGGACCTACACCTTTACCCCACTTTCACCCCACCTTCACACCTTCACGCAGTAAGCAGATGGAAAGACAGTGATTCGTGGCTCAGGTGATGCGGGATGTGGCAAGCTGTGTACGAAACATAACAGGGCGCATTGCCATCATGGACAGGAAGCGTAAGCTGGAGATGGCTGGCCGGCTGCAGCTGCGCTGGCAGCGCTGGGAGATGACCAACTATGACTACCTCATGCAGGCAAGCACTGCCATCACCTGTACCAACTCTGCTGTGAAGCAAACACTGCTATGAGCCCTAGCAACTCTGCCATGAGGCCAGCAGTGCTGCTAGATGTAGCAAGTCTCCCATGAAGCAAGCACTGCTACGAGCTGTACCTGCTCTGCTGTGAAGCAAGCACTGACATCAGCTGCAGCAACTCTGCCATGAAGCAAGCACTGCTGTTAATCTGCGTCTACTCTGCTATGAACAGAGCTGTTAGTTGCATGTTCAAGTTAGTGAATGATACAGAGATAGCATGGCCTGCTAGCAAAGATGGCATGTGGATATTAAGAAATGGTGTCAACTCTGCTATGCAGCAAGCTGCCGTCAGCTTGAGCAAAATGTGTTCTGAAATTAGCATACTGTTTCTGTCTTGTCTTGACTGTCTCATGCAAGAAAGGCATGGCTGTTGGCACCACTAGCTTGAATGTTCATGTGAGCAAGTCTGGCAGGAACGCTGCATTCTGATGTTGTGCAATAAACATTTTCCAGCAATCATTTGCATGATCGTTTGCACTGTACAATGGAACACCCACTGGAGCTGTAATATTGTAGTCCATACACAGGTGACCCCTGATGACCATCTTGACTGTTGATAACTGCTGTGCATCCTGTCTTATGCACCACACTGCGCGGCTTGTGAGCATGTGCAAATGGGCTCCCCCAAGATACATCTCTGACTGAGAGTAAGAAAACATACGCGGTCATCAAACAGAGAAGTTCTTCTTTGCAAGTCAAAACTCAAAAAGGCTTCCCAGGTAGGAGGTCATGGCTCAGAGTTCTGTCGTGATGCAGTTGAACACACTGGCCGGGCGTACATTCAATGACTTGAACCAGTATCCAGTCTTCCCCTGGGTGCTGGCTGACTACACCTCAGCCAGCCTGGACCTGAATGCTGCTGCCACCTACCGGGACCTCAGCAAGCCAGTAGGCGCCTTGAACGAGAAGAGAAGGCGCGAGTTTGAGGACCGGTTTGACAGCCTGAAGGAAGACCCCGAGATTCCTCCGTTCCACTATGGATCTCACTACTCCTCTGCTGGTGAGCTGCCTCACTGTATGCACAGCTTTTGCTCTGTTGGTGGGCTGCCTGTATGTATGCACAGCTTTGTGCTCTGCTGGTTGACTGGCCGCCTGTATGCACAGCTTTATGCTCCACTGATCGACCATCTGCCTGTGTGCACAGCCTTGTGCGCTACTGGTTAACTGCCTGCCTGTATGCACAGCTTTGTGTTCCGCTGATGGGCTGCCTGCCAATCTGCACAGCTTTTGCTCTGCTGGTCAACTGCCTGCCTGTATGCACAGCTTTGTGCTTTGCTGGTAAGCTGCCTGACTGGATGCACAGCTTTTGCTCTGCTGGGCTGCATATATGTATGCACAACTTTGTGTTTTCTTGGTCGACTGCCTGACTGTATGCACAGCTTTTGCTCTGCTAGTCAGCTGCCTGACTGTGTGCGCAGCATTGTGTCCTGCTTGTTGGGTGGCAAGTCCGAGCAACATGCTGTGCTCTGCGGATCAGCTGCAGGCAATCCGTGCAAGCAAGCGTGCTCTGCTGGTGCAAGGTCTGTCTGTGCCATAGAGTGTGTGCTGCATGACGTGTTGTGTCTAGCAGTGCAAGTGTGGTGCAAAATGCGCTTGCTCTTTGTCTTTCTGGTAGGCCAACAAACAAACCATGTTTTGACCTTTACTATTTACCAAACACTCACAAACTTTGTGCACGTTTGAAGCCAATATGAATTGGATCTCCCTCAGTGGGTTGTGCAGATCTTCTGTATGTTGAAGCCATGGCTATAGCAAGAACTCTGTGATGTTACAGGCAGTTGACACAAATGCAGAGCAAGCTGGTAGGAGACAAGACCTGAACAGCATGATCAAAATGACATGCACGGATGTGTCTGCAGGAAATGAGCTCTTGTACCTGATCAGATGCAGCCACTGACACCGATGCAGAGCACCCTAGTATTCACCATACAGCATCATCACAATGAGGTGCACAGCTGTGTCTGCAGGAATTGTGCTCTTCTACCTGATCAGATGCAGCAACTGACACCAATGTAGAGCAGGCTCATAGTTTACCCATGCAACATGATTGCAATGAGGTGCACGGCTGTGGCTGCAGGAACAGTGCTCTTTTACCTGATCAGATGCAGCGACTGACACCAACGCAGAGCAGGCTGGTATGGTGACCAGGGGTTCCTCATATGTATCACTCAATACACAATATGTAATACGTAGTACAGTATTGGCAAACCAATTAACCATGCAGCATGACGAGGTGCACGGCTATGTCTACAGGAACTTTGCTCTTCTACCTGATCCGGATGGAGCCTTTCACCGCCATGAACCGCAACCTACAAGGCGGCCGGTTTGACCATGCAGACCGCCTCTTCTCTAATGTGGCGGCCACCTGGGACAACTGCCTCCACAGCAGCAGCGATGTCAAGGAGCTCACGCCAGAGTTCTTCCACCAGTCAGAGTTCCTGCTCAACAGCAACAACTTCAACTTGGGCACGCAGCAGGTAGTCATAGTCAGGGCTGTTGCTCAACAGTGACAACTTCAAATTGGGCACGCAGCAGGTAGTCATAGTTAAAGGTCCTGCTCAACAGTGCCAACTTCAGATTGGGCATGCAGCAGGTAGTCATAGTCAGAGTTCCTGCTAAACAGTGACAACTTCAACTTGGGCACACAACATCTAGTCATGAGCTTCCAGCAGTTGGAGTGTCTCCTCAACAGCAACAACTTCAATTTGGGCACACAGCAGGTCACTGTGAAATCATAGCAGTCAGAGACTTCACTCAACAGCAGAATTTTCACTCACTAGCAACAACTCCAATCAGGTCACACAGCAGGCAGTCATTTTCCACAGCGACACCCTGTGAACACAGTGATCAACCAGTAAGATGTTCTGATGTCACACTGGACAGAGTGCAAATGTCATGTTGAACCAAGTTTCCTAATTGTAGCCTACTGACTGCGCTGCTAGACTCACACTTCATTACATCTCATCAGCATAATGATGTTTGGCGTGTGACGTAGTGCTGATGGCAGTTTGCACACCAGTTGCATCTTGCTATGTTCAGTCTCTGCATTCTGCTACTGTGCTGGGTGTGTTTACACAGTGATCCCGTCTCACGGTAAATGCAGGCATTTCATGGACAACTCTTTTTTGCCTTGACACAGAATGTGCTATTCATATTCAGGTGCTGAATGTGCCGACTGTTTTGTGCTACACAACTTATGTCATGCAGTGGTCCAGATGTTGGGGTTCTTGGAAACATTGTATTGGCGACTCACCTCTGCAGCGCACATTGTACCATGTACAGGCAGCGTGACAAAGATTCACCATGTTTGTTGTGCAGACTGGGGTTGCATTGGGGGATGTAGTGTTACCCCCCTGGGCTCATGGCAGCCCAGATGAATTCATCAGGCTGCAGCGTGAGGCTTTGGAGAGTGACTACGTCTCAGAGCACCTGCATGAATGGGTTGATCTCATCTTTGGGTAGGCTCTGCTCTGCAGCCTTGTACTTCCACAACCATTGCCACTGTATTCATTTGTCCTTCCCTGCCAGTTGCTTGCCAACCATCTCTCTCAGGCAAGATTGCAATAGGGTGCATGATGCGCACATTTGATGAGCAAGCACTGGACTCTTAGCGCCCGCCTTGTAACATAGCAGGTGAAAGTGACTTGCAGCAGCACACAATTCAGGATGATAGTGACAGTGTTGTCTTGGCATGCAGGTTCAAGCAGCGTGGCAAAGAAGCAGAGGAGGCCTGTAATGTGTTCTACTACCTCACCTATGAGGGAGCTGTCAATCTTGACCAGATTGAGGACCCAACGCAGCTCAAGGTATGCCCATACCACAGCAGCTGCCATTCTCTTTTGCAGCATGTCACTCAGCCAACAATGCACGTCATTGCCTAATGGTCCTGAACTCTCAAATCATGTCAGAAGTGTTGTCAGTCTACCATCCTATCACACTGCTCCAAAGGTGTCTTTCAATGACGTCCTGCGTAATGTTCAGGCTGTAGAAGAGCAGATAAGAAACTTTGGGCAGACGCCTTCCCAGCTCTTCAAGAGGCGCCATGTCAAGAGGGGGGCCCCGCCCCCTCCCTCTGCGAGACCCCTGCTGAATGCCCCCTCCGCCCTGGAGATTGTCACTGTGGGACAGCCCAATCCAGCCAAGCTCAAGTGAGCTCACTCCTCCTGACCACCTTCTCTAGACTGATTGTTCTTCTTCTGAGCAGACAGCGCTCTCGATGCTGTGTCCGCGTGTTGAGCTCCAATTGTCGTACTGCCAAAGATTGCTTCCTTGCAAACCTGGCAGTAGGTCATGCCCTGTCAGTGCGACGTTGCCAGTCAGAGAGGCACATATCAGCCCCAAAAGGCAGCTGTCAAGTCCTGCAAGGGCAAGCTCAAAATCCGACTGCCGTTGCTATCCTGCCGTGTAGTCTCTGATCAGCATGCAGCTGATGGGAACAGACTTGATCTCTCCCTTGTACGCTGCCCATAAAAGACTGTCTCTTGAAGGATGGTGACTGTGCATGCAATGCCATTTGTACCTTCCATTTGCACTGAACAGCACCTGCCATTTGCTGTGAAGGGCCCTTTCTCCAGGCCCTGAAGGGCACCTTCCATTTGCTGTGAAGGGCCTTTCTCCATGCCCTGAAGGGCACCTTTCATTTGCAGTGAAGGTCCCTTTCTTCATGCCCTGAAGGGCACCTTCCATTTGCAGTCAAGGACCCTTTCTCCATGCCCTGAAGGGCACCTTCCAGTCGCAGTGAAGGGCAGCTCTCTTGTGCTGCAGAGGCAACATGGGCATTGCTTGCTTGGAGGTGACAGAAGGGCGGGTGGTGCTGATCAATGCTGACAGGGCACTGTCCTGCCACCGCTGGGTCAGCCTCAGGACTGATGCCGGCGCCTTCACATTCACCAGTGCCACCCCTGAGATTTCGTACACTGTGGAGGCTGAGTCTGGCCCTCCTAGGTCAGTCACTTCTGACTTGCATGATCTGCAACTTGGGCATTCCCCAAGCGTCTCATGTTGCATTTTGGCACATCATTCACAACACTTTTAGTGTTGGGCCTACACGGCTGACGTACAACCTAGGACCCATGAGAAGTGTATGAGTATGGGTTGGGAGGAAGTAGGCTGATGACGTGCTGACTTAGTTGACATCTCTGAGCAGGCCTCTGTACAGCCGAGCTATGATGCAATTTGCAGTTGCTTGCTGGCAGTGACAGGATGTTGCACACAGTTTCCACAAGACGCATGGGTCAATGCATCGGAGCTTGAACTGCCTGTACAACGCATATGCCCTCCACCCAACTTCGACCGTTCAGAAATTCAACCCAAGCTCATGCAAACGCTGCGCTGCACATTGCGTCAATGCAGCTGCAATGTTGTAGAAAGGCATGAACCCTTGATGTTCAATGACAAGAGGTTGGCTGCAGGATGCTTGGAACGCCCTTTGCGACTGAAATAGAAGCCCGCCACTGCTTTGCAGTCCTGCCCGGCGGCCGCACAGTCGTCTGCTGCGGCTACTGGGACAACAGCATCCGCTGCTACACCACAGACGAAGGCCGCCTGCTGCAGAGCCTGCACCAGCATAAAGACGTCGTCACCTGTGTAGCAGCCGGCACAGACTCACGGACAGTCGTATCAGGCAGCAGAGACACCACTCTGGTCATCTGGGACGCTGTGCCTCCTCCCAGAGTGGGCAAATCAAAGCAGAAGGGACCTGTGAGCCTGGTGTTGAGAGACCGGCCCCGACATGTGTTGTATGGGCACAGCGATGCGGTAACCTGTCTGGCGGTGTGCACTGAGCTGGATATTGTGGTCAGTGCCTCGGCTGACGGCTCTGTCCTGTTCCATACGCTGCTGGAGGGCAGGTAGGCCTCACTGTTGCCCTTCATGCTTCTGTGGCATGCATGCCAGTTTGCAGCATCAGTGTTACCAAGCAGCGCTGCTAGAGGGCAGGTAGGCCTCACTGCTGCCCTTCACGACATTGCTAGAGGGCAGCTAGGCCTCACTGTTGCCCTTCACGACACTGCCAGAGGGCAGGTAGGCCTCACTGTTGCCCTTCACGACGCTGCTAACGGGCAGGTAGACCTCACTTTTGCCCCTCAAACTTCTGTGGCATGCATGTCAGGTCACAGCCTTAGTGTTACCGAGCAGGGTTGCTTTCTGCAACCAGGTCAAAATACTCACAGCAAGCACCCCAACAGAGTACGTGCTTGATGCTGATGAGCAAGCAGTAAAAGCAGCCATACCTGAGCAGCTGGACGTATGAACTGGATGTTTTTAATTTCTGCATGTGCAGACTGCAGCGCCAATGCATTAGCTACTCCAATGCATGCTGCAAGTTGGCCAATCAAAGGTTCTGGATACTATTTGCATCTTTATGCGCCCCTATGCTGAAGACAAGGCCCTGACACTCAAATAAAACATCTCCGCAATGTAGAAACACGTTTTTCCTGTCCCGAGATGTTTTTGGGTTTAGATTTCCAGTGTAGGGATGACGTTTCTGAATTAAAACAGACGTCTCGGGATTTGAAATGAGCCATGTGCTTCCTGCAGGTATGTACGCTGCCTGCATCTGCCCCACAATGCCCCTCCTAAGCTTCTGGCAATAGCCCCTGGCCCTGGCATCCTGCTCGCCCACAGCTGGCAGAGCTTGGCCATCCATGCCTACACCATCAACGGCCGCCACATTGTCAGCGCAGAAGGCATCGAGCAGCTCAACGCCTTTGCTGTGTCAGCAGATGGGCGCTTTGTGCTGACTGGAGGTGCAAAGGGCGTCATCAACTTGCGCTGGATCCACTCTTTGCAGGTGTGTTGTTTGTTTGAGGCTCATGTTACTCAAATGCAACCACAGTGACATGATAGTATGCATTGCAATACAAGTATAATAAGATCATGATAACAAACATGATAATGCAAATAAAGTACAATGTATGGAATGCTCAGTGAACCAGCTCTGTGTACCAGGGTTGGTCTCTCCAACTCAGCAAACATGTTGGCATAGTAGTCAGCGACACAATGTATGGTGCTCTGAAGAGCAATTCCTGCTCAACACAGCTGCCAGTTCAAGATTGTGGCCAAAAGCTGTGTCACATCTGGTCACACAGAGCATTGCTCTTCACATGCTGATCAGAGATGTGATCGAGTTAGCTTTGACATAGCGTGACGCTGTTATGCAGGTGGCTCATCGTTATGACACAAACAATGAGACAAGCAAGCATCGAGCTGTTAATGCAGTAGCTGTTACATCAGAAGACTGCATGGTGGCTGGGTGCAGTGATGGTTGCATGCTTGTATATGCACCCCGTACAGCGTCTATCCAAAGGAAATTCAACTTGGGAGCAGCGCCAATGCAGGGCTTGCAGACTGATGATCCTTCTACGTGATCAACTACTTGCTTCCACTGCAGCAGATCATGTGCACATGTACATCATGCCAACCGAATCAATGTATAATGTATGACTCCTCAGTCAAGAGTGCAATCCAACATAACTCTCTGGATTGGTTGGAAAAAGTATTTTTGGATGGTGTTGCTGGATCAATCTCAAGTTTTTTGCAGATCTGCTAAGCTCAACAGGCAAGGTAAAGTCCAGTGGAAGGACTCTTGCTGCTGCAAAGTTTTTATGGTAATGTGTAATGTAGAGAGTCGTCTTCCTGATTGTTCATGTCGAAATGACACGACGCTTCAAGTGTCTGATGGGAGCTTCGAGCTCCACTAGGCTTCTGCCATTGGGTAATAATAAACCCAACGGCCTTCTCAACCAAAAAGGGGAGGGCCGCTTTTGGGAGGGAGGTGGGTGAGCCAGCGCACCGTCTCACCTAAACACCTCGCACTGTCTGACCCCCCTCCTGCATAACTGATTCCTTCCACCTACGGCTATCAATACCAACTGAGCCATTGTCACTGCTGATTTGCACAACAGACTGCAAAGCTGGATCTGCAGCTTGCTTCCGTTCAGCAAAATGAGGCTGTACAGCCAGTCTTTTGTTCAATACTGCCCATCAAACAATGATGTGTTTTGTCTGCCTTGATACAGCTGCTGTAGTTAATGCTGCATTAAATTATATATATTCCGATTAAAACAGCCTCTTCTGCCTAGTGGAAGACAACGGTGTTTAAACCTGGTACAGTGTGCAAGATCACATGTCAGAAGGCTATTTACCAGCACATCGTCCATCTGAATGCAAGTGCAAGACCTGAAGCAGGCTGGCTCCAGCTAATTCCTGCTTGGAAACACAAATTGCGAATTGAGGACCTATGTCCAAATATCTCTATGTTGCCAAAGAGATCACCAGAGCCACATAACCCAATATGAAACAATGTCGACTGGAGGAAGCGTTCTTTACGACGATGTAGATTGAAAGGGTTCCACACGCTGCACCTGCAGCACCACATCATGCATAAGATGTTTGCAAAATACATCAAACGTGAGATGCATACAAAGCACAACTGCACTGACTTAGGCCCAGTGCAGACACAAGTGATGCAGCTTTGACCTGCTGCAACAACAATACCTTGGAATGGCTCAGCGTTCATCTTGGCAGTACAGCATTTTGCTGCACCGTGTGGTCATGTTGCCTTTGCCTAGCTGCTGAAGACGTCAGGTTCAACAGATGATTTGAGGTGCTGAAGTGATACTTTGTGGCATGTCAAAAGCTCTGACACTTTCCATTCAGGAAATAGGTGCAAGCTCAGGTCATTGAAAGCTGAAGTGACAGGAAAATCAGCCTCATTGACAGGCAGCTCCACAGCTGTCCCAGAAGCTGCCACTGCAAGTAGCTCATGAGGACGAACTGCACTGTCTTTGTTGGATCTATGCGCCCAGCGCTGAACATATGAATGAAAGCTGTTACCTGCACCAGTACAATCACAAGCTGAACATCAGACCAAAGTACATGCGGGCCATAAATCTACATGCAGCAAGGAGCTAAGACGGACCCAGACCAGTAGAGAAAATCAACAACAGGAGGGATTATGGGAATACCTAGGATGGCAATTTTATGCAGTTGGTGGGGTCCCCAGTTGGCTTTAAGCAGGTTGTTATACAAGTGGCAATCGCAGTGTGGCATGTAGAACAATGTTGGCGTGATTGCCACGTATCTGCCAGAAACGTCTTGCTCAGACACCTGTCAACAATACAGGACAGTTATCAGATGCGAAGCATGCATCTATATGTGGCAACTGTTCTCTGTAATGCGCAAGGGCCATGACGTCAGCAGAGAGCTAGATTTTGGCAGGAACAACACTCACCTTTACTTGATACTCATTCAGCAGGCTTTTATCCAAGGCCGTAAAAACTGGATCAAATGCGCATGTCTGCTTAAGGCAGGAAAGCTGTGTTTGCAAGAACTGGGCAAATGCAAGCTGGCAGTGTACAGCACGGTTGCCTGCACCCACACACTCAAGGTTGGTGCTGTTTGAGACACAGCACACCGAACAGATAGCTCTGCATGCAGAGCATAGTGAATATAAATGAGGACCAATGGTGCCTAGTCTGCAGTCTCACCGGCAGCTGGGGACCCCAGCCCATAGATGACCAGTTCTGTTGCAGAGGCCGTCGTGAAGCTGCCCTGGCATTGTAGGTCCGACGTTTCGTCAAGCAGGCTCTGAGTGCCCACATACTTCCAAAGTCGCTGAAAGTTGTGCAAGAAGCTGGAGGCTTGGACGTCTCTCAAGCAACTCTCAACCTTTTGCTTCAAGCTGGCAAGCTGAGCGGGCGTGTTACTTGATGCTCTACTTGAACACAAAGCGGCTTTGTTCAGGTGACAAGGTGAATCGAGGTCAGGATCAGCGGCCTGTGAGGAGTAAAGCTGAGGTTGGACAGTCTCCGGCGCCTTTCTGGACCTTCCCTTGCGCGTTGCGACTTGCCACTCCGCAGGCATTTTGCCCACAGGTGTGACACGTTGAGATTGACTTCACGGCTTGCCGTACTTGACCTGCTGCTGCGCTTTCTGCAACTCAAATGATGCATCGGTTCGAGCAAACCGTTACGGTACGGCACCGTAACACCGCTACCGCTGCGACCGCAGCTAGCGAGCTTGCCACACCACGGCGCGCTTAAGGTGGCCAATCGCTTAGGTTCTGCCACAGCGACATGACTTCAGCCTGTGCGGGAACTGAACAGAGTGTACCTGGTCGAGGTGACATGGTCAGACCTGTTAGGGACAGGGTGAGCACCAGCCGGCTTGACCTGCTGCATACCGCTAACAGTTTTGTCAGAGGACCTTATCGAGCAGGGAAACATACTTGTGTGAGAAGACAACTGCAAGATACACCAAGTACCCTGTGCACAAGCAGTGACTGCTGCTGACTCATTGCTGTGCGCTTGATCTTGTGTCTGCACAGACAAGGAGTCTTCTGTGCCTGCAGCATGGTCACGTAAAGTTGACCTGGGGATCTTTGGAGAGGACGTCACCAAGCCTGGTATGTATGTTGTGCGCTGTCTTGACACACCCGAACTTCCACAGAATGCCTAGAACATGTGACAGCATCTGAGGTGCCATGATGGATTGACTTTGCACATAGCCAAACCTTACCTAACTTGCCTGTCATTTCTTCCCCTTTCGACTATAGGCTGCAGATAGGCCCTGCATTACAAATACGGCACTGTGCTGAGGTGACACCTGGTGTGTGTGTCTGTGGCTTTACATGTCATTGACAAGTTTATGTAGGTCCAGCATGTCGAGAACCTCACTAAAATAGACAGGCCACAGATTCTACGACATGTGTAAGATCATCTCAAGTTGTGCAACGGCAGCTGGCTTACAGCCTCAGATTGCAGCAGCCCCAGCAGCGCTTGCTGCAAGGGTCCCAGCTGCCGTCAGTTGGTTACTGCCTTGGGCTAGCTTGACAGCTGCTGTTGCAAGTGTCAAGCAGGCCACAGTGCAGCAGAGCAATGTCTCAACAACACAGCTGCAACCAAGAGCTTCAGCCTCTTCTGCAGTAGACGTTTGCGCCAAGCCTCCAGTGGCTGGTGCCTCAGGGATTGCTGTTGCAGCCTTGAGTGCATATGACTTGACTCAGCATGGCATGGCAACAACACATGTGGACGGCCCAGCACTACCATCCTTTTGCAGGGCAACTGCACAGCATGTACAGTTCAAGTGAGCTTCAGCTTATGCTGCAAAATGATGTTTGACATAAGGGTTGATGCTTTACATTCTGACTGTACATGCAGGCACCACAGGTAGCTGTACAGAGATCTTGGTGATTCACGGAAGTTGTGAAGCAAGAGATTTGCTAAGGAGAGAGGTGGCTTGTAGGGTGCCATAAGCCACTGGTGCCTGGACTTGCAGCAGTATGTTTGCATGCATATGCAGCTGTTGCAACGTACGCCATGATTTTCAAATAACTGGAATGATTTGCGCAGAGAATAGCGAGAACAGAATAGTGTAAAGTACCAGTGCAGTTGAGCTCACCATTTTTTATTATGCTGTAAAAGATCTGAGGTGTGCATGAGTGACAAATGATTTTCCACGGTGTCCGAAAGTACTTCCAGACAATGACACATGTGTACACTACAAGGTGTCCCTCTGCATAACAAACAGTCGTATGTCTTGCAATAAGCAAAACAGATCCAGCTTGATAGGTTCTATGGCCGCCATCTCAATTCTTTGGGCTGTAGGCAAAAACAGTTCTGATGGGATGTGGATGACATCTTTTCCCTCTGCACAAACATGTGATGCTCCCTGACCCACATGCAATTCTTGATCTTCTTTGCCTAAAATCTTAACTACTACTTCCAGTCGTGGATTCTGTATAGTCGATACTGCAGTGTTGTCAGTAATCTTAACACCTATGACAACTGAATGCCTGTTACGGCACCACAGTTCTACCTCCTCTTTTACAGTTTCAAAATTCATTTCACCATGATAGCCAATTTCTCCAACAACAGTAGCTTGGACAGCTTGATGGCTTTTTGCAATTATGGCAAAGTCTGGCACCTTGAAGCCGAATGAGGGAATTATGCCTTGTTCCTCTGCGCTGTACGCGAAGGCTTTCTTGACGGCTCTTCCCAGATTGTCTTCCAATTGCTCACCTATTTCCATCAGAAACCATCCAGCAGTCCGGGCGTGAGGAGGTAGCGGATCCCCATACATCAGAACTTCCCCTGTTCTCACTTTGAAAGCAATCTTCCAGACTGCGGGCACGGTATCGACCCAGGCCTCGAATACAGACTGAGGAACGTCTTTAGCCACAAGCCATGGTCCTGGATTATACTGCTGCCCTTGATCCGCATGTCTAAGAGCCTCATGATACAAAACGATGCTTTGTTGTAGTGCCGATGACAGTGTATCCATCAAGCCTTGATCTGTTTTCAAGTTGAAAACAGATCAAGGCACCCAGCAAAAACAGAAAGTTTCAACTGGCTGCATTGACCGCGGAACTACCGTGCCGTACCGTAACGATTTGCTCGAGCTCACTGCAAAGGTACTCATTGAGTTCAGCTTGCTTGGTCAAGATCAAGTTGCACGCGACCGCATTCTGATGTCGGTGTACGCTGTTTGCGCCACCTTGCAACTAGACTGATTGCACAGTTTAGCAATATCTCTCCTGCACGGTGTGCGACATCGACGTTCACTCGGCGACGACCGTGACGACACGATATAAACGCATGCACGTCTTGAACGAAAGCTACGCTGCAAAGCACTCTGGCAGTTGCGTAACTCATCGATCTTGCGTGACACTCAGACCTCTGATTTCAGCCATCTCATTGCGACGAATCGATCGCTCTTGGCGCGCCCCAGGGCTTACGCCGAAACAACCGAGAAAACATAAGGTACCGAAGCACAGCCGTATTCTACTGCTACAAAAGCTGATACACTGACGCTAACGTTGCAGTTGTCCTTGAATTCTGACTTTGCTACTGATGTCTGTCGTAGGGCATCGTCTGCTCCGTGCAGGGCCAACTCAGCATCGTCAGAGCTGCTGCGGTCAGCAATGAAGGCCCGACCATAGTAGGCCTGGCGTCAGCTGTGTCCAAAGTTTTCGACTTTCAGACAGGGCAAGACATGACCCTGTGACGTGCAGGTATGGTTCAAGCACGACTTGAGGCTTGATGATCACCCTGGTCTGGAACAAGCCATATCAGCTGACGTCATTCCAGTCTTCTGTTTTGATCCAAGGCAGCTTCTGCATCTTTTAAGGACCCCTCATGGCCTGCAAGGTCAGTTTGTTACCTTGGCTAACATTCCATGCTGAACCAACTCCACAGCACACACTTGCACCACTACATTCTGGCAAGCAGATGATCATGCATTAAGATGCATTATGCATGTTTCTGTTCACACACGGTGGGGCAACTTATGCCCTCCCAATCACTGCAATTCATGTGACTTAAGCACCAGGCATAGCACATAGATAGAACTCCTAGATTCTATGTGCAGGATTGCTTGGGGCAGTAAATGCCTTGAAGCAAAACCTGCAAGAGTTGGGCAGTGACCTTGTCATCCTTCATGGCCCCATGGAGAGTGTTCTGCCAGACCTTGTCAACAGTCTCCAAGCCTCAAGCATTATCCTGGAAGAAGAAGTTGAGTATAGGTGCGCAGCTGCTTTGGCACAGCTAGCGAGTGGACACACTGTAGACAGTCTGTCAATGGATTCATTCCGATGGCCTGTCTTACCATTGTGCAACACTGGGTTGAGCCCTCTGATGGGCTCTTCAGAGTGTCATGGCTACAAACATCCTGCATGTTCACTACATAAACAGTTCATACACCAAGTCCTGCCACTTGAGCATGCATATAGCACAGGGCAACATGGAGCCATGATCACAGAAAATGGCCACCAGCCACAGTTGCCATCACATTCTTGCTGTCTGTTGCTCTATTAATGCTCTGGCTTCAGACTGGTGCATTACTTGGTCAGTCAGCCACCAGACATGAAACAACAGCTTGAAAACATGAGTTTGTGATAAATCAAACTCATTACAGGTATGTTTTTGCAATATGCAGCTGATGTCACCTTATCTGTTGTGCAGGTGGCACACAGCAGTTGACAAAGTCAAAGCTGCCTTGCCATCCAGTGTCGACATCAAGCCCTGGCGAATGCAGATTTTTGGCCAGTTGCCATATTCAGAAAACTACCAAACATTCAAAAAGAAGAGGGGCAGTGCCACACAGCCCTTACAGAGACCTGAGAAGCTACCTGCCCTGCCAGCAGGGCTGGATGTAGGCCAAGTGCCTTCTGCAACAGACTTGGAAGCCGCTGTCACAGCTGCCTTTTCTGGCAGGCAAGCACCTGAGGTGAACCTCCATGAGCTGCAACTCAATGATGCAACACCATGATGCAATGACATCATGCCAAATGACAAGACAACCGCATTCCAAACGGTTTGCAGCAGTTTGGCGCACAAGTGATCCTGCATTTGTTGCTGACTGATGCAGAGTCATAACAGTTTGCCAGCTTTGGCAGCTTGCCTATGTTTTGACTTGTCTCGCGCACTGCATCTGTTCATGTTGCGCACAATTTCCAGACCTACACACTTTGAGCCAGACGTGAGCTGCCTTGCAGTTAGCACTAGTGCCAGTACTGCCTGTCGTTGCATTACAGACATGCTCCCCCTTGCAATCCACAAATAGACTAAGTCCCTTGCATGTTTGTGCAGGTTGCAACTTTTTTGCATGAGCAGCCAACATCACAGGCTTGGCTCTCACAGATGTCCAAACAGCTGGCAGCTGGTGAGCCTGCTGTCCAGTCAGCATTGCATCACTACCTCCAATGTGCTGATTCACCTGACAGGTATGGTTGCTGTTCACTCACATGCAGGCATCTTTTGCAACACCCTAAATCCCACAGCAGTGCATGTTGTGTTGCAGGTGGACATCCATTTGAATGTAACATGTAAATCATACTGAACAATAAGTAATATGATGATGCACAGCAGTATAGTCACTTTTGACCTGGACTTATGCAGCCTATATCAACAAATTCTGTTTTGACACCGGCAACGGTGTCAGTATCAGCTTCAGCACCCCACTGCAGCAGCATTGTTGTCTAGTGAAGCAATCCCATACCCTGTCATTGCAGCAATTCCATACCCTGTCACTGCAGCAATCCCATACGCTGTCACTGCAGCAGTCCCATACCTTGTTCCGTGCCCTGGCTGCAGTGCTGCCAATCAAGACATGCTGACAGCAGTCCTCTCAAGTGAAGTTCCCGCTACACCCCTGGGATCCTTTCCCGCCATCTTCAACCAGGCCTTGGCCCTGGGCACATTGTCACGGCGCCGCGTCTACCATGAAGCTCTCCAGCAGCAGCAGAGGCAGAAGAAGAAGGGAAGGCGATGGCAGGCAGGTTTGCAGAAGAAGAAGTTGGCGCTGGACGTACCCTGCAGATCTGCTGCCAATACTGCAGAGGTTTCAGATTTCCATTGGCACCTGGCCTCCAGTGATAGAGTCAGGTGTGACTGGGCAAAGACATTGGATGTAGTATTGAATGTACTGGGGGAGTTGCATTGGGGTTGAATCGGGTTGTAGATATGAAAGATGCGATTGTTGCTGATATGCAGCATGCCCGCATTGCTGCACACTCCACCTCCAAACCCAGACCTGCCATCTTGCTCCCCCCCCCCCCCCGCTACCCCACCCTTGCCATATCCTCTGCCCATTGGATGGGTTGACAAGTGTTGTTGTGTGTTGTTCCTACAGTTGCAGGTAGACTACCTGCTGACCGCCAGCACTCCTGTTGTGTCTTAGCTCATATCCCCAGTGAGTGACAGCTGCATACAGCTAGCCTGACTCTGTCTGTCAGTCAGTTCCTCAGTCAAGCCTCCATGCATCTGTGCCACACCAAGGGCTGTTTCAAGGCAACGGCTTTGTTATTTGGCCATTTTCCCAAGCATACAATCATTGAGCTTTATCCCAGGGACACCAAGACTGGGGATGCGCCTCGTCACTGGCGCTGGCGGGGATTCATTACTGATTACTACACTGCTGAGTCAGTCCTGCAAGAGAACCCATCAGCTGGCAACCCCACAACTGCCTCTCAGGACGGGTCCCAAGGGTCTGCAAGTAAGCAGACCACCCCCCACCTCCCCCAAAACCCCGCTTCCCCCCCCCTCCACCCCCGTCCCCCCCCTCCCACCCCCCCCCCCCCCTCAAGCCCTCCTTCCCTCCCCTTTCCACTTTTGATACATGTTCTCCTGTAACATGCAGATGTGCTTCCAGCACTCTCGTCCTATGCCATGCTGTCTCCCAGGTGTCCACAGCTTACAGCAGTAACCATATGCACTGGGACACTCATACCCTCCATTCTTTAGCAAGCAGCTGCACTTGAGCAGTTCCTGGCAGCAATCTGATCATGTTTCTGCATAAGCTGATGCTGAAAAGGAGATCTGCTAAAATTGCTGCAGGGCTGGGGGCAGTGTTTCACAGACTTGTCCCCCATGTACATCAGCCCTGCACAAGTGGCACACTCTTTTCCCTCCCTTTTTAGTAGCTGCAGCAGTTTAACGGTATCGCTGCAGATGATAGCAAGGCTTCTGACAGCAACATAGATGGCAATGCTCAACAGTCCACCAGTGCAGTACATTTCGATGCTCAGTTGTCTGTCCACCAGTGCAGGTAGCAATGCACAACCGTCTACCAGTGCAGCAGAGGGTCAGCTGCCAGAGTCAGAGGCACCAGCCTTCCTGCTAGTTCATGGCTTTGGTGCCTTTGGCGAGCAGTGGCGTGGCCAAATTAAGGCTCTCACTGCAGCAGGTTATCAGGTCTGTGTTCATTGATTGCTTTATTTGGTAAACATGTGTCTGCATAGCTCCCTGTATGAGGTGTGTGCAATGACCCTTGAAGCATTACAGATTGTAACACAGTGTTAGTCAGACGTGGGGTTGACGTTGCTGGTTGAGGGCTTTGCTGCCTTTGGGGTGCAGTGATGGGGCCATCCACAAGCAGGCTTTCAGATACATACTCATGACATCATGCCTGGCCTGGGAGAGTTGGCAAAGCTAGCATTGCCAAGCACTTGACAGGCCAAGGTTATCACTAAATGCCCTGATCTGGTTCTAGTATGTGGCATCATCATGCAAGGCTTTTCATAGGTCACTCACATGGCTGTCTTTACATACTTTGATGGCATCAACATGTGCTGGACATGCGACTTCAGCAGCTGCTGCCCATGTTGTATCTTGCCACAGCTAGAATCAAGGCAAATATTGCGCTTGGGTCTGTCTGTGAGAGTCTGTTGAGCATTGATGATTGTCTTGCAGGTGTATGCGCCAACATTCCCGGGGTATGGCCGCTCAGAGAAGCAGTCTTTGGCGTACTCTCAGGAGCTTTGGCGGGACTTCCTGCGGGACTTTGTGCTAGAGGTGGTGCAGCGGCCTGTGGTTGTGGCCGGAAACTCAATTGGCGGCTTCATCTCAGCTTCCTTGGCAGCTGACTATCCATCCTTAGTCGAGGGTGGGTCTTTGCATGCCTCACAGATCAACTCAGAACTAGCGACCATGGACCAAACATGGTTGACTTGTCAGTAGCACAGGTGTTTGCTGTTTGCTCTGCTCCTTGAATCAACGTCAACCCAATGATGACTCATGGTACAGGCAGATGCTTCTATTGGATTTGGAGCATTTACTCATAACATAACATAATATAACATAGTAAGTGTAATCAAACATAAATACAGTATGACAATATAATAGATAAACACAAACTAAAACATGAGACACAACAATATAATACATTGGTTGCCTCTCAAAGTTGGGAGTGGTTGTGTGCTGTAGAGGCGGCTGCTCAGTTCCACACAACAAGTCTTGTAAGGACGACAGGATCCACTCCATTGGCAAGCCTCTGGTGTACAGCTTGTCTGCTGCCCTGCAGGTCTTGTGTTGCTCAACAGTGCCGGGAATGTAAACACAAAGTACACACCTCCAACAGCAGACCCCAGCAGCTCCCCTTCGGTCCCCCCAAAGCTGCTGGTGGATGCTGCCAGCCAGGGCCTGTTCCTCTTCTTGAGGACTTCAGTAGCCAGGACGCTGACTAGGCTGTACCCTGTGGCCCCGGGGAACGCTGATGAATGGCTGGGACAGGAGATCTTGAGAGCTGCTGGTGATCCTGGTGCTCTGGGAGTCTTCAGGTATCACTGGGATCGTCTTTGCATCCCCATTTCAATCCATCTCTGAAACGTGCTGCAAGCAGTCTTCAACTAAGCAGTCGTGACTGCTGCTGCTTTAACTGGCTGATTTGGCTTTGATAGACGCAAGCACGCTTGAGAGATCTGAGGGGTGTGTGCAGGAGTGTGTTCTACCTGCCCAAGCCACGGCCTCTGAATCACCTGGTGCAAGACCTGTTTGGTGGACCAACCCTAGTGCTTCAGGGTGCCAAGGTAAGCAAAATTCAGCAACCAAAAAAGGGCATAGTTCAGGAACTTTCTTGAACAACAATGCGTAGCTGCAATGCGTACCTGCAATGCAAGGTTGTGAGGGCCATGTGAAAACCTCACCGCTTACACCAAGCTGTCATGTGCTCAGCGCGTTACTTTGTGGCAGAGTCAAATGTAGGCAGATCATGCAGACACACATGCTTTCTGAACGTACTCTACTTCTACAAACAGCAAGAAAGCTTGCAGTATATGTCAACGGTTGGCACAAACCCTACATATGTAAGACTTATTGAGTTTCATGAGCCCTGGTTACATGTGAGTGGCATGCAGGATCCTCTGAGCAATGCTGTGGCACGAGCCAATGGCCTGAGAGATGCTTGCAACAATGTGGAAGTAGAGCTGTTAGATGCTGGTCACTGCCCTCATGACGAGGTGCCACATCTTGTGAATGAGGGCTTGCTGAAGTTCATGAACAAGGTTACATCAGCTGACAACAGCAAGCTGGTGGCGCCTGAGCTTGACCGCGAGACAATCACCATTAGTTGACTTCAGTTGATGTCTTTGCTGATCATTCACACCAAGCCAATGCATGGTTGCAAGGAACTCCACCTGGTATTGCTAAGATTTTAAGATGTATTCTGGATAATGACTGACATGTTTCAGCATAACTTGTGCCTGTTGCAAGGAGCTCGTACTTGCTATTGGTAAGGGTGCAGGGATAAACTTTGTTCAACGAATGACTTATATCAATATAGTTTGTTCAAGTAATTGTTTTAACATTACTACGAAGGATAGGCTATATGTTGAAATACGCTGCTGCGTTTTTCTTATGCTGCTTGCAGTGTACACATGTGCCATACCTGCAACAGCAGCAGCATTTGCAAGCAAGACCATTCTTGCGCCCTTGTGCCACAGAACCACGTGTTGTGCAAATTTTGCAGCGTCCTGCCACAAAGGTCTTGCACATGGTGGGCCATTAACACACATCACAACCTTTGCGCGTTCCGACTTGCGGTTGCAGGTGTTACAAGTCATGCAAACCTATCACTTCGAACACAATGCATTACTCTAGCAGGATGATGTCAGAGAACGCTGAAACACTGTGACGCGGCTAGTGCCACGGTTCACATTTAGAGTCAACAGAATAAGGGCCAACTGCCACAGAAAATGAAAGTGGAACGGTTCCAGTACGTCATGTCGTCAGGACCAGTTGGCATTCGGTACACACTCACAATCACACCGTCAAGACTGAGCATCAATGCTGACCATGCAAGCGTCTACAAGATCAGAAGTAACAATGTTGAATTCCCACAAATTGACCAAATGCACCATGAAGCACCGCCGCAGCTCTGAGTCAGCCCGCATTGCTTGCACTTGCTCGGCTGCAAAATCGATGCATCTCTGACCCATTTGTGCATCTGACAAGCATGGGTGGTCATGCAAGTAAATGTTCCAGCTCAGCATCAGGTTCTTCTCTGCTGCGCTGAGACCTGTCAGCTTGTCCAACTGCCTCACTGCTCGAGCCTGCAGCACACACGCAAGGCGCTCACCTTTGGCTTCACAATGCCACTTCACAGGCATGAGTGGACAGATCAACAGAACATGCCCTGACACCAGGGCAGATGCTGCCTAAACAGCCATGTTTAGATGCATGCTGTATCTAGTCATGCTTCTCGATGATTCAGGCAATTCTCCGAGCTTTGCAAATCAGTGTATCCTGGAGGACATGCTGGTAATGTTCACACTGACTGAAGGAAATGGTGCCATGGACTGCTGCCAGATCTGTGCAGACAAGAGCATATGCATAGCCGAAGTGCAAGCTCCGAGCCTGAAACTTCTTCTGGCCTAACCAGGGTGAAGCCGTTGTGAAGAGGAAACTCTCACCTTGCTGCGTTCCCTGTCAGCTTCTTCGTCATCACTATCAGTGACAGCATGGGGGTCCAGCAGGATGGTGGACACCTCCTGAGGGGTCATGCGGCTGCAGCTTCTGGCATGGAAATAGACTGGCGCTGCAGACGCACGGACACACTTAGATTGACTTTACCCGGTCAAGTCATATCTGACATTTGTTGTCGCAACCTGCCACTGAGAGGTTTGACTACTTCAGTGACCTCTCACACAACAAACATCCATACATTGCACGCTCAGTCACAAACTGCAGCAATTGTCCAGGTCAATGCTTCTCTCAAGTAGAGAAGTTACTCCAACTTTTGAAAAAACACCCTTTCACTGCATGCAAAGCTTGTGACAGATGACATGCACAGCTCTGGCAGGGACAAACAGCTTTGAACCTGCAGGAAGGGTCAAAGGTGTTTATGGTTCAGTTTAAGACAATATAGGGGATGACCTCTTCACATACCTAGACGCTCTTGGGACCCCGAGGCATGACTGGGGGGCCGACCCCTTTTCCTAGACTGCACCTGCCGCTGCCCGCCCACTGGCGGCTTGCCTGTTTTGGCACTAGCAGTGGCATCATCATCGCCACGATTGCTTGTTTTGGCACGTGCAGTAGCACCACGACTTACATTGGCTGCAGCACTGCTAGCAGGCATGGGGATGCTACTGTGGTTGATGCTTGTGCTGGCAGTGGCTTCTGCATGAGAGGTGCTCGGGGCACTGGGATGGGGCTGTGAGCAGGTTGGGGGGTGGGGCTTGGCAAGGAAGGGTCTGAGGGGAAGGGGGGGTGGGGAGTGAGCTTGGGATGCTGAGCTGGCTGTGGCCTGCATTGCAAGGTTCAGCAGCTCGCTAATTGATCTTGCCAGATTCCAAGTTTCCACTGATGACATGAGCTGTGTGGTGCAGAGCAGCAGGTATAAACAGCCCAACAAGCAAGGAGGAACAACGTGCTGACCTTGACAGGGAAAAACAGCAACCAAGTGTGAAGAGAATTGACTCAAACCCTTCTCTATGCGAGCCAGTTGCGAAAGAAAGCAAGCCGAACCTTTGCAGGGGGCCGTTGCTCATCTTCATACATGCTGGCATGCCAAGACTTCCAAGCAGCCTTGTTGAACTGGTTGTAGGTGAGGCAAGCTGGCAGGCTGGCCCGCTCCTTACCCATCATGCCATACTGCTGGAGCTTCAGAGCACGCAGCTTCTTTGATCTGCACTCAAAGTAGATCTCCTGCAAGCAATATCCTGAAGCTAAAGACACTAGTCCATGAGGTATGATGCGATTGAGACCATGACAGAACCTGCAATCCTAGGCAAGACTAAAATTCTAGATCGGATATCAAACGAGCAGAAAAGAACAGAAGAGACTATGCCTTTCAGCATTGATTGAAAAGCAGTCAGTGGGTGATGTACACTATGCTTCCCTGTGCCAAAAGAGTCATGATCCAGCTGCTGAGAGGTAGGAGCAAGACCCTGAGCAAGATCAAGACAATTTCAGATATGATGTGGAACAAAGCACTGACCTTGCAGTCTGTGCCATCACCTATGTCATCAGCCTCCGGATTCTGCAGGGTACCCTGCCGGTCATACAGCTCGCCTGGGCATCGCACATTCACAGTAGGGACCACATCTGCCTCCCCTTGGGAGTAGCCAAAGTCGAACAAGTCATGGGACGCCTCTATATGTTGTTGAAGACCCTGTACAGCGAGGATGCGCAATATGGGCTGATCTATGATTTAGGCAGCGCAGGTGACAGGGGGGCAAGCCTGGACCCCCAACCCTGAGTGTAGCCCATACCAGCTGGGGCAGGTGACACCAGGGCTATATCTAGAAGGGCTAAGGTGCCGACTGGCAGCCGAGGCAGAGGCAGAAACAAAGACACATGCAAGTCCAAATGCATGATAGTCAGTACAGCAAAGTTGTAACATCGGTGCTGTGCTGACTGGGATGTATTTGAGCCTGCATTTGCACTTGTCTTTGTCTGTACATTCGCCTTGAAATGGCAAGAGAAGGCAAGGCAAGGCAGGGCAGGGCAGGGCAGGGCAGGGCAGGGCAGGGCAGGGCAGGGCAGGGTAGGGCAGGGCAGGGCAGGGCAGGGTAGGGCAGGGCAGGGCAAGACAAGACAAGACAAGACAAGACAAGACAAGACAAGACAAGACAAGACAAGACAAGAAGACAACCTTGAAACGGATCCATTCAATTTTCATGCAAGCAGCGTCATGCACAAGAAGACTTGCAGTGCATGAGCAGGCCATGGAAACAACAAAGCAAGGCCTTGACACAGCAGCTTACCAGGAGACCATTGCATGTCTGCTTGCACGCAAAGCAGGTGAAGTTGGTGGTCGCCTCCTTCACATGACGCAGTCCATTGTGGAAGTAGTAACAGAAGTGGACTGTACTGCTCTTCCTGTCATGTTCCTGCCATGAACATGAACATAGGTCAGCAACCAGAGTCTGCTCTGTCGGCCTGTGCCATGAAAGCAGTATCTCTGCCAATGTCCTGCATGATTACCAGGGTATATCTTTCACAAGCCTTGCACAAGAGTTTTTATTGCTTAAAAGCCCACTATGGTACGATTCACACAAGCCTAGCACAAGACTTTAAATGTGTACACACCCAGCAAGAGGCAGCGTGGTGACTATTAAGAGACCTATCATCACTGTAGCTGTGTCTGTCAGAGCAGGGGTCTCCAAATATGCAAGCTGCACCATGCCTCAGTATGTTTGTTACATCATGCAGATTGTTTTTGAGTCAAAAAAAATCAGGCCAATGCCACCGAGCTACATTGCATCGACCCCGGGTCTGAACAGGCAGATCAGTCAAAGGAAAGCAGGCCAATGCCAAGCTACATTGAAAGGTGGGATGCTCATTCCATATTGAGCAGAGCAGTGTGGCAACAGTTTCCTGAATGGCATTGGCATCTAGCTCTTTACTTGAGGTGGCAATAGCCAAGCAAGCACATCAATAACAACTGGGGCAGCTTGCAAAACAGGCAGAACGACGCCGAGCTACATCAAGAACTGGGTCCAATCCAAAGCTGATTTGAGCAGAGCAGTGTGGCAACAGCTTCCTGAGTGCCATCGACATCTGGCTCTTGACGTGAGGTGACAACCGCCGAGCAAGGAGGCAACTAACATGCGGGGCAGGCAGACAGAGGGATCTTGCCTGACCATGGGCAGAAGGTTTGCCGGCAGGAGTGTGAGAGGCGGTGCTGCCAGCCTGACCCCTCCCACTGTTGTGACTGCAAGAACTGCTACCAGCTGACGTCGGCCTGCAACATAGACAGAGCTATCCTCAAATGTAATCACAGCAGGTGTGGATTCACATATCTCATCATTACAAGTGTATACACAAGCTGATCTGATCACAAAACATGTATTGTTTGTTTGGCATGACCAAAGGTAAGAAACTGGGGCGACCAGACATCACAACCAGAAGCAAACAGTGTTCTCAGTAGGCTCCAACAAACTCCAAATGGCTCAGTATCAAGGCAAATTATGATGGGGGGCTAGGATGGATTGCTCTCTTTGTGTCTTGTATTGTATGGCTGAAACATGAGTGATTACCTGGTGCTGCTGTTGGGCTGTAGACCTAGCTGCATGTCAAAAATGGGGCCTTGAACCGCTTGGCTGGTCAGCTGCAGCACGCATCCTGTGCCTCCTGCTACAGTCCTCATCATCCCCTTACGCAGCCTGGCCTGGCAAAATCCCCAAGACAATGTTACAGCGCTAGACACGTTATGCAGCCTGGTAACTGGTTCTGGCACCAAGTCCAAGACGATGTTACAGCACTAAGTACCACATGCAGCCTGGTACCTGGTCTTGGCACGGTGCAAAGATTCGTCAATTCAATGAAGCATATGTGGCGATCAGGCATGGCTGTTGGTGGGCACCAGATCTGTGGGATGCTGAGACTCCATGGAAGATTGCCTTGACAACAGTGTTCTGAGTTTTGACGCATGGCACATGTCGGCGAACCTGTCTGAGATGTTGGTCGGCGGAGCAGCAAGCTCCCAAGTCATAAAGTTGCAACTGCAAGAATAGCATGTAAAGACTGTAGAGCATTGCATGATTGGAGTAAACTTACAGCAATTTCATACTCAACCCCAAAAGAAATTCATTTTGCTTTCACGGTGTACTTTTGCTGCCTTAGGAACAAATGTGATGGCTGTGCAGCGCCCTGTGACAATATGCAGAAGTAGACAGGTCGAGGCTAGGCGCACCTTGAGCTTGAGACGCGACTGCAGGTTCCATCTTGCTGGCAGCTCTGTAAAGTGCCAAAACACTGCGTCGCCGCTTGGTATCAGCCCAAAGGCCTTGTCCAACGTGCAGCCTACATGGAAACATAAACTTGGATGCAGGAGAGCTGATGCCAGCCTGATTAAGATGCATACTGTTCATATAGTATACATCACGTTGTCCTACTGTAGTAGGCATAACACATATGTCTGGGTGTTGTCAGTCTGCAGATCTCACTAATGAAAAGCGCTTGACTTGCACCAGACTGTCCTGCGCAGTCAGCGGTGATGTCCAGCAGCACCTCAGAGGCTCAGCATTTAAGTTGCTGTGTCAAAACACCTGACAGTATCTGGCTTCAGAGGTTGTGAATTGACAGGGAAACAAGTTCCAAGCAGCTCTAAGAGCAGTGCATGCTGAAGCTGGCAAGTCAGGCCATTTCTGGCCATATGCAATGCAGGACGCATGCTAAGGAGAGCATGCAATAAACTTTACATGGTCATCAAGACTAAAGGTCGTAGATGCCAACAAAGCCCAATTGACTTAATGCATCAATTCCATTCACACGCAAGACAAAGTTGTCTAAAAATTGCCACAGTAAACAAAAGCTTGAGAATTGTTGACTTCATGCTGCCATTCGCAGAGCAGCAGGCTTACCATGAGTCAGGGAGAAGGCATTTGTGCCGGCCTTGCTCCTTTTCGTCCTCTTCTTCAAAGCATTCAGCGAATGCGCAACAAGAGGGTCGCCTGCACAATCAGTGACCACTGTCACACGCCTTACTAGGCAAAACCCCAGGCTAAATCAAATGTATGGAGTATACGCCTATGAAAATTGGCACAGGCACTTGTGCAGCACCTGCTTCCTGCTATGCTGCATGCATGCTGTCATCCCTCACAATACATAGCACGTCAATAGTGATCGTAACTGAGTATTTCAGGAGGAATAACGTGAGCGCTGAGACACAGAGTGAGCAGGGCTAGGACAGGGGTTCAGACGTAGAGTTTGGAGTTTAGGGTCTGGGCTAGACCAAACGCTGTCTGAGCTGCTTCAGGTAGCACCTCTACTTCACCCAGTCTACTGTGACTTGTTGCTCATGAATCAACCAGGTGCTCAAGGCCTGTGTTTGCCTGTACATGGCAGTAAGTGCACATGCTCACAGCATGCAATGAAGTGACCTTCCAATGTATGTATGGCACTCTATGTGAAAGTGTGTCAAACTTTTTCAAGCCAATTTGCCCAGGCATGCATGCATGTCCTACCTGCAGTCAATAGCATGACTCCCAGCTGTGCCGATTGATGCTGATGCTGGTAATGGACTTTGACATTTACAGCAGTGCTGCTATCATGACCTGGAGACTTTCCAAGCTTCAGGAGCTGTGCTGATAGTGGCTCAAATGCCTGCAATCAAGTGGGATGTTTTCGGTGCAGATTTACATCCTGGAAGAGCGCGACAGCACCCTGAGGTCATCCAAGACCACAATTCTCCTGCTGAATTGCATGCAATGTCAATGGCTCAAAGCAAGATGGACCACGTAAGCATGTGTTTCTTGGTGTGCTGCAAATTTAGTGGGTAGCCTTTTCACACCAACGCATGTAATGGGGGCATCGATGACATGTGCTGGTCATAACTTCTATAAATGGTTTTGTCTAACACTGTCATCTGGACAATCGTGCAAGCAATGCCAAGTGCGGCAGTCTCCTGGTTCTGAATGTGAGATCAAGCTGTGTACAACAGAATCACAAGGCATGCACCTTACCATTGCAGATTTGCGGCCGCTGACTGGGACACTTGAAATCTTCTTGCACACAATCACAAACACAGAGCATGTTGCATCCTCGCTCTCCAGAGACAAGATCATGCTTAGCTCAGTGCACCTGTCACCAGCACCAAAATCATGTTACCCAGGAGTTGCCAGCCATTTCAACTTTGAAGCAGTAACAAGTGAGAGACGTAACATGACGTTGCCTGCAAGCCAGTGCCACTTAGTGCTCAGCAGGGCCAGAAATTATGTTGGAAGACTGTACCTGCCGGATTCTGCTGGTGGCTTTGGCTTGTGATATGTGAGGCTTCTGCGCAAGAACGACGCCTGCGCAGGCAATGGCTTTCGAGCTCCTGTCTATTGTTTTTATTGCTTGTCTGTTATATTTATTGCCAGCGCTGTAGGTAGCAAAGCCTGTAGTAGGCACTGTGCTCCTACCGGAAACTGCTGTCGCTGCTGAATATGTCTGTAAAGGCTCATTGGCTGGACATATACCCAGAATCCGCCCAGTACCTGCTTCTCCTTCTCCGACAACTCATCTCGGCCGCTAGTGGTCGGCCTGCAGTCCCCCATGACCGCGCTGCGTCTGTCCGCTCAGGCATTTCACGTGTGCATGAAAATATTTATGTCCAAGAAACGCAGACTACACGCTGCGACTCGCCCTAATGCCGAAGCTCGCAGCGGGAGGCGTGCCTACGTAAAGTCCGGCCAGACCTTGCAACAAAGCGAAGGAAAATAGCCAAACGTAGTAGGGAATGATCGCTAGTGCGCTGAAGCTTCAGCCTGGTCAACGAAGAGACCAAGCTCTTCGTGCGCGATCACTAGCGCGAGAGCCTCTAACGCTCAAAGCCTCTCAGCTACCCCTAGCCCCTTGGGGACCCCCCTGGAGCTTCATCCCCTAGGCATAACCTCTGCAGAACTCTGCATCATACGCTTGCGCACAATCAGACGCAAACGTCACTCAGCACAACACTCAGTGCATAGTCGCCGTGTCCCCAAGTGACTGCGGTACGTTCTCGCCACATGGCAAATTACCTTCGTACAAGATTGTCTGTCAGGTAACGTATGTTTTACACCCGCACCCAAAACCCCAGCCAGTCCCCTGCCTGTTTCCGAACCGCAGACAACAATTTGACCGCAAGTACGTCGAGATCACTTCGTATTGGGTCGCACAGACAGGCGCCCTTGCAGCATGGCTTGCATGCACCTGCACGTGCTCATACATGATCAGTCAGAACGCCAGACGCCGTGGCGTTTCGCATCTCACTAGCTTTCATTGATCACTGTAGGCAGAGCCACGTACCTTTCAGTAGTCCGCTCAAAGCGTGCACACATTCACAGACCCGCAGAGCCAGCTCCTGCAGAGTCATGGCAGCAGCAAGCGAGGACCTCAAACAGTGGCCACAGCAGGATAACAGAAGGTTCCTCCATGCAGTGTACCGTGTTGGAAACCTAGATGCCACAATAGACTACTACAAAAAACACTTTGGCATGAAGCAGCTGCGGTACCGAGATGTGCCAGAAGTAAGTGGCCATGCTCAGCATCTGCTTCACGCTCAATTGTGTACAGCTTTGCTGAATTCCAACACATCTACAAAGCTATGCTGCCTCCATCTTGCGCCCTTCTGTCAGCCCTTGGCTGAGCCAAATTTGATAAGATAGCTTCATGCAGTTCTTCCTTGTGTATTTTATCTTCCTGCCGCTGATCTGTCATGCAGGAGAAGTACTGCAACGCCTTCATGGGTTATGGCCCTGAAGACAAGAACTTCTGCCTTGAGCTGACTCAAAACTACGGCACAGACCACTATGATCTGGGCACTGGGTTCGGTCACTTTGCGCTGGCCCTCCCGGATGTCTACAAGGCTTGTGAAAGCATAAAAAAAGCTGGTGAGTCATGCCACAATGTCTTCGCTGACAGTCTGCATTGCACGGCAAGTCACATGTGCCACGTATATTTTGTGAATAGCACCAGCGTATTGCATTTTGCACCCAAACAATTGTATTCAGCATGATGGACTTGGTGCCTGTGCCTGTTGGAGTTGACACATCTCTTTCCACCCAGGAACAAAAGCTGTCAAGGGTCTTGAATGTCTGAGCATGATCGAAAGCCTGCTTGCGTGCTATTCTCATCTGCTTGCATCATTACAGAGAAATCCTTGCTTGGCAGAGCTTGAAGCTGGCTGACCCAATCAAAGTTGGCATCATTAAGCTGGACCTGACTCAAGTTGGCTTGCTCCCCAGGTGGGAAGGTTAGCAGGGATGCTGGTCCAGTAAAAGGAGGCAAAACTGTGATTGCCTTCGTGGAAGACCCGACTGGCTACAAGTGGGAGCTGATCACGCGAGAAGAACCCATTCCAGAGCCCATTGCACAGGTAATTCTACCATAGAAGAGTGCCCCATGCTCAGTACTATATTCCTGACCAATGCCTTCCGACATTGAATCAGGATGGGCTCTGCATGCTGGTGATGTCATCACATGATGTCATCACATGTTGGCTGGCAGCTACTTTTTGTCAAGGGGTGTGAGGGCCCCTCTGACGTTCACACACACACACACACACACATACACAGACGTATTCATCAGCGTATTGCCATAATTGGCACAAGTGATCAGCCTTGCTGGCTGGCAGAAGCTTGTAAAATCTCTTCTTCTTCTTCTTCTTCTTCCAGCATGCAAAGTTTCCTGCATCCTATCCCCCCCTGCAATCTACTGTTTGATTGTACTTTACATCAATGCACCATTGACACTACCCTGGATCATGCACACAGCCATGTCTCTATAGCAAAGGTCCATCTGGCAGGCATGGGCCTTCATATGTCCATTGGCTTCTGTGAAGGAACAAGGGCACACCTGTGACAGCAATGCGCTCAAAGAGCTTGCCCAGAGTCACAACTTATTGAAGTTTCGAGGAAAGCTTGATGCTACTCGTGCAGCACTCAAAGTCATGCACAGTTTGTTGATTGTGGGTGGTCATGTATGCATGACTGCAGGTAATGCTACGCGTGACTGATCTGGATCGCTCCATCAAATGGTACACAGAGGCTCTTGGGTGCAAGCTAATCAGAACCAGGGACAACCCTGACAATGGCTACAAGCTAGCTTTTCTAGGTGAGTGACCTCATCCTCACCTGTGACTTGTCTACCACCAAGCACAACAGGAGTCCTGTTACAGTACTGTATGTGAGTGTGTGGCACAGCTCAGTCGCACAATGCCTGTTTGCTGTGGTGTCCCGTGCATGGTCTCTGTTGGTGCATGATGCTGGTCACTTGGAGATGCCAGCTGGTTTGCTGACAGGTGACTCCACACAATGCCTTGACGTGCCCTTGTATGGTAAATTTGTCATTACCATTTGCAAACATTGAAACTTGTTGATTGTCTGTCCCGACACATACTACACTGGGGATGCAGGCTATGGACCTGAGGAAGAGACCTGCGTGTTTGAGTTGACATACAACTATGGCAAGGACAAGTATGACAACTTCAAGGGCGAGGGCTATGCCCAGGTTGCCCTTAGCTCAGAGGTAGAGTGATATTGTTCACCAGCATTATGACTGTCCTGGCATGCCTTACACAGCAGTTCAGGTGTCTGATGAGCAGACCATGCAAAGTACTTCAATGCCCTGTTTAGGCATTCCAGGCTACTGCAGTGCAGCATGGCAGCCCTCCTTGCAGATGGTACTTGCACAGAACCCCGTCATGCATGCTTGCATGCTGAACACAACATTGCGACTGCTGATGATGCTTCATTGGACTGCTGTCAGCTCAGTACACTGGAATTGCTGGTGAAGGCTCACCCATTTGTTTACAACAAAGCAAGCCAATTTGCGTGCACAACACTGTCCGGCTTCTGCTTGCAGGATGTTTACAAGACAGCAGAAGCAGTCAAACAGTTGTCTGGTGACCTGGGTGGCAAGGTTGTGCGGGAACCTGGCCCCCTCCCAGGACTCAAAACAAAAATCACATCTGTAGAGGATCCCGACGGCTGGAAGGTTGTGTTTGTGGACAACAAGGACTTTCTAGCAGAGTTGTAGCCTGAACAGCAGGAATATAGTACACTGTGAAATCTCGCTGTCTGATGTGGCTTAGTCGCGTACGTTGCCCACGCAGCTGCAGGCCTTCATGGAACTACAATGCACGTGTAGTAAAAAACACATGACTGAGCCTGTGACAGACTGTGTCTGTATGAATTCACTGAACTGAACTTCTTGTCTGTTGGGTCCCAGTTGCCCCCCAGGACATTAAATATATTTATTGATTGATTGATTGATTGATCGATCGATTGATTGATTGAATGTCTCGCGTGGTTTCGGAGCTTCCGTAAGCTCAAAGCGCACTGGCACTCATGCATTGCGTAGCCCTGTGTGATTATTTGAAGCTCTAGTAGTGAGTGAGGGAAGTCGGTTGGAAAGCATGGGTACGGGGATGTGCTGCGCGGCAGGGGTCTGGCAACTACCCCAACAGGTAAGTGCAGTTCTCTTCTTGTAACTCGCCCGGTACCTCCGCTGCGTCGTCAGCCAAGACCAGGGTACACCACAATATCATGCGCTTGCAAACGGTGATGCGTCGTGCTTCCTCCCATTATGGAGAGGTACCGCAGCTAAGGAACGTCAGGCAGGCACTTGGTGCGTGAACGCATTTTCCTGATGACTCGAATACGGCTGCAGACTCACTTCATCAGCCAAACTCTGGGTGATTCTTGCACCAGGGTCCTCAAGACTGCGCTGCTGTAACCAAACATCGCAACCGACCACAGGAGGCCCTGACATCAGCTTGCTTAGGCCAGAGTTGCAGAGGCAGTGGGATCATGCCAAAAATGAGCACTTGGGAGACAGGCAGATCACAGTCAACAGTAGTCTGCGTGTGTGGTGGAATCGTGACCAGCGTCCATGTGGACTACCGCACGAAAGGTTGGCCACTATCAACGGCAGGCAAAGTATGGACCACCAGTGCCCCTTTTGCACTAACAAGCGTCTGTGTCAACATAACTCGCTGTTGACCGTGGCCCAAGCTGTGGCAGCATACTGGGACAGAGCCAAGAATAGGTTGTCTCCAGATCAGGTCATGGCTGGCAGTCACACTCACAGGCACTGGCTCTGCCCATGGTGTGACCACAAATGTCAAGCTGAGATACGTGTCAAGGTCAACCACAAGAGTGGGTGTCCAAAATGCTCAAACAAATCACGGTCCTTCAGCAGGCAACCAAGTTTGACACAGAGCAGGCACCCTGCAATGTTGGAGTTTGATTTTGAGAGAAGCAGGTCTTGATCACGGCAGGAAGCAACAAGAAGGTGCACTGGACTTGTACCAACTGCCCCAAAGGTCAACCTCACATGTTTGTGGCAAGTCCAAAGAGTCAAATTTGCCAAGATAATGGGTGCGTGTACTGTGCCAACAAAAGCTTGCATTTGCAACTCATTGCAGTCATTGTACCCTGCAATAGCTGCAGAGTATGACACTGCCAAGAACGGTGATGGGCCAGAGCAAGTTCTGCCGAAGTCGCATAAAAAGGCTTTCTGGAAGCATGCTGATGGGCACACCTGGGAACAAACTCCTTGTGAACGTACTAGCCAAGACACAAGACGGGCTAAGAAAGCATTTGTCAGGTCTAGGTTCAAGCAGCAAGCATAACCCAGAGAGTTCCAAGGTATCCTTGTAATAACGTAGCTCTGTTGTGTGTGTGTTGATGCCTCTGTTTGAAACAATTGGTCATGACAGCCTTTGCACTCACTTTTACTCTTATCTGTCTCTTGCTGATGTGCATTTGAGATGAGCAGTCTGTAGTGCTGTCCGCTTATTTTGAATTTAGCATGTGGGATTTGCTGGTACAGTCACTGTACGCATAAGTGTTACTGTGTTTGTTTGCAAGCGTTACAACTCCAAACTTGTTCAGTGTGCAGCTTTGCAGGTCCGTCTGTTTCATATGATAGCCAGAGCAGAAAAACACTTTTCACATATGCAACAGCTTATGATGGTCTGAGTGCAGACAAACGTGAGTTATTATTTGCTACAAATGCATAGAAAGATGCAGTCTTGGACACACATGAATGATTCATGATCAATTGTTGCTTGGCCAGAAGTACATGCATCTCACCAATCTGCATTTACAGCTTGGTCAGCATGCAACAAACTGTGGCTGTAGTGCTGACTGCCAGGTAATCTGTCTTGCAGTAAGCTCCAGCGCATGTTGCTGAGCGTTTGTAGTTGACAACGTGACAGACAGTGTAATGCCATCAGCTGACCAAAGAAAACAATAAAGCAATACTGAACGTCACTCAGGATTGACTTGGCATTTCCGGGGTGTAACAAATTTGCACACAGACACAGACACACGCATTTACTGAACTTGCAACAACGTTTGAATTTGACATGCACACACTGACTGGCAATATGTGCATTGCCCCCACTGCATCTTTGGCATTCAACAGCAGCACACCGCAACAGTGCACCTGCACATGCCAGCTCACAGCACCTTTCCTCTGGTCAGCCGTTTAGCTGTCAAGGCAGTCTGCAACCTGCTTGTTGGCACATTGACAAACTGCACTGGAAGAAGATGCATGTCATGGCATGTAGATTCAGCATTCTGTTGCCAGTCGTGATTTAAGCAGAAACTGGCTAAGTATGGTGGCTGCTGCTGTGTTCTGAGAGTGCAAGCAGGGCTGATGCTGCTGAACACCCCCCAATACTTCAGCTTCAAACATGCAGATCTATTGACCTATGTCCTTCATAGTGACCTATGGTCACAGCCTTTGATCTGCATCTGATTGTTCTTACTCCAGCGTGACATTGAGACCACACAGTGCTGTAAAGCTGTTGACATGCCCTGTCCGGCTGTGCGAGTGCTCGGCTGAGCGTCACTGGCTGTTCAAAGCAAACTCTGAAACGCAATCCTGAGGGACTGTATTTGAGCAGCACTGGCTGTTGCTGTGATAACTATAGCCCAGCCTGGTCTACTGCTGCAGAAGCTGCATTCGTGCTTTCCTCAGCTGCTTATACAGCTCCCTGAGCTACACTGGCGCCTGCATTGCCTTGCTGACCAGACTTTCGAGACTTCAACATGGCAATCTTGTTCCTCCAAGCAGGTGGCAGCTTCACAGGCAGCTGCTGAGGCATGACATCCCCTGACTGGCCCTCTGGCAAGCTGACTGTGCCTGCAGTTATCAGCCATGGTGTGCTGAGACTGTCAGGCTGGCCAGCAGATCTGCATTTTGTTGCTGAGACTGTCACATCAACATGTGACTTTTTGGTCATTCGCAAGGTTGAAATAAGATTGTCACAACTGCCATGAAGGTTGCAGTGCTCAACAAGGCTATGCTGAGACTGTCACACTGGCCAGTTGTTGCTACCATGAAACATGAACCAGAAATGAAACGAAATTGTTAAACTGAGATGAAACCAAAAGTTATCAAGAAATGGTGACTCCTGCATGCTTTGTCAAGATGTTGATATTGTCAAAGGGATGTCTCTGAACATATTATGTACATGATGGCATAAGCAGCAAACAGCGTCATGTGTACCCAGTGTGCTCTCAGATGCCCGCCGCTGGACTGCCTGAGCGTCTTTCTCATTATGTGCTGCAAAGCAGTGAGCTGCATGGCGGCCTACACCAGCCGAGCTTGGTCTCCTTGTGAGCACGTTCCCCTTGCAGACTGCAAGTGCATGACAGCTCATTGGTGAGATGCAGCGCTGCAAATGGAGCAACAATGGCACAAGACAGTCTCTCTGGATGTGTGCAGCATGGATGCTTGATGTGATGTTTTTCTTTGACAGGGAATGCACGTTGTTTGCTACTTAGCACAACAAAGACCTTGAACCATAAGCGCTATGCAACACCATATAAGATGAGATCAGAGACCTGGATGCTCACAACTGCATTGCATGCATTCCACACTCATATGCTAACACATGAGATCTGCCTGGCACACCTTGGTGATATTTGGGGGCTTGAACAGCTGAGCTTGAGTTAGCATGACTGCCAGAAGCGTTGCTGGGCTCTGGGAGGTCAATGCCCAGCTGCTTTGCCTTGGCTCTCACAACTGGCAGATTTAGGATCCTGTCTGCAATGACCACAATGCTGTGAGCATGGGTCAAGGCCACTGGCAAACAAGCTGCTTTGCAAGAGCTTGCTTTGGAGGTGCTGACTGTGTAAGCTGCCTCGCACCACATGAAGCACAAGCAGAATGAAGATCGTGTTTGCTGCGTGCAATGCCACAGGGTGCTGCAGTGTTTCAGCAGAAACAAAGAGGTCTGTCACCTGTGTTGGGCCGTCTGTCTGGCGACTGTGTGAGACAACGCTTGACGAGGCTACGTAAGTCTGCACTATAGCCAGCAATGGCAGCATAGTGACCAGCCATGATCTTGAGAAGCAATGAAGCCTGCATGCATTGTGTGTTGACAAAGCAGGCCATGCTCACACAGACGTTTGTCGTGTAAGCAGGTGCATACACAGGTCTTGCTGGCCAGGCAGCTTGCAGTGGTCTCTGTCCCATCATCAGGCATATCTGGGCTTGACAGTTACAAGCTTGTTTAGTGGCATTTCTACAAATGAAATCACAGCAATATGAGCAGCATTGGTGAGGGGTGCTTGCCTGTGACTGAGCATCAAATGGGTAAGTCCCTGTACAGCACTCATACAGAACCACACCCAAGGCCCAGATATCAGACTTCTCATTGTAAGGCTTTCCGTCACACAGTTCTGGAGACAGGTAGTATGGGGTGCCCACAAGCGTCTTGGCAAAGCCCTTAGGGCTTGAAAGAACCTACAAATGGCAGGCCCTGTCACGGAAACTTATAGAGTGCCTTGATTGTTGCTTTGCAGCAAAGATGCCCCTCTTGCCAACCTACCGTCAGCGGTCAGTTACACGCTGAATGCTGCAGCGCTAGCCAAGAGTGAGCGAATCTGTGACGGCTGGTACCATGCAAGACTGTTGCAGTATGCTTCCTTACCGTAGCTATGCCAAGGTCCGCAATCTTGACCTGCCTGTTGGCATCCAAGAGTAGGTTCAGACTCTTGATGTCACGATGCAAGATGCCTTTCTGGTGCATGTGCTGC
>JAABUP010001254.1_pt1 | contig 53419 bp, 70 predicted proteins | sample 5559201 | NCBI WGS metagenome assembly JAABUP01 (sample SAMN10711887, study PRJNA513373) | rock metagenome | isolation source: Antarctica rocks | place: Antarctica | reverse complement strand
TTTTGCCAAGCATGGCATTCCCCAGGAGATCATCAGTGACAGAGGTACTCAGTTCACCTCTAGGTTCTTCAGGGAGGCCCAGGAGGGCAGGTCTGAGACTGGCATCAGTTTCTCACCGGCTGCAAACTCCTTGGGTTTCAGAGCAGGGACATGAACCTCCTCATAGCCCTGCAGATAGTCACAGGTGGACATTGGCATGGCCACAGGTTCATCTCTGATGGATGTAGCAGTTGCCAGCATGTAGCGTCAAAATACTGAGCTTGTCAGCAAGGGTGTGCATTTTCTTTGAGGCCTGCACATAGCCAGCATCAGAGGTCAGCCTGCCCATGACAGAACAAGGGATCATGGTGAATGGGTGACTGACAGAATGTGGCACGAGACCTTATGTCATGGAGTGCTGTGCACAGGCTGCATAATGCCAGCATTACAAGTCTCAACAACGAGTCAGATCTTGTGCAAATCATGCTGAAACAAATGGAATAGTGTAAACTTCAAATCATGCTGTGATCGCTTAACTTCACGCAGGGTGGGGAATTGGAGTAGCAGGTAGGGCATTATCACTCACCTTGTGTGCAGCACGATAGGACTTTTGGGGCAGGTCGCACTTCTTGTTGGTCATGAGGTGATTGCCCTGGGCAAAGGCCAAGTTCTCAAAGTCCACAGCCTTGCGCCCAGCAACTGCCCCTCCACCAGCAGCCTCACCAGAGCCATCTGCACAGCAACAACAATGTTTGATCAGAGTGAAAAGAACGAGCTGATGTGTGCAGCAAGGACAAGGACATGCAGTGCCAAATGGTTCATTTTGGATGGCCCTGTTATCACAATTAGGCTGACAGCATGCTCAACCAGCAGCTGACCGCCTGCTGCAGCCTGAGACAGAGTCAGAGCTGCAGCAGGGCAGCTGGGGAAGACAAGCAGAGCAACATGCCAGTCTGCATGAAGGAAGATGGGTCAGTCAGTAGCATGTGGCTGACCTGCAATGCCGCCTCTGAGGCGGCGAGCCTCCTCTCTGATCTGACGTTCCATGGCAGCCTGTCTCTCACGTGCATCGGCACGCTGTGAGTTCAGAGCATCTAGAATGGCAGCAGTCTCTGCACCCCCGGCCATCTCTGCCTGCATCACATTCCAAGCAGGATGAGCCAGAACCCATTTGTGTACTGCATTTTTGCTTGGCACATTGCAGCAACAGTTTGTGTAACTGACAGAGGCCTGCAGTGTATGTTTGCCAGGGTGACGCATGCTTGGACACGCCAAAGCAGCCAGAAGCAGCTAGATATGCCATGGTAATGCATGTATATGGTCCAATGCCTGCTTTTCTGCTGACAGGTGCACGGCTGTCTATCTATGTAGATGCAACACAGTCTTGGCATGCTCAGTGCCACCTGTGACATCATCTGAGAGGCAGAATATGCACTTAGAACATATGCATGCTGCAAGTTGTGACCAATGCATGAAAGCTGAGCATGTACCTGGATCCTGGTATGCTCCTCATCATTCTGAGCCCTGTTGAGGCGCATGCACCACACCACTTTGAGCCTGTTTTGCACCAGCATCTTGATGAGGGCAAACTTGTCAAAGTCCAGCAAGTCCACCAGGTGCGTCTCGACTTGAGAGTCTGGCTGGGCGCTCTGCAGACCAGGCACTTGCTCAGCACGCAGCTGTAGATCAATAATCCACACACTGACAGTAAGGCCGATGCCAGAAATGGCATCATGCTCACTTACAACTTGCGTTTTTGTAAACATGGGTATTTGTCTGAGCGGACATGCTCAGCATTGTCTTGGTTCTTGTCCTCGCACAATGCATGGGTTCCTTTCAATCAGGAGCCACCACCAGTGAATAATTGCAGAACCCCACCTGCAGAGCACTGAAGACTTCCTCCGACTTTTTGACAGCCTCATTCTCATCCAGGTTCCCATATGCTTTGCTGATGTTCCTCTGCAGCCAGTATGCGTCAATATCTGCAGGCTTCAGGCCCTCATCACGAGCATCTTCTCCCGCCTCAACATCGGCCCCAGTGCGCACCTCCCCAGGAGGCAGCACGGTGTCTGTGTCATCATCCATATCATCATCATCTGGGTCCTGTAAATGGGCACATGGCATGACACTGTCAGAATCTCCATCATAACTTGCAAGAGCGGTAGACAATATGCCACTTGCAGCGTGATCTTGAGGGCACCATAACAACTGAAGGCGTCAGCCTCGGCAGCACCTGAGTAAGATGCAATATGTACCGTGACCGTCAACTTGTCGTGGCAATAATGTTGACGTCAGGGCGCTGTGGCAATGGATAGCTGCAGCCTGCTAGGTTTGTGTGTCGCGTTTGACCTCAAATGCCACCTGCTGCAGTGTTATGCAGGCTTCTCAAGCTTTGACTCTTCTGAGCAATACCTCGACTTCATCCACTTCACTCTCCTCATCAGCATCTTCATCACCCTCAAACTCGACCGCTACCCCAATTTCATCATCCAGGGCATCCCCAGGGGCCCCAGGCTCATCATCAGGCTGGCTGAAGTCGGTGATGAGGCGGCCCACATCCTTGAGGTATGTGAACTTGTCATCTCCTACAGGACCCAGCAGCTCTTCACACTCTTTCTGCCTCTCAGGATCCTACACAGCAGATAACATTGTCAAATCTTGCACTTATCTGAAGGCATACTGGGCTCTTTGAGGCATGCAGCAAGCAGCCTCATTCTGTCAAAAATGTAGCAGCAAACAGCAAGGGCGCTGACTGTGTTTTTTGGCTTCAGTAAACAGATGAGACAGCACTTGCAGAGGCTGCGATGGCTTGAAAGATGTTCCTTCAGGTCCCATCAACAGCTGTTTGATTTGCACTGAAACCTGCTTGCTCAGCAGTGTACCTTGTGCGTGACTTGCATTGCATTGACTTGCAGTGCCATGACACCTGTATGCACTGTGACTGACATGTGCAGAGAAATGCTGTGGAAACGTCCTGCACTTGGAACTGAAACACGCAAAAAGCTTACTCTCTTCTTGTCATCTTTCAGCACAGCAAGCACTTCATCAGCAGCACCCTTAAGGACATCTTGAGGCTGGTCACCAAACTGCTCTCTGATGAAGGACAGAATAGCCTCATATGCAGCTCGTGTTTCTTGAGTGCGAGGACGGTATCCTGACGCTGTATCCAGGTTCATCACTCCACCAGCCTGCGGGTGCAAGCCAAATGAGCAGCTGCATAGGCAAATGCAACACGGAGGAATGTACCAGCAAAGACTGAATTGCAATAAGGTTCTCCCAAAGCAAAGATGCAGCACAGCTTACTCTGCGCTTCTGCTTTGGAGCCTCTAGCTCAAACTCCTGCTGTGCTTGTCTCTTTTTGGCTTGTTTCTGCTTGCGTGCCTCAAAGCCCTCTGGCTTTGCATGCTGGACTCGGTCTCCCATCTTGCCGCGCATGCGACCATGCAAGGACTCTGGCTCCCCGCTGGGCTCAGCTGCTTCCCTAGTGCGGGTCTCAGCTGTGAGCACCAGGTTAGAGTTCTGCACACAACGATGACCACGGTGCGAGGATGGGCGAAAGTCGGGTAGAGATCGACAACAGCGGACTCATCGTAACGTTGATAATTGTTCCGCGAACTTACCGCCCGATAGTCATACTGCCGCTGTCTTGCTTCACGTTCTGCCATCCTAGATCACGCAAGAGTCAACAGACAGGTGAATGGTCCTTTGGCGCAGGTCAATGTTCGTACTGTTGTCTGATGGGGTTGCGCTGCGCAGATCGCACGTATGTGCGTTACAGAAACCTGATGCGACAACTCTGCTATCACTGTCGCAACGACATGCATAGACCGACCCTAGGACCAGAAACTGGAAACCCTAGACCGCAAAAACAAGTGCGAGATTGTGAGAGTGCAACTTACTGCATGCAAGCTTATTCTGCTTATTCTATATGCTTCTATAAGCTGCATGCAAGCAATCCCAGACAATGTTAATATCTTACCTACACGGTCGACCACTTGCAAGTCATATACAGACACATGTGTTGCTGGTCATATGTTGTTTCCTGTCCAGTTGGTTGCAACCATCGGTCTGGCGGCAAGCCAGGAGCCTGCACTGCTGTTTCGGCTACATACGTGCAGCAGCAGCAAGTTTGCCTGCCACAAGCACCCTCTGGCACAAAGGCTGGGAGGCAAGACATGCTAGCTTATGGATTGGTCTGCTAAATTTGTCAGATAGAAATGAGACAAGCTCCCCATCCACACAGCAAGAAGGATAGTCAGAGAGCCGTCCAGCATTGCTCTAGCAGCTGCAAGGCAAATTTAAGACACATCTATAAGGTGTTAATTAATACCTTATAGATGTGTCTTTCGGCAGTGTCCTTGATTTGTCTGTACGCAAGACCAGGCACAGCCCAAAGAACAGCATGACCTCAATCCTCAACCGCAGCTGCAGCACAGAAGCCAAGGCATGTTCAAGCACTCAAGCTGTGTTGTTCCCTCGACTGTGTAGTCAGGTTGTGCAAGCTTTATGAATGGTACTGTTCATGCAAGGACAACGAATGGAAGATGCTGGGAGCTTTTGAAGCAGCAAAATGTAATGCTCATACAGTGACGTCAGGGTCGACCCCTGTGATGGCACATATTGTGATGATGGCCACTGCATTTGTGTGGAGCTTCATCTGCATGCCCCACACTTTCCAGGATGATGCAGCAGCCAAGCGGGTACACAAGTCCCCATGCCACCAGTTGCCATGCAATCCCTTGTGCCTGCTCTTGCAAAGCATGCCCTTGCCTCCTGTAAAACTGGAAGTCTTATCAAGCCCTCCCAAGGGCTTTTGGTCTGTCATTGGTCAAACCCAATGGAAAGTCTTTGACTGATCGCCAACCGACATTCAAGGAGCCAAACTTAGACACTCACATGAGCTGCACATGTGTGTGTAAATCCCAACAAACAGGCTTGACTGACAAACGTAACTTGTGACACCTTCCATTTCCCAATGGCACACGCAGCCGTCATGACATGTCATGACAACTGTACAGTTGCTTCCCTTGTTATTTTGCAGATGTGCATGAGCAGTCTCCTGAGCATCTGTCTTTCTTATATAGTCATTGCTTTGCTGATCAGTCTATTCACTCCAGGTTAGGCATGACTCGCCGGTTGCAGGCTAGATGACCATGACTTGCAGACTTGGGAGTCAGAGTTGACTTTTGATCCGAGGCTGATAAGCCAATCAAGTTGGCTGCTCGTGCACTGACTGTGCCGAAGTGTAGCAGCCTGAAGAGGCAGCCCAAATTCTGGTTTGCAGTCATGATAGAGATGTGGTATTGGAGCTGCCTGGTCTATGATTACCAATAGGTGAGACTGGGATGTGTCCTTGCAGATCATCATATACATGGCAAGCCCTTGTAACAGGGCTTGAATAGTTTGGGTGAGACACAATTACGACTGTTTGAACGAGAAGATGGTCTTCAAGGTATAAAATTAGCCATGGTAATCATGCAATGGCTGCTTGGCCAACAGAGATGTAGAATGTTTGCCGTGTTTGCCTGCCGGTAGTCATGCTGGTTCGGACCATGGATGTGCCTGTTGTTGTCCAGCAACAACTAGCCTAAGCAAGACACTCGACACTGACAGGCATCAAAGCGTTGAAGCTGCCTCACTACCTCTTTATGCCTGCATGGCGTCATCCAATATGACTAAATTGCTGGATGAGCGACATAAACTCTGCAACAACTTGTGGCAACGCGACCGTCGCGGAAAGCCAGCTCGTACAGCTCCTACAACGGCAGAGTAGTCTGCAGGTTGTGACGCCAGGCAATCTGTCACTATACGCAGTGTGCCAACGCGCCACGATGGTCAACCAGCGACTGATCTGGTCTGCCAGTGTCTGCATAACGCTGGCTTTGATCGGTGCCCTGACAGTGCTGAGTGGGCCCTTTTGGCCAGGACATGAGGTATGCTGGCAACGTACATCGCACACCGTGCAGCTTAAGTCAGGACCTGCACGCGCGCCAGTACATGGCATGCTTCTGGCATGCAGCCTGCGCAGCTTCACTACCGTAGCGGTCTGCGTTCACCGCCTGCTAACCTCGCACCTGCCGTGGTTCTGCATGCAAAGCTTTTTCAGCTCAATGCCCAACTGGTGTTACTGGCATATTTGGCCGCTTAACAGGTGATGCACTGCAGAGCGCACCGCCCCCGCGCCCTGGCTCCGCACGGAGTCACGCGATAGGTCATGCCGCCATAGGACAGTTTTCGCGACTTCACCTAGATCACTTGAGCCCGTACTTTCCGGCCGTTCCTGGAGATCCTGCAGTTCTCCCTGCCAACGCCACCACTTTGCACGAGTTCATAACCGAGTTGAAGCCCGTCCTGGATGTGCAACAGCTTCCAAATCGAGCCTTTGAGTGGATATTTCACCCAGAGCAGCTTCTAACGAAACCACATCCAAATTGTGGAGGTACTAACTGCGCCCCCACCAAGCTGACTGCTTTACTAGCAGGCTTGCCATTTTGTAAAGGCTTGGCTTGTTTCCCAAACGGTACAGAGGGTATGTTACATGGGGCTGAAGCAGCATCCTTGCAGGCACGTGGATCGAGTTTGGTGTGTTTGAGGGAGACACAATCAACAGAGCAGCAGACTACAGGAAGGAGTTCTGTGAAAAGGATCCGCCACCGATCTACGGATTTGACACATTTCAGGGGCTGCCTGAAGCATGGGGAACCCATATGAAACAGGTCAGCAGATGCTAGATGCCAACCTGTAGCATGTACAGTTTGCTTGTGTCACCAAGATCAGCCAGTCACAAAGTCACCAATTTAATTGACAGTAATCACAGTAACTATGATATGCAGATGTGGCTGCCTAGCAGTAAGGCTTACAACTTACATGCATCTATACAGTGACCAGAGCTGATGCACCATGTGCAATCATGCATGCCCTGCTATGACATGAAACGTGAAAGGACCTTAATGGCTGAATTGTTGATCATTGCCTTTTAGGGCGACTTTAGCTTGGGCGGCAACTTTCCAGAAGTGCGCGACAATGTTCAGCTGGTTCAAGGCCTGTTCAGTGAGAGCTTGCCGCCTTTCCTGAAGCAGCATTATAAAACACATGACCCTCAGGATATAACCTTCCTTCATATTGACTGTGATCTGTATCATGGTAAGTGCTGCACTTGCTTTCTGACAGAATGGTACAATCAAAGGCATGCATGAAGGCCTGGCTTGCAGGGATCAAAGTTTCTCTCGGACTCTCACTCTCAAGACAATTGTTTGCCAACTGTGTGTAATGTTGAATGCTGTGCAAACAATGTCTTCAACAAGCTCTGCACAGTTTGTCCTGCTGTGTTAGGTTGCCATCACAATCTTGTCTGGAACAGGAAAGCAATGCAACTACTCATCAGCTGTTGGCACAAAGCTTGGATACATTGACAAAAGGCAACCATTGTCTGTCTGTGTTTCTGTGCAGCACTTGTGGCCTCGTGACTAATTGTCGACTGGTGCTAGCTGGCTCTTTGGGTTCACAGCAACAGCTCACGTGGCCTCAAGCACATGCTTCTGCAGGTGCCATAGATGCGCTCATGCTGTTGGACCAACACATAGCCCCCGGATGTGTGCTGCTGTTTGATGATCTCATCAACTACCCTGATTACAGGGATCATGAAATCAAGGCTCTCTGGGAATGGCTTGACAGCACTGGCCGCAAGGTTGAGGTGAGTTTCGTCATCTTACCACCAGAACTCAGAAACCCAGCATCAAGTACTGTGGGTGCACAGTTCTCTGCAAGCCTGCTGTCCCATCTGCTGATGTGCCATGTACGTGTCAGCTTTGGTGCATCAGGCAAGCTGTGGTCTTTCACAGTCCTGGTCAAATTCAGCCGGTTGCAGCTAGCCTGGCTCTTGTGGCTGTGAAAAGCACTTGATGCAGTTATGGGCCCACGTGCACCCAGACGTGTGTTTGGAAATGCAAATATGCCATGCTGCATGATATCCAGGAACACTCATCTCATCAGATCTGATATTGCGTTTATCCAACCGAATTTGTTTTGGAGTTTTGTTGGAAACCTAGTGCATAAGGACAAAGACCAGCAATCTGATGACTTGACACTGCGTGAAAGCTGCCATACATCAGCGCATAGCTAGGCGTCCATTTCACCTGACTCTAAAAGCATTTCCCGTGTCAAATGCAGGTCATAGGTGTGAAAGGTCCCCTGCCCCCTCAGAATGACATTGAGCAGACCATTGCCATGGAGATCAACCCTCCACAGGACCTAGGCTGGCATCATCAGTCTGTGGCTTTCATTGTCTTGTGAGGTACCAAATGAATCAGAGCTGTCATTAGCAAACTCCACCCGAAGATCCTTTTTTGAAGGCCGCAAGATACCAAAGTTGCCATTGGCTTGGTCAAATTCCTTTCAAGCCGCTTTCAAGTACCTCTCAAGATGCCTTCAAGTTTCCGTCAAGGCCCAGTTGAAATTTTGGCAATGCCACAAAAGGCTTAGCCTGTACAATGTGGTGTTGTTCAAGGACAGAGTTCAGTCATGAGACCAAAGTAGCTTGATTTGTGCTTTACATTTCAGATGACATGCTGCTGCTGCTGCTGCTGCTGCTGCTGCTGCTGCTGCCGAGCAAGCACTTTTCACCATGGTGAAGCAATTTTCACAGTGGCTGTTTAGTTTTGTACCCAGTTAGTGTGATCCAGCATCATACCTATCCTTATTTTTGTTTCAGCAAAATCAGCTATGTATCATACCCATATATGCAATCAGGTGATAACACATTGCAACATTGTTCAACATAGTCTTGCTTTTCTCCTCATTATTCTTCTGTGCATGCTGTAGCAGCCCTTTTTGCCCAAGTATTGACATGGTTTCGGGCCTAGATTTTCTGGAGATCCTAAGGTGTACAGACGATGAGCAGCATTGTGTCTGTCTAGCTGCTGGCGTATATAGTCTGGACTGGTGTGCTGCCAGTTGCCGCGATTCAGGCGTATACAGCAGGCTGTACTACTTCAATGCACCCTTTACCAAATGCACCCTTTATCCAATGAGGTGATCACTTGCATTTTGCAACACATCATGACTGTCAGCAGCTAAGAGAGCACATCAGGCATGGACGAGAAAGCAAGACTGGGTTCAGCTACAACTCACTAATGCAGAGCATTGCTTTTCAAAGTTTGGCACGGACGTCTGACTCTGTGCAATGCAAATGAGCTATCATTGAGTCCCCCCCTATACACAGGACTGCTTGCTGACTGAGCTGTATTGTTTCATATCAGCAGCATGTGAACCCTTTAGCTCGCATATGAATGCCTGGTCTGCTCTGGTGAACAGCCACAAATGCCCTCAGTGACACAAGCATGAACAATTTTGAGGTCACAACTGATGGAGCATTGTGGCGCTGCCCATGAGCCTCCAATACTCACAATCACTGCTTGATAATTTAGATTGACCTAGACTGATGGATACAGTCACATATATAGGCAACTCTTTAGCTGCTTGTGCAGCATCACTTGATACTCTTGATCTGCCAGCCACAGGGCAACTGACCACAAGTGTGAATAGTCCTCACTACATCAAAACTATCTATCATACAACTCACAGAAGGAAGCAGCTGATGTGGAGCAAGAAATCAGACTGAAGCAGACTCTGCCTTGTTCCAGAGCGCAGAATTAACGGGGTTGGTAAAAGGTCACAGCTAGCCTTGTAAGCAGGCTCATCAGCTCCGTATATGAGCCGCACTGTCACATTCCCTCCCCCTTTCATTCAAGCCACCGCGCTTGGAATACACAGAGTCAAGACCGGAAGGCGAGACCAGACGGCAAGAGACGCTGTCTGAAACAGCAAACTTTCTTGATTTATAGAAGCTAGTTAGCTAGCTAGATTGATTCTAGCTTGACTCTAGCTTTAGATGCTGCGTCACACTTGTTCTTTTGGTGTTGTTGACTGAGCTCAGTGCTGCCCAGCACTCAATAGCCATTGCTGAGGTCAAATGTCCATTGTGCTGAAACACAAGGCTGAGTCGCTGTTGCAATATGTCTTGGCACACCAATTAGTGTCACACAGCACTGCTGCACAAAGTGTATTCAAGGCTCTTGTCACCACGTAAACTAGCCTTGTCAGTCAGTAACAATAGCTGACTGTGGACAGCAACAAGGTGCTTTCAGGCCTGCTTCAAGCTACTGTGAGTGCACAGCTCGTCCCAAAGCTATTCTGCTGATACTGGTGAGAACAGGCAAGCAGTGAGCTTCTTGCCTGGTAGGTATCTTCATGTCAACGGCGGAAGCTGCCGCTGCCACTCAGAAATCTGCACAGTTATTGCAACTATGTGTTGCGCACAATGTTGCAGCATGCTATAGGCCTTCTGTCCGTTCTGTTCTTTTGAAGTCAGTCAGACAAAGTATCTGATGCTTGCTGAAGGTTGCTAGAGTGCGATCAGCAAGGTCTAGCTTGCAGTGTCTGATCCTATCCACCAAAGGCTGAAAGTGCTGGAATATCTAATGTGCTCTGAAACTATCTCATGCACATCAGGAAGCAGAACACTGTTAAAGTGTAGCTATGAAACCATGTGCCCTGCAGAGCTACTGCAGTGTACGACCGCTGACATAACTAACAATGACCTAAACAGGCATACCTTAGTAACTACATGCTAACACTAGTACTAGTGTTGTACCTTATGTGATGGGTTGCAGCGTGAACACACTGAGGCCGCATCTTGAGATCATGCCATGCCAGATGTGTTCTTGAACATCAGCCCAATCAGCTTGTTTTCCGCCATGGCTGTAACCAGCTTTGTGTCCAGCTCTAAGATGTCAACAGCCAACACTTGCCGTGTGCGGCTGCTCAGGCCGGCTGTCACGACATCTTCAGCTCTGCCAGACCTAGCAGGGTATAGCGTGCAACACTAGTGTAATGGCAACCTGAGCACTTCTGATGACCCGCAAGAAATGCTGGAGTGAACGAGCTCTCTGTGTCCAGCTGACAAAGCGCAGCTTGGCATAGAAGGACACCCTGCAGTCAGAACGTGCACAATGTGTGTGCTGCACTTTGACTGAAATAGGGTATAAGCATCAACACAGTTGACCTCTGATGAGACTGTGCTGACACAAGTGCATCATATAACTGCTTCCACAGAACAATTGCCAGCTGGCATCATCAAACGTGCGACTGTGATGTGTGCATGCCAGCTTGCTTTGAGTCATAATGCACTCAGCATCATCACGGAAACATGGGGATATCGACACTTCTCAGCTGCTTTCAAAGTCAGCACCGGAGGTACCTCTGCTGCCCATGACCATAACGGTCGCGCAGCCTAGTAGTACCACCACCTTGCACGAGTGCATATTTGATCAGACTTTCTGTGATCCAGGCATGTTGCTAGGCTCTGCAGATCAGTGCATCATTTGGAACGTGTTGTTGAGATCAAGGAATCTGTCTACCATTTTTGCATTATATCTTGTCAGAATGTGTAGAAGAAGAAGCGATCGTGACAAAGAGACTGGCCTGGCGGCACGCATGCAACAGTCCTACACGCTGTGACAACGTTCTATTCAGAGTCTGCTGTCAGCTTTGCTTTTTGAGTAGCTCAGTGCCTTGCGAGGACATCACGAGAGCCGTGTGGTTGACCGAGCCCTTGCACAGCTGTAAACTCGTGCTTCTTCATGCAACTGAATCGTCCGGCCAGGACAGTCCTGCATGTGCAGTCGCCTTTAGAAGCAGCAAGAGTCACATGTTTTGCTCCCACTACAAAGGGGCTGGTCGTCACCCGTTGTCAGAACGGAGGCGCGTGATGTGGTGAGCTGCCCTTCTACATGATAGTACTCTTGGCACCTATCTCTTTTCCCTTCCTAGGCTGAAACTCTGTGCCTCTGAGGGCGTACACGGGTGCTAGAGCAAATGCTGTGGTCTCCGTGTTTAGTCAGCTTATTGCTGCAGTAGTTGGAGGTTACAGGTACATTTTGTTGCTCACAGGTGATGTCCTTCTGAGGCCCATTCTACCGAGTCATCAATATGTAACACTGCGGTGTGTGGCACATGTGAGATAGTTCCTTCTTGCTTCACTGGGTTGGGTTGCTGACATTCTGACACTCATGTGCGCATTTGTATGCTGTTTCAGGTGTCATTGCTGAGGGCAATCCTATAAAATGCCTTGCAAGACAGCTATGGTCACACAATGTCACAAACAGGTCAGCTTCACATGGCAATGCATTTGAATGTCACATTCAGTGTGGCCTTATCTCATGAGGCTGTGCATGCAAAAGGCTTGTTCGGTTACAGAACAAAACTAATATTTCAGCAAAGTCAGGGCCCTTTGTTCGGTGTTGGTTCTGATTGAAGGGTTTTAAAAGACTTTGCCAGATCAAGCTCTAGACTCCTACGGTGCAGTGCAGCTCAATCTGTTCAAGCACAACTATATGATAGAGAACATCTTTGCTTCATGCCATATTGTGACAGGCACATCCACACATCCCTTGTGGGCCAGCTTTGAGAACACATTACCTAAAACGTGGCATTCCCCGTGATGTGCAGTGATGCTGTCTGATTCGCATCATCTGCCTGCAATGCATGGAGTGTCATCTGCATGGGCCATTCTACCTGTAGGTTTTGCTGCAACTTAACAATTTGCTTCCTTTCAACCTTAAGCTGACATGTGCACACTCTGTTCAGGTTTTGTAATTTCACAATACATCTCGAAGCATTGTCTCAAGTCAGTAGTTGCTTGTGGCTGACCCATGCTTCTAATGATCTCTGTAACACATGCCAGACCGTTTCTGTTTCTGGTTCAGGTATTACAACATTCTGCTCTCCTTTGGACTCTGTTACCTGATGCCCGTGGCCTGCAGAACTATCAGCTGGCAAGCATCAGCAATTTCAGCCAGCGGCACAGCCGGCAGTAGCTTCAGCTTATTGTAATTTGACTATTCCACTATACACATTGCACTATACACTCAGGCTGAGCTCCTGTACATACACGATCCCTTGCAATGGCGCTTCAGAGCCTGAACCCTAATTCGAGCCTTGTTTCAAGCAGCCAACAATGAGACATGGGGAGTCAAGCAGCAGATTGTCCTGCCTTGTAGCAGAGCTTGTGGCAGAGCTACAGCAGTCTCTATTTGGTATGATAGATGTTCATGACTATTTGTGATACGCCAATAATGGCTCATGACTGTCGGTGTGGTCGTGCAGTTGATTGAAGCATCAACAGAAAACTTGCTTAACAGCTTTGTCAGTGTAAATCAGGCGTGGGTGCCAAGCAAGTGTTCTGTTGATGCTTCCATCAACACTTTGAGTGCCACCCACGCCTGATTTACACCGACAAAGCTGTTGAGACGCGATAGCAAGTGTGGACATATAAACTTATGCAGCATGGTTATGTTAGTGTTTCTGCTGGTGTTGGTTGCACCAAACCTCCCTGCCTGCTAGCATCTTTGGTGTCTGGTGTGCTGTGCGTGATCGTTTTGTGCCTGATCAAGAGATGTAAAGACCTTTGTCAATTCTTCTCTTGGTCAGATGTGAATGCAGGCAAGTTTGCGTTGTAAGCTTGCTGTGGTATCAAACAGCAGACTATCTGCCAAACAAGCAATGCAGGACTTGGCACGTGCTGCAATTTATGGCAATGGAATACACCATCAGTTGGCATTATTGAAAGACTAGCTGACTTGGCTTTGCTCAAATACGGGCTGCCTTGGTTGTGTGGGATTGTAAGGACTTTCAGCTTTGCAGATTGTCACGCTTTGCATACTGCAGCTGCTGCCTGAGCCTGTCTGCCTCTGCAGCATGCTTGGCTGTCTCAGCTTGTGCTTCCAGAACAGCCTGCATACACCAAGCAAAGCTTCAGCGAGCTCATGAAGTGCAGCAGTCTTGCAAGAGGTGTCCTCATGCACCTCCTCACTTCAGCAAACATTCGGCAATGGCAGTATGCAGCACAATTGGAATAAGGCATGACTACAAACTTGTGTGGAAGAGGTGTACCTCGTAAGCTCTGTCTTCAACTGCCTCGACCATCATGGCTGCTTGAGCACGCGACTCTGCTGCCCTCACCGCTGCAGCCTGCTGAGCAGCTGCCACTGCCATGTCCACACTGCTAGCATCCAGACTCTGCTCTGCACAGTGAACCACACACCGGTTCTTCAGTGTGCTGACATGGCATAGCAGCATTGCCGCAAGGGTGCAGTCAGTCTAGGGCCAACTGTCTTGGCGTAAAACTAGTCTTGCAGGTGGGATGAAAGCCAACCTGAAACTTTGGCGAGACTGCTGTTTTTGCTGGGTGACTCTTTATGTCCTGAAGGCAAGTCCGGCTTTGCAGGCGGCTGCTGTTGCTGCCCTACAGACCGCTGCTCAGCACGAGCCTGCAAAGCAGCTTTGCTCCTCTCAAACAGCTCAAATGGGTTTTCACACAACAGCTGCTCAGCAGCTGCTGCATCTTCATTGCTGATGTCTTGAGCAGGTGGAGAAAGGCTGTCAATGGTGCTCACAAAGGCAGACTGCACCTCATCTTCCCTTCCAGATGCTGCTGCACTGAACCCGCTTGTCACATCACTGCCAGGCTGCCCTGCTTTTTGGTCAAGACTGGCAGCGACCTGACCCATAAGCCTGTTCTCGGGTGGACTTGCTGTGGCTGCAAGATTCTGGTTTGAGTCAGACAGTGATGAAAAAGGAGAAGAAGGGGGCTTGAGGTCATCATCATCTTCTTCTTCAAGGGTGGTAAGGTGGTCTTCAAGGTCAATAAGGGAGCTCTGGGTGGCTTCCAGCTGGGCTTGGGTGGCCTCCATTTCTGCCAGGTTTTGCGCCATTGCCGCCTCCAGCCGCTGGATACTTGCTGCTTGCTCTGCAATCTCAGCCTGCATTGCCACGTCCAGCCAACACTTGTTGTAAACATTTGACAACATTGCTGCAGCTATGAACAAGGGGCAACTTGTGAGTGTCCACTAAGTGTGAAAAGGCACAACACTCTGCAAGCTGAGAACACCGTAAATTGCAATGTTGCATTTTTTGCAGATAGGCAGGCATGTGTTGAGGAGAAGCAGCGCTTGAGCAGGCAGCTAATGCTGCACAACGTGTGACTGGAACGGAGCGCACAACACATGTGCTGCAATGCTCTTTGCATGCAAAGGCAAATATAGGGTTGTGGTTTGCCATTGAATGAGGCACGCAAATCCACACTGCTCACCTGGTACACCGCCTTATCAACTTCAGCTGTTGCTTCAGCTTCTGCTTCATATTGCTGGCGCTGAGTTTCAGCATGTTGGAGAGAAACCTTGATGCTCTCCCGCAACTCTTGCAAAGCGTCTTGCAGGCGACCTATCTGCAAGCACAGTGCAACCCATCAGCCATGAGCTGCCTGCTGTGTTGCAGTGCTGTCACCTGCTAGGTTGAGGCTTGTCACCACTTGCCGTGCCATGTGCAGCCCTGAACAGGCTGAGTATTCCACGCATACACACATTTTGAGACAGCCTTCTTCGTAAGATCAGCAGCACTGTGGGTACTTGGGGAAGCATGTGCTTGAGGACATGCACCCATCAACAAGAGCAGTTTATGATTCAGCAGATGCGACCAGTAAACCAAACGCATTCAAAAAAGACACTTCACATCTTGGGGTGCATGCATGTGTTCGTCTCTGTGTGCAATGCAAGCAGTGGCAAGCACTTGCTTGAAACGCACAGGAGACTAAAGACTGACCCTGTCTTCTGCAAGGTCCAGATCTTCATTGGCAACCTGCAGTTGTTGACGGTCACCCTCCAGTTCTTGAATCTGTTCAGCCATCTCAGCAGCCTCCTGCTCCTGATTCTGCACAATCTGCACACCCAAACCCACAGGCTGAAACCAGCACAAGTCCTGTTGGCGCCTGTACAGTGAGGCACAGGAGGCCTGTGTGTGTGCAAGCAGCACTGTGCGAAATGTATGGAGGTCCAAACTGCATACACAAGCATTGCGCAGAAAGAGCTGAGTCACATCTGAAAGGTTTAGAGGCTGCCTGCCTCTGTGAGTTGATTTTTGATCTTCTCTGAGCTCTGCAACTTGGCTTTGGTGGCTGAGAGCTGATCTGACAGCTGGGCAGTGTGGCGCTGGCTGCCCATGAAGTCCGCCTGAGACTGCTGCAGCTGTGCTGACACCTCCAAGACCCTCTGCAGCCAGCAAAGTGATTATGTACATGCAAAGGAACCAGCTATTTGCAAGACTATCCATGTCTCATGCATCAGGTCAGATGGTCTGGATTTGCAAGGGTCAGAAGGCGGAGTGAGGTAAAATTAGTGTGATTCTTGATGTCAAAGGCCACTGCATGAGACAGATAAGACAAGATATGTGCCATAAGTTGCAGCTCGTGCTTTCCGAAGCATGCTGCAGACTTGGATTTTGTTTGCATTGTGGGCATGATTTAACAGGCAGGAGGTGCTTGCATCTGAGTTGCTGAATGTGAGCAAGGAGGAGGGAAGAGGGGGCAGAGGGGGGGGATTGCTACCTGGTCTTGGGCTTCTAGCTGGGCCATGATGTCCACCTCACGGTGCAGGGCCTCCTTGGAATCCTGCAGGCTGGCTGCCAGGTCCTGCTGCACCAGCCTGCTCCTCCCCCTCTCTGCAGCCAACTGCTTCTCCAGCTCCGCTGACTCCTCCTGTATACACACCATGTGATTACCACATCTTGCAAAGGGGTCAGTAAGTTTTATTATCTAGGCTCAAATACACTGGCCTGAGGATCACCTTCATTTGCAGTGTAAAGGCGCTCAAGCAGTTTGCTTCATGAGACTGCAGGCTCATGGCAGTATTAGCGTGCTACCTGTGATGTAAACGCTGCTTGACATGTAAGCCATGTGCAAGATAGTGCTGCACCAATTGTCATGCTGTGTGCTTTGTGCTTGAATGTGGAAATGCATAGCTTGCATGTGTCCAGCAAGCATGTATGTGGGTGCATGCCCCTGGCGTAAGACAGCGTGGCAGACCTGAGATTGGCTGAGCTCGTCCAGCAAGTGCTGCTGCTGCTGGCTTTGAAGCAGCACCTCCTTCTCCAGCTCTGCATTGCTCTGCTGTGCTGTTGACAGTTGCTGTGTGGCAGCCTCAATTGATGCCTCCAAGGCTGTCAGGCTTTCCTGCTGCTCCTCTGCTGCAAAGTTGGCATCCCTCAGCTCTGCCAGCACCTTCTTGGTGTCCTGAACACACACAGGCCACACCTCAAGCGACGCCTGCCTTGTACAAGAACCTTTGACTGCTGTGCGACCTGTGATGTGCAATGCATCCGGGTCAAAGCTGCTGTTGCACTGCTGGTCTCAATAGCAGGTAGGGGACAAGCAAACTGGCAGTGACAGCTGTGCATGACAGAAAGATGTCAGCTACCTTAAACGCAACAAACCCACTTAGCCTATGTGCAAGCAAGAGGTTATGTGAAATGCTGAAATGCAGCAGACATAGCTTGTCCTGCTTTGGTCTCAAGTCTAAAGTTTTGAGTTGTGCATAAAATGGCAGTCTTGGTGTGCATGACAGGCATGCAAGCTTGACTGCAGTGGCTTCACCTCAACGGCAGCCTGCCTAGCCTTGGCCAGCAGAGCTGTACTGTCCCTCTCCATCTGCAGCAGCCCCTTGGCGGCATCTCCATCAGCAACAGCCTCCTCTAAGGCAGTCTGTACGTGCAACAACTTGTCTGACTTGTGCCTTTGCAAAGGGCAAACTGCAACAGCATCATGTACATGTGTATGCATGGTGTGTGTGCTCTTGTCATGCCGTCATATAGAATATATGGCACTCATAGACCTTTTGTCAGCTTTGCATCTGCGCTGATGAAGCACAGCTGTGCATGCCAGCAGCCAAGACAAAACATTTGAATTGCAGGAGCAATACATGAGGGGTGCTGCAGCAAACCCAGCCCATCACTTTCGTGCATGCAGATCACGCTACAATCGCATCTCAGGGGTAGCAGAGATGGACCTTGGTGTCTGCTGAGCTGGACTGTGCAATGGCCAGCTGCTCCATGAGCGTGCTAGCCTGCTGCTCTGTCTGCTGTCGCTCAGCTGCTAGCCGCGTTCCAGCACTTTGCAGCTCCCCTCGCATGGCATCCACCTGCTGCTGCCTGGACCTCAGGTCCAGAGACAGAGATGCAACCTGCACAGCACGACAAGAATGCTGGTCAGAATGCCATCTGGTGTCCTTGTCTGGGGATGTCACGCAGATAAGGTAAATAGACAGCCGAGTTGCTTTGTTTGCAATCTGAGCAGAGGATGCAAGCGCTATCCAGCCAGTGATTGCGCTGCCAGCACACAGTGTACGGCGTATTGCCTGCCCAAGACGCATGCTGTCAATTTTAGAAACAATATGTACGTCTCTCTGCATAAACCATGCCAAAACACAACTGCATGCTCCGGCCAGAAGTCCACTTGGGCAGCAATCTAATGATGCCAGCTACCTTCAAAACTGCTTTGGACATAGCACTGTGTACCTGTAAGGATGACTGCACTTTGCTCTTCCTGAGCTCTGTCTCAATATCATCCAGTCTGGATCGCAGGTTGGCAATGCCAGTCCTGGCATCCACTAGCTGCTTTTCTGACTCAGCTTTGTCCTGATCCGTCAGTTGCAGCTGAGCTTTGAGCGTTGTCATGCTCTGCTGAGCTTCTGCAAGCTGCTGCTTGCTTTCTGACAGCTGTGACTGTACAGAAACCAGCTGTGTGTTCAGCCTGTCAGCTTCGGACTCTAATGCTGATCTTGCCTGTTCTAGGTCTGTACACTGCTGCTGGCTTGACTGCAAGCTTTGCTCCAACTTCTTTACATCAGACTGAGTAGCTGACAGCTGGGAGGAGATACGCTGCTGATGAGTTTGTGCTGAGTCTATTCTTTGCTCTAAGGAGGCTGTGAGTTCTTGTTGTTGATTCAGACTAGCCTGAGTCTTGCGCAGTTCCCGGTCCTGTCACAGGCAGAGCAAGCATCACAGTCAGCAGCAACGCCGCTGGCTCGTATGTTGCTCCCGTGCATCAGACTTCGATGCAAATTGTTGTGTCCCAAGCAGCTCACACCTTTATCCAGAAAGTTGTTGCGCCCACTACAGCTGGACCTATTGTGTATTGCAACACTTGAGAGCCTGGTGATAATGGCACAGTCTCGGGGGGGCCTAGCAGTGGTGTTGGTTGCGCGATGCCTTCTTGGCTGGGACTTGGGACTGTAGCAGCTGCATTGTCACTGGCGCGGTCCTCGAGTGTGGAAGCTTGTTCTTCCTGCATCAGGACACAGGCACTGGTACTGTGATGATCTGTCAATGTCCAGCTGCGCTTGCAGATTTCCCACCTGCCCTCGATCTAAATCCGCGAGCGCTGTCAAGGAGGGCTGCAACAACAGGGCAGCCAAAGCGGCCATCGTGGACCGCCTTGTCGCACGGCATGAGGGCGAGCATTTGTCGATCTCAGAACCGCATCGTGTTCTGCAGATGGATCTCGTCGTGTGAGCCCTCTGCGAAAGGAGCCGAATAGGCCTTATCCAGTGTCTCGCAGGTAGCATGTGCGAGCTGATCGTTGTTGCAAGAGGGAGGCAGTGTTCACGGATCATCCTCGGCTCGTGCATGGCGGATGGTCCGGGAGTAATTTCAGAGCATTGCAAGAGTGTAGACAGGCATCGCGCACCGCGGATTGCAATGCGTTCCGTCTTGGCTAAGCTGTGAAGAAGAGGGATACAGATGGTGCCGGTCAAAGGAATTTTGCAATTTTGGGTGTCCAGTTCGAGCAGCAATACCGTATGCAGTCAGTAAAACACTTCTCTCTCTATCCGTATGCAGTCAGCAAGAGTCTTCACACAAAAAACATTCAAAGCGTATCCAAACATCAACCTTCTGCGTTGGCACACTGTGCTGTCAGCAGTGCAGTCCTCATTCACGGCCGCTGCCAGATTTTCCAATGAATGGCTTTCCTTGCACTTTGACGCTGATCGCGCCAGCAGCTGAGCAAAGGCTACCACAGGCATCAACGAATTCCAGACTTTTGCTGCGCAACTTGGCTAAGTTGTATGTATGTCACATGCATATCAAGAGCATGAGGTGTTTTAAATATGGATTCTGCGGTACAAGGCAACGTACAGCTGTGTATGTTTGTTGGTGATTACTGATGGTCTAAGCTGTTACTGACTAAAAGCTTTAGGAAAACAACCTTCTGAGCAGTGTGAAAAGCTTCCGTAAGGCCAATACTTTTAAGCCATTTTTTTGAATTTTCAAAATCCTCAGACGTCTCAAACACAACAAAACACGAGCAACAAGAGAAAAAAGCTCCAAAAAATGCTGATAACAGTAGGCAAAACAGTCAATGCCAGGAAAGCAAATTGAATACAGTAGATAGGACAAATCTAGCCTCTACAACATTGGAGAAGACACCAATCGACTCGGGACATCCTGGTCTTGGCTTTGTACCCAAGTGCAATGGCACATGAGCCCCTTCCAAAATATGTGTTCTTTTGGTGTATATGCTTGGTGCTTTGGGTTGCAAACCTTTCCAGGCACAACTTCACAAGCAACAAGTGCTACAAAACCGGTTGCAACACGTTCCTGGTTACTTGGTGCCAGCTGACGTATCTAGGCCGCCTGTTGCAAGGCTGCAGTGCAACGCTGATATGTCACCAGGTTGATCAGCTTCTCAAGGTAACAAAATTGGCTGGTGAGGCTCCCACACAAACTCTAAACTCGACTCAAAAATGCCATGTTGCCATCACTATTCCTGCAATCATGAAGTTAGATCGGACTAGTATGTCTTGCTGCATGATGCATTCAGTAGGCTCATTGCTAAAATGCTTACAAAATAAGCAGGTCAAACATGAGGTCTTCAATGTGCGCCCAAACCGACTGCTGACCACTAAAGCAGTCATGGACAGGCAAGGTCAGAATACATACACAGGCAGACTTCAGACCAGGCACAGGATTAGGAGCAATGAGAGGGCACATAAGACTGGGCGCCAACACCTCACCGGGACAGGGTCATTGTTAAAGTCACCTGATACATTGCAAGCCCTGCCATTCTGCCCCTTGGACCCCACACTCCAGATCACTTTAGGATCTGGCGCACCATCTGCTCGATACAGTAGGCTGCCACTGTGAGGATGCAGTTCTCGTGCCCTCCTGGGCTGCCTCCACCAACTTGACTGCCCTGAGACAGGCAGCAAGGTTTGTTGATCTGTTGAGCGGTACAGCCTTGTCTCTCACTCACTGCGTTCTGAGCAGGCTCCAGCTCAGCTGCTTGCTGAATTGTAAGCAGTTTGCTTTTTACACTACCGGTATGCACAGCAGCACAGTGCCAGCATGCGGTTTTGAGACAGAACAAGGCAACAATGCACTAGCCAGCCAGCCACATCAGGTGCTTACAACCATGTCCTGACTGCCGGCACAAAACGTGTGCTGCAGAGGCACAAGTACAACAAAGCCCACCTGGCGCCTGTCTGTGGTGCCAGGCTGCTCCATGAAAGATCTCCTGGAGGCTTGTGTGGCGTCAACCTTCTCCCTGCCATACTGCATGCGGTTCTGAGCACTGCTGGTGCCTGCACTGCCAGGTTCCTCCAGCTGGGAACCGTAACCATTACCGTCACCATTACCGTTGCCATTACCGTTACCACTGCCGTTACCACTGCCATTACCACTGCCATTACCATCACCATTACCGTTACCATTGCTCTGCTCCTCATCCAATGCTTGATTTACTGTCTCTACCTGCAGGACATCACAATGCTTTTCAGGGAGAGTACGGTCAATTTGCATTGTCAAATGCGCAGCAGCCGCACGCATATCCACTTGCAAAGAATTGGTTGACAGTCATCTGCCAGGTGAGAGAGTGGAATGTAAGTAACAAGATGTGTAATAGCCCAAGCAGTGGCAGAGCTGCTTGCATGCTCAGGTTCTGAAGCAGTACCTCGTCAAGCACATGCGTGTTTGACTATTATGTGCATTATATGTATGTATATACATATGTATGTCTGGCAAGGGAGAAGTGGCGTTTTTGTCCTTATCAAGCTAATAAGGCATATCCTGTGTCTGATCATGTAATGACACATCTGTATGCCGCTGTGACATAAGCAAAAATGAAAGCATGAGGGCATTCACATCTGCTCAAAGCCTTTCTTTCATCATCACGTTATCACTCCTTGTCTACTCAAACCTGGAGGAGGCGCCTTGGCAACAACTCAGTCCAGAGACCTTTCAAGCTTCATATTTACTGCCATTTTTTAATGTGCTCATGTTTGCATCCTGGATCTGGACAAGAGAGGCAAAGACATACCTCTTGCTTGAGCTCACTCACAGCAGATCGCTCAGAGCTCAGCTCTGCTTCAAGATGCTCTTCTGTCTTCACCTTCTGCTTGTTCTGCAGGTAAAGGAAGGTACCCCAGCCAACAGCAAACAGCACTCCCAGACCATTCTGCACAACACCACCTTGCTTGGCAGATGCAGACAACAAGAGACAAGGGTCAACAAGGTGTGTCATTCATTTGCCACACATGATTGGAAGCAGCACACTGTCTACTGCATTGCACAGCCATGGCTGTCTATCTAGCCTCCACGTAAGCTGACAGGCAACAACAATAGTTATGGCTGCAGCAAGGAATGTCCTGTGCAGCCTGACAGACGCCTGACAAGACATGCTGGAGATAACTACTGCAGGCAGTGTGGATGACAACAGCAACAGCTGGTGGCCATGTGAGTGCTACATTCCAACGCGCACAAGCAGCATACAAGACAAGACCCACCCGTGCAGAGAAGAAGCCGGAGGATGACTCCTTGTTGGTCTTCTGCTCTGCTGGTGCCTGCGCAGTTGCTTGCACTGCTGGTTTGGCCTGCTCTGCCTGCTGCTCCTGCTGTACTTTGTCAACCGCTTGCTGTGCCTGCTCAGCTTGCTGCTGGGCCTGCTGAGCTTGCTGCTGTGCCTGCTCAGCTTGTTGCTGTGCCTGCTCAGCCTGCTGCTGTGCCTGCTCAGCCAGTTGTGGTGACTGCAGCCATGCACAAGCACAAGTCAGCAACATTCAGGGTGTTTCATGAAGCATGTATGCATTGACACAAGTGGGCTGTTGTTCAACGAGGTCCACCAATGTCAACGAGGTCCAGCCATGTCTTTGAATAAGAACATATGTATGCAGCTGTGCACATCTGCAGCCAGTTCAACGAGAATAGATAAAACCATCACCATAAACTGCTGTTTTGCAAAAGTCAAGCATTATAAATCTCAAAGCCAGGTGATGATACCATGGCCCAGATACTTCCTCACATAATAGGCTATGATGCTGGTCACACAATGCACAGCAGCATATGTCACCAATGTACACCACACAAACAATATTCACATGTTCTAAGTCTGCTGATCAGCAGCTTCTGCAGGCATTGCAATAGCAAACGTCCTCAATACAGCAGTAGTCAAGCACACCTGCTGTTTGGCAGCTTCAATGGCTTGCTCAAGCTGAGCCTGTTGCTGCTCTGCCAGCTGAGCAGCCTTTACCTCAGCTTCTTGCAGGGTAGCAGCAGCCGCCCTCTTGGCCCTGGTCAGTGCAGCTGAGGCCTCCACCTGTGCTTCTGCAGTTTGCCTGGCCATGATCTTCTGCTGCTGTGCCATCTGAGCAGCCTTTGCCTGAGCTCCTTGCAGGGTGGCAGCTGCTTCCGTCTCTGCATTGGCTTTGGTTGCCAGCACCTCTGCCTGTGCTTCAGCCAGAACTGTAGCCTGAGCCTCCTGCTCCTGTGCCATATTTGCCGCCTTGGCCTGAGCCTCTTGCAAGGTAGCTGCTGCCTCATCCTCTGCTTTAGCCTTAATTGCAGAAGCCTCTGCCTGCGCTGTAGCCAGGGTTTGCTCTTGCTGTTGTACCAGCTGCGCCGCCTTGGCCTGAGCTTCTTGCAAAATAGCTGCCGCCTCATCCTCTGCTTTGGCCATGCTTGCTGCAGCCTCTGCCCGTGCTTCAGCCAGGGCTTGGACTTGAGCCTCCTGCTGCTCTGCCATTGCAGCAGCATTTGCTTTAGCCGTTTGCAGGATGGTTGCGGCCTCGCTCTCTGCTTTGGCCAATGCTGCTGATGCCTTTGATTGGGCTTCAGCCAGGGCTTTGGCCTGAGCCTCCTGCCGCTCTGCCATCTGGGAAGCCTTTGCCTGAGCGTCAGCTAGGATATTGGCTCTTTGGCCCTCAGCACCCTTCAAGACTTCTTGGGCCTCCTACAACATATCCTTTAAATTTACAGTAGTTTGTGTGGCAATCTAGGACATGGTTCTGTTCAGGGCCTTGCTTGTTGTCCTCAGCTGCTTTTGCAGCTGCATGCAGAACACAGATGGGTTAGACACATTTCACCAAGTTCTGACAACTATTTAAACAATGTTGGAACCACAGCAAAGTTATGTGTTTAGACGTGATGCAGACATTAGCCTCGATCACAGCTCAGGCAAGGCTTTGCTGAGTACTAGGCTGCAATGGGGTTTAAGATTTCAACTTGAGGTCTAGGGCAATGGGTACAACAAGGGTCACAACCAACTTTGAGCTGGAGACACATCTCAAGAGCGCAATTTTTACCAGATTCAGCGTCTGCGCTCTAGTCTCTTGCTTGTCAAGAGCCTTCCTGGAAGCATCAAGCTGTTCCTGCAGGTGTGTTGTGTCCTGTGCCATCTGAGCAGCCTTGGCATGAGCTGCTTGCAATGTGGTAGCAGCCGACCTCTTTGCCCTGGCTAGTGCAGCCGAGGCCTCCACCTGTGCTTCTGCAGTTTGCCTGGCCATGATCTTCTGCTGCTGTGTGATCTGAGCAGCCATGGCCTGTGCTTCTTGCAAAATAGGTGCTGCCTGCCTTTCTGCTTTGGCTATGATGGTAAAAGCCTCTGCCTTTGCTTCAGTCAGGGTCTTCTCCTGCTGCTGTGCAAGCTGCGCTGCCTTGGCCCGAGCTTCTTGCAAGGTAGCAGCCGCCTCCTTCTCTGCTTTGGCTTTGGCTGCTGCGGCCTCTGCCTGGGCTTCAGCAAAAGATTTGATCTGAGCCTCTTGCTGCTGGGCCATCTGCTGTGCTTTGGCCTGGGCCTCTTGCAGGGTAGCAGCCGCCTCTTTCTCTGCTCTGGCCAACGCCGCTGAGGCCTCTGCCTGTGCTTCAGCAGCTTGCTTCACCTGAGCCTTTTGCTGCTGCACCATCTGAGCAGCTTTGGCCTCAGCTTCTTGGATGGTAGCAGCAGCTTTTTCCTCTGCCCTGGCCAACGCATCTGAAGCCTCAGCTTTTGCTTCTGCAGCTTGCTTGGCTTGGGCATCCTGCTGCTGCGTCATCTGTGCAACCTTGGCCTCAGCTTCTCGCAAGGTAGCAGCAGCTGCTTTCTCCGCACTGGTCAATGTTGCTGAGGCCTCTGCCTGTGCTTCAGCCAATTTCTTGGCCTTCTGATCCTCAGCTGCCTGCCGTGTCTGCTGAGCCTGCTGCTGTGCCTGTGACCATACACTTGCTGGAAGTCAACACTCAGTGGGCTTAAATTGTGCCGTGGGAGACATGATCTCGTGTGTGTCTATTAAGCTTGATTTGTGCAACGATGTGCGCATGCCCATAAGGTGTTTTGCAGCAGCAAGGAGATGTGTGTGCAACTTTGCAAGGTTGTGAAACCAACAACACAGTCACACATTGATCCACATTGCATATGTCGACTGGCCTTGAACACCTGCACGTGCGCATAGCTGCTGGTTTCACTAGCTGGCTGCTTGGCGCAGCTTATAAAGAGATTTCCCTGAAGGTGGCGAGCTTTAGCTGCCTATACAGCATATGCAGTCATTAGCATGCATGAGTGAAATGCTCGCCTGCTGTGTTGTAGCCTCTGCAGCTTGCCTAGCCTGAGCCTCTTGCTGCTGCGCCAGCTGAGCAGCCTTTGCCTGAGCTTCTTGCAAGGTGTCAGCTGCCTCCTTTTTGGCCTGAGCTAATGCTGCTGAGGCCCCTGCTTGTGCTTCCGCAGCTCGCTTGGCCTGAGCATCTTGTTGCTGCATCATCTGCTCCGCCTTGGCTTGTGCTGCTTGCAAGGTATCAGCAGCTCTTTTCTCCGTGTTGGCTAATGCAGCTGAAGCTTTTGCTTGTGCTTCTGCAGCCTGCTTAGTTTGAGCCTCTTGCTGCTGCACCATCTGTGCAGCCTTGGCCTCAGCTTGTCGCAAGGTAGCAGCAGCTGCTTTCTCTGCTCTGGCTACAGTTGCTGAGGCCTCTGCCTGTGCTTCAGCCAGAGCTTTGGCCTTCTGATTCTCAACGGCCTGCTGTGTCTGCTCAGCCTGCTGCTGCGCCTGTAATCATACAGTTGCTCAGAGTCAAATATTGAGCGAGTCACTTACAGTGCATTAGAAGACTGTTAATTCATGTTTGCTATGCTTAGCTTTTCAGTGTCAATAAATGCATGCCAGACCTCTTCTACACTTTGGCAGCTGCATACACACTGTGCAGACATGATGCCATCAATAGGGGAGCTTCAGCTGCCTGCACATTGTGTGATTGCCACTGTGCATGCCAAATGCCCACCTGTTGTTTTGTAGCTTCTGCAGCTTGCTTGGCCTGAGCCTCTTGCTGTTGCACCAGCTCAGCAGCCTTTGCCTGAGCATCTTGCAAGATGGTCGCCGCCTCCTTCCTTGCCTGGGCTACAGCTGCTGAAGCCTCTGCTTGTGCTTCTGCAGCTTTCCTGGCCTGAGCTTGTTGCTGCTGGCCCACCTGCTCTGCCTTGGCCTGAGCTTCTTGCAAAGTAGCCACGGCCTCTTGCTCTGCTCTAGCTAGTGCAGCTGAGGCCTCTGCTCGTGCTTCTTCAGCCTGCTTGGTCTGAGCCTCTTGCTGCTGCACCATCTGTGCAGCCTTGGCCTCGGCTTGTCGCAGTGTAGCAGCAGCTGCTTTGTCGGCTCTGCTCAATGTTGCTGAAGCCTCTGCCTGTGCTTCGGCCAGAGCTTTGGCTTTCCGCTCCTCAGCTGCCTGCCGTGTCTGCTCAGCCTGCTGCTGTGCCTGTAACAACACAGTGCTCCAAAATTATATTGTTTTTATGCAACAATGTGATCAATGTACTGGTGTGCATGACAATGTGCGCATGAAAAAAGTGATTGTGCGAGCATTGCAAGAGCAGGGCTTGCTTCAGCTTTGCTTTGGGTTGGGCAATGTTTTGAACACCTGTTTGAGGTGTCGTGGTGCAGCCAGCAGTATTCTGTGCAGGTATGCCAGGTGTACTATCAGCCTTGCAATAGGTACTGACAACTGCCAAGTTGGCTGTACAGTGACTGCGCAGCTACAGGACAGCGCCACCTGAAAATGGTGGGCACTGCAGAAACACAGCAGGCACAACCAAACAGCTTGGATGCTACACGCTGTAATCTAGAGCATATTGTGTCCCATCGGTGCCACAGGCGCAAAGAATGTGATACAAGGTTGCACAGTGATTGCAACAATCAAGACACAACGCTGCTGATGTGCATTGCCAGCATATGCATAGCATCATGCACAACTGATGAGCATCTACAGCACTGTGCAGGTGAAAAGATTTTCCAAGGTCATGACCTACAGCTGCCTACACACTGAATGCAGCGGTGACATTGCTAAAACGGAATGCTCACCTGTTGTTTCGTAGCCTCAGCAGCTTGTTCGGCCTGCGCTTGTAGCCGTTGCACCAGCTGAGCAGCCTTGGCCTCAGCTTCTCGCAAGGTAGCAGCAGCTGCTTTCTCTGCGCTGGCTATTGTTGCTGAGGCCTCTGCCTGTGCTTCAGCCAGGGTTTTGGCTTTCTGCTCCTCAGCTGCCTGCCGTGCCTGCTCAGCCTGCCGCTGTGCCTGTAACAATGCAAGCCCATAAAGTTTTCATCAAGTTTGTTTGCATTGCCAGGAGTTGTGCAGCTGTGCATGATTGCAGGGAGTTGCAATAGTGGCAAAGTACTGCAGCTGTAAAAAAACTTATGGGTACTGCTTGGCCTTGTCCCCAAGCCTACAAAGCTGCTAGAAGCCCTGTTGCCAGCTCACAAGATCCACAAATGCATAAGCATCTTGCACAAATGTTGTTTGGCATCTCTCAGGACACAAAACAAAAACAGAATTGTCTCAAGATGAGCTGCCTACAAAGTGAATGCAAAATCAATGTTACAAACACAAAATGCCCACCTGTTGTTTTGTGGCCTCTGCATCTTGCTTGGCTTGAGCCTCTTGCTGTTGCACAACTTGAGCAGCCTTTGCTTGAGCTTCCTGCAAGATGGCACCCGCCTGCTTCTCTGCCTGGGCTAGTGCTGCTGAAGCCTGTGCTTGTGTATCTGCAGCTTTCTTGGCCTGAGCTTCCTGTTGTTGGGCCATCTGCTCTGCCTTAGCCTGAGCTTGCTCCAAGGAGGCAGCAACCTCCTTCTTTGCTCTGGCTAATGAAGCTAAGGACTCTGCCTGTGCTTCTGCAGCTTGCTTCACCTGAGCCTCTCGCAGCTGCACCACCTGAGCAGCTTTGGCCTGAGCTCCACGCAAGGTAGCAAGCGCATCTCCTTCTGCTCTGGCCAGTGTTGCTGAGGCCTGTGCCTGTGCTTCAGCCAGAGCTTTGGCTTTCTGATTGTTAGCTGCCTGCTGTGTCTGCTCAGCCTGTTCCTGTGCCTGTGACCATACACTTGCTGAGATTCAGTATAAAGTGAGCTACTTGCAATTGTGAGAGAAGCGTCTTGTGTCATCGCTTACTTAGCTGGCAAGTCCAAAAAAGGCGTGTCATGCTGCACACCTATCATATGGCAGCTGTAATAAGCGTGTTGCAACAGTTCTGTTGAGGTGGAGAGCTTCAGCTGCCTACAGATTGTATGAGTCACTGCCAGTGTGCAAGCCAAATGCCCACCTGCTGATTGGTAGCTTCTGCAGCTTGCTTGGCCTGAGCCTCTCGTTGCTGCGCCAGCTCAGTAGCCTTTGCTTGGGCTTCTCGCAAGGTGGCAGCTGCCTCCTTCCTTGCCTGGGAAAGAGCTGCTGAGGCCTCTGCTTGTGCTTCTGCAGCTTTCTTGGCCTGAGCTTCTTGCTGCTGGGTCACCTGCTCTGCCTTGGCCTGAGCTTCTTGCAGAGTAACAACGGCATCTTGCTTTGCTCTGGCTAATGCAGCTGAGGCCTCTGCTTGGGCTTCGGCAGCTTGCTTGGCCTGAGCCTCCTGCTGCTGGACAATTTGAGCAGCCTTTGCCTGAGCTTCTTGCAAGGTAGCAGCAGCCTTGTCCTCTGATCTGGCTAGTATTGCTGAGGCCTCTGCCTGAGCTTCGGCGAGAGCTTTGCTTCTCTGATCCTCAGCTGCCTGCCGTGTCTGCTCAGCCTGCTGCTGTGCCTGTGACCATACATTCGCTGTTGACAATTGACTCACTTTCATTGTAAGACAAGGCCTTGTTTGCAGCTTAGTAGTACAACTATATCTACACTTGTTCATTTTATGCCATTTCACAATCCAATATTCAAAAAAGAAAACTGTATATTTACATACATGTTACTCTAAACCCTAAACTCTGCAATGATATTATACATATACCACAGAAGAGTTATATATATAACAAACTATATCTATATTTGACGGATGCTTTGGCCAGGCAAAGCTTTGAATCTAAGCAGCAGGTGCACACTTTTGAGGCGCTGAGCTGCATATACGCAGGAGTGCAACTGTGGCAAACCGTCGCAGAGCCACAGCAGGCCACGGGTGCTGGCCTTGACAGGTATGTATGCACACAACCCTTTGTCCAATACCTAGCTGATAACTGCACAGCATGCTGCCAAGCTACTAACTAACATCACCAGCACAGACTGAACGGGTAGGACATCATCATGGTGGCAAGCCCCAGCTGCTGACACAGTGAATGTAGCATGGACGATGTTGCAATGACATGCACACCTGTCGTTTTGCAGCTTCTACAGTTTGCTCGGCCTGAGCCTTTTGTTGCTGCACCAACTGAGCAGCCTTGGTCTCAGCTTCCCGCAAGGTAGCAGCTGCCGCTTTCTCTGCACTGGCCACTGTTACTGCAGCCTCTGCCTGTGCTTCTGCCAGAGCTTTGGCCTTCTGCTCATCAGCTGCCTGCTGTGTCTGCTCAGCCTGCCGCTGTGCCTGCATTCACACAGTTGCTTGTAGCAAGATTTGAATTATGTTCATTGCAATGAACATAATTCATTGCAATAAGAATGTGCTCAGCCAAGTGACATGTATGGACTATGCAAAGTCACAGAGAGACTGTAGGCGAATACTGAGGTATGGTCAGTAACCGTCGCCATGGGTATGAGCTGGCCTTAACCACATGCATGCATGCACTTTTCCTGTAGTGTCCAATGTCTGTAATGACAACAACAGCAAGTGCGTAATACATGATCAGACCTATTACTTGCCAGCTTTAGCAAGCATACTACACACTATTACAATGGAAAGCATTGACCAGCTGCACAATGGATGACGATGCAGGAGTAATGTGCCCACCTTGTTGTTTGTGACCTCTGCAGCTTGCAACGCTTGAGCCTGTTGCTGCTGCGCCAGCTGGGCAGCCTTGACCTGAGCTTCTTTCAAGATGGCAGCTGCCTCCTTGTCTGCTTGAGCCAATGCTGCAACAGCCTCTGTCTGTGCTTCTGCAGCTTGCTTCACCTGATCCTCTTGCTGCTGGGCTATCTGCTCCGCATTACTCAGAGCTCCTTGCAAAGTAGCAGTAACCTCTCTCTCTGCTCTGGCCAATGCACTCAAGGCCTCTGCTTGTGCTTCTGCAGCTTGCTTAGCCTGAGCCTCCTGTTGTTGGACCATCTGAGCAGCCTTGGCCTCTGCTTCTTGCAAAATGGCAGCAGCCTTTTTCTCTGCTCTGGCTAATGTTGCTGCGGCCTCTGCTTGCGCTTCAGACAGAGCTTTGGCTTTCTGATCCTCAGCAGCTTGTTGTGTCTGCACAGCTTGCCGCTGTGCCTGTAAGCACACAAAGCCAGCTTTGAGGTACTGGAAGAAGGACTCTCAAGTACAGATCCAGGGACCTGTGGACTTAAGCAATCATTCAACGCCAACACGGAGTGAGTCGCAAGCATTGCAAGGGCTTTATTATCAGCTTTTGCTCCTGGGTCTGAGCAATTTGTTTGAGTACACCCTTGAAATGCTGTGTTGCAGCTAGTGAGGAGACATATGTGCAGTTATGCAGCAGGATTATTGCTGCAGTAGCATAACGATGCAGATCACCAAACACCACGGCAAGCTTTGACAACAGGTATACAAGCAAACCTGTCAGCGTCAAGCCCCTAGCTGATAGCGTCAATGACTTAATTAGCATGTCGCACGCAAATTGTTAGGCAGCTGCAGCACACATGCCCTCAAGGTAAAGATTCACCCGCCTATAATGTGAGTGGCGCTCAGGTTGCCCAGATTGCCCACCTGTTGCTTTGCACTTTCTGCATTTTGCTTGGCCTGAGCCTCTTGCTGCTTCACCATCTGAGCAGCCCTTGCTTGAGCTTCTTGCACAGTCACATCCGCTTGCTTCTCTGCCTGTGCCAGTGCTGCTGAAGCCTGTGCTTGTGCTTCTGCACTTCTTTTAGCCTGAGCCTCCTGCTGCTGGGCCATCTGCTCTGCCTTGGCTCGGGCGCCTTGCAAGATAGCAGTAGCCTCTTTCTCTGCTCTGGCCAATGCAGCTGAGGCCTCTGCTTGAGCTTCTGCAGCCTGCCTGGCTTGAGCCTCCTGCTGCTGCGTAATCTGTGCAGCCTTTGCCTGAGCTTCTTGCAGGGTGGCAGCAGCCTCCTTCCCTGCTCTGGCCAGTGTTGCTGAGGCCTCTGCCTGTGCTTCAGCCAGAGCTTTGCTTCTCTCCTTGTCAGCTGCCTGCTGTGTCTGCTGAGCCTGCCGCTGACCCTGTAAACACACAGTTACACAACAATTATATAACATTTGCATGCATTGTGTATCATTTGCATGCATTGTGACAGAAAGCATTGTGTTCAGCTTGCGCTTCTGCATCTCAGTATATGTCAATGATCAAATGGATCCTGGAGATCTTGTGCAACAGCCCGGTGATGCTGATGCTGCTATGCAAAGTTGCACTAGTGACAGCTGGATGCAGAGCATGTAGGACCACAAGTGTTGGGTACCCCTTGATTGGTATGTTGCATGATAGACCCCTGATGTGAGACCTCTCAAGGTGATGGGCTTCAGCTGCTAGGCAAATGATGCAGCAACTGCAATTCAACATATACAGTATGCACACCTGTTGCTTTGCAGCTTCTGCATCTTGCTTGGCCTGAGCCTCTTGCTGCTGCACCATCCGAGCAGCCTTTGCTTGAGCTTCTTGCAAGATGGCGGCTGCCTCTTTCTTTGCCTGGGCTAATGCTGCTGAAGCATCTGCCTGTGCGTCTGTAGCCTGTTTGGCCTGAGCCTCCTGCTGCTGCACCAACTGAGCAGCTCTTGCCTCAGCTTCTCGCAAGGTGGCAGCAGCCGCTTTCTCTGCGCTGGCTACTGTTGCCTGTGCTTCAGCGAGAGTCTTGGCTCTCTGCTCCTCGGCTGCCCGCTGTGCCTGCTCAGCCTGCCGCTGTGCCTATAGCCGCGCAGTTGCTATAAGCCAGGTTTGACTTAAATGCATGGAACTCAACTTTTGGAATTCAAGGGACAAACGATTACAGAGCTGTGCTGCAGCTGAATTGTATGTGCAGCCATGCAAAACTGTGTATAGTTGCAATCGTTGTTGCACTCACAGAAACACAAATGCTGACCTTGACCACAAGCAATTGTCAGTTTGATCATGCACACATGCCGATGTCCTGTACCTAGCTGGCAGCACTCAAGCTTGCTCAGCCTGCTGCACACCTAGTGTTTGGCAGCTTCAGCAAAACATTGTAGAAATGGAGTTCTCTCAAGACAGAGCTTCTGCTGCATACACGGCAAAGGTTGCAAAGCTATTCTGCCCACCTGTTGTTTTGTGGCTTCTGCAGATTGGTTGGCTTCAGCCTGTTGCTGCTGCGCCAGTTGAGCAGCCTTTGCTTGAGCTTCTTGCAAGGTGGCAGCTGCCTGCTTCTCTGCCTGGGCTAATGCTGCTGAAGCATCTGCCTGTGCTTCTGCAGTTTGCTTGGCCTGAGTCTCCTGCTGCTGTGCCATTTGCTGCGCCTTAGCCTGAGCATCTTGCAAGGTAGCAGTAGCCTCTTGCCTTGCTTTGGCTAGTGCAGCTGAAGCCTCTGCTTGTGCTTTTGCAGCTTGCTTGGCCTGAGCTTCCTGCTGCTGCGTCACCTGAGCCGCCTTGGCTTGAGCTTCTTGCAAAGTAGCAGCAGCCTTTTTCTCTGCTCTGGCTATTGTTGCTGAGGCCTCTGCCTGTGCTTCAGACAGAGCTTTGGCTCTCTGGTCCTCGGCTGTCTTCTGTGTCTGCTCAGCCTGCCGCTTTGCCTGTGATGACACTTGCTCAAAGTCAGTAATGAAAAACTTGCTTTGCAAGAGAGGAGGTTGTTTTCCTTGCTTTGGATGAGCAAGTTTTCCATGAACCCTTGAGGTGTGGAGCACCAGCCGGGAGTTATGCATGCAGCTATGCATGCTTGGAGAACGTTGCAGTAAGGGCGAATCATCCAGACGAGGGGTGAAGGCTGACCTTGACCACATATAAGTCTGAGAAAGCATCATACACACTTGCCAGCATACAGTAGTTGATTGGCAGCAACAACTCTTAAACATTCTGGACATGAATGGTTCAGCAGCCTCAGCACATATTGTGCGGAGTTCCTCAGTTGATGAACTTCAGCTGCCACCATGAATGCAGGACTTGTGTTGCATAAGTGACCTGTTGTTTTGTGGCATCTGCAGCTTGCTTGGCCTGAGTCTCTTGCTGCTGCACCATCCGAGCAGCCTTGGCCTGAGCATCTTTCAAGATGGTAGCTGCCTCCTTGTCTGCCTGTGCTAGTGCTGCTAAAGCATCTGCCTGTGCTTCTGCAGCTTGCTTGGCCTGAGCCTCTTGCTGCTGGGTCATTTGCACAGCCTTGGTCTCAGCTTCTTGCAAGGTGGCAGCAGCATCCTCAACTGCTCTAGCTAATGCTGCTGAGGCCTCTGCCTGTGCTTCAGCAAGAGCTTTAGCTGCTGGGTCCTCAGCTGTTTTCACTGCCTCTTGAGCCTCCTACAAGAGACAACACAGGACTCAGTGATGCTGACAAATATCTGTTGGTGCTACGCCTTGGCTTTGTGGTCCTCAGCTGCCTTGAAAGCTGTCACAGTGCCATGACAGCGTACTCACAGGATGCGGTCAACAACTAAGATATGCATATGTATTTGCTGAATACAACTTCAGAGCTGTATTCAGCAAATTTCCTCTGAGGGAGCAAGAGCGAGATGACCCTATATGACAACTGCCTGAACCATAACTGAAGCAGGAGTTGTGTGATTACAGATGAGCCGAGTCATGGTGAAAGTGGCAACTTAGCACAGCAATGCGTGTAGCAATGTCACAGGAACAGTACAAGAACCAGCTTTGCCCAGACCTGTTCCATCTTCTGCGCAGCAGTCTTCTGCTGGTCCAGGGTCTTCTTGAGGCCATCAAGCTGCTCCTGCAGGAGTGCCAGGTCCTGTGTTTGCTCAGCTTGCTGCTTGGCCAAAGCATTCTGCACTTCTGGCCCAACTTTGCGCGAAATTCTCTGCATGAAGCATACCAGAGGATGCTATTTAGATTTGTTAAGTAACGTTTCTGTCGAACACTCATACCTGCATTGGATTGGATGAAGCACAGGGCTGCAACATGCCTATGGCGCATGCAAAACTGTACATTCCTGACCCTAAGGCAAGACACATGTTTTGCTGAATGTGCAAGTGAGTAAGTGACTGAATGAATATGCAGATCAGTGCTGCTTGGCCAAAGAAATGCAACACCATGCATGGCCACTGCATGGTGTTGCATTTCTTTCTGCAAAGCCACATGTGTGTTGCATCTGTAGCTCACATGTTTGTAACTGACATAAGGTGCCGTGTGATCCCTGTCGTGCCCATAAATGCACAATGTGCCTCTACGTTGACCCAAGCATGATAACAACGTGAAACAGCTTGAAGCTTGTGTGTATAGACCTGGGAAACAAGATCAATTAGAGCAGCCCAAGGGCTCACCGGTGACTTCTGGGCCAGCTCAGGCAGAGGAGCCTGGCCAGTCTTGAGGCGTGATTGGATCAGCTGTTGCAACTCTGCCTCCACTTCCTGAGACTGGCTGTAGGTAGAGGAGGCACCCCTGGCCGGTCCGCAAAACGGGGAAAGGATCTGCAAAGCCACAATCGAAAAAACAGTTACAAACATCATAGGTTCTGGACTGTAGGTGTGAGTCCGCCCACTGCGCGTAACGAGGTACGTCGATATCGACAAGTATGCATGAACGGTCAAGACCGACGCTTTTCCCAACGTACCAATGTGACGGAGGCGAGTGTTGAGCACACGGGGCGCAGTATTTTGTGAGGTAATGTGGAAGGGTCGGGTTCGGATTGTGGCACAGCACAACGGGTGTGAGTGCGGCCGTTTGCTAGCAATCTCTGTTTGGGTCGACACGCAGCTCGTCGACGTCCACATATTCGTCTGTGAATTGTTCTTTCATGCAAACCCAAGATGCTGGACGCTGGAGCGAGACCTATGCTCAGTTGCATGGTGTCGTTCCTGCTGCGAGCAGTGATCAATGATCACGCGTGTAAACGGTTTTATCTGAAAGCAGGGGGCATGTGAGCTATATGCTGGGCAGCTGCAAGGGGGATTCCAGCTTGTCTTGCGAAGCCCTGTAGTCCAAATTGTTCAAGCTGTGTAACAGCTCTAACAGCCCTGCTGCGATGGCTCGGTGCGCCCACTGCTGCACCCGAGTTTTGGCAGGTGGTTTGGGCGGGTGCACAGTAGTAAGCACCCGCTGTTACTAGTAGAGCCACTGTAGTAGCTAGCCTGGACAGCTTCATAATTACGCTTTGCTGTGCAAGGCAGAATTTCAAGTCAGGATGCTGCACGTTGTCACCATTGCTGAAGTGCCTTACAACAAATCAGGTCTTGAGACAAGTTGATGGACATACCACAAGTTTGCAAACAGAGGAGTGGAGGAAAAAATGCAATGGATGCAGCAGCATTCAAAGTGAACGTTATATTCTGTCTCAAGGCAACAATGCAGAGCATCATGCTATCTATAAAAAGCAAGTAGGCAGTGGGCTGCTGATGCTCTATTGTTGCTGACTAATGAACCAATAGTGTACACGTGATCAACACATTTGCGGTCATATGGCAACAAGGCTGGTCCTGTCTGGCCTTATTAGTTGGCCTGCTATCTGGCGGTGGCATGCTGTCATTGCCTGGACGCTTTCTGATACCCAACATGGCCTCAACCTTGCGGTCACCCACTAGAGGAGTGCGGCTTCCGCCTAGCAGTGGGGTCAAAGCTACTTGGCTGTTTACTATGGAATATCCGCTCGTGGGCTTGCTTTTTTGGCCAGACCTGATGTTACCAGTCAGTACCACATATTGTGTGTTGGTCTCAGCTCAGCTGCTTGCTGTACTGTTAGCAGTATGCTACTGGTACTATGCAGGGCACCACAATGCTGGCATGCAGTTCTGAGGCAGATCGAGGTAACAATGCATGAGCCAGCCAACTATGGCAGGTGCTTACAACCATGTCCTGATTGCCAGCGCATACAGACTTCGTGCTGCAGAGGCACAAGTGCAAGCATCCTCACCTGCCATTTTTGTGGTGCGAGGCTGTTTTATGAAAGATCAACGAGAGGCTTGTGTGGATTCAACCTTCTCCCTGCTCTGCTCCTCGTTCAATGCTTGATGTGCTGTCTCTACCTGCAGGACATCACAATATTTCTAGGCAAAAGTGTGATCATATTGCATTGTCAAATGGGCAGCAGGCGCATGCATACCAGCTTGCAACAAAATGATGGCCACTCATCTGCCAGGCGCAAAAGTGATTATGTATGTAGCAAGATGTGTAATAGCCCAAACCCTTTCTGTCATCATCACATATATAGACCTTGTCTACTCAGACCCATGAGGAGGTGACTTGGCAACAACATACAGGTCAGAGACCTATTAAGCTTTCACAATTACTGCCCTTCCTTCATTGTGGTCATGTTGCTTATAGGATACATCAAAGACGTATCTCTTGCTTGTGGTCACTCACAGCAGATTGCTCAGGGCTGAGCTCCGCTGCAAGCTGCTCTTCTGTCTGCACCTTCTGCTTGTTCTGCAGGTATAGGAAAGTAAACCAGCCAACAGCCAGCAGCACTCCCACACCATTCTGCACAACACCACCTGGCTTGACAGATGCAGTGAACAATAGACAAGGGTCAACAGGCTGCGCTCTCTTGGTTCAAGTGCCACACATGACTTGAAGCAGCATGCTGTTGTTACATTGCACAGCCATGGCTGGCTGTCTAGCTTCAACATACGCTGACAGGCTACAACAGCCATGGCTACAAGGAATTGTCAACGGCAAACTAGACAGACATGCTAACTAACAAGACGTGATGGAGGTGACCGGTGTAAAGAGTGTGATAACAGCAACAGCTGACTGATGTGCCCATGTCACGTTCTGACTCGCTGCATACAAGACAAAACCCACCCGTGCAGAAAAGAAGTTGGAGGATGACTCCTTGTTGGGCTTCTGCTCTGATGGTGCCTGTGCAGTTGCTTGCACTGCTGGTTTGGCCTGCTCTGCCTGCTGCTCCTGCTGTACTTTGACAACTGCTTGCTGTACCTGCTCAGCTTGCTGCTGTGCCTGCTGAGCCTGCTGCTGTGCCTGCTTAGCCTGCTGCTGTGCCTGCTCAGCCAATTGGAGTGACTGCAGCCATGCACAAGTCAGCAACATTCAGGGCACTTCATCCAGCATGTATGCATTGACACCAGTGGGTTGTTGCTGGATGACGCCCACCATTGCCTTGCTGGTCTTTGACCAGGAACATGTGGTTGCAGCTGTGCCCATCTGCAGGCAGTCTAACGAGAAAAGATGATACCATCATCATTAGCTGCTGTTGTGCACAGCTCAAGCACAAGAAAGCTGAAAAACAAGAGAGTATAAGCATGGCCCAAATACATCCTTACATGATGGGTTTGCTCACACGATGCACAGCAGCATATGCCACCAATCTAGACCACACAAACTTTATTCACATGCTCTAGGTCTGCCAATCAGCAGCTTCTGCTGGCATTGCATATCTGGGCAGTAGTCTGGAATGGCATAATACCAGACATCCCAATACAGCAGTAGTCATGCCACACATGCTGTTCGACAGTTTTTACGGTATGACTGTAGAACTTAAGGAGGGCCAAATGCAGAAATTGTCCCTCTTAAGGAGCAAGAGTAATACGATTGTGTGGAATTAATGCAGACATCTGCTTGAGTCATAGTTGATGCAGTACTTGTACTCATGTATGTTACATTGCGCACAGTCATGGTGAGAGTGACATCTTAGCATGCCAATGCTTGTAACGATGTAACAGGGAGAAAGCAAGAAGTAGCCTTGCCCTGACCTGTACCATCTTCTGTGCAGCAGCCTTCTGCTGGTTGAGGGTTTGCTTGAGGCCATCAAGCTGCTCCTGCAGGACTGCCATGTCCTGTGTCTGCTCAACTTGCTGCTTGGCCAAAGCATTCTGCACTTCTGGCCCAACCTTGCGCGAGTTCTGCTGCATGGAGCATACCAATGGTCATATGCAGATTTGTCAGGGAGAACTTTCTTTGGAACACTCAAACCTGCATTGGATGAGGCGCAGGGCTGCTGATGTAGATGCCTATAGCGCTTGCAGACCAGTATATGTCTGAGCCTAAAAGTAATTTGTCTGGCTGATTGAGTGAATGAATGAGTTTGCTGGCCAGCGTTGCTTGGCTAACACAAAGGTCACACCATGCATGGCCACTGTTTGTTTGCGCTCAAAGTCATATGTTTGTTACATCTGTGGCTCACATCAGCTGCTGTGTGATCGCTGTCTTGCCCACAAGTGCAGAACATGCCTACAAATTGACCCATGCATAATGGCAATCACATTATGTTAAAGAGCTTAAGCTTGGAACTTGTGTGTATAGGCCTGGGAAGCAAGATCAAGTAGAGCAGCCCAAGAGCTCACCACTGACTTCTGTGCCCTGAGCTCAGGCAGAGGAGCCTGGCCAGTCTCGAGGCGTGATTGAATCAGGTGTTGCAATTCTGCCTCCACTTCCTGAGACTGGGTATAGGTAGAGGAGGCACCCATGGCCGGTGCACAGACAGGGGACAAGTACTGCAAGGCCACAATCAAGAATAATGTCATAACCAGCACACGTTCTATATATTTGATAAGTGCCTACCCACTGCGCGTGTTAAGGGGATAAGGTGCGTCGATAACGACATGCATGCATGGCCGGCCAAGACCTACGCGTATACCAACGTACCAATATGACGGTGGCGAGTGTTGAACACACGGGGCGCACAACCCTGTGATGCAAGGTGGAAGGCTCGGAATCGGGATCTGGCGTGGCACAACGGGTATGATTGCGTCCATTCACTGATGATCTCTGCTTGGGTCGATGCGCAGCTCGTCGATGTACGCACACTCGTCTGTAAATCCTCTTGTCATGCAAGACCGAGATGCTGGACGCTGAAGCGAGACCTAAGCTAGGTTGCATGGTGCCTCGAAGTTGCGTGGTGCAGTGATCACTGATCACTGATCACTGATCACGCCTTGAAACGGTTTTATCTGAAAGCAGAGGACATATCATATAAGTGCCCAGGGCAAAAGCGACCATTTACTCATGCATCAGAAGCTGCAGCATGGGTGCGGCAACATCATGATGACAGGTGCAATGGACAAAAACACAGATGGCATCAAATGGAGTGTCGTGCAATGCTCAGCATAGCCTATGTCAGGCCATGCCACCTCGCAAGAATTTATTGCACATGCAAACAGCACAGGAATCAGGTGATTGTCATTGTAGTGTTAACACAGGTGACCGCTGCAGTCGTATGCCATGATCCTGAAGCTGATTGACGAGACTAGCGCGCAACATGGGCAGGACGCCACGTGTCCATCTGAAGGCTACAGATTGGTAAATGATGTAGCAAGCTTAAGGAGCTGTCCAGCTGAAAAGGCGTGTCTAGGTGTGGTGAACAAAGTGTTAGGTCATCTGTTTCACCGTGTCAAGTAGAAGGCTCACAGGGTTGCTAGCAATATGGCTTATTGTGACACAGCTCTGCTGTGATCCATGTAAATGCAATCCATATGGCTCGTTGCGCCCACCACTGCACTGGGTTGTTGACAGAACGCCTTGCTTGGTTGCAACAGTAGTATGAAACAGCTCCTACTGATAGAAACACTGTAGTAGCTAGCTTGATCAGTTCCATGACTATGCTTTGCAGTAGAAGGCAGATTTTCAAGTCAGACTGCTGTGCACCACTGACCAAGAGTATCACAGCTGCAACATGTACAAGCTTGCAAACACAGGAGGCTCAAGAAACAACTGCAATTCACCCAGCAGCGGTTTAGACTGACATTGTATTCTGTTTTAAGACAACAGTATGCAGCATCATGCTACAAATCACAAGCAAATAGGCAGTGAACTGCTGATGCTGAATTTTTACTTATCAGCCAACTGGTAGTCTGTCTAGACGTGATTGATGTGAGCCACATGTTTGTAGTTATACGGCAGCAAGGCTAATCCTGTCTGGCCTTCTTATTTGGCCTGCTAGCTGGCGGTGGCATGCTGTCATTGCCTGGACGCTTTCTGATACCCAACATGGCCTCAACCTTGCGGTCACCCACTAGAGGAGTGCGGCCTCCGCCTAGCATTGGTGTCAAAGCTACTTGGCTGTCCACTGTAGCATACCCACTCTTAGGATCACTGCTTTGGCCAGGTCTGATGTTACCAGTGAGTACGACATATGGGGTGTTGGTTTTTGCCTGCAGGACGCCAAGAACATACTTTACGCTCTGGTTTGTTGTAACCTTGTGGGCGTGCATAAGCACTTGTTCAAAATAGGGTGAGAGGCACTGACTCATCAGTGCAAAGCTCATGGGTGTATACGGTGACTACATCTTACTGCACAAAATCAAGCAGTTGACAGACTTGTAAACAGGTGAAACAGCTGTGAGCATCACCACATCTGAGCAGGATGCATATGTACATGGCTGCGGATGTCACATGCCTGGCAGGTGATCCGCTTGCAGCATGGATGCTAAATGCATCATCGGGCAGCAGGCATGAAAGAAGGTATGGTACAATCACCTGAGCGTTTTTGAGGTGGTTGAAGCTGCCAGTGGGCTGTTCAGAAGTGGCCAGCTTTTTGGCAGCCATCTCATCACGCTGCTTTCGCTGGGCCTTCTCCTTGCTCTTCTTGCTGGGCTCAATGCCGTGAAACCTGCATGGCCACCCTGTTTGACAAGCTGCATTCAAAGCATGCCTCAACAGTAGACAATCGATGCAAAAACACTTATGCGTCGTTTAGATCAGCTGCACTTGAAAGGAACCTGAAGGTGCATTAATGAGTTGTGACAGGTTTGCACACCTATGCTGACAGTGCCTGAATGTGATGAAGCTGTAGCCTGTCCAGAGTACTGAAGCCATGGTACCAAATTTACTTGATAGACAGGCTTGATTACCTATACGACACCTCTCTGAAGGCCTGCTTGGGGGTGAGCACCTTGCCATACTCATCTCTGCGGGTCAAGGCAAGCTCCACTCTGTTGGCAATCTCATCCGAATGCCCTCCTGACTGGTAAACATCTTCCAAGCCTTGCAGCATGACGGGTTTCATGTCATTGGTGCGGCCCGCCCACTGCACGCGCTGTGTCAGCTCCCCTCGATCCTTCAGCAGATTCAGTACCCCGGCCATGCCTGCAAATTGCTCACATCCGATGTGTCATTTGCATGCAGCTGGATGCCAGCAGCTTTTTCTTGATGTCACGCAAACGTATCACAGGCTCCTGAGCTATACAGTGCCACTGCTTGCGTGTAAACCCGCCTCAAGGAGTGTTGCCATGCAGGTGAAGCATGCACAGCCAGTACACAATGTGGTGATGCAGTACACATAGCAGTTTACAATAGGTAGTACACAGCAGCATACAATGCGTACACAGTAACACAGAGCCAGCAGAAGAAGCAATGCAACGTCCTGCTTGGTATTGTACCTTTGCCTATAGCAGCCTCTCTGATCATGCTCTGCTCCCCTTCCTCTTCCTTGGGAGCAGCAGCAGCCGGCTGCACATCAGCCATCTCTTCATCCTGATCTTCTGTGCCATCCTCCCCTGTTGCAGAGACCCAGCTGCCATACCTATGTCCGCATCAGTCATCAGGGCAGAGCTTGTTGTGCACACAAGACACGTGATGTTTCAATGCATGGTAGTCTGCCTTCCGAGGGCACAGCGTTCGACTGACACAAGCATTAGGCAGTGTCCCCAACAGTATAGACATTTCTGATTGTTATACATGTGTTGTCAAAGAGGCCTGAACAATGCATGTACACATCAGGAAGGCAGCAGGCGAGTGCAGGGGTCGCATACTTGGAGCGCGAGTTGCGTTTTGGATGGGGAGGGACAGAGGCAGTTGGAGGGTGTGGCGTAGGGGCTGTGGCAGAAGGCCCTGTGCTATCTTCAACGCCCATGTGACTTGAGTCAGCAGGGCGGGAGGCAGCCTCCTCAGGCTCTCTGAGCTGGATACTGCGAGCAAACTCTGAAGCCTCGGTGAATTCCAGACCCTCACCTGCACACCCAATTGGGCTGTGTGCGTGACTTTGAAATCCAGACTGGATCACAAAGCCTAAAACACAAACACAGTACCTACTTGTCTAGCCAAGTATCTCTCAATCAAGCAGTAAATCAGCCTTGAACGGGCAAGATTCTGCATATGAAAAGCATGCAGGGTCAGCAGCAAAACGCCAGCTGCCTACAAAGCACAGAGGCTGCAACCTCTGCCTGGCTACGACAACCGCTGTAGAAAGATCTAAGCTGCAAACCTTTTGGTTTGTCTGTGTCCATTGCAAGTTGAGCCTCATCATCCTCACGCCTACTAGCAAGCTGCTCTGCAAAGGGGTCCTGAAGGCTAGCTCCCTTCTGCTGCTTGTCAGCAGCCTTCCTTGCTCGAGCTAAAGACTCATACAGATCGTCATCATCTTCACCTGAACAGCAAATGATGTATCCAAGGACTGGCCCTAATATACTTGAAGCTGGAGGCTTTTGACTTGATTTGCTGAACATCTGGTCAGAATGCAAGAAGCCCAGGATGTCAAAGGGGGCTGACCCACGTGCACTGACATGATCGGATGACATACCTATGACATCATCTTGATTGGCTTGTTGCTTCATTGCCAGAGCAGCATAGTTTGCCTTCTCCAGTGCAGCGTCATATCTGCACCATGAGCAACGGTCTGGCAGTCAGAGGCACATCATACATCATGTGCAACCCTTTCTTACAGAAAGAGTCATGGTGCAGACATGGAGCAATTTGGTTTTATGTTGTCAGGCAAGCAAGAACCATGTTTGATTGATGCAATGCCATGTGAGGTTGGCAAGTGCTGTATGAGTCATTGAGCACAACAAGGAGTTGCGCCACTGGTGCTGCACAGCCTCTCACGCAGTTCAGACCAAGCAGTTCTTGCAATTGTGCCACTCATCTTCACCCAAGGTTGGTCACAGCATGTCGAAGCCAGACTTACTTGGACTGCCTGCGGACCTCATCTGCAATTTGAGCCTGTTTGACCTGAGCCTCTCTGCCAGCAGCCTCTTTTCTGGACCCCAGGTCCGATGTGCCAGCAGCTGCTGCTTCAGCTTCCAGGGCTGCTAGGTCCAGGCCAGCACCTTCGTCTTCTGCAGCTTTGCGAACACGCACTTTCTTCTTCACCTGCAGCAAAAGTGATTATAAATGTCTGCACCAGGCACTCCCAAAGGTGAATGCCAGCTGCAAATAAAGGCAAAAGTGCCCTGGGATCAATCCCGCTTACAAACATTGTCAGCAGTTCCTGACACTATGCCGACTTGATATAAGCAGCCGACACACAGCAACTGCACATTTGCAGCACGGATCAAACAAAGCAGCCTGCAAGATGCTCCGGCCAGTAATATGCCACGGCCAAGTCATACTGAGAGCTGGATGCTATGGCAGGTGATGACCAAAAGCATGCAGCAACTGCCTACACTTGCCAAGACTTACACCAGATGCTCCTACCTTCTTCTTGGGTTTCATAAACTGGGCTGCTTCCTCTGAGGTGTAGTAGTCTTTGGCCTGGTCAAAGGCAGGCCTGGCTCTGGCATCCACACTCACTAACTTGCTTCTGATCTCCTCTTGCCGCTGCCGGGCCTCATCATGTATTGTTCCTGTGCCATAAAGAATAAGGGCAGTTCAGTGAAACAGTTGTGCACCCTGCTTACCTGCAAATGAATCACATCACAGCAACAACAGCTGACAATCGGAAGTAACAAGCTTGCAGACACAGCAACAAGCAGAGGGTTCCAAGACAGATACGATGTTTCACAACACAGATTTTTTGTCTTGCGGCTTACATGCTGGCTGTTTGTGCCATACTGTCTTGCCACTGAGTGTCTGATGCCCTTTCAAAGACCATGCATGGGCAGAGGGTCTTGTCTGTGTAAGCCATTGCAGCATTTATTTTGGTGCATGCTAGTGCTGTGTGCACATACACAACATGAAGCAAGCCACGCTACAGTTTATGTAAGTTACTGACCTTGTTCCCCAATCAGCATGGCAGCCTCTTCTTCCTCCTCATCATATTTGTTCAGAAGGCCATGCTTCTTGGGGTCCTCCTCAAAACGTGAAGCTGGCTTCTGGCTCTCCTTGCGTGCCTTGCTGCGCTTCTTATGCTCAGCCTGAACATCATCCACAGTTGACTACTTTACGCACAGCAACAAAGACCTTATTTTGGAGACACGGTCTGTTCCAACAAAGCCCATCAGCGCTCAAACAACGTATGGAGTGATGATGAGGGAGCTGCATGAAGCTGGCTTCCAAAGTCACAGTGGGCAATTTGCAATTGGCAACTCCAATACGAGGGTCCTGGTACATTCTGGTGTAGTCAGCAGTGTATAAGGGCTTTCAGTGACATACTGCAAGCACGTTCTCCAGCTCATCCTGCTCCTCATCATCCAGGTCACCCTTGTCATCCAGAATATTCTTGTCTGCCAGGGTGAGGATCATGGTCTCACCCTCTTGCAGCTCATCAGCACCATGTTTCACCTTCAGACCTTTGAGACCACGCAGCTGTGCTTCTTCGTCTTCTTCTTCCTCCTGCACACCACATACATGTCATAAGACAGCCCGGCTCTGCCCATCAACACATTTGGTTCAAAATCTGCTTGCTCTTTTTCATACATCAACCATTTACCAACACCTGAAGTCATTGGTACTCCTTTGCTCTGCCACAGTGTGCTGCAGTGTGCTGATATGCTTAGTCAGCGAAGCGCATGCTGTTCCGCTGGATGTAATGCAGCCACTGCTGCGGATTGAGTGCAACCCTACCAGCTGGCCATTTTGATGAACATAGGACGCAATACGAATGCAGGCTGCCAGACTATATGCACAAACCTGTTCAGCTTGACGACGCTCTGCTGCAGCCAGAGCCTCCTCCCGCGCCAGCTCCTTTTCTTCTTCTGCCTTGGTGCGAGACTTGGTGACCCATTTGGCAAGGTCATCTATGTCCTCATCTGCCTGCCCAAGCGTCTTCACCTTCCTGAGAGATTCCTCCATTTTTCGCTTCTCCCGTTTTCTGCAATTGCCACAGACAGACTTTGAATGTTTGTAGGTGGCAAGTGCAACCTGTGCACCCACAGATGGGCATAGAGATGTATTGGTAAAGTGATGAGCAGGTGTGATCAGGCCTGTCCATTTGTATAGACATTGGTGCAAGAGCAAAAATGCTATGTTGTAATCAGAAATTGCCTGGTATGCCGTTTATGAAACTCACTTCTGAACCCGCTCAAGCAAAGCAGCTGCTTGTGCCTCTTTCTCTTGCTCAGCCTGAACCTTCTGTCTGGCATCAAACTCCTTGCGCCTTGTGTCGGCACTGTTCTCCATGGACAATGGCTTTAGGCCGAGTGAGATGCGGACCCTGCGACATGTGCCAGCTGCAAGCTCAAGACCCAAGGGTGACAGCAACACAGCGCCACAGGAGCTGTATGCAACCTTTTGGAAGCTGTACTCTGAATCACGATGCAAAGATTGGATTTTGCGTGCAAGGTGTCTAGGGTGTTTGCAAGAATGCATAGTATTGAGGCAACTGCATCTACCTGTTAGTCTCCTCAACGGACATAGACACCTCCCCGCCAGACTCCTGCACATTGGGCTTGATGGCTGCAATTTCAGCAGCTGGCTGTGCTTCTGTTGCGGTGCTAGCAGGTTCAGCGGCTGCTTCAGGTGCGTCCAGATGTGAAGCATGTCTATCATCATCATCACGTGCATCAGCAGGGCGAGGACTGCGTCTCTCTGCCTGACGAACACCATCAATGCTTCTGTCTGCAGGCTTGTCCCTGGTGTCCTGGCTCTGATCTTTGTGCCTGTCACGCCTGTCTCGTTTATGATCTCTGTCTCTGTCATTCCTCCGACTGCTATCACGCTCAGCATCAACTTTGTCTACATCCTTGCCTGTGCCTCTGTCTCTGCCGCGTTCACGATCTTTGTCCCTGTCTCTGTCCCTGTCTCTTTCGCGGTCGCGTTCCTTGTGCTTGTGCTTGTGCTTGTGCTCCCTTCTGTCAGAACGATGTGTTTCCTCTTCGCTGGGCATGACGAAGCGCTGACTGAAACTCGACAAATGTAAGCACTGTTGCTCAGTGCTGTGCATTCACTAGCTTCGCTCAAGGGTTGCCCAGTTGACTAGGGTTGCAATTCATCGTCAAGCTCGTAATGCTCGCAAGAAGCAAATTTTCCTGTCATGGACGTTCTGCAGAAAACATATACCGTTCAGTCACACAGTTTCGACAGCCAATCCCAGTCTGTACTGCGTTTGTGTCGACAGCCGCGTTGTGCGCAGCCTCAAACACACAGTCGTCACTACAATCGCAGACCATCTTTGCTTCCAGCATTTCGTTCCCTCCGCGACGTTCAGGCAACATCATCATCGCGCGTGCTTTGTGCTTCTCACGCTGAGCAGTCCGACAAAATGAGGGTTGGATTCGTTGGCATTGGGATCATGGGCTTAGCCATGGTGCGTATGCATATGCATGCATGTTGACCCAATCTTCAAGTCGACACGCATAGCTGACTTGCCATGAGGTGGTCAATTGAATGGGCAACCACTTGCTGTGCTGTCTTCAGGCCGAGAACTTGATCAAGGATGGCTATGATCTCACAGTATGGAACAGGAACAAGGACAAATGCAAAGCTCTACAAGAAAAGGGTGCTAAGGTGAACAATGCCTCCATTCCCAATCTCGCTTCTAGCAGAGGATTGCGACTCTGTACATTGCAGCTGTATGTTGGCCAAAACGCACGTGACCACCGGATGTTCATTGTGTATTTTGTAGTCATGTGCATGCCAGTGTCATGCAATATGAATCATGTTGCTGTACAGGTCGCAGAGTCTGCTAAGGCTGTGGCTGAACAATGTGACATTACAGTAGCAATGCTGGCTGACCCTCAAGCAGCAGAAGCTGTGGCTACAGGGCCCAATGGCATTGCAGCTGGCATGAAAGCAGGTCAGCCTGCATTATTGCCAACACTAGCATTGCAATCTCGCGTATGTTTTGGCCATGCATCATTGCTAAAAATCTCATACCACACATGTCTGACAATACTGATGCAGGCAAGGGGTACGTTGATGTGTCCACCGTTGATGCTGGAACAGCTCAGAAAATATCAAAGGTGCCGTCACTCGCTGTCTTTGCAGCCTGCTCAATGTGGATTGCTGTCCAATCTACGTTGTGGTCTTGACCCTTCAACAACCTAGACCACAACAGAGAGCCAGGACATGCACATGGTTAGCAGTCCGCAATGAGCTGAAACTTGTTCTGGTGGTGCAGGCAATCAAGGCCACAGGCGCAACGTATCTTGAAGCACCTGTATCAGGCTCTAAGCAGCCAGCTGAGAAGGGGCAGCTCATCTTCCTGTGTGGAGGAGACAAGGACCTGTATGAGGAGGCCACTCCCCTGCTGAAGGTCATGGGCAAAGCACAATTTTTCCTAGGAGAGGTGGGTGCATGCACACCTGGTTTGGCTCCACCTTGTGCTGGCACAGAGCCTTGCAAGATGAATAGTACACTTGCATCACCAAATCCAGGCTTGGTCAGCCCAAACCACAGTTGGCCCCAGCTCAGCCAATGAGTTGGTCTGATTAAAAAGGTCCACTGCATAGAACGTGTCTGCAATAGGCCTCTGTTGGCCTCAGGTGGGCAATGGCGCCAACATGAAGCTGGTTGTAAACATGGCAATGGGAACCATGATGACAACGCTGGCGGAGAGCCTGACGCTGGCAGACAAGTCTGGCCTGAGTCAGGAGCAGCTGCTAGAGGTGCTTGGGCTGGGGGTCATGGCAAACCCCATGTTCAAAATGAAGGTATGCCCTTGCGTTATGCACACCATGGCTTGCTGCCCGTCAATGCACAGACCTTTCCATTACACAACAAGCCAAAAGCCTGTTGCAGTCGCAGCAACGGCAGCAGCAGCAGCAATGGCAGCAGCAACAGAAGCAGCAGACGTCGCATCATGCTCAAGACTTATAAGCGTTGCTGCTGCAGGGGCCTAGCATGCAGGAGCATAAGTACCCCACAGCTTTTCCCTTGAAGCATCAGCAGAAGGACATGCGCCTGGCTCTGGAGCTGGCTCACCAGCACGGACAGCAGCTGCCCACTGCTGCGGCGGCCAATGGCTTGTATGAACAGGTGCGCAGGGAGTATTGTTGCTTTTGACTGACACCAGTGTTTGCAAGCGCTGCTGTCAACAACTTCAATGTAATATGGCTGTCAGCAGCAAAGTTTGACCAATGCAATAGAACAGTATCTTACCTGCTGCAATGTGATGGGGCAAGGTAGTTTGAATGTGGCATGCGTGATGTGCAGGCCAAGCAAATGAACAAATCAGATGATGACTTCAGCGCGGTGCTAGAGGCAGTTCTCAACAGCAAGGCTTGACATGGTCAAATGTCCTGCCATGTTTTTGTGCTATAATGCCATGCATGGAGCATGCTTGTCCTCAGCTAGTACTTAAGCGGCAATCAAATGCGCTTGCTGAAAGAGTTGTGGCTTCTGCAACATCTTAGAGAGTGTCAGCATGTGTTTACCATTGTTTATTGATGTAAGCCAAACAAGAGTTGCTGATGTTACTTTCCATGAGTCTTGGTTGTACAAAGCCAATCTTTGTTGTACAAAGCCAATCTTTGTTGTACAAAGCCAATCTTTGTTGTACAAAGCCAATCTTTGTTGTACAAATCTGCTAGATTATAAGGGATGCATAGTCCTCTAGACATACTTGCAGATGAAGCAGGACCTTCTGACATAAGAGTTGTGCACGCACATGTCAAAACTCAACAGACAGAGGCCCTATGTTTTCTGGACACAATATAAAGAAAAGGGCATAAATGTCTTGCCGAACGAACTTACTGACTAGGCAGACATAGAGCTGGCAGTGCAACATCAGACGTTGGCAGCTTCAGCCTAGTCTGACCCATAGATGATCGCAACATGCAGTCTCTCAAAGACCAGGCAGACTGCTGAGAAGCATGCAGCTGATGATGCAGGGTGTTGATCTCTGCCACATCACTCAAGCACATGCGCTCCAGGACGTGCACTCTGCATCATCACACTAAGCGTCTGAATGCTGTCACAGCCAGCAGTTGAAGCCTGCTGCTTTTGCAAGTGCAAGCTGACAAGCTGGCTAATCTCTCTCAGAGGAGTAGCCAGGTACAGTTACCATGCAAACTGCAGCTGCCTGTAGCCTGTGCCGTTAAAAGATACTGAATGCAATTTGATGCAACTGCTCACCTTCTCAGCTCAGACTGCAGCGTGCGCATCACGCAAACCTCAGCATCGCGGGCTGCTGCCAAGGCACCCCTTGAAACTGCTGCCTGTTCATGTGTCTTGCCAGCCACCTGCATGTTGCTCACAGGCTTAGAAGCCGCTGCCTGTTCAGCAAGCACACTGAGTCATAGCTGTAGATCTTAGTAACACAGTGTGTGCTTTGGCCTATTAGTCATGTCCATAAGCTGAAACTGTCAGCCACATTACATATGAATGGCGCAAGCTATGTATCGCTGTGAGCTGACTGTACCTCATCTGTGGATGACACTGCAGCAGCTGCAGCTGGCTCTACTTGAGAGCCCTGGGTCAGGTGCTGTTGCCTCCTTGCATGCAAACGCCACTCTTGCATTTGTGCCTCTTTTGCCTGAACAGTGTATGGCACCGTTAAGATTGCAAAACCAAGACCACATGAAAACCGGTGCATGTCAAATCATAGATGCTTCATTTGCGCATTGCTGCCCGATATGCCATCGTAAAACACGTGACTTGTGTCATCATTGCACGGACCCCTGACAAGGTGCTGCTGTGATGTGTTTTTGAAGCCCAAACAGACCCAATGCAGCTTACCAATGATGGCCTGCATGCAACCTGTTTTCCCATGATCCTGGCAGAGCCCATGTAAGAAAAATTTGTGCTGAATACTTCTGTGAAGAAATATGCTTGGTTTCAGGAATCAGACCAAGATGCCCCAGCAGTGCATTGACAGGAGATTTTGCCTGCAGGTCTTGCTGGGAGTCAAGCAGACGTTGATGCAGCTGCACATTTGTTGCTTGCTGATCACTGCAGCGCCTGTGAGCCTCTACCACCTGCTGCCTCACCTCCCCAATCTGCAACCACCACGCTATGATCGCCCGTTCATGGCTCAAAACCAAATGATTCAGGAGGAGAGCAACGCCATGTAGCGTCACTATCAGTACAACACTGGATTCCAAAGCCACTGGCATCTGGTGCAAGAGCAAATGAGAGGTGACAGGCCTTACTCTGGGAAGCAATTTTGCTTTGGTCATTTTAGCAAACTGCTGTTCTGTCACTTCTGTGGTTGCAGAAGATACACCTCTGCTAATCACAATGAGTGACACACACTGTGACAAGACACTGTGCATGATGATGGCTGACCTGTGACAGCCGAACATGCAGGCTACACTTTTTCTTTTCATCACATATCTGCAGAGCTTTTAAGCCAGCCAGTGCAACATCTCGCTCCTGCCTTACAGCCTGCACCTCTGACTGCAGAGACTGCACCTGCTGCTGCAGGCTGTGCTGTGATGCATTGCTGCAGACGGTGTGCTCGGCCAAAGAGCTCTGAAGGGCTTGCTGACGAGCTTGCAAGCTGTGGTAGGCCTCACCACTTGCAGTAGCATCTGACTCTGCACCACAAGGCGGACCTGTTACTAGACTGCCGGCAGCAACAGAACAAAAGCTTTTTAGGCCATGCGCTTCTGGCCCCTCCATGTGTCAACCCCAAATTGGCCATGCACTTGTGAAAGGTCATTACCGATGCACGTATTGTCAGCACAACCGAATGACCGTGACAGATGCATCAACAGGGGAGGGACATGCCAAGCATGGGAGGGTGATGGTGTAAAGGGGGTGGGTAGCTGACCGTGTGTGGACAGGGCCTCCTGCAGCTGTTGCTGCATGCTGCTCAATCTACCTCGCAGACGCTCATTCTCACCTTTCCAGCTGCTCATGGCTTGTTGGTGACTGCAGACTTCAGACCTATATGGTGACAGACAGCATGACAAGGTTTTTAAATGACACCGGTAGAATGTCAACTGTACACACACAAGGTATACAACCTACTCCATAAATAGGACATCCAAAAGGTTGGAGCTGAGCGTTACATGGACCGTCTGTCAATGTTGTTGTCTGAAGAAGAGTGCAGCCTGAGCCGACCACTCAGCATGCAGTGCGGCGGTGCCTATTTTGGGATCTGCTGTTACAGCTTATGAGTGGGTGTAAGCATGGAGAAGGGAACTCTGGCGAGAAGCCACACCTTGCCTCTTCCTCAAGGCAGCTTCTTTGTTGCTGTGCGTCTGCCAGATGGCGCTCAGTATGCTTCAGCTTGTCTTTCAGAATTGATATCCGCTTAGTGGCTGTTAACAGCTTGCAGCCTCTATCTTCTGACTCTTGCTGTGCTGCAGCAAGTCACTGTCAGCAACATAGGCAGAAGTTTGCCGGAAGCAGGCAAGTAGTGGCTGAACAGTGGTGACCATTGTTATGTACACAACAAACCTTGAGGGATAGCAGAACATCTGCCATGTCGTTCTGCATGCTACGTGATTTTTCTAGAGCACTAGCCTGAGCTTTGTGACTGCTTCGCAGCCTGCACATTACAAGCTGTGCTTCAGCAACTAGGTTCAGGGATTTGTAGGCTTTGACGTATGGGTCACCATGCCAATCCACAACAAGCAGATTTGATTCAACTTTGATGCATGCGCAGCAATGGTGACCTTTGCTGCTCTTGCTGTGCTGCAGCAAGCTGGTGCTGTAGGTCATCTGCTCTTTGCTTGCCTTGCGCTACACTGTGCTCTGCTCGCTGCTGAGCCTCAGTCGCTGCAGACAAGTTTTGGAGGTGCTTTTCTTTCTCTGCCTGTAGCCAGCTTTACGACATGGACTTGCCTGAATATGCATTGCAATGAGGTGCCAGTCGTCAAAGTACCTGGAAATCTTGCACCAGGCGTCCTAATAACTGGTTTTCTGCTTGCATGCTCCTGACTCTATCCTCCAACTGTGACACGCACTTGTGCGGTAGCTGTGCCAGCAAGCCATCGCATTGCATGCTGCTCGTTGTAGACTTACCTCGAGTATCACATCAGGCCTGCGACGCTGCTCTGTCAAGGGGTGACTGCAACTTCCTTTGTGACCCTTGTGGCTTGCGGATCTGCAGTGCCTATCCTGATCAAGCATGCCGTACGGGCAGCGAGACGCAGTCGCTGCACCCGATGCAAGTCTGCGTGCTACTGACCTCCCAAGGTTGCAACAGGCAGAAGACTTGGCGATGCGGGGGACACTTGATAGATTGGTCAAGACAGCTGGGATCTTGTTCAAATGTTCAGAAAGTTTTGTCGCTTATATATTGGCATGCACTCATCAGCTCGCAACGCAGCCGTGCTTACACGAGAGACATGCTTATTTGATCCATGCTGAAGCCATGGTGCTGCATAGGAACGGCAACCTACACGTACATGGCTGCATTGAGGTTTCAAGTTCCAAAGTCTGACCAAAGCGACCAAAAATCATTTTCGTACACTGCTCACCTTGAAGGTCCAGAAGCCATACTCAAACCAAAGAAACATACACGATACAGTTTGTACTGACAGCAGGTAAAGGCTTGTTAACACTCTTTGTCCAAGCTAGCCTGTTATTGTACACTATATATAGTACATCAAGCTCAAGCACAGACCCTGTACTACAAACTACCTGTAGTACAAACTGAATGCTGGCTGTACACTCTACACAATGCTGTACACAATACACAATGGATGGATATAAGGCACTTCGATCTGCACATTTGGCATGCTGTGCATATGTGATGTGCCAGCTAAGAAGCCAGGCTCAGGAGAAAATGACATGCTGCATTGTTAGTACACCCCACATGCCAGGTTGGCAGGCACTGCTACGTCTATCTTCTTTGGATATGGCAGCCCCAGGTTCTGCATCAACTCTACAAACTTGTCTTCTGACAAACCTAGC
>JAABUP010001253.1_pt1 | contig 53471 bp, 68 predicted proteins | sample 5559201 | NCBI WGS metagenome assembly JAABUP01 (sample SAMN10711887, study PRJNA513373) | rock metagenome | isolation source: Antarctica rocks | place: Antarctica | reverse complement strand
GTGCCCCCCCCCCCCCCCCGCCCGCCCCCCCCCCCTCCCCCCCTCAAATTTTCTCTGTTTCTTCTTCTGTGGATGTGTCAGTGTGCTAAGCTGAGGCCCAGAGCAGCATTCAACAGCTGTGCATAAGGTCAGCACCCCCAGTAAACCACTGGCATGGAATACACTGAACGCCATGGGCGGCCTCATTTCATGCTTCTCACACGCCAGACAAGTTGTTTGTGCAGCTTCTGTAGTGGGGCCATGAGATTTTTTTCCTTCTTTGCCCTGACAGACAGGGCTTCTCTGGTCATGTCATAGGTGGTGTGGATGATATGAGTAATAATGATAACCATAATAATATTGGTATTGCTTTCCAGGCCATGATGAGCTAGGTACGTGCGACAAGTTTTGTCTCTCCAAAGCAGTCTGTCATGTCACAGGTGGTGTGGATGGCAATGCAATGATGACGCCTGCGCCAGACGCAGCCAGGTTTGCAGGTGGGGGTGGGGGTGGGGGCGGTGCAGACTTGGACAGCCTGGAGTCCAGGATCTGGGCCTATGTGAAGCATGTGTGCTCCCCCAGCCACAAGGGACGCGTGTCCACTCTGGTCAAGGTGTGTGTCTACCCACCACTCCACTTGTTTACGCTCATGCTTGCACACAAAGCCGCCTGGTCCTAGTGGTGTGCATAAAATGCTGCCAGGGCGTCAGACCAGTACTCAATGCAACATACAGTGCTTGTAATACCTATGGAATGTTTGACAGTCAGTTCGATAGTCTATGTGATTGCTGTGTAACTCATACAAAATTTGACCACAGGGTAACGATAGTGAAATATTCTGTGCAATACCTGTCAGCCACATGTCATGAGCTGTGTAGGCATTTTCTTGGCATTGACCTTGGTCTTGAAGTCTGTTATGTCATGTTGCACTCTAGCCACATTAGCCTGTCAGCCTGCACGTGCGTGTACAGGCAAATGGCAGTGGGCGACCCCCTAGCAGCACCCCCCTCCCCCCAACTGCCTCAAAGCGGAATCCCTTTGATGACAGTAGCAATGCCACTGCACGAAGGTTGCCACAGTCAGGAATGGGTGCTGCATCCACAAGCAGCAGGGCTTCCTCTGACTCTGGCAGAGGGCTGACTTCAGCTCGCAGTTCTAGCAGCCTAGGGCACTGGCAACAGTAAAAGCAGGTCTACATGTTATTGGTTGATTCATATCATGCTGGTATCCTACTAGTTGCAGGTCAGATTGTGTTGAATGTTGCAGACAGAAGCTTGCAGCAGTGCAGATTGGTCTATCGCAATTGTCTTGGCAATCTATATTTCGAGTGTTACAGGGTGCAATGTCTCAGAAGGGCTTCTGCAAGTGTTTTTGATGTCTTCTACAGGACTCAATCACGAGTCAGCCTGACTGCATAGGTGGTGTTATGCTGCAGTTGGTGTATGGCAAGTGTTCAATGATTTGCCCTGTTTGTTTGTGGAGTTGCAACTGTACTGCCGCGACACCGTAATTACTCAAGTGCCTTACATGGTCTCGCTACACTGTACAGCTCAAGAGGTGCACTTGGAAGCAAACGTGACCTGATTTAGGCCTCTGTGTGTGAGACTTGATGACTCTAGTGCTTGCGCATAAAGTAAATGTCATAAGCACATCTTTGATTGATGCTGGGCATACATGCTGAGCTGGTTTCAAGTAGGGTGCCATTGCTCTGAAGTGCGCGACTCTCAATCATTGAAAACAACTGTTTTGTTACCGTGAACCAGCACCCTATCCTCTAATACCCATCTAACAGCTCGAGCAAGAACTAGCCGTTCCAAATCACGCCCTTTCCTTAACATGTCCTTTACAGAGTCTCTATGTGTGATACGCGTCACGTCTTGCTCGATGATAGGTCCAGCATCTAGCTCAGCTGTGGCAAAGTGCGCTGTCGCCTGCAACAGTACAACCCTTCAGATATGGATGTTGTCGCTGGCTGTGTTTGTCGAATATTTTACTTCATCAAGCCATGACCAGAGTACCGCGCATGAATGTGGTGGCCTTGAGAACAAAGCACTAAGACCCAAAACGGCCAAGTTTGTGGTGCAGCATCAGGCACATGATAAAGCAGAGAAGCAAGATTGGGTGCAACTGAACAGCAGCCAGCTTGCCCCAATGATCTTGACCCCTCGTTTGTGAGCCTTGTGGTAGGGCTTAGCTCCTTCAAAGGCTGGCAGGAAGCTATGGTGGATGTTGATTGTATGGTCTGCATGCCTTGCACAGAAATCCTGACTGAAGATCTGCATGTACCTGAACAACAAGACCAGCTCTGCTCACTGTGCTGGCTGCAGCACTGTATTGTCATGATCAAACACCACAAGCAGGAACATTGCTTCTGTTCAGGTCATGAAAGCACACACCAACTGGTAAATGAGCTAGGAATGCCATCCTGACAAGCGCAATTTGCAAAACAGCATTCACGTAACAGTAGCACATGCATGAGAATTATGATCACATGATACATGCCAACTTAGTTCCAAAGGTTGTGATTATACCAAGCAAATGGTGCTCCACAGCAAAGCAGGCTTGACTGAACAGCGCCAATGATCAAACGCAGGTGCAGGGCTTAGAAGATGAAGAAGAAGATTATAAGCTTTGACCATTAGTAAGGTAATACCTGGCAAGCACCAGCAAGTCAATGTCCAATTCTTCTAGAAGCTGCTCTATGGCAGCTTCCTGCTGTAGCTTGCTCTCAGCATCTGCCCTGGGCAATGGCAGATGCCTGCAGCAGCATTGTGTCCACTGACCAGACTTTCAACAACACTGTGCTGACGTTTGTAAGCCAGATGCAGAAATGCACTGGCCACTGCTGTGAGTGGGAGTGACAGCGTCCATGTCGAAGCTAATCATGGCATACATTGCAGGAATGGCTGTTACTATGATGCAGCCCCTCGCAATGCCACAGGTGTTTTATGAACTCAGACAGCAGACGCACATATGAAGGCCACACACACACGTACACAACTCCACCCACCTGAAGGCCACACCAAACTGCTGAGCAATTGGTGCCAAGTCTGGGTGGTTACTAATGATGACAGGAACCTGACAGCTCAGCTCTCCTGCCTTAAGCCGGATCAGCACGGTCGAGTCGAGATGGTACCATAGCATAGATGCGCAGAGACGTCACAATTGCGTCATTGGTGCCTACAATCTCGAGCCGACCTAAAGTGTGTCCATCTGCTCGGACAGCAGCATACACTGGGTCGTGCACACGCCCCAGGTTCAAGCCACCAGCTTGATACCTTCCGTCACAACTGTACTTGGGTCCGAATTCAGCCACACCCATCTCATCTGCTGTGATTCTGCAGCAGCGCGTGGTCACCATGGACCACACGCCATTGTTGTCGCAGGCAAGTGTTTAGTGCGAGTATCCGATCTGGCTTGGTGTTCGTTCAAGGTGCTTATGCTCGTGTCGACCTTCGCAGGATCGCGCCCAGCCTGACACATTAGACTCAGCCGAAGCACAGATCGCGCGTACAGAAGCTCGCGCAGAGTATGAAGCCGTTGGTGACGACACAACTGGACCCAAAGCTAAGAACAAAGGCATCTACCATTCTGACAGAGCAGTCTTGGGCCTAGGGCTATATGCACTCAGCTCAGTGTTCCTGGCGACTATGCTGATATGTGCCAAGACCTTGAAACAGCATGGCTTCCCAGTGTGGCAGAACCTGTTAGCAAGGAGTCTGAGTATCATGACCTTTGCTCTAATTGCCTGTGCCAGACAGCGAGTAAATCCTTTTGGCAATAGGTAGGAGGCCATCAACAGCATTCGTATTAGCATGGCATGCACTGCCTTCAAACATGCAACATGCGTCTGCTGTTGTGCTCAAAACACCAGATGGACAGTGCTACGACATGGTACATGCTGCTTGTGTTTGATGCAACAGTCTACCAGGTTGCCAAAAGCAATGCTTGCTGTCTGCATCTGCATCACAACTGCTTCTCAACCGGTATACACATTGCGAATAGCTCATGCTGTACAGAGTTGTGCACCTTGGCACAGGCATTTGCTAGGGTGATTGTCTGCATTCTGTCATGATGGTGAGGTCATGCATGACATGATTGTTGTGCTGCAGGCGAGGGCTCCTGGCAATTCGAGGCATGTTTGGGTTCGGAGCCATCGGCTGCTACTTCTTTGCAGTCACTATGCTGCCTTTGAATGACGCCATGGTCCTCACTTTCCTGTCTCCTTTGGTGGTTGCCCTCCTGTCACCTGTTGCCATCAATGAGCACCCTCCAAAGTAAGCACTTGACCGTTTTCCGCACACTGCACACTGTTGCTCACATGCACGTCGCCTCTTTGTCATCATCGCTATTTTTTTATACTTTCCAATCTGCTCATATTGGAACAGCACTTGGTTTGGCTGCAGTCAAGGCCAGACATTTGCAAGAACAGTTGCCTTTGATGTACACAGATCCATCTGTCAGTGACTGCTGCAGCTGCTGAAATTGAAACATGTCGTGCAGGGCTGTGTATGTGGCCATTCCTGTATGTGTAGCCGGTGTCATACTCATCACACAGCCATCTTTTCTTGGGCATGTCTCAGAGCACCGTAGCATGCTGGGCGTGACACTTGCTGTTGGACAGGTGATTGCTCCTCTGCACCTCCAGCAGCTGCTGTTTTTTCACACAAGTTGGTCCAAATATTTTAGTAGCTTTTCAGTTGCTGTCCGAACTCCGTGCTGAGCTGTGGTCAGCCCAATTTGCATCAAAAATTGTGCTTGTGTATTCTATTCTGTGCACCTCGGGTGTGTCCATGCGCACCCCAAATGCATCCCCATGCACTTGATATGTGTCCATGCACACCTCACATGCATTCATGCACGCCTCAAATGCATTCATGCACACCTCAAAAGCATCCATGTCAATTTGTATTTGAACAGTATTCGTGTGTACATGTTCAAATGTATTCATGCACAACTTGAACGCATCCATACACACCCCCAAGCCCCGCAACGTGACTGCAGCATACACCTCATTGCTGCTTGCAAGCTGTCCAACCTGATGTGCTCACACAACATGTGCCTTCCTGCAGGCCTGCTTCTCAGCGTGCGCCAAAATGTGTGTCAGGGAGCTACGCAAGACAGATACAGCCAATGTGTCTGTCTTCTATCTGTCTCTCTGCTCCACAATTGGAGCCACAATAGGGCTGGGGGCAAGTATGCTGTGGGGCTCAGGGCAGGGCTTGATGATGCCCCATGCCTGGGATTGGGCTTTGTTTGCTGGCATAGGTAACATCCACAATCTGCTTGGCAGCACAGAATGCATCATCATGCTTTTTGTCTCAGTAAAGCTTAAATCTTGGTCCTCTCAGCTGATTCAGCTGTGCACAAATTGTACCAGGCACACGTGCTTCTGCTTCTGTATGGCATCATCAATTTAGCTGTAGCAAGATGGCTGTATGCCTGTATCTATGCCCTACTACGCCCGTGATGTGATGCAATCTTCCTTGCTGATGTGTCAGGCAGCATCCATGAGTCATCATTGCTGATTGTCCAGCTCAGCATTTCCAAGCAGCAGCCAGCGTTTCAGTCAGCAAGATGGCACTCGCATGACTTGCATGGACACAGGCTGACACGAAAGCAGCTTTGTCACATCCTCACCCTGCAAGAGTCTCATACTGTCAGCAGTGTCATTGCAGGGACTCATGCAGTGGCAATGTCATTGCAGGGACACATGCAGTCAGCAACACTATGGCAGGGACTGATTAGGAAGATGCATTTTTGACGCCGGTTTGTGCTTGTCATGCAGGGCTTGCCGGCTATGGGACACAAATCTGCATGACGTATGCACTGAAATACGCCAAAGCAGCGCCAGCCATAGCCATGTCATATCTGTCAGTGGTGTGGGGATTGCTTGGCGGCTACTTCTTCTTCCATGAGGTTCCCAACACCTTGTCCATCTGTGGAGCAGTCTTGATTTGCAGCTGCACATTCATGTTGGGTGTTTTCACAAGGAAGAAGGACCCGACAGTCTCTACAGAGTCTGCAGAAGCTGACCCAGCAGCTGCAGAGAGGGAAGAAATTCAGTCACTGTTGGGTCACTCACCAAGAACTGATCATAAGGACGGGAATGGCCACACAGAAGACCATCATGGCACTGTACAGAATGGCAGGCATGAGAGTGTTTAGAGCATCAGTCCCCTCTGACTTCATATGTAGAAAAGAGCAGATGCAATTGCTGCACTTGCGATGGATGCGTTCTTCTATTCTCGCAGCTGCGTGACACGTTTGGCTTGTTGCTGTCTGCAGCTGATTTTCCAGAGAATTGTTTCGTAGAGGCATTTGGAATTGTCAACCTATTACAGCCCATTTATGCTGTGGGAAACAGTGTAAGTAGAATGTTAGGCAGGTCAGTGTCTGTGTATGTCAGTGATGCTATACGAGTTTTTGTCTGTCTGAGAGAGGATGATCAATTCATATGGTGTCGTGCTGGTGATGAGTACATCGCTTTAATGCAAGATTAATTCACGCCTGATGAGTTTCTAAATACCGTGAATGGTGGAACCAAAGACCTGAATTCCAGCAATTCCACGCTGTTGCGATTTTGGTAACAACCAATGACGCCGTCGTGTCCGTGCATGCTGCATAACAAGACGTGCACAGCATGAACGACAGCATCAACGACAGCATGAACGCCAGGCCTTTGAAAGGTACATCCGTCGCAAGGGGACAGCGCATGTGCACAGCATCTATGCCACTGTTATTCGACAGCTTATGCCTGCGCAGTTGACCGTCGGCATAAGCTGTGCTAAAGCTGGTGCATAGGCATGCAACATGACCGGTGTTCAGGACTCAGCAGATACCGGCCGATGCGTAGTGCATGTGGATGTAGACGCTTTCTACGCGCAATGCGAGGAGATCCGTAATCCAGCTCTCCGAGAACGACCTCTGGGTGAGCTTGCGAAACAGGCAACAAGCAAAGCGTGGTTATGCTTATTGCGCGTAGCGCGCATGTTGAACTCCCCCTTCCTGTATTCACAGGCATTACCCAGAAATACCTGTTGGTCACCTCAAACTACCCAGCCAGGCGTTGTGGCGTCACCAAGCTTATGGGGATCACTGAGGCTCAACAAAAGTGTCCTGACCTAGTGCTTGTCAGTGGTGAAGACCTTACACCCTACAGGCAACCTCTCTCCTTGTCTGTCTCCCATCAAGCTGCTGCACTCGACATCTCTTACTCCCAGACCCCTGGTCAGAAACAAAAGGCGTTTATGCGTAATTGCAGGCAGGCTAGTAAACGCATACTGGCAGTCTTGCAGAGGTTTGGCGTCTGTGAACGTGGTGGCATGGACGAGATGCTGGTCGATGTCACTGCTGAGGCTCACAACAGAGCCTTGCAAGGCTCTGTTCCTGCTCAGTGGGCTGCCCATGTTCACAGCAACAAGGTATATGTTTGGGTCACCATGCATCATACATAAACACTCAAAGCAATCTTGCTGTGCCGAATATTCATTTGGGAGTGTTAGTTGACATGAGACAAACTGTGTTAAGGTCCTCTAGGCCTCAAAAGATGTGATTTACCACCTGAAGACACGCACCTCTTCATATGTATCTGTCCCTGGGCTTGCACGCGTGGGATCAATCCCTGCTGCAGCACATGCTGCCAGTTGCTTGCCCTGAACAAGAAACATCATATTGGCTACATCAGCATCTCGTGACACAGGCTGCCCTGGTTCAAGGAAACAAGCATTCTGCAATGCTCCAAGACAACACGCAGTCTGTAGCACAGGTTGCTCTGGTACTAGACAACAATCACTGGTTCGAGGAAACAAGCTTTGTGCACTGCTCCAAGACAACATGTATTCTGTAGCACAGGTTGCTTTGGTCCAAGACAACAAGCACCGGCCCATGGACCTTCGAGCCCTGGCCCTAAGAGGAGCCATCACAGCAGTGACTGCAGCCGGACCAGAGCCACCCCTAGAAGAAGTATGGAAGCCCTCAGGGCAGGCCTGGGAGCCCCTGCTGATGGCAGGATGCGTGATTGCCCAAGAAATGCGCGCTGCCTTGAAGGTGCAGTCAGATCTTGCTGCCTTGTAATGACACGCTATGGCTCTCAACTGTGGGTGGGGCCATGCATCACATAGCAGCAGGGCTCCTGCTTGGGCTTCCGTGGAGATGTCTGGCTGACCAGGCCAACACATTTTCGCCGCTCCTCTTTCATATGTCCACTCACGACAACCTGTGTCAGCGCAAAGGTAGCCACCATAGACTCGACAGCCCTTGACAATGGGTGCAGCATCAACACCTGACAAAGCGAGTTGAGCATGTGCAAAGTAAGCCCTCATGAGTGCTGCAAGCCTACTGCTTTGACTCATTTGTGCCTGGCCAAAGCAGCAGGCCGCAGCTGGCGTTGGCAGATGGCTAAACTAGCCTGTAGCCTATGGTAGTCATGGAAATAGACTGAACATTCTAGGCTCTGGCTTGGACAATTCATTGTGTGTATTCACCATTGCTGCTGGAGTAGCGCACATGTGAACAAACATAAGTACAAACTGGTGTGGACATGCAAGCATCATACACCTTCTTGATTTTAAATTAAGAGCAAAACACATGATGTGTTTAACAAATTCGACCAAAGCACAGATACTTGTGACTAGTCACGCAAAAGTATAATCATTGGTCGCAGGCAGAGGTGAGATTCAGGTGCTCGGCGGGCATTTCCAGCAACCGCATGCTGGCTAAGCTAGTGTCGGGCCTGCACAAGCCAGACGACCAGACAGTGCTGCTGCCTCCTGATGCCTCAGCCTTTGTTGCCCCACTTCCCATACGCGCTCTCCCAGGTCTGCTGTCACTCTCTCATATCAACCAATCAATGAAGCAACATTTCTGTCTTTGCAACTCATCGCGGGAGTCAAAACATGATGACTGAGCCTTCTCAAGAGTTTCATTGAACAAGTCGTGCGATGTTGCCCTTAAAAAGGTCATGTTAACATGCAACAAAAGAATGTTGATTTCGCTTGCTGTTCATGCCACCCTACCTTGCGGAATAAGATTTCTGAGCTGTTGTTGAGTAAGCAGCAGTGCCTGGTGTTGCTCAATCACAGTAGGTGCACCATTTATGCAATACACCAGGGCATGCAGTGCATGCTGGCTGCATGTGTCAGCACATGCTGGAAATGCTGTCAAGCAAGCCATACTTTGTTAGGCGGCTGCACTGAGCAGCGAGGCTTTAGCATATTCTTGCTCTGTCCAAAGCTGGGTGGCGTAATGCAGTGATGCATGCTGACCTTGCTGCAGCTTACTAATACAACAAGCCTGGATTCAAAGCAGCCCTTGCAGAAAACCCACTGTGGCAACATGTGGGGCATTGTCTTGCTCCTGCACTGCCTGGTGCCTTGGGCTTTCACTGGCTTGACAATTCTGTTTTGTGGCTCTATTTTCTTGAATAAAACTAGCCAGATGGGGCAGAGCAGATCTGTGTTGGCTCGCCAAGGACAATTAGTTTCATAATGATGACACAACACATTTGCAAGTGGTGGTGATGGCGGTTGCTGCAGAAGCTAACGTTGAAGTGACACTCAAACGCAAAGCATACAGACCAGACAACAAAGATCTGGCGTGAAAGGCAAAATGGCACAAACACATCATTTCAACGCATGAAAAGATGCTGCAAGTCAATGCTGCAGGTGTGGGCTACAAAATGGGCAATGAGCTAACCCACATGGACATCAAGACAGCCGCTGACCTAAGGCGCATTAGTCAGGAGAAGCTGATGCAGAAGTTTGGGGAGCGCATTGGCGCCTTCCTGTATTTGGCATGCAGGGGCCAGGTCAGCTCCCCTGTCACCATGTTACTAATGCTAACAGTTACAGGGTTTGGGGGCCAGGTTAGCTTCCCTGTCATCATGTTAGACTTCACTTGCTTGCTGAATGAAGGCTGTAACATCCTACATGATGACAATCACATTCACACCATCATCATCTCATTAGTATTCTTGTATTGTATATATACTTGCTGACTGCAGTCCAGCCAGGACACACCTGCCTGTATCCCCAACAGCCCATCAGCTGACTGAGCTTGAACCTCTGTCTGCTGACCCCAACACAATTCTGCGGCAGTCAGTGCGCTTGCCTTGCGTAGAATTGCATTCTTGTTTGCAGGGTTCATGGTATAACCATACCTAGCAGGTATGTAGTTGCGGCTAGGACCCCTGTATTACTAGTACCAAAGTTTTTACTAACAGTATCACTGCTATCCTCATCATCGTTGTTATTTCGTCGTTGTCGCTAATTTGTGATTTGGTTGTTGGCGTCATCACCATCATTAAGATGTCTGATCTTTTCTGGTATGCAGGACCCATCTCCAGTGCAAGACAAGGGCCCGCCCAAGTCCATCACTGTAGAGGACTCCTTCAAGGACTGCTCCTCCCTGCATGCTGCTCAACATGTCATCAAGGTGCTGGCTCCTGACCTGCTGGCACGCATGCTTGAAGACTACCAGGTATGCCCCTTGGCAACGCCATCTCCATTTCGCATGCAGATAGTGTCAAAAAAGGTCTGGTCAACTTGCTAGCATGTGTACTAATCAGGTCATGTGAGTTGTCAGCAGTTGTGCTGTTTGACTTCAGACCCCCTGTAGCTTTGTGTGACAGCAGCTGTTGTACAATCTGCTCTGGCATGTAATTCTTTCTTTGGCCACATGCCGTTGCACATTGCACCAACAACTTTGCAATTTTGCATGATTGATGCATGGCATACATCGACGGTGAATTCACAGGAAAAGCTGTGATGTGTGATTGGCATAGAGCTGGGGAATATGTGTGAGCGCTAGAGCTGTGTGTGAGAGCTAGAGCTGTGTCTGTACACCCGGTTTTGTCTTTTGGGAAATGTTTTATACCACATCAGGCAGGAATAGGAATTCACATTGCAGGCAGAGTAGCATGTATGCATATATGTACAGCGCACATATGCAATTTAAGGCCGCAGACCTTTGAATAATTCACAGGAGACTGGGAGGCATGCAAGCACACTCACCCTCAAATGGCGGCATAGGGGGTCTGGCTGGGGTAGGTCCTCTTCTTCCTGCCCCATGCCAACACCCCTGCTCCATCCCCAGCTGGATGACCCATCCCAAGTCAGCCTTCTTGGGGCAACACTGATGAATCTGCTGAAGAAGAACATCTCAGAGCCGTTCCAGCTGACTTTGCTCAATATTGGCGTGACCAACTTTGTGGGAAACAAAGGGCCTTCTGCTGGTGGGTCTTTCACCCTCTGCTTCCCTCTTCTCCATTCTTCTTCACATGCCCTGTCTCCCTTCGCCCTCCCGTCTTTTGCCCTGCCCCTGTTTTCATTATGTCCACCTTCTCCACTTTCCTGTTGCGCATCTCTCTCGCTGTATAGTCTTTGCGCTCTTTCACATTGCAGACCTGCTCACCCCTGCATCATCCCTTCTTCTTCTTCCCTGTGATGTACTGCCCCCACAACAGCGATCCCATACATCTGTCTTTCAGCATAGCCTGAGCGCCACTGCTGGTTGGGGTCACAGGACCATCATCCATGCTTTGCCAGCCCTTGCAGGTCTGTCTGTCTGTCTGTCTGTCTGTCCGTCCGTCCGTCTGTATGTCTGTCTGTCTGTCTGTCTGTCTGTCTGTCTGCCTGTCTTATGCTTCCCTTGATCATGCCTCTTGCCATCACCATTCATCAAGACAAGCGATTGCTGCACTGAGGGCTGCTTGTCAGTTGGGGATACACACTCTTCACAGCTGGTTGAAAAGTTGACAGTTATTAATCAGTTATCAAAATGTTGTTGCGCAGAGGGCTGCCATTGTCACCAGCTTGAAGCCTACATTGCATAGAAAACGTGTACGTCAGCGCCCCCTTCACACCACATGTGGCGTTTGTGACCATGCAGTACAGTGCATTTACAGTGCATTTACAGTGCATTTACAGTGCATTTACAGTGCGTTTACAGTGCATGAAAATCGTGTATGTCAGCGCCATTTGCATTTCGCCACATGTGCCATTTCTGCAGGAGGTAAGGCTGGCTGGAATCCCGCTTTTGCCAAGCTGTTGGGACCACAGGCGAAGAAGCAGAAGTTGGACAGTCCCGCTGCAGCCTCCCTGCCTCTCAACGGTGAGATGCAAAGTCATAATTAGTAATATTGGTGTTTTGCATTGGGCAGCAGTTGCTGCTTATTGCTGATGCACTATGCAGTGCTCAGTGCTGATCAGACCAATCGTGTTCAACCACAATTGAAATCTGCCTTTCATGTACCAAGCTAGATTGGCAGCTGCAGAGTTGTGACAGTATGTGCATGGCTTGTGTGTTTTGCATGTCAGTTGACTTTGTGTGTGTGTTGGACTGCTCCTGATCTGTTGGAATTGCTGTCGCCTGCTTGAAGTCAGCTTTTGCTATTGCTTGTTTGCTTACATGTGGGTGCATTTAGTATTTTGCTGTATGTCCAGGCCAGCAAATCTGGTGACTAACTTCTGGCCTGCCGTCCTAAGGGTTTATCGGGTTCAGGCCTGCATATGCTGCATACATGCTGCACAACGGCAAAATGAAACACAAGTAAGCCTCTCTTGTCTGCTGTATACACAGAGTCCAGGTGATACATAGAGCCCAGGTGATACATAGTGTGCCATGTGTCATTAGATGGAGTATCAGTCCCTGTCGTTAGCATTTTACCAGTCCAGGTTGTGTTTCAGGCTCTCAAGACAGTAAGTCAGCAGCACTGAAGTCTCTGAACCAAAGGCGCAACTATGGGGCTCAGCCAGCAGCTGCCTGCATCAGCAAGAGCATTGAAAGGGCCCTCCGGGAGGAGGGCAGAGGGCATTCCCCAGCATGCATGCCATCCGACCAGCTGGATGCCCTAGACTGGCAGCAAGAAGAGGAAGACTGGCTGCATGGGGACCCTGAAGAAGAGGGTGCATGGCGGGTGCATGACGCAGGCAGTACATTCAAGGCAGCTGCAAGCAGTGCCTTTCAGCAAGTCAACTCACATGTGCCGCAGCAGACATCATTGCCGCCAAGCTCACAGCCACCTGAAGCTGGGCAGCAGCAGCAACAAGATCTCCATCTCAATGTAGTCAATAGCCAGCAGCAGCCTGTACAGTCGTCACATGTGCATAACTGCCATCATCACCAACAGCAACAGCAGCAGCAAAAGCAGCAGCAGTGGCAGCAGCGCCAGCAGCAGCAGCAGCAGTTGGCAGTCGACTCACATGTTCAGCAGCTTCATGAGCAGTGGCAGCAGCAGTCACAGCTGCCTAATCAGCAGCAGCAAACACAGCAGCCAAGCCTACTCACTAGCTCAGGTGCAGATGAGCAGCCCGCCCAGCAGCGGCAGCAGCAGGTCTCAGCTGTGATACCTTTGGAATCTCAGACTGCCTCTGCAGTGATGCTTCATCAGCATCGCAGGCCACCAGATGGGCTGAAACCAAGCTTGATGCAACAACGCTGCAAAGCTGCCTCACAAATAGAAGCCAGTAGCTGCCAGTCAGTGCCTGCAGTAGAAGGCAACAGCTGCCAGTCAGTGCCTGCAATAGAAGACAACAACAGGCAGCTTGCAGGGCAGGCACTGCATCAGTTTCAGCAACAACATCAACAACAGTCCCGGGTCTCACATTCTCAGACATCCATCACAGCTCCAACCATGGATGATGCAAAGGTGCTCCCAGCTGAAGGCAGTGTATCCAGCAATCGTCGGCTGGACCAGCATCTGCATCCTCAGCTAGATGACCACGTCAAGCATAGTCAATCTGGTGCGGCACATTTGCAGTCTCTGGGCCCCAACTGCACTGATGCTAGTCCAGATGATGAGCTGCATGCACATCAGAGTGGGCTGGGACAGGAGATATCCGAGCAGATAGCAGGCATGAAAGCTCCATCATTTGCAGAGGATGAGCATCAGCTTGGGGAGTGTGCAGAGTTTGGTAATGATGATGCTGTCAAAGATGCGGGTCTGCAGGTAGCTGACACTGAAGAGTCTGACTTCAAGCTTGCTATGCGCTTGCAAGAGCAGGAGCACGCTCTGCAGCGGCAGCACAGCCGACCTGTCCTGACTGGTCTTCTGAGAACGAAACAGAAACCAAGACAAGCTAGTGGTACCCTGCATGCTTTCTTCAAGAAAGCATGATGTATAGTTGAGTGAACGTGTAGACCTGTCGCTGGCACTTTGCCCTGGAGCTCTCCGGACGTCTAGGCAACCGTGTCCTAGTATAACAGCTAGAAAATATGAAGAGTTAATTGTCTCAACGTGCTTGGTAGACAATATGGACAATCTGCACAGGATAGATACATCAGTAGTGTTAAAGAGTTCTGCAACGCAAAGCGGATGCGGATATGTACCTAGAAACGAAGCGGTTGTGTGTGGATTAATGTTGGCTGGTCATTTTTGCAATAGTTTAGTAATTGGCAAAATTACAAATTAGCAGCTGTCGCTCCCGCCAGTGCAGTGGAGTTGGGTCAAATCTGAGTCTGCGACGAAGAGGTTGACCGGAACAGGACATCGGCGATCACTTGTGTTGTTGGTGCACAGTTGTTTGTTCAGCCGCGTCATTGGTCGCCGGAAGCTATCACGGAGAATCTGCTCATACCCCAGCTACAGATCATAGACAACCATGTCTGCAGCAAAGAAGTCGGATGCGGAGGCTCGCGTGAAGGCTCTGTATTACATCATGCAGTCAGCAGAGGCAAGGCACTGCATTTGCACGCTTCTATAAGGAAATAAATTGCTCGCTGCGAGCTTTGCAGGCTTGCAGGCAGCACTGGCGAATGAGCACGTTTCTCCTGATGCAGAACAAGCTGGGTGGAGGTGAAGGCATTGAGGGCTTGTACGGGTCTCTCACACGTACAGGCATGCAGAAGGTGCTCCACAGCTTGACCAAGAGCTGCGGACTAGACCAGACAAGCAGGCTTGTAGACATTGGAGCAGGTCTGGGCAGGTCAGAACTCTCTTGCACTGCTGTATGGACCAGTGCTGTGTCAGCCAATGTTGCAGACACAACCCTTCTTGAACTTGCCGCATCCTGCCAGCCAGCAATGCCAGTATTACTGCCCTTGAGGCGTGGTGCTTATTTGTCCCAATCATCTTGTCAACTAGCATGCATTTATCTGGCCATATATACTGGAGACCACTGCTGAAAAGGTGTTGCAACAGCATGTACGATGCACTTGAACATGCAAAAAGTTGCTGGTCCAAGCGCGTGCTGCAATTCTACAGTACCATGTTGCACCTGCTGCTCACAAAATTAGAAGGGCTGGCAGTTTGTCTGCACTTTTTTGCAAGAAATTTTGTGCATCACCAGGGCCTTATGTGCTTTTGCATCAAGCTGCAATACACACCAAGACACTATGTGCATACACCAGGCTGTGCATGCCTGTTGCAGCTTAGTGTACATAATAATATCAGGAAGCATGCATACATGAGAGCCAAAGCCTTTGCACACCTTTGCATCAACACTGCTCCTGCAGACAAATCTTCCTGAGTAGCTCCTTGAACCTGCTAACAGGAAGATGAAACCTCGCCCAGCAGTCACTTGGCACATCTTGCCTGCTCAAATCAGCTTGACAGTGAGCTCAGATCTGGACAAATTGACAGAGATCAACTGTTGTGATCAACAGTGCCCAGATACAATAGAGCAGTAACATCCTGCCTTTTGATGTCTGATCTGGATCCTGTGTGGCTGCTTGTGCAGGCCGCTGCTGCATGCTTTGATCAGCCCTGGGGTAGCCTCTGGCTTTGGCATAGAGATTGACCAGATCAAATGCAGCAAAGCAGATGCTTTCTTGCGGCAGTCTGCTGCTGCTCTGTTCTCGCGAGGCCTTGCGAGCAAGGACCTGGCTGTGCCTGAAATCCAATGCTCTGCCATAGAAAAGGTGAGATCCTGTTTACCTGGGCAGCCCGGTATAAAACTAGGCTTCTCATTAAACTGATGCCGAAAGGCGTAGTCTTTTCTTTTCTTTTTTGAGATCCTGTTTTGTGGCTGGATTTGCAGCTTCCTTGTGCTTGAGGTGAACTTTGGACGATGACTTCCTTTCTGCTGTAGTGCACTCTAGTCTCCAATAAAGCATGCTGTCTCTTGACTCAAACGCATGCTGATCATTTCACAAAGGGGGTGGCCAAGGTGAGGACAGAGAGATGTTTGTGTTGTGTTCCAACAAGGGGACATGCCATTTCTGAAGCACTTTTGATCCAGCAGCGGCCCTTGGCATCACCACCCTTCCCTATTCACAACCCCTTCCTTCTGCCATGCCCATCCTCACCCCTGTTTCATCCCCCTGGTCCCCCAACCCTAACCTCAGCCCCTGAGGGGCAAGACACCCATTAGATGCTTTCGTTTAGATTCTTTAGTCCACAGCCTGAAAATAGCTGAACCTATGCCCAATCTTTCTAAGCAAGAGTCCACAATTGAGCAAACAAGCTCATTGCTGCTTGCCTGCCTCAATGTGTTTCTGCTGTTGCAGATGTCAAGCCTAGACCCACAAACCCCACCTTAGCAGACTGTTGTTTTACGTGAGAGCATTGTCATTGCTGCCTATTCTCAGCCCCGGCACAGCATCCTGCCATTGCATCTCTTGGAGAGCAACATCAGCGTTATGCTTTGGGCCTGACCCAGTCCTTGTCTTTTGGTGCAGATCAGGAGTCTGGACCCAGCAACGCATGCCTACTCCTTCTGGGAAGGAGTGCCCATTGATGCCAAGTGTGCCTTTGGCTCCCTGTTTGCTGCCTCCAAAACCCTCAAGGTAATCCTCTCAGAATGCTTCTGCAACTCAACCACAATGATGATAATGATAATGATAATGATAATGATAATGATAATAATAATAATAATTTTACTAATAATAACAACAACAATAACAACAACAACAACAACAATAATAATAATAACAGTGCTTTCCAGGTCATGTAATGTGCGTTCTTGCCAGCTGACCCGCATGGGTGTAGTCAATGTTCAGCCATTGCAATGCCAGGTTCCTCAGGGTGACTATTCCTGACTTCAAGTGCCTCATGCTTGTTGCAACAAAACTGCTGGAAGTGGCATTCAGTGAGAACAGCTTACGCCTGAGCGAGAGGCAGTGCTCCCCTTGGATTGCGCTCATCTTCATCTTCATGCACCAACAAAGTTGACACGGCATCAAACTGGTTGGTGCAAGCTGTCTTGCAGGATCCTTGGGCAGACCTGCAGGGCTGTGCATGACTAGCGTACTGGCATGTAGCTAACAGTAGTAGATTGTGATGGATGTTGTGAATCTGTGCAGAAGGGCAATGAGACATGCTGCTGGTCTTTGGCCAGCGCCTGTCATCTTCCTGAGTATTTCCATATACAACCTTGATCCGGCACATGCATACAGCCAGATGGAAAATGCAACGGGCAAAACCAAGAAAAATACAGGCGAACCCAGCCCGGGTCCAGTCTTTTTGCTCTTAACAACTCAACATGGGGTGCCACCCTGATGCAGCATGTGTACACAAGCAGCTATTTTCACTCCCAAAACGTCTATTTGAATTCAGAAAAGTCATCCCTACACTGGAAGTTTCAACTCAGAAACACCTGGGGACAGTAAAAGCGCAATTCTACATTGTGGAGATGTTCTAGGTGGCATCAAGACAGGCAAAGCTGGCAGAAGTAGAGGAACAGCCAGCCTTGGCTGAGTCCCTTTCTTCTGTTCCATCATCATGTCATACAGCCCAGGGTTCAGCCTGAGTGGTTTCTTCTGGTTGTCATACTTCACAAGCCCCTTGATCCATACTAATCAGTGACCATGCATACTTATCATCATGTTTCACAAGCCTGTTGATCCTGTTGATCCTGTTGATCGTGATGTGTATGTGGTGCAGGCAGTGGCAGTGGTGCAGAGGGCCATGAGGCAGACGCCGCCAGCAGAGGTGATGGAGGACCTGGGCTTTGGCCTCCTCCACCTAGTTGCCTCCTTCCCAGTCTCCATGTCAGGTGCACCTCCTGCCTTCTATCTTCTCCCTTCTGCCTTCTATCTTCTGCCTTCTCCCTTCTGTCTTCTCCCTTCTACGTTGTATCTTCTCCCTTCTCCCTTCTCCCTTTTCCCTCCTGCCTTCTATCTTCTCCCTTCTACCTTCTATCTTCTGCCTTCTGCCTTCCATCTTTTGCCTCCTGCCTTCTATCTTTTGCCTTCTGCCTTCATTCCGCTGATCTAGGTGGCTTCAAGCCTGTACAACTTGTAAGGATGCGTCATGAATGCCTTGATCAGTTGATCACCTCTCAAGCAATTCCCACATGTGTAGCCTGATTGTCTGTCTGTTTATTCATTGGAACTAGACCTGCTGCCTGTCAGCACACATCTCTGGTGAGCAGTCAGTGCTGTGATGTGATGTGCTCATTGAGGACTGCGACACACATTCGTGGTCCCACTTATCCCGAGGGCAGCCAGATGGCTGCGATATAGAGTTCTGCATGCATCTTGCTGATGATAGTAAACTGAAGTGAAGCCTGCCAAAAATACAGCAGTGTTAATTGACTCTGTGTTAGCAGCCAAGCTGGGAGATTGTACCAGCAGTGTCATATGCAGTTTTGAATTGCAGGCAGTGGCAGGAGCTTCACAGCATACGTCTTTTCAAAAGCCGATCAAGCACAGCGTGCCCAGCAGGCCGAGCTGGCGGAAGCCTCAGCAGCTCAGCTGGTGTCGCCTCAGCTGCTCAGTGCTCAGAGGGGCATTGCTGAGTCACCCAGCCCAATCCCCACCCCTGATGGAGCCACAGCATTCAGATCCCACGCTGAGTCACAATGCACAGTCAGCGTGTATATTAGTAATGCTACTGAAGAAGAAGATGCAAGGAATGCAAGCAAGGCGACAACTCAGCGCATGGCACGGCATGGCACAGACAAGTGCAGCATAGTTGAGTGCGTTGTTGCCGAGGGCGTAGGGGATGAGCGCAATTCAGCTGAGTGCCAAACTGATGCTGACTGTATGGCTGAGGTAGACTCAGAGTGCCAAGGCATGCTGAGGTGCCAACCTGCTGAAAGCAACGGTACGCACTTGATGCTCACGTCTACATCACACATCACCAGCTGTGCTGTCAAATTGCAGCTGTTGTGTGCTGTTGGCAACCTTTCAGTATGTCACAAAAGCTACAGTAGAATGCTGAAAGGCTTTTGCATACTAAGACAGTTGCCAAGGACGGGCATTCTGCAAAAGAACTGATAAGTGCTAGTAGAATCATACATTGATGCTGTCAAGAGCTTACAATTGTAGATCTGAGTCACATAACAAGTATTTGAGCATTCTGACGTTTTGCAAACGTACCACAAACCAGTGCATCCTTGATGACATTCTCCATAGCAAGGCAACCTCCTGTGTGAGTTGGCAAAGTAACACTGTTGCAAGCGTAGTCTCATCCTGACAACTCTAAATGTGTGCATCAAACTGGGCAGCCCGGTATAATTCTTGCCTTCTCATTACGTCATTTGACGTCGAAACGCATAGTCTTTTCTTTCCTTTTCTTTTCTTTTCTAAATGTGCGCATCAAGGATGATGCTCATGTTGCTTAGGCACACTTCTTGGTTGAGGAGCAAATGACACTCATATCTTGGATGTTCAGGATAGGCAGCCTGTGAAACATGTGATGTGTTTGCTGCAGCATGTGAAGAAGTGGAGCATGGGAGGGCTACCAGCAAGTCACTGAGGCCTGTGAGCAAGAGCAGTCAGACTCATGCTGAGCCTCACATTCAAGCCGCTCGCAGAAGTCAGCGGCAGCAGCAGCAGCGTCAGCTCAAAGACAAACAGCTGCAGGCAGAAAAGCTGCACACAGCCAGAATCAGTGCTAGAGCCAAAATTCCGGCTACTGCTACTACCCCAAGCAGCTCTCGCAGCAGCTCAAAGGCGGTCGCATGCACTGGGGTGTCATGCAGCAAGAGCAGTGCATGTGTGCCTGGAACAGCAGGGAAGTTCCCCAGTGAGAATGCGCTGGAGAGGGGAGCCTCAAAGGGCAGTTTGGCAAAGGAATTGATAGGCAACACTGCATCAAGCAGGAAGGGCAAAGGCAGTCCTAGTGCTGGGGTCAAGAAGCAGACTTCCCCAGTAGGCAAGGGCTCAGGTGTGGGTCTAGGACTTGGGGGTCGCTTCCCATTGAGGGTGAGGAAGAATGTGGAACAGTTACATGCCAAGGGCGACCTGAATGGCAAATTTGCCCAGGTCACTCAAAACAGGGGCCTGGGTGATCTTGCAAAACACATGGCAGCATCACATGCCAGTGCTTAGAGGTCTGTATGAGCACGTTGTTTGCCATTAGATTTCTAAGTTGTGTGTAGTAGACTGACTGCGCAAAATTGGAGCAGTGTTGTGTGCCAATTGATAAGGCTGCATCTACAGGCTGTACCAACCTGATGGCAGTTGACACTTCTCACAGTTCTCTCAACTAGTGCATCATAGCTGCTACAAATGCCTGCCAGTACATGGACATATAATGCTTGTTATAGTTCAGTGACTACAGCTGCTGGTGTTGCAAATTTTGAATTCCAGTGGTACTACTGGTCCATAGAAGGACATCTGGTGTTACAGTGTGGGCACGTGTGCCTGCAAGGCTTATGCACAAGGACAGACAGGCTGTGTCTAGTGTGCAAGTCATTGGACTGTGTGGAGTCAAATTTGTGTTTGATTGCCCAGCGTACAGCCATATCAGGTCACAGCAAGTGGACCTCCTGCAGCACTGTTGTACTGTTGCAGACTTGATGACTTTGTGTAAACCCAAATGCATGTGGTGATTTCCTTGGGGAATGCTTTGCGTGTAGGAAGCAAATCTTGTCTGTTTGAATTCACTGAACTGACTTTCTTGTCTGTTGGGTCCCAGTTGCCCCGTAGGACATTCAACACATGTTGATTGATTGATTGACAAAGCATCTTCGAGGCATGATGCAAATGGCATGAATAGTACACTGAAGCGCAGTGTCAACATCTCACAACTCAGAAGTGCTATTTGCGGCTAGCTCTGTAGGCCTGGCTTGCTTGGACCAGACTGGGAACTGAGACTGGCACACTGGCACCCATTGTGCTGGTCAATGCTGCCTTCAACAAATACCCTGAAGCCCCACTGCCTTTGACACCTTTTGGCCTAGCATCAAGAAGTGCTGTACACAGCGCGCCAATGTTGCTTTGTAGCTTGTCAGGGCTGAAACTTGCTTTGCCACACCCAGCATGCAAGACAGCTCCTTTGTCAGCCCTGAACTCCACTTTGCCTGTTTTGAGCAGCCTGATGGCCTCCTTGATGTCTGTGGAAAGGGTGCCAAGCTTTGGATTGGGCATTAAACCTCTCGGTCCAAGGATCTTTGCAATCTTGCTCAGTTTTGGCATCATAGCAGGCACAGCCACAGCCTTATCAAAGTCTAAACTGCTGCTGCCAGATGCTTGTATTTGCTGCACAAGCTCCTCTCCTCCAATAACATCAGCACCTGCACATCACAGTCGCATGATGTTGTGCTTGTACTGTGAAAGTCAGCATTGGCCGATTCCGACAGACCACATTTGATGTTGTGACAGGTGTAGCGTGTCCGTGTGTAAGCTGTTTGCACCAGTGCAAAAGCTTGCTGAGGCATGCATACATTGCAGTGTCTTGCAACATGAGGCCAGGCTACACACGCATTTTGTGGCCAGCCTCCTTGTGGATGCAACCAGCAAACTGCATAACAGCTTGGCGCACAGTGTCTCACCAGCTGCAGTTGCTGCAATAGCATCCTCTCCCTCTGCAAAGGCAGCAATTCGTAATGACTTGCCAGTGCCATGAGGCAACATAGCTGTACCACGAACTGCTTGATCGCCCCTTTTTGGATTGGTCCCAAGGTTGATTGCAATCTCTATCGTCTCATCGAACTTGGCCCTGGCATTTGCCTGCATCGATACCAAGGCCGTATCTCTAGACTTTGTATTCTGCCTGCTTGACAGAGCTGTGCTTCATTGTGCTGGGGAGGGTCACCTTAACTTCATCTATTGCCTGCTGAATAGCAACAGGTGGCCGTATGATCCGAGTCTGCTCTGATGATCCACTCTGAGGCACAAATCGGGGCAGGGGAGCGTCAACGTCTAGTCTAGGTCCTGCTGTGGGGTCAACCCTGAGACTTTGGGCCGCTGTCGATGCACACTGTGTGATTGTGTAGGCCCATGGTTGTTGAATTGCAACACAGGTATGCTCAGACTGATGAGCTGCAACCTGCCGCAGGTCATAGGCTGTCGTCAGTGATGTGGAGGATGGCAGCACGTCAAGAAATTGAGTGACAACACGTCTGTTCTTAGACCAGCCCCATGCCGAGTTTGATGTACTTACCGCATTGCTGCCCTGCACATGTCGCAAACGCGCACATACTTTTTGACTTTGTACTACAATCTGTCTTCCGAGCATGCTTTCTATCAACTAGTCAACCTCAAGGCGGCGGTTCAACTTGCGTTCGCAATGATGTAGAGATACTCGTCACTGACCAAGTCTGGCAGACCAGCTGGTATGTATTGTAGTTGGCGTTCCAGACAACGATGTTCTTCTTTGAACGACAGCAGCATGCAGCACATGCAATCCATTGTGTTCCTCAAATTTTGTCAATTTTCCTTTGTGATATACATTGCTTTCATGGAACTACATGGTTTCACATGACACAGAACAGCCTGAACGAAATAAATTGTTGATTGCAACAGAGTCAGCAGGCACTCTTGATTCATTTATGGCAGAAGAGCAGCAATAGCATACTCATACAACCAGCAATTGCAACAGGCAGAAATGCCAAACGGCAGCCTAGATGCTCATGATTCATTTACAACTGACAAAGCAGCACAGAACAAACAGAACGGGAAACAACCAACAAGGTCAACAGCCAACAAAATGGAGCAATGCCACAACTACTCAGTGAGGTCTAGCAAATCAGATGCAAGATCAACAGGCTTGACAGCCTTGGCCACTTCATGGTACTTTGCATGGCAGTACTTCTTGTATACTGCCACCAGAGTGTTCTTCTCTGCCTTCTTGTGAAGGTTGGTCAGAGCCAAGGCACAAGGCCTGATACTGGTCTCATCAAATCCAGAGTGCTTGCGCAGAGCATATGGGTATGCTTGTGACTGCTGGAAAGCTTTGTTGGCAACATACACTGCAGCTGCTGCTGTCATGGAGTGTGAGTACTTTAGCATTACGTACTCAGGCATGGACAGCTCCACTAGATAGGTAGCGTATGTGCACACCTCCTTGTTGTTGCTGACGTCAGCTGCCTTCAAGAAGCGTGACAGGAAGTTGAAGGGGGTGGGGACTGTGAGGTTGAAGCGCAGAGTGTTGAGCATGACCTTCTCCATGTTCAGGATCTGCTCACGTGTGTAGGCCTTGTCACTGATGTAGACGAAGTCTCTGACCTCAGGCGCCCAGATCTCCTCGTACTTGGAGGCAATCAACATTGCAGTGACACCAACCTGCAGACAGTGACAGCTGTCTTGTTTAAGGGCTTGTATGTAGCAGTTGACATTTTTTGCTGTGAGCATAGTAAGAAACATAGTGAGAAACACTCAGTCCAAGCTGAATCTGAAGCAGCAACAAAGTACACCTAGACGGCTGATTAAAAAAACAGCAATGTTCCAAGTATGCATTGGCAGTGAAGCACATGACTTGTTGCAGCAACTGAATCAAAACATAGTAATGTTCAAATTACACATTGGCAATGAAGCACAGGACAAGTTGCAGTGACTGAAAGCAGAAGTGCATACCAGCTGCAGATTCTTCCGTGTCATTGGCTTCTGCTCTAGAAAGCGGTCAATGACATTCATGGTCAGAAACAATGTCTCTGGCATGAGCTGCATAGGCGAATGAGGTTTGTCAGTCCAAAATATCATTGATATAACAGCATATGCAGCAGCAGAAACATTGTCTTTATTGCAGCAGAATTAGAAGTGGTGTTATTGCTGGACCGGAAGCTGACCTTGAACTTGAGGTGCACCTCCACCAGCCAGTCAACAAGGATGGCCCTCATCTTGTCATTGATGTCCACCTACACAGACAAGCACAACAGAGATGCTCAGTTTTATGACTAAGAAGCACTGCATCCATAATTTTTTGCTGATGGAGGGCCCATGGTAGTTGACTGTTGGCAACACACCTGTCTGCTCATGTAGTCAGGAGCAACACGGTACAAAGGCTCGATCCTCCTGTAGTAGGTGATGATGTCACCAACATAGTCTGACGCAGCCAAGGGGTCAGACTTGTCATCCTTGTCAATGTCAGGGATAGGGGATATAGGAGCTGCCTGCTTGCGCTCTACCACAGCTGATTCACTGCGGCTTTGCAGAAGCGAGCTCATGCTGCTGCCAGCACGCCTCTTTGACTCCTTTGCTGTTGCAGCTGGAGGTGCAGGTGCTGGAACATTGAGATCACGTCTGCTCAGACCAGTCCGTGGCTTAGTAGCGCCCCACCCTGGCTCTCCAGCCTGGCAGGCACTCCAAACGTCAACAAAAAGACAGGGCAAGAATAGCATCCGCCAAGCGATTGAGCGGTGCTGAGACTGAGCATTACCTTTGGCTCTGGCAGTAAGCCCTGTGCAGCAGCAACTGCTGACTGCCTTCTTGTCATCACTCCTGACTTTACCTGCAGAGCACAAACCGTCAAATTCACGAATCTGCACGAAAGAACAGAGTTTGCAGAACAAGGAGTGAGAGTTCGTTGGCCAACAGATCTCAAATGTCAAGTGCAGAATGGTCGTTTCAAACTAGATGAGGGGAACAGCTGACGATACCATCGAAGCGCCGCTCACCTGAACTTTCCCGTCTGCTGCAGCAGCGGCTTGCTTGGCTGCGTTCTCTTTGCCGACGTTGCATCTTGTTGGAAAGGAGCCTACAAGATTGCCGACGTCTCCCAAAACACTGCACAACACAATCGGGATGAGTCAGGCGTACTACCTGATGGCAGCCAAGCAGAAGAGGTGATGCTGCCGGTGTTCAGCCGCTCAGTGGTAAGTCGGACTGTTGCATAGACTTACCGGCGCTGATTACCGGCAGCAGGACCTGCTTTGGCCACACCAAGAGCTTTGAGTTCTCGGGGATGTGCAGCATTTTCGTCTGCAGGCGGGGCTTGAGATCGTGCAAAAGACATGGTGTTGAATACTAAGACACTGTTCTATCTATTGATGGCTTCCAAGGCTGTGACGGCCACGCCCCTGCAAAGCGATGGCATGTTACTCAATTAACTTGACTCAAATATGGTGAGGCTACAGCAGAGCAGCGATCGTGATTTGGTGCTGTACTCACTGTGCCTGCTGCGCGAACACGCCTGCAAGGCTGGACGAGCCTATCAGCACCTGGAAGCTTCAAAGATGTGAACTTGGTTGGCTGAAGAGGCGACAGACGAAGTCACTGTGATTTGATTGTGGCGTTGTTATGTACTGCATAAAATTTTCCGTCCCGAGGGGCGGCCCCGTGAAATTGAAGGCCCTGTAACTTTGCAAGCTAGGGCTGTGCTAGGGTTTGCTAGTACATGTCAAGTCTCGCTGTTCAAGGTAGTACCGCAAGCAGAGTACAGACGGTCTAATTTTGGCTTAACATCAGTCTTCTGAGGAAATCATAGTGACACTGAAAGTTGTTGCAGGTCCATCCGATTATCTACTGTTGATCACAAGTTAGCATATGCATGCCAGACGATAAACGGTCAAACGTGTCACTGTGTTAATTTTGTTTTGAAGCAAGCTTGATCCGAGACAACAAAGCAAGTAATGCTCGTGTCAGGCAGGCCGCAGCTTGCACTGCTTGCTCTTGGCTTGTTAGCAGTCCCGCTCCTCACCTTTGCAGAAAGTCATGTATCCCACCCTATAGAAGGGAAACTTCGGCTTCCAGGTAGCTAGCATGTGGTTGCCCAATAGTGTTGGAACGACAAAGACTGCATCTGGATTGACATAGTTGTCCTTTTGCTGTCCAGTGTTTGCAGACAAAAGCATAAGAAGTAGCAAGATCAAGCTGGTGCTTTCTGTCAATGGTGGCAGTCAACTTCAGGCCTTTCCAACAATTGACGGATCTTTCCTGTTTCCTTCTGTGCCAGCTGGAACGCATATGCTGGATGTGGTATCGGTAGATCTGCTCTTTCCTCAGGTGCGTGCCAAAGATGCTGTGTTTTACTCAGCATCCAGGCATGAAAACATGCAGACCGTGTAGGTACGCATAGATGTAGATGGCAGCACAGGTAGAGTCTCAGGTGCTTATGCCAACAACCCCATGCAGGTATGCTGAGAGTGTTTCATGCTGTCATCAGGAGTTGTCAGAGACAAGCTTGCTCATCGGTTCTTTGTTTGCCTCAGCACTTTGTGTCTAAACGTCTCTTCACTGGAATTTGCAGGGACTGCCGTCACCCTTGATGATACGGCCACTAGCCAAGGCAGAGTATTATGAGGTCAGGCAGCAATGACAGCAGATGTGCATGACGTCCATGGTCTGTGCTGATGTTGCAGCTTAGCTTAAGCATTGTACTCACGTGTCCTGCTTGTGCAGAAGCATCCACCTTTCAATCTGCAAGGCATCATCATGAGTCCGTACGGCCTGATGATTGGTAAGACAGTTTTGTGTAGCAGTCATCCTTTTTTTTGCCTACCATGGTCATCGTGCACCTGCTTTTGTCACCTCTGCTTTGTTGCCTGCTTGCTGCAACCAGTTTCAGCCAGGATGCCCTGATGTACACTTGCCATACTGATGCCACTTCTTTATGCAAGAATGCCACTGCGTTATTCTGTGGTGTATGTTGTGTCCCATTGCTGTGTTTGGCTGTATACAGCAGCATAGCCTGTGTATGTCAGCTTCAGAAGCTCGGGTGCTTCTGCTGCAGGCTTTGCCATTTTTGCCATAGTCGTCATGCCGATGCTCAAGGTAGATCCAAATGAGTACAAGGAGCTGATGGGAGACAAACAGGCCAAAGAGGCTCTGCCTGGTGGCAGCTCTGACAGCACACCTGCCCAACCACGCCTCAGATAATATTGTCTCTGCCTTCAGCACAGCATTTTTTTGGCACAGCGCTGCAGTAGCAACAGGTTGCAATCAGGTCTGAGAGCACGCTGCACATCTGCCCAGCTGTGCCGTAGGTAGTCACACCTTAGCTTATGGCATGGCAATTAGTGAGACAAAGCTGCATCAGACTGATGACAGCAGTGCAGCATTGCAATGGATGCAGTGTAGAACATTGCACCACTCAAATGAAAAACTTTTGAGGCTGAAATATGCTTGACTGGCACAAGGACAGCAGGCCTTTTAGGCATATTGCCATTCTAGGCTCACCCTTAATGTCTAAGCCATTTGCAGACACTGCTATACGATTATGATTTCATCCAGCCACACTCACCATTCAAGTTCTGAAAACATTTTTTGGTTGTGTTCGTGCATGTTGCTTGAGATGTCAGTCGGCTTCACTGTTTTGCTCAGCTGCTGCTACTTAGGCAGCGTGCAGTGGCTTGCTCAGCAGCGGCCCCACTACTTCGAGACAGTCTGCCCAGCATCAAGAACGGTCGCAATTAGAGTAAATTATGGTTACAGCAACTTTGAACGTATGGTAAGGTACAGCAAGTAGCGGCATGCCCATTGATGCACAGCTGGCTGGTATTCAGCTTAGGCAGAAGGACATCAGGGATTAATGTGTCGGCAATATGCGACGTAGTTGAAGCAGAGGTGGGGCCATACATACATGATGCGACTAATATGTGCAGTGAGTGGCATGCATGAGGTGGTGCCATTGGCCTCTGATACTGTAGAACAGCCTTGATCCAGGCACTATAAATTTCAGGCAGTCATGTTCGGAAACTCACATACTTACACAATTGCAGCAACAGCTTTGTCATGCGTTGCTCGTCTATGTCCTGAAGCCAAACATACTGTCACAGCACGGCGTCCACCCAGGCATTGACGATCCCCACTGTGATCAAAAGTGTACCACATCGTCAACATGAACATTTATACCAGCCACATCAGGAGACGCAGCCCCATGAGTAAGAAGGCCAGATTGTGAAAGGGTCGTTGTGCGTAGAGACAGCAAGACTTCAGATAAGACACTCAGTCTACCCTCACAGCTACAACTGCAGACAAACACAATACATAACACTGACTACACACTGTTGACAAAATGCTAATGTCATTATGTACTGCTGCAATGTGCAGCGACTCAATGCAGACCTAGAGAGACATGCGCTACAGGCTTTTATTGCTGGGCATGCTACGCTGTTGACCTGTGAAGTGCTCAAAACTAGCTAAACATAGGGACCAAACATGCTCTGCAGTTGTCCAACAGGTTTGACCTGCCCAGACTGCCTACACACATCATGACCAGCATTGTGCTACAATGAGTCATGATGCATTCAAATGCAGGTGGCACATCTGTTGCAGAACCTACAACCTAGCAATAACAAACATGGCCTGCACAGAGCATTTGCCATTATAGAGAAAGGGCCAGAAAATTAATTGAGCCAGGGGCTTATGTACACAGATCATTCTTCAGGAATAGCAGACATCCAGTCTGCCAACAAGCTGGCCAATACTTCAAGAAAAAAAGTTCCCTCCAGCCGGCATACTTGCGTAGGGTTGGGAGTAGGCAAAGCTGGCGTCATGAGGCAAGGTGAACTCCTGTGCGCTCATGGCCTTCTGTTGGTATGCGTCTGGTAGCAGCATCTGGTTTGGAGGGAAGATGGGTCTCAGCTGAGTTGTGTTCAAGGCATCTGTCTGATGGCTGTACAGTGATGGTGGATGCTGCTGCTGAGGCAAGCATCCCATACTTTCAAGCCTGGACATATCTGCTAGCGCAGCAGTGGTCAAACCAAAGGGTATATGCTGATGTGCAAGGGGGCTATCAGCTGTTTGACTCAGGTAGCTAGGATTGAGGCTCTGTCCATAACCATCATAACTCTGTTGAAGGGGATAACCATAAGACGTGCTAGGGTAGGGGGGGTAGCCTGCCCCAGGGGAGGGTGGGGGGCCATGGCCAGGGAGTGACCCATATTGGGAAGGGGCGAAGGAGGGGGCTGCAAGGGGGGGACCCCTGCCAAGAAGACTGGGGCTGAGGGGCTGCTGAATTCGCTGAGCAGCTAGGGCCATGAGGTCTGGGCGGGGTGGAGCTTGCCCCTTGGGCTGCAGTCAAAACCAGACAGTAAGCTCGGCCAAATTTGTGTACAGACAAGCAGCAGTGCAAAATCCACAGCAATTGAGCCCCCTTGGGCTGCAATCAACACCAGACAGTAAGCTCGGCAAACTTGGTGTACAGACAAGCAGCAGTGCATTGTCCACAGCAATTGCGATAGGCATCCGAGGAAGCGAAACAACATTTGTGACTAAGGGTTGAGGGTGAAGCCGGACTTGCTACGCCTGCTGGACAGACATTGTTTCAGACCTTTGAAACCCAGCCAGAGTTGACGACAACACAAGACAACCGTGCATGAAGTGTTGGCAGATTGGACATCACCCTTGTGGCTCTGTGAGGAAACTGCCATGCACTGCCATGCAGCCAGCGTGACTGATTGCATACTAAAGCTGGCAGCACTCATGAACACCTCATGCTGCTGCACGCATGATAGGCCATGCATGGTATAAGATACTCACCGGCGCTCGCCAGCCAGCTGTGTGGATGGGTGTTTTGGATTGGGATATCTTCAGCATGTTTGCGCCCAGCAACCCACCATCCAGTGTCAGTGCTTGGTGAGCAGCCTGTATTGAGGTGAACTCAACCCATGCAAAGCGTCCACTTTTCCTGACAGCCAACACCTGTGAAAAGAAAGATGCATTTCAGCGGCTACAATGTGCTGCAGGCTGCAGGCAGAGCCACCCAGCGTGCATGCTGAACACAGCTTTGCCTTGTCACCTCTCCGACATTATGGAAGAAGTCTGCTAGCACCGTCTCTGACAATTCCTCCATGGGAAGACCGCCAACATGTACTGTGCGCTGTACTCGGTCTGGGTCGTTTGAGCGCACAACACCAGGGCCTGCACCACCCCTGGCCATAGACACTTTGATGGTCCTGTCAAACACTGCCATGCCATCCAACAGCAGAGCCACCTGGGCCTGCACAGCAGAAACATCTTTGAGTTCAAATTTGGATGCAACTGCAGAAGCAGGCAGCTGTAGTTCAAGGTGCCCAGCCTCACCTCTTCTGGCGCAGTGAACTCAATGAATGCATATCGTGTGTCATACGATGGATCCCCGGCAATTCTGATCTGTGTGACCTGAGGAAGCAACCACGACAGGTTGCTGAGATGCTGTCGTTTCAAAAACGGAGCAGTAGAACTGCGTTGACACCCAGTCCGAGCTGTGCACAGCTAACTCACGGTGCCGCAGTGTCCGAACAAGGCTAGCAATGCTGGCTCGTCCACTTCCTTGCCCACGCTGCCAACGTATATAGTGCTATCGGTCTGTTGAGGCATGCTTTGGCACTATGCTCACAAGCATCTGGCAAACATTGTCTCAAAAGCACGTGTCTAGCGTGGATAAACACATACATGTCTAGCTTACAATGAACATGCACTTGGGTCCGTGCTGATGTTGGGACTGGTGCCATTGTTTGATGCTTCTGCAGCAATCTGTACATTGATCAGAGAAGCAAGGTGTAGCCTGGTGATTGCCTTCACTCTATACAAGGTATACAATTGGCAGTGAAGGGTCTGTTCAAGTGCACATGTTTACTTCCTCTCTATTGTTGACGATGCCTGCTGTGTTGCATTCACCGCCAGCAGTGATTGTTCCAGCTGCATGTAGAGTGTCTCAACTGGCGTTGCAACACAGCTGCAGATTTGCAGCTGGGAAAGTGTTTTGTGTACAAGGCCTCCTGCCTGTCAGAATGATTGCAGCAATATAAGTCTCATGGCTTGCAGTATTTGGCGCTGTTGGGCTTTGTGTTTGCTCTCATGGACGCCGTCATAAGCCTCACAGGCAGGTCTGCAATTACCAGTAATGGTGATCCGCGCGGGGTGTCCATCCAAGAGCATCAGGTAAGCAGCCAAGCAACACAAATATCCAAGCTTTCTCATGGACAAGTTTCCTTATCGCCCACAGCATCTTGCAGGAAGCCTTCACAAAAGTATCGCCAGACAGCATCAAGACGGCTGTGCTGAATGTTAACACATTGTGAATGAACTGTTGTGCTGACTCTGTATTTGCTTTCTTGCTCAATTTTGACCAACACAAACTTGTGTAATGTATTCATTCTCTCAGCTGACCATTGTTCACCTCCTGGCTACTGTGCTGCTGTGCAGTATGACCTGGGACTCTACCTGTCCCTCTTTGTGACTCTCGGGTTTGTTTGCATCCGTCCTTCACCACAGCTGCACCCTGTGAGGCCAGCACGCAGACTGGTCTCTCTTGTGGTGCTGGGACCTGTGGCATTATTTATGGCCATCTACGTTGCTGGGCAGGGCATTGCCGTAGGACTTCTGAGGCGACAGTCCTGGTACCATTCCACAGAAAACCAGGTACTTGAGCCTGCTTCTGGCATGTTTTGAGCTGTCCCCAGGCTGCATGACCTGTCCAAAACGTATGAGGGGCTCAGCTATTGTCTTCCAACAGCTGAAACTCACACCGCCAATCACCATCAACTCCCATACACCGTCTCAATCACTGTGTACGACCTCCTTGCAGAATCACAGCAATAGTCAGGCGCATACGGAGCACACTTCTTGAATGTGTTGTGCAAGTGTGCTGCCTGGCAATCAGGCTCTGCATATACTTGGGACATGACATAGTACACTGCGTATGCAATCATGTGTACAGCTTTGCTCATCTGCAGAACTTCTGCTGTTGACATAGTACACAGACTGCACCAGTCTGCGCTGTGTGTTGCAGAAACCAGCAGTGGCAGTGGTTCTGGTGATAGGCACCTCGCAGCTCATGGGCCCAGCAATTAGCTTCATAAACGACATGAAGCCCCATTGCCTAGGCCTCCGCCAGAATGCAGCAATTCCAGTGTTCATTGGTGTACTGATCCTCCTTGGAATAGTGTGGGTACTGTATCCTTCAAGCTTTGGTGGGGACCTGCTGTTGCAGAATCAGCTGCCATTCAGGTTCAGGCTGGTGCTGGTGTACTACATAGCTGCTTGGACAATCGCAATGATAGTGATGCTGCAACTGCTGCGGCGCTACATTGCGCACTATCAGGCAGGTCATGTCAAGAGGCTGTCGGCTGGTGTCTATGTTCCCATGAGCACAGAGACGAATCGGGCTCCTGTAGGTCGCAAGTCATTTGATGGGCGTGATGCAGTCCTCAGAAGCACAGCATCAACTGATGTAGGAGACTGGCTGAGGCGCACAGCTTCAGCTGTTGCTGATCTGACTGCTCTGTTGCCTGGGCAAAGGCCAAGTAACAGGGTACATCAAGATGTAGAGCAATTGCCCCTGTGATCTCTAGGGTTTTGCAGGACTGACACACGCTGAACATGACTCAAACCTGCATGTCATGTTTGTGATGTCAACTAGTATGATGTTTGCTAGCAGTGTCTGACTGTGATTCCCACATGTGAGTGCTGTCATGTGTCTGTCATATACACCTGCTTTGGTTGGGTCTGACCAGCTTGTATAACTGGCTCGTTTTGTCCAGCCTTAAGGAGCTTGGTGAATTGGTCTCGAGTTATTGTTGATTCTGTTCAGCTTGTGCAGCGCATGCATGTGATGCTTGTGAAATTGGTAAACAACCAAGCGTGCCTTTGCCATGCAGCACTGAGAGGACCAATCTGCCTTTCACTGCCTACCACCAAACAGGGCTATTCACACTCATTGCATTGCAGCACATTACAGTTGCCTATGTGAGTCTCCGAATAACAACCCATAAAGTTGTCCGGAGACTAGTCTGAGTAGTACCCCAGCTGCAGAACACTCTGCCTGGCATGCCAGGCAGCATGAGTGGGCAACGCTTAGTAAGCACACGCTGGTTCCGGAGCAGCAACAAACTTAAGTTGCCTGAGGTCACTTTGTTTGCAACGACCAAAAGGTCTGCACAGTCATCGCGGTGACACGGAAGCACTGAGTGCAACCGTCAAAATCTCTGAGCCCGCCCAGCAGACAGGATCTTGTCAGCTCATCGGGATGGATTGTCACGTCAGCAAGATTCCGCAGTTGCTGCCAGCAGACGCGGATGCAGTATTTGTGATCACAGGCGCGAACAGGGGAATCGGTCTCGAACACGTGAGGCAGTTCATAGAAAAAACCAAGGTTCACGTCGTATGCACGGTCAGAAAGAGCTCGAAAATTGATCACCTACAGTCGTTTGCCCGACAAGGACATTCCAAGCAGTTTTCAATAGTTGAGATGGACACCAGCGATGAAGCTAGCATCCAGGTATGCTACCGTAAACTGGCTCCACAGACTGCTGCTGCTGAATAGTACCTGCAAGTGGCAACCTTCACTGGAATAAGTACATATGAACCTATCACTGCAGGCAGCTGCAGAGCAAGTCAGCAAGGCTCACCCTCAAGGCATTGACATGCTGTTGAACAACGCTGGCACACAAGAGTCTGTCACCAGAGCAATTGAAACGTAAGTGAAGGAGCAACCACTCAACCAGGCCATGCTGAAATTTGCAGAGGGACAACAAGTCAACAACATGTCAATGCATTCCTACATAATATGCCCTGTTGCAATCTCTGATTCTGCTGTGCATTGCATATGGCATTCAGCAAACTTTCCACAGACCAGCGAAGATTCGCCCCTTGATGCCTGTAGGTCTGGTAGAGACTATGCTGCTGTTCTTGCTGCAAATGTAGTAGGTAAGCAAATGTCATGTCGCAAACGAGTAACATGCAAGCATCTGCCGCATTTGGCTCTTTTCCCAGTTGTCTACCTTCAATTTCTAGTGCTAGAGTGCCAGCCTTGGTACATAGGCATCACGGTGTCATTGTGTAGGGCCGTTTTTGGTGACCAAACACTTCCTGCCCCTTTTCATGAAGAAGAAGACAAGGGTGATTGTCAACTCATCATCCATTTGTGGGTCCATCAGTGCAACAGTCAAAGGGGGTATTGGGGGCGAGAACCCCCTAGCCAGCGTGCTGTTGCCTTACAACACTAGCAAGGCTGCCCTTAACATGCGTAAGCAGGCTCCTCTGAATGTGTTATGCTTCCCACAATCTGTGCATGCGTCATAATCTGCCCTGCAGAGGCTCCCCCAATGCACAGTTGTAATGCAAGTTTAGCTCATGTGGTACAGTCTTGCAATACAAGCAACGCCGCCCTCAGCTTCCTTGTTGAGAGCCTTTGCAATTGTACGTCATGCCACATGCTGAACATTTGATGCTCTAGCATGCTCCAGCCCAGAGTCTGCATCACCTCACACCTCAGGCCTTGTAGTCTGAGCATCTGTGCACTCTTTCCATCTGCTTGCAACAGCGAGACTGCTTGTGCAAGCCCGTCAGGTGCATGGACTGTGTGCATGAGGTGTTCAACACCACAGCAGAGAAGTCCACTGCCAACCATGTTGCGTCTACTACATTGAGCCTACTATGTTGAGTCTTCTACATCGAGTCTACCACATCGAGTCTACTACGCTGAATTTATTATGAGTAGAGTGCCTGGTCTATCACACTCTGCAGCTGCACAGGCAGAAAGCTTGTCTGCTTGATGCTCACCTGAGCTTGTTGCTGCAGAAACGGCCGTACTGGCTAATGATCTGAAGGAGGATGGTTTCACAGTCGTCTCCCTTCATCCAGGTTCACCTCAGATTCACAGGCTCAATGCATCAGAATTGCTCTGCATGTTGGAGTGCTTGAGACATACGAGCATGAGGTGGAAGACATGCAGACATTTGGCAAATTGCATGCTGGCTCTGCTGCTCTTTCATGAGGGTCTGCTGCTCTGCAACTGCATTGTGTGACAACACATCGTTGCAGCACAGTACCCCATGTGCTGCACGGCAGCACTTTGCTTGCCAGTACAAATGCTGTTTCAATGGGTAACAGTGCGTTTCTCAAGATACAACTTGAATAGCAGTAAGTTCATCGGTGCAATGCATGATTTCAGGCTGGGTGAGGACAGACATGGGCAATGCAGCACAAGAATTTGGTAGCAAGAATGCTCCTCCTCTGGACGTATTGACAAGTGTTGCCGGCCAGCAGAAAGTAATCATGGGTCTCAGCCAAAAGCAGAACGGAATGTTCCTGAATTGGGATGGCAAAAAGCTTGACTGGTGATGGATGTATCATATTCAACAAAACTTTAGCAGATAATTTCATTGCGTTTGGTGGACTACTGTATGCAGGTGTGACTAACAGTTGGTGAGTGCTCATTTCCCTTTGATGCCATCTGCTTAAATATGTACAATAGTCACAGTGAGCACTTACAATACCTGTAGATTGGCCTGGCTGCCTTGTCACCAGCTCAGCCAATGCTGCAATGATCAGCTGGGTTATCACAAAATTTGACTATCTTTACAGGACTTTCTTACAATGAGTGGAGGCAGTATGAAGCTTGTGCAACGAAATTGCTCAGCAAAAGCACAGTGCAAGACGCCAGAGTTGAGTGCATCGTGTTGCATTGCGCATGAGGCAATGCAGCAGGTTATTCGTTGAAGTTAGGCATGATGAGTCGTCCAAAAGTCGTCCGATCTTGACTGCAAGCACTTAAGTAACAAGCTTCTTAAGAGAGCGCATTCTTGGGATTGGCATCTGCAGTCTGCTGATTGTGTTGTGTAAATCTCAGTTCAGTGCTGCACAGGATCGATGTTCTCGTTGTACACAAACAGCTTGCTGTCCTCATCCCAATCTGTTGCTGCACGACATGAACAATGATCATATTCTGACTCGTCGAGAAAGCGTACAGCAGATGGGCTGTAATAAAATGCCCTTATTTCAACAACAGTACTTGGCATATGGCTGAAGTCAACTACAACTGGTCTGTTGCGTGACTTCCGGTCATCAACAGCCCATGAACCATCAGGATTCAGATCAATGATGATGTGATGTGTTTTTGTGCCACAAGAGTCTGCCAAGTATAGAATCATCTGACCCCTTAACCATTCCCTAGAGCACAGCAAAGTGTAGCATGTCTCAGCAGCTTGCAGCAAGTGAGACCGTGTCAAACTCTTGACAGTCATGAGATGGAGTACCGCACATTGTACAGGAGGAGCCCCCGTGAGGCAACGCAGCAGCTGTTCCTTGCCACTCTGAGCTGCAAAGGCTACAACCTGGTATGGCTCATCGTATGGTATTGCAGGTCTTCTCAGATATTGAACTAGACCAAATCCAGCCACAGTCTGTCCTGACTCAAGTTTCCTCCACAATGCCGCTTGTGAATCTGTCTCAAATATCTTGATGTCATACTTGGGAAAGGCATACCCTGTATGCGACAAAACGACTATGCTTTCAATGAAACTTCTATCAGTTTCGAAGAAATCTGTGGTCAGGTCCTGATCAGGCCCGTCCAAGAACCGGGGTCGCACGAAGTATGCTGTCAATCCACTTCGACAAGCATCGAAGACATCTTTGGGCCTGTCAGCCAACCACTGCAAGCTCCACAGCAGAAACCGCATGTCCTCGGTCTCTTCTAGGCAGGCGGACCATTTAGCGTACAGGCCCTTGCATGTCATAAACAGCTCGCGCTGAGACGACACATCCAGGTACATAGTAATGTGGTCGAGTATCTCTCTAGGCAGAGTGTGGAGCATCGCAGTCTACTCTATCTTGTGTCCTGCCCAGGTTGCTGTGCCGAGCGTCGCTTTATCCCACAGCAGCTAACCGCACTCTGCCACACCTTGGATAAGAGTTGCAGTGGCACACTGCAGACAATGAGGGCTTTTGATGGCATGCTACTGATTTCTCATGCCACTGTCAGGCTTGATCGTAACAGCATGTCAGTGTTGACATTTTGTGACGTCGCTTCTCCGAAACCAGGGCATTTCTTGGGGCGCTTTGGAGACTATTTTCTGCAGTGGTTTAGCAGCCTGAAAATGTTGTGAAAACGCCAGGTCCGGGTCTGCGATGCTGCATGCGACGCTTTCATTAAACTGATTCACCAGTGAAAACAAGCCGCAACCCAGACGTAAAGTTGCGCAGCATGCAAGTGGTGTCGCTGATCTCTCAGCCTGCAGGTCGATGTAACTCCCGCTTGTGGCGGGCATCTTTGACCTGCGGTCACGCCGGTACAAGATCTTCAGTTCGATGTTCACCCCGAAGGATGGCACCTGTTCTGGCATTGACGAAAGCTTTGCAGGCTCAAGAGGCAGGTTCTGATGATCAAGGTGCTTTTAATTAGCACTGACTTGCACAGCATGATTTACATGTGTCCATCGGTAGCGACTGTTGCTGCAGCACGTGAAGTGGGAAGTCTGATCCGCAGATGTCGAGGAGGGCCTTTCAGAGGAGTACAGTCAAGAGATGCAGCAGAGAATGGGTGGTGTATTGACCTACCGCCATGAGGATGGCATGAACTATAACGGCATCCTCGATGATCTGATAGTAGGCTCGTGTCCTCAAAAGGCAACAGATGTTGACAGGTGCTGCTTATCCTGGACCCAACAATGAAAGTTTTTGTATGGCATCCTACTAAGCAACCTCCAGCACGTCGTGTGCGCACAGGCTTGCTGATGCTGGGGTAGGCACCATATTTTGTCTGCAAGAAGACTCTGACATGGCTTACTTTGACCTAGATGTCAAGCCAATCATAGACCGCTGCAAACAGCGTGGTGACATCAAGCATGTTAGGTTTCCTGTCCGAGACTTTGATCCATTCAGCTTAAGACAAAGGCTCCCTGAAGCTGTTGCAACTTTGGTCAAGGAAGCAGCCAGCGGCAGAGGAAAGCTTTACATTCACTGTACTGCAGGTCAGAAAAGATAATTGTACAGCATAAGCTTCTACCTGCACCTTGCTCACCTGAAAACATGTCACCTTGCTCTGGTCCACAGTGCTGATGACTCAGTGCTCGCACAGCAACTGTACTTGACATCCGCATCCACACAGCCAGAGATCTGGGTGACATAAGAGACTGCCTGACCAGGACAGTAGGCTACGCTTCATGCAGCTGTTCACAAATAGTGGTCTTCATTACAGCAGATTGTGTCAAGACTGACTGCATTTTGTGTGTGATACCCAACTGGACTGATCACTGAACTATGCCCCTCTGCAGTTTTACCGGGTGTTGCTCACAGAAACAACATTGTACTGAGCATGGCAGCAGAGAGCCTACACAAAACAGTCAGCTTGTGAACAGTTTCCTCAAGACTGTGCAGTGTGACATGCAGGCATGGGCAGGGCTCCTGGAACTGCCCTGGCCTACATGTACTGGTACAAGGGCTTCCAGCTCAAGGAAGCCCACGAGCACCTCACCGGCCTCAGGGCCTGCAATCCCAAGCTGACCGCTATCAGAGCTGCCACCTGTGACATGCTGTTTGATGGCAAAGGCACGTCGCCTGTCAGAATTGCCGTCCCAAGAAGCAAAGCTGGTACTGCTCAGCATGTACAGGTTAGTCACCCTTGCCCTTCATGCTACAGACCATCAGGACATTAACATGTTTCCTGTGATTGTCTGTGATTGTCAGAGGTAGACACAGCAGTGCTGAGCCTGATGCTGACACGAGTGCAGGTCTGACAGGTAATCAACACATAGGCTCCATGCTCTGTTGTCTTTATTTTTCTCAAAATAAACAAGAATGTTCAAGGCAAGGCAGATTTGCAAGTCATGTCCCCTCATTGAGACTCTGTGCCGGTGTGTGTGCCATCTGTGGCTTGCTGCTCATTTTTCAGTAAGCAATGGCTGTACTTTGCAGTGTTTGTCTGCTGTAGCATAGCTTTCAGACCTGCTTGGCTTGATGTGATCCTTCACTCAGCCTGTAGCTTGTTAAACTCTTTTCTTCAAGCTATGGCACACTCTGCAGTTAAAACATTTGCTGCTGTCACAGGTAGCTGGGTTGGATGTAGGTTGGGGTCAGAGACTAGACTTGCAGCTGAATGCCAAATCTCAGCGGTTTGAATTGGAGCGTGATTTGCCCGTGGGCAAGTTTGCATACAAGTTCATCTTTGATGATGTCTGGACATACTCAGCAGACCACCCGACACTGCTGGATGGGGGTAACATCAACAACTATGTTGAGGTCTTGGGCAACATGTCGAACCCCAAGATCAACGCAGCAAGGGAGAGGTTGCTGTCAGAAGAAGGCTTGATGGAGCAAAAGGAGAGGGAAATCATTGTCAACTGGCTTGAGACATGTGACAGTGTATAGAAAGGCTTGACAGCCTTACGCAGTCCTGCTTGAGTGCATACTGCATTTGGCTTTGACACTCTATGATCACTAGGCATTTTCACTAAGCTCAGCAGATCAGTGCATCCTTCTGGATTTGTTTCTGGATCCAACAACTCAGGACTGACAGGCTTGACAGCCTCTTTTTTGTCTTTCCAGCAAAAAGTATTCACCATAGACAGCTGCAGGGCACTCAGTCGGGCATCAGCCTGCATGTGGTGAAGCGCCCCCACCCAGGTAGACTACAGCGGCCTGGCGTTTGCACATGTTTATGCATTCAATTGCATTGTTGACGCACACAATAGATAGATGCATGTTAGCTGTGACAGTCACTTAGTGTAGGTGACTCGCCGTGCAGACCATTTAGTAGACCCTGATGAACATGCTTGCGGAATACAGTCAGCAAGCAGATACTGCAGGCCATAGGGCTGCAAGCATGACGCACAGTATTTCAAGACCGAACACTGCCCTGTCATAAATATGCCTCCGTGAACAACCCATCAACGAAAAAGTTTTGGTGAGGCATCTGCCTGTTAGTACTTATCAAAAGCATCGGGTTTGCGTTAGTACCTTAGTCTAAGCCTGCATAACACGATCTCATAGGTAACAGCAAAATACTGCAGAGCAACTATCTCAATGTTGTGAACATGAGCAAGAAACTGACACGCATATGCCTAGCAACATTCCAGTTGGCCAGATGCCTCTATCAGGCTGACAACGACACAACTTTCCCCTGTATGACAAATTGAGAGCTGCTAGACAGCGCCTTGAGCAAGCCATCCTTCATCAGCTGTGCATGCTTGCTTGATGCCTGATCGACTCTGGCCAATCCTTTACTGACAAGCACCTTCTGCAAAACCTTCAGCTTCATCTGCTTCTGGTCAGCCTGCATTGACACAAGAAACGCATTGGCTCTGTGGCCCACAGCAGATGTGTGCGGCAAAGTGTTGCATGTTTGAATATGGTATAGTCCTTTGTTGTACAGGCACACATCACTGCTGCATTTTGCAACCGGAGAATGCATTGGCCTACTCACAGCTGTCCACGCACCTTCAATGCACAGCCCCGCCCACCCCAGCCTAGCCCAGCCCAGCAGAACACAGCCCAGACTGTGTACTTGTGACACATCTTGAAACTTGTCTTCAAGCTGTGCATGACGCCCATGTCACAACATGCATGTGACACTAACATGAAAGAACCATATGCCTATAGACATGTGCCAGTATGTCTGTCATCACCTTCTGCAGCTCTGCCAAAGCCATCTTCTTCCACTTCATCTTGGGCAGATCCTCCTGACTCTCACTGACATGATCAGGCTGATCTTGGCTGACAGCCTGTGGCAAGCCGGCAAGTGCAGCATCCTGTCTGCTGGCAGCTTGCCGTTGCTTAGGATCTTGAGAGGCATCGTGTGGATCTTCATCAAACACAGTCTTAAAGCCCTCCCATTTTGCACCAGCGACCTTGCCTACAAAACAAAGCTACATCAGACAGCAATATGGCCAGTGAAATAGCGCAAGAAAGACAAAAACCATCATGCAGAGAGCTACTGTTGGCGGCAAAGTTTTAGTCAGCATGCAATGAGAGCATGCTTGCATTCAGGCTAGTCTCGCATGATGATAACGTGCTAGGCTGAGTCACACCAATTCTCTGTTCTGGGTGTAAGAGCTGCATCAACCAATGTAAGTAACAAAGCCGGTCCAGCAGTTGCATGCAGGCACATCCATTGACAACTGTATGCAGGCTGCCAAGGAGAGCATGGGTGCAACTGCACTTGATGTACTAAAGCTGACAGCAGACTGTGGCATCTTTATGTTGTAAGCATTTCACCTATGTGCAACTTTGTGCCGAGCCCCTTCTTGCCAGAGGTCTTGAGGTTCTGAGCTGCCATGTACAAGTTGGCCTGGTCATCCTCATCAAACTGCTGCCGCTCTGATTGAGCCTTGTGCTGTTGCTGGTCAATGCCCTCTAAGCAACCGGCTGATTTGAACTTTTTGGCGCCCCACCAGCCTGCAGAGGGAGTTTGCACAAAAGGGACAGCTGGTACTGTGGCTGTGAACACTGGCTCAACCACTATACGCTTCTTAGTGACAACAGGCACGTTGTCTGCTGCCTCAGCAGCTGCAGAGGCAGCTTCAGCTGAGGTTCCTGCCTGCTTGTCAGTAGCTTCCTGCTTCTGCTTCTTGGAACCTTTGCCTTTCTTAGCTGTGACAGTGACAATGGCAGATTCAGCAGAAGGTCTTGCTGCTGCCTGAGTGTCAGTTACAGTTTTGGAGGGAGTCTTGCGCTTCTTGGACACATTGACTGCTGTCACAGCTGGAGCAAGTTCTGCTTTGGCACATGCAAGTCCTAGTTTGGCAGCAGCCAAGGCTTCCTGCTGTCTGATCCTGGCTAGTTTTCCCTCCCTGCCACCAAATCTGCCACCCCCAAACCAAGCCGGTTGTGCTGCTAGATCTGCGGCTATCTGAAGCTCATGCTGTGCGGCACTGGATACAGTGCCATCATTGTTGCGCACTGCTACTGTGACCTCATCTGCTGTGGAGACGTCAGAGTCACTGTCACTGTCTGAGTCCTGCAGCACAATGAGCTTCTGAATGATACATCTTTGTGAAATACCTTGAGAGCAATGCATGCATGTCTGCGTGCAAATGCTCCGACACCCTTAAGTGTGGTCAGCTGCACATGAAGCTGTAGATGGCAAGTCGTGCTAGACCGCTTGCAGGGAACTGAAGACTACCTCATGATCTATGATATGTACAGCTGCATTAAACGCTCCCTCCCACCACTTGTCAGAATTGATGTGACTTCTGTTTGCTCCAACCTGCAGACTGGCCTAGTCAAGCAGTGCACTGTGGCTGCAGGATGCGTCTGTATCATTGCACGACAAGGCAGAGCAAATTCAGAAACATCTTCACCCCGGCAGTGTCTTCTTTCTTCTTGACTTGAATTGCCTCGGCCACTCCGGTCTTATTCTTGCCCAAACCTTCTCCTTTCTCCCAGCCCTGTTTCCGCAGCAGGCGCTCTCCGAAGCCGCCAAAGCCCGAGGCCTTGTGCACGCCAGATCCTGGTACGTAGCCTGGCGGAAACTTCATTTTGCACTGCTAAGAGCTGACAGCGGCAACGAGGTGAAGTGCAACAAAGCCGGCTGTTCCTTCTTGAATGGGATGCCACATGTGCAGCGATGTTGGTCCCGGAGCAACTTTATAAAGTAAATTACTCAGCGTTTCAAACACAATCGCTGTCTTGAAACGCTGTGTAGCCGACGTGTTGCCAAACTTTGGCAGCAACGCAGCAATTTGCTTGGAATGCAGGTTTCATCTCGCGTGGCTAGATTGCTGTGAGCAGAACGCAAATGCGGCGCACAGCCGTATCTGCACTGCTAGTGTTGTTGCTGGTGTCGGGTCCTTGTGCGCCGCTCGTTCGCGTCGTCGGCAAACGCTCGACCTTCAGCGCAGTGACTACTGCGTCAAGCAAGCAGAATCTGACTCTGCTGACATATCATGGTTCCCTTGAAGTTGGTGCAGAGGCGCTGCAAGTACAGGTGTTGCTGCACGTTCTGGTCAAGGTGAAACAACGAGCCGACGGCTCGTTCAAAGTGCGCACGGTAACTTATGCGGCCCGAGCTTGCAGGTAAGCGCACCTGCATTTGTACTCAGACTCGTAGCCTTGTCTAAGGCCGTGTTGTTGAGAGCTGTACAAAGCTTGTTTGGCACGGGTGCTGCTGCGTACCAGACTCCGTGTCCTGTGGACACAATGCCATAAGTGCGGCCCTGACACACAGACCTCTTGTGCTTGCTGCACTGACTTGCATTGGCTCTGCTCTGGACAGCACTACCCTGCCCTGTGCTGCAGCATGCTGCTATGTGTTGCCTGTCCTGCCCTGCCCATTCACTCTGCTTTTGCTGCGTAAGCCATCTGGCTAGAAGCTCTTGCTCACTTGCCTGCCTGCACAGCTCTGTGTAAGGGCACAGAAGCCATTCATGACTGCAGGACGCTCCTACACAAACTGATGCCAGCCACACAACATGCTGATGTATGTTTGCAGAGGGAGAAGACTTTGCACCTTCCCTCACAGAGTTGTCACTCACCCTAGAGCATGAAGAAGGTGGTGCCTGGCGGCCACTGCATTTGGATGAGCTTGGTGTGCTGCAAGTTCAAGGCCCCTTTGTGCATGAAGCTTCAGTGCCTGAAAATTTTGCTACGAATGAGCTGCGCCTAAGAGTTATGGATTGGCCAATCTTCTACACTGTCAGCCTCCCAAAACTTGCTGAACAGAATCTCTATGGACCTATGCTGAAGGAAACCGGACCCTTCCGAAACGCCATTGTGATTGGTGACATTCATGGGGGCAACTCTACAACAGCAGCAAAGGTTCTGGCGACACACATGGCCCATCATTTTGCTCTGGGCTTTGATGTGTATCTGCTGTATGTCCGTGGGTCACATCTCAGCAACGCTGTACAAGAAAATCCTGTCACCTCTGGGTACATGGGTGAAGGCAGACTACACATTATCTCATTGGATGCTCTTCAAATTCCACAGTATGATGTGGGATTTCGAGAATGGGCAGCTTACGATCCGACTAAGCTGATTGCATATAACCATGCTGCACTGACGCTGTGGGGAGAGCATTTTCACCTGAGTGTCCTAGATATTGATGAATTGTGGTCCTCAAAGGATGAAAGCACAACTGTCAACACCTGGTTTGATAGGTGTTTCCAGGGTTTTGATATCATTTCAGCTGGTAGGTTGGATATGATATGCAACGATTGCCTGAAGCACAGTGAGTCAGAAATGCACCATTTTGAGAAGCATTGGGATGCTTTAGACCCTGTCGAGGTGTTGCAATCTTTTAGCCAGGTAGCAGGAGATAGCAATGACCCTAAATCTATTTTCAACCCTGACAAAATTGGGCAGGTTTGGTTACACCAACCATTTGGATTGCCTGGCAGCCAAACTGCACTTGTAGCAGTAAATGAAGACGAGTATGACTTGAAACAAGACTGTGTATTTGTAGTGCACCTACGCAACTTGTTTGGAAAAAGAATTGAGGATGCAGACACTGCAGTAGACAGGCGGCACTGGTTAGTGCACAGACATAGAAACAACAAAAAGAACCATACAAGTACTGGCATTATCAACGTATGAAGCCGTCCCAAAAGTAGTAGATTTGTGAAGTACCTCTGATGCTGATCAAGTAAGTTCTAGGCTTTTGTGAATGGAAGCAAGTCAGTCTCTACTGAAAATGCTGACAGGTCGTATGAATTCATTGATCAAGCAGAATTGAACAGGTCATTGATCAAGCAAGTTGAACAGGTCATTGATCAAGCAGAGTTGAACAGGTCATTGATCAAGCAGAGTTGAACAGGTCATTGATCAAGCAGATTTGAACAGGTCATTACTCATGCAGAATTGAACAGTATGCAATAGCACATGCAAATGTAATAAGCAGGTTTGCACATGTCAGCATGGCTGCAGAATAGCATGTGGCAACATGCAGCCAAGCTGCCCGGCAATCAGATGTGGAAACTCTGTGACCACAAAGCAAGCCCAGCTCAGTGCAAACTTTCCGATTGAGCACACTGCGTGTAATAAATGACTGTGTGAATTGCAACACTGATGGATTCTGAGTCTGACAAGCGCGCGCATGTTGCTCTATGCCGATGCATCCTGCTCAGCAAGTCAAAGAACGATGCAACAATTTGCATGCATTGCAAATCAATGGTTGAAACAAGACCTTGGTGTTTGTGGATACATTTGAACGCTGACAATTTGTCACAATGGTCAACAAGCTGGAGTAGCATAGGCAATAATCTTAGGCTGGATGGTCAGATGCATTTTCTCCGGGTGGGCATTGTAGTCACTAGGGGGCACCCACAAGTCTACTAAGTACGCATCCCGTGATGACCCCTCATGGGCTACCATCCAAGACCAGCAAATCATTTGAAATGGCCATCCAGACTTTCTCGTTGTTGTGTGCCAAACAGCTGATACATTACATGACAGCAAAGCCACAACAGGTAGCAGGATTGCTGCTCAAAATAAATGCATACCAGGGCTCTTGCTGACCAACACAATGCCTGGCATTACCCCAGCAAAGTCCACACAAATTGTGCAGTTCAAAAGGACTTGCTGCGGTGCTGCTTATGTCATAGCATGCCGTGCAGGTTTGCAAGGTCACTTCATTCCGCTAGGAGGAGGAGGATTTACTTCTTCAGCCAACCAACCCCGGTTGTAAAGAGTTGTCAGTATAAGGGTCCAAACCGGTATGGAAAATAAAATTGCAAAAAAAAAACTCCTCTCAAATGTTGCTCTGCACATGAATGGTGAAAAGTGTTTTTTAGGGTTCCTGAAAAATGTAATGCATTACCTAATGACCCTAAAAGGATTAGGTGACTGAGTTCTTGAGACCCCCATAGCAATTGCTTTAGGTCGCAAACTGCGACACACGGCATCCTCTCTTTCCAGGCATTCTCTCTGGCTTTGGCACCTAGAGTTGTGAAACTCCAGCATCCTCAGGCTGCAACAACCGCAGCGTTGCTTAGGATCGGCAGATTGAAGCTGATTCGACCGCAGTACAGGAGGCTCGGCCTACATTTCGGCTGGGCTATCACAGACAGGACACGTGGGCAAGCATATCCTTGGACCATGCATGGTTGACTGACGTGGTGAAGCAGCGGAAGTATACGTGCAGCCTGACCGAGTTAATACTGCATCCTGGCTACATTGGATCTGTCAGCACCTTCACTCAAAGACACTGTAATCATAGCCTCTGAAATGCATAGCAATGCATCGCGCAGCCCACCAATTTGCTGCTTGAGAGCATACTGTGTGTGCTGAATTTCCGTGACATCACAGGTACCTTTCTTGATTCACTGAACTGAATTTTTTGTCTGTTGGGTCCCAGTTGCCCCGCAGGACAAGGGGAGAAACATTACTCACTGAATATTTTGGTCAAAAGCATCAGTATGTCGTGTCTAGACAGTCTGCAACAGCTACCAGACTATCTTCTAGTTAGATCTCTAGTTGGAGACTCCTCAGACTTTCCTGAGAACATGGCGGTACCATGAGTCGCCATGTTCTCAGGAAAGTCTGAGGACAGTAGCCCGGAGATTGCACTGAGCAGCCCGGCAAATTGCGAATTTGATTTGTACAGACTTCGGGTTCGAGCAATTAGGGGACCAGAGCATCCCGAAAACTTCCCTCAGGTGCAAACTTTGACTTCACATGGCACGACTGCCTTGCTGTCGGTACGTTTATGCGGCTAGCCCACACTGCGTGAGGTTCTCGTGTAACACTCTGTCTAGCTAACGCCGGCGGCTCTTGCGTACTTGAAAGGTAACAAGCTATGGAGGTCGAGCCCATGTATTGTGCAGAGCAGGTAAGCTGAACTTGGGGTCGTCAAAAGTGCCACCGTTGCTATGATGTTATGATGTTTGTTGATACGCATGCGCCTACAGATCAAGGTGCCGCCGAACCTGGCAGACGTACTGAAGGCTTATACAAAGGAAGTCATCAGACAACAACCAGCAGACATACTTGAGTTCTCGGCCAAGTGAGCGCCAGCCCTTTGCCACATTGTCGCTAGAGCCTTTGAGACGTATTACAAGCCAAAATGCATCAGTACTGTCATTGTGCCTGCAGGTATTTTGCGCACCTGGCAAAAGCCTCTGATATGTCCAGCGACTTCATACCTCCTACAGTCAGTCAGATACGACAGGTCAATGTTCAACTGCGGGCAAATCAGCTGTTGCCGGCGTTTCAGTTGATGGAGTTGTGTAAGGGCACAGGCGTTCACGAGGGGACCCTCAAGAAGGTTGGTCACCTGCTGCCTGAATTTGCTTGTGACATCAGAAGACAGCTCAGCAATACTGTTCGTGCAAGTGTGACCACATTGATCAGTGTTACTGACCGCGCACCTCAGAAGACCGCTGTATATACTCAAGCGCAGCTACAACAAATATAATCGGCACTCAGATCTTCACACAGCAAACACCACAGCGCAAGCTGTCCAATCATAACATCATTGCACAAGGTGTGAACAGCAGGATCAACAGCGGCCCCTTCTAGCACCTTAAACATGTGTAGTCTGTGTCTACTTGACTAGGCGTTTGCGTGATGCTGAGTCAAGGTTGTGAGTGTCTCATCCATGGCCCTTTGTCCTCTGTTTTCTGGCATGCCTGCGCAGTAGAGACCACCATCAGGAAACATGCAATGCTGCTCAACTGCCAAAAGCTGCTGCTCTGCGCACAGCAGCTGGCAGAAGTGGCAGCTGGAACAGCTCAAGATAGATGCAAAATTGTACAAGCTACCGAGGTTTTGGTCAATTTGGCCAATGAGCTTGTTGCAGCCATTGCAAGCATGTTGAATCTGCAGTATTTAAGAACAATGCAGTGATGCTGTGGCAAAGTGGAAGGTGTGACGCTTTGGCGACTATGTTGAGCAATTTTCCGATCAGATCAGTATGGCTTCCTGGTAGTTCTATGCATTTTGGCGGCGCATGAGCTTCTCAAAGCCACTTGAGATGCCCTGTGAGCTTTCTTGTAATAATGCAGGTGTGGCAGCTGGGGAATGTACAACCTGATGCAGTTTTTCACACTGCACAAGTCATGCCAGCTGTTCAGTGCTGTCCTCCAATCATCCTTATAGTCAAAGAGCTCCAAGTTTTGTATTGCAATGCCGCAGACGTGCAGCTGGGACACATGCTAAGCTACACCATGCCCAACCTCCAGATGCTGAGTTCATGAGTACCCACACATGCTGTGACATCTGCTGAATGCTGTCTACCCATGCTGCAGGTGTGGCAGTTGGGCAACTTTGGAACAGATGCCAAACTGAATCCCCTGGAGGTGCTGGTCCTCATGCTGACTATGACAGCAAATGAGCTGCCTACAGTCATCAGCAACATGTTTCGGGCCTTTGGGGGGGAGGGCAGCCGCCTAGAGACCCCCACCTTTATGCAGCTGGTGACACTCCTGTCCAAATGGGACAGCAGCCTAACAGTGCAGAAATGCAATGTACTCAAGGAGAGCGTTGAGGGATCTGAGACTCTGGTGTTTAGGAATGTGAAGGACAATCCCGTGCTTCAGGAGCTGTCAACACCTGCAGCTGAGGCCAAAGCTCCTGAGAGCTAGCTGGGAGTGATTCAGATGCTGATGAGCAGAACATGACCCATGACATGATACTTTATCTTTAGAAAGTGTTGCTATGCTCTTGCTGAGCTGCTGCCTGCAGATTTCTTTCAAATGGCAATTGCAAACCTTGCTTAACAGACAATCAGGATCTGATAGTCTTAGCAATCATGCCTCTGCAAAAATACAGTGATCACTGATCATGATGCATGTGAGGTCAGACAATTATTGTGGATGATAAAGTGACACCAATGGCAGGCAAGACTGACGTAACTGCAGTCCACGTGTGGTCAGCTGACTGACGGTTACAATTGCCACTGCGCCATCACTTACTGCTGTGCAGCATGCTTTGTCTGTCTTGGCACCATCCGGCATTTCAAGTGGTTGCATGAGCATGGGTGCAGTAGGTACAGCATTGTCGACAATTGCTTCAGCAGGGCATGGAGCAATGTCAACAAACAACTTGTTCTGATAGGCAACACGATTATGTCCAATTAATCGTGCAGAGATGATGTACAAAACCCCAAGTAAGTTTGCCGCATCTTCAAGCTTCTTTGTTGTTTTCAAACTATCAAAGCTGTTCAAGCAGCAGTGATTGTCTTGGTGCATATGATTATCAATACGTCCTACTGAACATGGCAAGGCCTACACATACATGCATGCAAGGGGATACTCTGTTAGAATTACTGTAACAAGCATCTACACCAACCATTATTGTAAGTCGTTCATATGAGGGCTCCGTCATATAAACGACCTACAACACTGGTTCCTGCAGATGGTCTTAGTATACAACTGTGTCAACTGTGCCTGTGCACAAGCTGATGATACCTGTCTGGCATGATTGATGCATCCTGAGTGCGCTTTCCAAATAAATCACGCAAGTGTACTACAAATGCGCATTCCTGGGCCAAGTCAGTGGCGGCATCAGCAATCAACACGTCTGTAGCCACACTACCAGACAGCACAAATGGGGCATGTAACCAGACCTGCCCAATTTTGGCAGGGTCAAAAATAGACTTAGGGTCCTTGTTGAATCCCATGACTCTGCTGAATGACTGCAAGACTTTGGAAGGATCAGCTGCTTGCCAGTTCTGCTGGAAATAATGCAGTTCAGATACATCACTTTGCAGGCACACATCACAAATCATTTTGACTCTGCTAGCCCTGATGACATCAGACCCAGGAAAACACCTGTCAAACCATGAGTTGACAGTTGTGAACGCATCTTGTGAGGACCACATCTCATCAATATCCAGAACAGCAAGGCGAAAGCGTTCCCCCCAGAGCGCAAGAGCAGCGTGGTTGTAGGCAATGAGCTTGATTGAGTCATAAGCTGACGACGACCTGTCATGCCTATGCTTGATCATCTCTTCATATGATGAGCCATCATCATACAAGGGAATCTGCAGAGCATCTAGTGATACAAACTGCAGCATGCCATCAGCAATGAAGGCTGCTGTGACCCTGTTTGCCTGAAGAGCCTTGTTCAGTTCTGCCCCTCGTGCATACAACAGGTAAAGATCAAACCCGAGGGCAAAGTGGTGCGCCATGTGAGTCGCAAGTACTTGAGCTGCCAGTGTGACATTTGTGATGTGGATGTCACCGATTATGATAGCATTTCTGAAGGGTCCATGGTCATTCAGCATGGGTCCAGAGGGGCTCTGGTTTGCAATGTCTGGAAGTCTGACTGTGTAGTAGATTGGCCAATCTAGCACCCGCAAGCGAAAAGCTTTTGCTGCAAGTGCTTCAGGGATGTTGGCTTCATGTATGAAGGGTCCCTGATGTTGCAGCACACCAAGATTGCTGAGCTGCAGCGGCTGCCAAACGCCCTTGCGATCTTCATGCTGCAGAGTTATATCTAGCTTGGATGGCACAGGTGCAAAATCTTGGCCCTCTGCAATGGCAGAACTCTAACAGCTGACAGCTTGCTTGATTGAAAGCATTCCAGTGAGGTCACCAACACGTCACGGACAGTACACAAAGCCATGTTTGCAGCAACACGAGTTGTGGGAGAGAAGCAGATCTTTGAATACCTTGAAGTGCAGGTCTTTCGGGGTAAGCCACAGTGCGCACAGAATACGAACCATCTGTCTGTCGCTTGGCTTTGAGCAGGATATGCAATACGATGAGGACAGCCTCACGTCCTGAAGAGACGGGACCATGATAGGTCAGCTGTACCATGCCCAGTTTGCCGAGATCCACTGGCGCTGTGATGTCTTGCACAGCACGGCATTGTACTTGCGCAAACCGAGCAAACGGCGTCAACACCAGTGCAGCCACCAATAATGCATACTTGACCAGTCGGCACATCTGCTGTTGTTCCAGCGAGGGCCAGCGCTGCAACACTAGCGCGGCATGACAATACAGGCATTTGCGAGAATGACATTGTTCACACGCGCGCGGTAGGCGACAGAGAAGCTCAAGTTTGAAAAGGATAAAACTTATGCTCCGGGACCAGAAAGACACACCACCGCTCACACAATCAGAGGCATTATTAACAGTACCATTCCTCGACGGAGGATCTTGATTCCCATGGCGCCATAGCAAACGTTGAACAAGCACACATCAGGGTTGGCGTATACGCTTTATGACACGCCAGCAGGCACGCGACAAAGTCGCACCCTGTGGGTCTTGCCTTTGCTTGTCGCTGCGAGCGTCCTGCCGTGCAAGCAGCTCTGAATAGGCACAACTTATGCAGCATCGCTTCATCGCACAGCAAACACCCAGCGACGGACGTAGACGTCAATTCACGACAAGACCTGGGCTTCTTGACTGCTACATAATTTGGCTCGATATCACAGGAGCACACGCCGATAGACTGCCAGGAAGCACACAAAAGGGCGGTGCGACTCTTAGGGTTCGGTCGGCAGCGCTAGCGGTCTGCCGCTATGCCTGCTACAGAGCAGTGGGGTGAGCGTCGGCTGTTCTCATACAAACTCTGCGCGCTGTACAGCTGCTTGCACTCTGTTGGGGTGGGAGGCCGCCCGGAAGTGGCCTTTAAAGGCAGTGCAACGCTATGCATACAACCCTGTGTTCCTCTCATAGAGAGACAAACACAATTCAAGCTGCAATGTCATGATGGCCTGCTGATCTGCAGCCTATACACGAGAAGCTGATGGCCAAGGCCCTATAGCATCAATGCGGCCTCAGCACCAACATCCACTTCTGGACTTCACGCTGTCCCCAAGCTCAGCAACAGGGAGAACAGCAGGTAGCACCACGCACATGCTAGTCTGCCAGACAAGCAAACCAAGACGCTTGCATGTGCATCAGACAGATAGCTACGACGCTGTGCATGGTTCACCCATGTGGCGCGTTTGGAGCATATCCTGTGCTACGTGCCCTGGGCAGGCACGCAAGTACCTGTGCTTGCCACACTTGCGCACAGTATCAAGCTAAGTTGCTGCTTGTTCAGAAGCTTTGAGTGATCACTCCTGCTCTCCTAGCACGATGGGCTGCCGAGAAAAGCTGTTCCTCTTCCTCTTGGTCTTGCAGGGCAGCAGTTTAACAAGTGTGGAAGCTCCCACACACTTTGGTTCTTTGTGAAGCATAGACCAAGAAGCAAGGGCTGACTGTTTCTTATCTGACTTCCAGGGGACTGGAACTACTCCCCAACTGCCCATGTCCAGCATCCCCACGAAGGGGGTGTCCATCCCCGCCCGCCTTCCAGAGCCACACGCCAGCTCTTCAGGCCCTCCTCAGCCAGACCATCATCTGCTGTAGACAGGGTTTCTTCAGAAGCTGCTCCTGCCAAACATGCACGCCCCAGTAGTGGCCACGTAAGCTTCAGATCTTGACACATGCTGAAAATCTGGACAAGCCTCGTGATCATACTTACTTTGCATCATGATGGGAGAACCTCAAAATGCTGACATCAGTGCTGTCTGAGATTACACACACATCACGTACGCTTACAGCCACCTTTGCTCACTGCTGAACAATGCACACATGTACCAGCAGGGAGCTTTCTCAGTCATTGCTGAAAAGGCAGCAGGTTGAAGTCTGATCATTTGCTGGGCGCTTCAAGTAGTTCTGGTGCTGACAGGCTGCCACTCGCTCAAGCAATGCTCATGAAGGGCTGTCCAGTGCAAGCCTGTTCAAGCAACAAGCCAGGGGCCGGTCACCCAGCCCTGGCCCCTCTAGGGGCAGATCCCCCAGGCCTGTTTCTGCGATCAACTCCAGGTCTGTCCCTTTTCACTTTGCGTCGCACTTTTGCCAAGAGTCATTGCTCCGCTGCCTTGGCTACAGTGTCAGCTGCTGTTGCATGCTGATGACTTGCCATAGTGATGATCTGCATTCTTGTTGGAACAGGTCATTGCAAGTCATGAGTCAAAGTAAAGCGGCATTCAAACTATAGGGCATTGCAGCAAGGTTAGATTCTGGCACAGCACTCATACCAACATAAGTTGCAGGCCCTCTGAGGTTCTTCTTGATGCACAGCTTGCAAATGTGGTTTCTTTTGAGCCTGTCTTGCTTTGGCAGGCACTATGCAGGAATGCTGTGGATGTGAGTATGACTAATGACAACATGACAATGCAGGCCTACTCGGCCAGCATCCCCCTCACCTAGCTGGAACCCTAGCAGACAGCAAACCCTAGCCATTGATGCTCATGGCCCGTCATCCCCCCAGACCCACCTCCATCCCCAACATCAGAGCTGGACTTCAGCCCAGGGGGAGGCCAGCACCAGGGACCCAGCTCACATTGTTGGGATCCCCAACCATGCAGTGGGGGTGCGCTGTCATCCTTGGGAGCAGCAGCCCAGTCCCCAGAGAACTGCTTCAGGCTTTGCGTCCCAGCCAGCAACTGTCAGGCATTATTTGTCAAATATGATAAATGCTCCCATTCCCTCAGCGCAATCCCCAGTCAAACGTCCCACCAGGCGTCAGGATCCCGAAGCAGTTCCCTCAGGATGCTTTAGTCCTAGCAAATGGGCTTCTGCCAGGTCATCTGCTGATGAGAGAACCCCTGACAGCAACCCATGCAGCAACCCTACCACAGAAGGGTCCAGCCCTAACAAGCGGGCAAGTTCTGCTAGGTCATCTGTTGAGGACAGAAACCCTAGCAGCATCCCTAGCTCTGCCACCCTGTCTGCTAGGTCTGAGCTGACCCCCGCTGGCACCCCCTATGCAACCCCGCACGGGACCCCAACAAAGCCTGGGACTGCGTCTGGGACCCGGAATGGCGCAGGGATCAGCATCAATGAGCTCATTCGCAGCGCTAGAGAAGGAGT
>JAABUP010001252.1_pt1 | contig 53527 bp, 53 predicted proteins | sample 5559201 | NCBI WGS metagenome assembly JAABUP01 (sample SAMN10711887, study PRJNA513373) | rock metagenome | isolation source: Antarctica rocks | place: Antarctica | reverse complement strand
AGTGAATCACTAAAGCGACAACAATGACAGATCTGTCCGAAGATCGCTAACCTTGAACTTTCGCCATGGCCTAGACCATTGAAGCAGCTCATGGAATTGAAGGTGGGCGGCACTAGAGGAGGGGTTCATCATCCGTTCACCCCTCCTCCACGCATTTGCAGTCTTTGAGTGGACGACTTCATTGCCAGATGGAGATGGATACTACTAAGACGGGCACGATGTGGGACTACACGACGGAGATCGCCCACTGGTTACAAATCACTTAAAGGGTGGGAGGACGTATTTATTCACCATTTGCCCCTCTTCATCTTTTTCCTGCTCTCAAGACCCTGCCAAGTGCAATCAAATACACGAAAAGACACATCCAAATCATAACCCTCATTATGTCTCTCTCACAACAAATCGAAACTCCTCATGGTGGGAAATATGAGCAGCCAACTGGACTGTAAGCCCTTCTTTCCTTCTTCACCACCATTCCATCATCATCGGCAAGGCGCAGTATGGATACCCCGCAGTCTGCCTTTCGCCAAACCTACTATTGATCGACTCATCGAGCCGAGGCATACACATTTGGCTGACCACAGCCCCTCGATCATAACAGGTTTATCAACAATGAGTTCGTCAAGGGTGTCGACGGCAAGACATTCGAGACCATCAACCCCTCCACCGAGAAGCCTATCGTAGCTGTTCACGAAGCCACAGAGAAAGATGTCGACATTGCCGTCGCTGCCGCACGGAAAGCATTCGAGGGCGAATGGCGACAAGTCTCACCAGAGCAGCGTGGAAAATACCTCGTCAACCTCGCAAACCTCATCGAGGAGCACCTCGACCAGCTCGCTGCGATTGAATCGTTGGACAATGGCAAGGCTTTGTCGATGGCCAAGGCCGACGTTGGCATGGCCGCAGGCTGTTTGAGGTATTACGGTGGATGGGCGGACAAGATTGAGGGGAAGGTCATTGATACCATTCCCGGTACCTTCAACTACACAAAGCAGGAGCCTGTAAGTTCTCCATTCTCTCAGTTCAGAGTCACATTGATGGGTGTTCTGGCTGACTCGACATCCTTTCCAGATTGGCGTCTGTGGTCAGATCATCCCCTGGAACTTTCCTCTCCTCATGTGGTCGTGGAAGGTTGGTCCCGCCATCTCCACTGGTAACACCGTCGTCATTAAGAGTGCCGAACAAACACCACTCTCAGCTCTCTACGTCGCTCAGCTAGTCAAGAAAGCTGGTTTCCCCGCAGGTGTCATCAATGTCATCTCCGGTTTCGGCAAGATCGCCGGTGCGGCTCTCTCCGCGCACATGGACGTTGACAAGATTGCTTTCACTGGTTCGACTGTTGTTGGACGCCAGATCATGAAGGCTGCTGCAGGCTCGAACTTGAAGAAGGTCACATTGGAGCTTGGAGGAAAGAGCCCAAACATCGTGTTCAACGATGCGAACATTGACAATGCTATCTCGTGGGTCAACTTCGGTATCTTCTTCAACCACGGGCAGTGCTGCTGTGCCGGTTCAAGGATCTATGTCCAGGAGGGTATCTACGACGAATTTGTTGAGAAGTTCAAGGAGAGGGCTGGCAAGAACGTCGTCGGTGACCCATTCGCGGAAGACACATTCCAAGGTCCACAGGTCTCGCAACTCCAGTTCGATCGTATCATGGGGTAAGCCCTGAATTTTCCATCTAAAACGCCCAGTGCAGCACTGACAGTAGCACAGATACATTGATGAAGGCAAGAAATCCGGCGCCAAGGTCGAAATCGGCGGCGAACGCCACGGCAAAGAGGGTTACTTCATCCAACCCACCATCTTCTCCAACGTCAGCGAGGACATGAAGATCATGCAAGAAGAGATCTTCGGACCGGTGTGCTCGATCGCGAAATTCAAAGACGAAGAAGACGCCATCCGCGTCGGCAACGGCACCACCTACGGTCTCGCCTCAGCCGTCCACACGACCAACCTCAACACCGCCATCAGAGTGTCCAACGCCCTGCGCGCCGGTACCGTCTGGGTCAACACTTACAACACCCTGCACCACCAGCTGCCATTCGGTGGATACAAGGAGAGCGGTATCGGACGGGAATTGGGCGAGGCGGCGCTGGCGAATTACACGCAGACGAAGACCGTTTCCATCAATCTTGGTGATGCGCTGTTCGGTTAGGTTGTTGGGATTTGGATGGATCGGAAGTAGCTGTTGGTTTTGCTTGTGCTGTAATTATCAATAGGGGCAAATTGAACCGGGAAAGTCGAATGTGCATTTCCTTCTCCGCAATATTCGAGTGTGATCTTGGAGTGTCGTGATGATTGAGGCGCTCGTAGTGGTCTTGGACGCCTCATGCTTCAATTCACCTACCATCATTACCCGTCATCTGGAACGACTGGGGAGATCCTACTCTCTTACTTCACAGCGAGAGAAAGAGGGTAGATGGAGGGAGAGCGGTATGTCGATTGCACCATAGGCTCAATCCGTATCATTCATGCCGTTTTCTTCGCTTCTCATCTACATCACATATCTTACCGATACCATTTTATGTCTGTTAGCGATGGTTGGAGCCCTAAGATAGCCCTACGGCACAAGCATAGAATCAGATACGGGTGTATTGCAGGTGTATTGTAGGTACAGTCGAGGTCTACCTTATCGGTGTTGGGCTTGCCTGACTTGCTGATTGAACAATTATCAGTGCCTATTGATATAATGCCAACAGCTCTGGTTTCGTACTTCGTTCCCTGGTCATGGAAACGCCACGATGAACCGGCCATTGGTCGTATATCAACTTACACACACGTCAACACATTAGACGTAAGAGCTGTTGGTGCGCCCGCCGCTTGTGCATCCTCTTCTTCTACACCCTCGTCGCTTTTGTGGCAGGTGACTCGTGCCAGTTGACACGCTCAGTAGACGGCATTTCATGTGGACTTGTCTGATTCGCTGGCATCACGCGTGGACTTGGCGGTCCCGCTGGCAGCTCCCTCGCTCTTCTGTCGGGCAGTTCTCTTCCGTCTGCTTCCGCCCTGTAGTGGGTGGATTCGGGCATCTCTTTTAGAGAATCGACGTTGTCTGTGGTGTTATTGCGAGGTTTCCGGATGAGGAGAAATGTAAAAGCGAGGAGCACGAGGATGCCGATGACGACTGTGGTTACGATACCTGCGATCGTGCCGGGTAGGAGTGATGATGGTGTGGTGTGGTCGTTGGTTGTGGCAGTTAACGATTGGATGCCGATGATGTTTTGTTTGGAGCCGTAGTTGAACAGGCATTGGCATCAAAGTATTTCTCTCAAAGTGCAACACTTGTAGTCATGGATCTGCAATGACGGTGTCTGGTACTGCCATATCTTTAGCACGTTTTTGAATAGTTGTGGGAACCGGCCCTGCTACCTTGACAACAAATCTGCCAGCTTTGAATCAAGCACTGACGCACTAGCAGTCACCGTTGGCAGCCAGATCATCAGCGCCGACGCCGCTTCACAGTATGTTGTTGGAAGCTAGACTCTTGTTCTCGGCGGTTCACCCATCACCATCATAGGGATCCCTGTTTCTTTAGGGAAGCTCAACAGTCAACCTCACCTCGTCGTCGGAAGCAGCACTGTCAACCTAGCTCCATTACCTACTTTCCCGTCTATCACAATTGCCGGCTCAGCCATAACCCCGAACGTAGCTTCGGAATATGTAGTTGGCTCACAAACTCTCATTTCAGAAGGTCCTCTCATCACTATATCTGGGACTTCAGTCTCACTTGCTCCATCTGACCCTGCCCTGATCATTAGTTCCAGAACCCAGAACCTTGTCTCTTCAACAGTGACACCATCACCCTTGATGATAGAAGGAGCAACGTTCACCGCTAACTCAGCATCTCAATATCTTATAGGAACACAAACACTCATCGCTGACGCTTCAGCAATAACTGTGTCAGGGACTCCCATCTCTCTGGCCCATTTGCATCGGCTCTTGTCATAGGCTCAAGCACCCAGATTGTCTCACCAACAGCAGCATCGACCTTGATGATAGCTGGACTTATGATCACTGCCGATTCAGCGTCAGAGTATGTCATTGGCAGTCAGGCTTTGATTCCTGGTTCAGCCATAATTGTCTCCGGAACTCCAGTTTCCCCTGGCCCCTCCGCTCTCGTTATAGGCTCTAGCACTCATTTCCTTACCTCAACAGCAGCACCACTTTTGACAATAGGAGGATCTACAATCACTGCCAATTCAGCGTCACAGTATCTCATCAGTGGTCAGACTCTAATTCCCGGCGGTTCAGCCATAATTGTGTCTAGAACCCCAATTTCTCTTCTTTCGCTCTTGTCATAGGCTCTTGCACTCAAATCTGGCCTCATCAACAGCAGCACCAATCTTGACAATAGAAGGATCTACAATTACCACCAACTCAGTGTCAGAGTATCTCATCGGTAGTCAGGCTCTGGTCCCCGGTGTCTGGCAATAACCGTATCGGGAACCATAATCTCCTTAGCACCAGCAGTGTCCGAACCTGTTGTTGGCAGCAGTACGCAGGTATTGTCAGTGCCAACAATTACAACGAGTCAAGATCTGGCGCCTGCGATCTTGAGCGGGCTCGGTGATATTGATGGCTGTAGTGCGAGTGCGGACGGCACTTATTCCGGGCCAGTGTTTAGTGGAGGAGAGATTCAATCGAGGCAATCGATATCGTGGCATGTAATCATGGAGGCCTGCATCTCAGCATATGCCTGGATGGGGATATAGTTCTGAAAGTGCCGTTGTTCGATGATAGTAATGAGATGGAAAAGTACAAGAGAACGTAGTAACGAGCACGAGGGCCTTGATTCTGAAGAAGATAATTTCTTCCGGGTATTTGCTTGGCAGTTTTCTCCTAGTTGTTATAGAGGCGCCGTGGTCCAAACAGTCCCTCGACTACTCTATCATCACAGCAACATGCGGGTGATATACATTCCGCCCAATGATACCGCGCGGTTGTTTTGCAGCTCGGCCACCTGGGTATTGAATGCACCTTGTTATCTCTGTTCGAAGTTCGATATCCCACTGTCGACCTTGAGATCTCGGGTCGGATGTATTCATAAAGTACCTGAATCGTCTTGCTGGAGCCCTACACCTGTGGTAGACTAGCGCTTCTGCAGTACAAGTAGGCTTCTTTGATTTCCGGATGGTGCTCGTCGGTCAGGTAGAGTACATGTACTTTATGCAAGACAGGCGCACACCATGCGACGATGACAGTAGCTACCTTGTGGTTGGCATCAGTTTTAGGCGATCCCGACATCGGAGTCGTCCTCACATATTTACATGTAGTACAAAGTGACTGCTCAAGGCTCTCCTGCGATGTGCTCTTGCTGCTCACCAACTCCGGCTTGCGGTCGTTTTACTGTAATTCTCGGGCACTCCAAGTTTTACATATCCTAGCATTTCCGATCTCCTTTCGTTGAAGTCGATCTTTTCAAAGTCACTACAGTATCCTGTACGCACCGATTACAATCTTCACTACTATGCCTAAGTTCTACGACTGCATTCCCGATGATCTCCGTTACTGGGCACTTTCTCAACAGATATTTTTCACGGCATCAGCACCACTTACGGGCAAGCACATCAATGTATCGCCGAAAGGTCTGCCTTCGTCGACATTCACCATTTTCGATCCCAATCACGCTGCGTACATAGATGCCACGGGATCCGGCATCGAGACGGTCAGTCATGTGTATGAGAATGGCAGAGTGACAATCATGTTCTGTTCTTATGGTGTATCACAAAGGATCATGCGGTTCTTCTGCAAGGGAAGCGTTGTCGAGTGGGATCAGCCGGGATTCGCGCCGCTGTTGAAGAAGATGGGCAAGGTTAGGGTCGACGGCGCAAGAGCTGTCATTCTGTTGGATATCTTTAAGGTGAGATGAAGAGCTCCCCACCACTCAGCTTGTGCGTTGACTGTAAGACCAGGTCCAAACTTCCTGTGGGTTCGGCGTTCCTTTCTTGACATCAGAGCCATCATTACCGGACGCATCAAGCGACGAATTTAAAGCAACAGCAATCCTCAAAGATCGTGAAACAATGGGTCATTGGGCCTCAAAGAAAATCGAACAGGACGAGTTGCGGAAATATCAGGCCGAGTGGAACGCACACAGCCTTGACGGGCTGACGGGCCTGAGAGTTGCTGGGCACGACCGTGGAGAGCGCTTGTGGGTTGTGACTATAAGGGCTTGGGCGAGAAGAATAGCGGAACAACGAGAAGCGTTATTTTTGGGAATAGTGTTGGGATCTATGATGGTGATCTTACCGCTGTTAGTCACATAATCATTCGGAAGGACTCAGGATAGGATATTGGACCAGGACCTTCTAGCCAAATTCAGTGAGAAGAATAACATGATGCAGAGCCAGTGAAGGAGACGGGTGACTAGCATGTGAGAAGCATGACTAGTTGCTAGAAACCTGGAAGAGAGTGACTCGGACCGGATAATATATTGTCAGCTTACCGCCGCAGTATAACAGTGAGCATCATGGAGCGGCGAACAATCAATGTGATGGGTCGCAATCCCACTTGAGTCGCCTTCAGACCTTTTAGCTCTACTGGAATCTGCTCATCATTTAATCCTAGCCTGACTGAGTTGTTGAGGCAAAAGAAGACGAAACAAATAGCCATCTCAGAGTGCAAGAAACCAACGAACTTAGAGCATGGACGGAGCGTAATCGTCTGTCAAGTAAAGCTCATGCTTCATTTATCACATTTGATGTCTTTAAGTTCCTTCTCCCTTGTCTTGTTGTTCACTATTCGCAGATCACGAACAGGCGGTAACCAGGGATTTGAGCTAGCGTCATTCTTCTTCGAAGACTCATTAACAGGGGCCTCAAGTCCGTTCTTCTTCAATGCTTGGTGAAAACTGGCTACTTGTCGAATGATCTGTATATAATTCCGCCCCGGCGTGATCTTGCCCATCACGGCAGGCTCTTGTACCTCAATCTTTGTAATTATCAAGGGTCTGCCGAGGAGGCACTCCAAGCCCATGAAAGCGAATGATGTAGCTTCTTTCGAGGCAGCAGTGATACCGCAGGCGTCCAACAAGGAGATTTTGCTCTTTGGGAAGCATTCTTGAATATGTTCAAGTCTTTCGGCGCGGTTAGTGGATGCCTGGGAGAGGAGTTCTTTGGAAGCTAAGGCTCTCACATGTTTGGGTTAAAAGAACCTCCTCCGCAGAAATAAATCTCATCGATATGTGGGCCCGGGCCATATTTCTTGTATGCGTCCACGATTGAAGCCGCCGTTATTCTGGTAATCGTCGCCACACAATCATCGTTTGATAGGCCTTTCTGTCGCATCTCCTTGATCATCCTTTGTGCGGTATCATCTCCAAAGAGCTCGCGTCCTGCAGGAAAGATACGTCATCATGCATGAACCCCTTTCATGAGGGGGAGGCAATGGATACCTGTGGTCTTCGGAATTGGGTCCGAGAAGTAAGAGTTTTTCAGAAACTCGTCGACAACTGGCTGATAAACTTTCCCACGAGCGCCCATCTCGCCATCTTTGTCATATTCTCGCTTGCCGCCTGTCAAGTATCTGACAGCGGCATCTATGAGAACGTTGCCTGGCCCCGTGTCGAAATCGTAGGATTGATCGAGCCCGCCTTTTCCGCACGCTAGATGAGTACGAATATCTCATGACGACTGAATAGTAGACAATATCTTGAGAAAGCTACTTACCAGCACTCTCTGCAGGCACAAATGCCACGTTCGCAATCCCGCCAATATTTTGACTTGCTCGAGTGAGTGTCGGGTGTACAAGGGCAAGGGCGTCTTGGAAGCAAGCGATCGGTGCTCCCTGACGACCTGCCGTTTGCTCCGCTGGGCGAAAGTCTGTCACAGCCGTCTTTCCAAATCGCTGCGCCAAGATTGCGGACTCGCACATTTGCAGCGTTGACTTGACCTCGCCCGGCTTTGGCTGAGGCTGGAACCAGATCGTTTGACCGTGGCATGCAATCACGTCCATGTCATGTTTCAGGTCAATATCCTGCTCTTTGATGTAACGCTCAATGCCGTCCGCAAACATGTGACCGAGCCTGAAATTCAGCTCACAGAGTTCCTGTGGAGTTGACTTGTTTTCGACAATGATCTTAAGGGTGTCTTTCTTGATCATCTCGTCCATGGGCATCTCATCGTATTTCAGCGGTCGCATGTATAGCGGTGCGTAAGGGTCTTGAGGACTGTGTTAGCCGATATTGAATCCAGACTTTTCAATGGTAACAATGCGAGAGCAACTGTCATGACACCGCGCCTATGCAATGAAATCTCGGCAAGATGCTTGCCTTCTTGGGTGAATTCGACAAGAGACAGGTCGATTCCGTCCATGGAGGTCCCACTGTTTATGCCGAGGATCCTGAGGCGCAACATCTTGAGGTTCTTGCTGTCCTCGTGATTTTGGAGTGACGATAGTATAATGCTGTGGTTCTCTGAAGAGCTTTCACAAGAACTATGACAGAGACTCTTGTCTATCCTGCGCGGTGGCTTGCTTCCGCCTTCCAGAAGCCCTAGTGGTCTCGGTGTTATAGCGGACAGCATTTTCGTCGGGTTTTCGGAACAACAAAAGGCGGGGAGGGATGGTGGTTTTAGTGGCCCCTAGTCTGCTCTCCTCCCCCGAAGCCGATCATCATTATTGACTAATTGCAAAGTTCTGAAGGTCGCTACAGAGCGCTAACTGAGACATTGATTCGGTCCCCCGCTTTGATTCACACTTGGCTGTTTATGGAACGAACAAAACGGTCAGCATCCAGTATGATAGACCTTACATAAAGGGACTACCCATCAAAGTGAGAGTCGATGAGACCAACGAGCATGGCGAAGTGATATCGAGGGAGATCGTGAGTAGCTATGAGGACGCGTATACGGCGGAGTTGAAGGAGATGCACGCTTGTCTAACAGGATGCCAACCTATAAAGACAACTGCCGAAGACGCCACCCAAGATTTGAAACTGTTCAAGTTGCTCTTCGATCAGTATGATCGGCAGAAGCTTGGGATGCCTAATAGTCTCCTAATTCAATAGTCATGGTGGGAGACGCTGCTTTCTTCTCCTGTCAGCGAACGCCGAATGTTGATTTATCGTCGAAGTCGCGCGTCAAAGGCTGATGTAAGCAGCCACGCAACATATTGGGAATGGGCTTTACGCGCAGGCAAACGTATGGTATATGAAACCAGAAATTGTTATATATGCTCGTCGATTTCGAGATCATCACATCTTGCATGGGCACGGCGAGTAGGGGCTCTAGTGAGTAGGGACCCCAGGGAATAGGGACTCTAGGAGATGGGGACTCCGGTAAATGGGGTTAAGTCACCAGCATCAGGGGGAGGACCTCCGCCAGCACCAAGGGGAGAACGAGCTTCGGCACAGGGCGGAGCGGGTACTTCGGCACCAGGCGGGGCGGCACCTCCGTCAGCTCAAGACGGAGGAGGGACTTCGGCCCAAGATAAAGGAAACGGTCCAGCTCAAGGTGGGCCATCCCCAACTTACACTGGAGGAGGAACGTGGACTCAAGACTCGGGAGGAGAATGGACTCTAAGGGAAGAGGTCGTAGCTGGCATTGGACGAGAAGGCTCACCTCAAGACAAACCAAAACAAATCGGGGACTCGTAGGTGGAGAATGGAGCGTGGGTTCAGCAAGAGCCAACGGGCCCGCAAGGTGTGGGTGATGCTGACAGGAACTTGGAAGCCCTTGACAGCACCGGTAGAAATTATTCTACCTCCGGGATTGAGCTCGCCTACTTTCAATGGGTTGGTGCCTCCAGAAGGGGCACTCACCAAGTTCCGAGGCAAGACAATGAGGCTGGCGGGAGGTAAACCACCAAGGGATGCGCGCGGCCTCCGAATTCGGGTCTTGCCAGGGACACCACTAGGATCCCTGGCTGGCGAGAGTACACAGCTGGATCCTGTCGGAGCATAGGAAGTGCCAGCTTCCAAGCCCAGCTGGCCTCGAATAAAGAAGTATCGTGCAGGAGGATGATTGAGTTGAATGTGTTGCTCAGTAACTTGGCTGCGCATGGCAATTTCTCAATAGAACGCTGTGCTCGAGTAATTTGACAATTTACCAAGCCTTGCCTCCGTCCTGAGTGTTGGTGCGTTCTATTGATGTAATAAGTTGGGTCAAGAGCCGCTTTGAAGCCCCTTTAGCTGTGATAATTTGCTCCTGTGATTGGTTGATTGATTCAATTTATACTACCAGTCGTGGAGGCTGTCGGCCGCCCTCAGAGCCTGCTACGGAGAGCCGTCCGTAGACTCTTGCTTTAATCTAATAGTGTACCATGTAGCCCCCAATTACTCTATGATACTTCTGAGGCCCCCCTTCACTTACATGTGTGTACGCAGTGTACAAGAGTTCCTCAGGCCACCGTTGATATTCCCAAACTTAAGGGAGGTTGACAACCGGAAGCTTGTCCGGCATAATCCTTGTTTATCTCTTAAGCCTGAAAATCTGGTATCACACACTGTATTCACTGGGACGTCGATTGAACTTGGAGGCTATTGTATCTTAATAGAAAACCCTCCAAAACGCAGAAGCGAGGCGCTCTCGGTTAAGCGCCTCGCTTAGCCCTCGCCCTCCCACAAAGTCATCACTTCTACAATTACTGCCACGAAAGACCAGCGACTCCACCTCGTCTCATATCTCCCTGATCAAGCCCAAAGATTCAGTGTCCGTTGAAACATATCGAGGAATCGTCGAAAGCGAGACAAGATCACAACATGGACACTTCCAAAATCCCAGTAAAGCTAGTCAAAGTAACGAGAGTGCTTGGCCGTACTGGTATACTCTCGACCCTCCTTACATCTCTTCCTAGTACAGAGGCCGTGACTGACGATTGAACACTGTAGGTTCTCGTGGGGGCGTCACGCAAGTAAGGGTGGAATTCATGGACGACACGACTCGAAGCATTATTCGTAACGTTAAGGGCCCAGGTCAGTACTTAGACCTATCCTACGATTCTCAGTTTCACTTCAAGATATCATTGCGAAGAGAGCCCATAAGCTAAAAAAATATCGAACAGTCCGTGAAGATGATATCCTCTGCCTCCTTGAATCAGAACGCGAAGCTAGAAGATTGAGGTGACTGGTGAAAATGGCAATTAGGGGAGAGAACAATGGCCGGTACTGGATTTGCGTACTGCTACGAATGCTGTTCTAGACACTGGAACCGGTTGCTCAAATAAATCATAAGACGTCATGTTGGAATTCGGGCTTGATTCTGTGGTAGCGGAAGGGCTTGCACCTCTACCCTGGGTGCGATGCTAGCATACAGTCTTTCTGTTGTGCGGAGCCTGAGTACCAGAGTATCCTAATAAGTTCCTCCATAGAATGCACAGCAATTCCCATCAATTTCCATGACTCAAAAGGCTTCGCTACTTCGTCCGCAGAAGATCGTGTTGCTAAAGTACTTATACGTAGTACTGTTGGTATAGCCAACACATTCTCGGCGCACATCTCGAGAAGAGTAGCGGGATAGCTGATACAGGATCTGGGTGTAAGGACACAAGTCTCGACCATACCCACGTATGTTGCCAAGTCTGACCCCCGAACCTGAACATTCCGCAATCCTCCTCGAACTGCTCAGTCACGCAGACTCCTGCCGGCCCGGAGCACCTTTTAAGCCCAGAGGCATCGACGACACTCAAAGCTAAACCCAGCAGCGTGGGGAAAGTATGGAGGTCAGTACCTTCCAGTAAGAGGGTTCGATTTGGAGAGAAATTTTGAGTGGTGCAGCTTTTCAGTACGATGAGCATGCCTTAGACATAAACCCTGGAAACGAAGAATCTGGATCATCGCTTGCCTGCCATAGGCGTGGAAACAGGAAAGATATGATTGAGTGTGCGAACAGTAAATGCGCAGTCAAATGGTTTCATTTGCATTGTGTTGGCCTTAGTCAGAAACTACATGGCTTGTGGATCTGTCCAGATTGTGCACGTGGTGACTACCTCTGGAAATTCCGTGAAGCTCGACATATGGTGTCACTGCCGTGGTCTCAGTTATGGAATAATGATTGCATGCAAGAATGAGGGCTGTTTCATTAATGGGTTCATCTTGGATGTCTTCATATGAAGAGGTTCCGGAGGTATTATGAAACTGTCTGAATTGCAAACCCTCTGATCCGTTGGTGATGTGTGAGTATCAAGATTTGAACATAACGGAACCCATCAAGTGGCAAACACTGAGTACACAGCAGACACAATCCGAGCAGTTTGGTATGCATTCATGCTTTCCACTTGCAGTTCGATCCCTATTACTAATTGAACCTTAGTACCTACTCCAGAGATGGAACAGCATGATATTTGGTACAGCCAAATCGTCAATGCTTTGTTTGATGCCGCATTACAGCTTAATCGCGTGCCCTCAATCTCAGACGCCAGATACCGTCCCTTTTCTCGTTGTATGTGGAGCTTTCTGAAGAGAAACTCAGCACCAGAGGCAGGAGCAAAAGCCCTTGAGATCGTTTTAGACCTGTGATGTATCACTGCAGACAATCGAGAATCTCCTTCGGAGACTCCTTCGGAGAACAAAGTGGGACCTGGATACATTTCTAAGCTTGTCAAAGAAATTTCCCAGCGCCTTTGACATTTATGATTACTTTGTTACTGAACGTGGTTTGCAGAGTCAGTCTCACATAGACGGTTACATGAGAGCACTTCCCATCGCGCCATTGGTAATAGGACAGAGCTAGGCTTAAAAAGACAAATAGGAGAACACGACAGAATTATGGCATTGAGTGCTGAAAAGCTAAATCTAATAAGGTCAAAGGAGAGGGAGGCGGGTAAAAAGGGTAGTGCATTGTATATGCATTTAACGTGCGCTCAAAAAGATGTGAAAAGCCATCCCCGACTTCTGGCACAAGTTCCCACTATTTGTGGCAATGGACCCTCTATTTAACTTACTGCTTACGGGCAGTCAGCTGGTATGATATATCTTGGTTATTTTTACAGATAACTTTACAATGCACAATTGAATCAATTAGCTATTAGAAAGTGAAATACAATACAGATACTACTAGAAAAGCTCCCCCGACTCAAAAGTTCCAAAATCTGCATACTCACGATCTCGCTTAGTGCTCACGTGGTACCGCTTGTGTGGGGAAGAACTAAGAAAATAAGCATTGCCCTAAATAATGTACGTCTCGTGTGGGGAAAAGCTAATCCAGAGAATTATCTTCAGGTAACCAATTGGACCTGTCCGGAAGGGAGTCCGAGGGCTTGTTCCCCCGGCGCATAAGGTAGGTACCTTATCTTCCGCCCGTGGCTTGGCTTTGCATGCGGACTACAATTGTGACTACCACTTGAGCATATCATCCAGTATAAGATGTTCCCACTGATCCATCCCCTATCGTCAACATCATTCCCCATCGTCAACATTCAATATGGGCATCCAAATATGGCGGAAGGTCCCTGGGAAGGGGTTGCTCTTCCTCCTCAACCTTTTTACGGCTGTTGCTTTGATCTTTGAAGGTTACAACCAGGGTACATCAGCATTCCGTAGACCTCGTTCAGGTGCGCCAATTCATCGTCCGCAGGTGTAATGGGATCAGTCAGTACCACGGCGGGATTCATCGATATGGCTCAAATCGGCTCAAACGGAAAGGTCACCAATAGTACTAAGCAAGGGTTAGTTGTGTTGACACGCGACGCAATCCCCATTGTGTTGACCCTTTATAGAGGCTTGGTCGCCGTGTACTACTTTGGCAGCATGTTTGGATGTTTCATCGGCGGATGGTGCGGTGACAAGCTCGGCCGCAAGAAGGGTGTCTGGATAGGCTCTTGCTTCTGCATGTTGGGCGCAGCTCTCATGGCCGCGAGTCAGAACGCCAACATGTTCATCTGTGCTCGGGTTATTGCTGGAGTTGGAATTGGATTCATCAATGCGATAGTGCCGCCTTGGGTGTCGGAACTGTCCAAGGCTCACAATAGAGGCGCTACCTTTTCACTTGTCTTTGTGGCCACTGTGAGTCTCTCACTGCCCACTAAGCCTCAGCTGCTCACCATGTCCAGATGTCGGTATCGTCATTGCCTACTGGCTTAACTTTGGGGTTCGAAATACAGGTTATAGTTTCAAGTGGAGGTTCCCACTGGCTTTCATGACGATGTAAGAGTCGAGAGCCGGGTTTGTTTGAGTGTCGTTGTTAACGCCATCCATTAGTCCCGTCATTATTATCGCTCTCACGGTGGCGTTCTTGCCGGAATCGCCCCGTTGGCTCATTGCAAATGGCCGAAACCAAGAAGCCGTTGAAATTCTGGCCAAAGTCCGCGGAGATCTCTCCCTTGATGACGCTGCTTTGCTGGCGGAGATTGAACAGCTAGAGGCTGTTGTGGAACAATCCCATCACAAGCGCAACAATCTTTGGAATTTGGCCATTGGTCGCTACTCAGGCCGTTTACATCTTGGTCGCCGTGTTTGGATGGGTTTCGCTCTGCAGCTGATCCAGCAGTGGACTGGTATTCTGGCCATCGCTACATGGGCTGGAACTTTATTCGCTCTGGCCGGTTTCGGTTCCTACAAGGCTGCCTGGTTAGCTGGCCTTGTCAACTCGTTCGGTATAATCGGAACAGCAGCAGCTGTAAGCATCTTCCTCCCCTGATGAGCCGATGTACGCACTGAACGCTAATAATACGTAGGCTCTAGTCATTGATCGTCTCGGAAGGATCAAGAGCTTGATGGTGTCCTTCGTTACGCAGGGCATTGCTCTTTTCCTCGTCGCTGCTTTCATACGGACTAGCGAACTCTCATCATCAGCAGAGAGAGCCGCCAATTTTGGTACCGCTGCGGCTGCTATGGTGTTCGTGTTCCTCTGGTTTTTCACGATGTTTAATATTGTGCCCTGCTGGATCTACTCGACGGAGATTTGGCCTCAAGAGATTCGCGCCAAGGGCTACTCCTTCACGATTCTTGGATGGTATTCCTCACCCTATCAATACAGCTAGTGATAACTCTATATTGACTGCGGCACAGGTCTCTCGGCTGTGGCATGAACACCTTTGTCATTCCCATTATGCTGTCAAGGCTGGGATGGACAACCTTCATTGTTTTCGGCTGCTTCAACATCGGTGAGCTTTACTCACTTTTTCACTTACCTGACATCTCGCCTAACAAAATCTCAACAGTTTCCCTGCCCATTGTTTGGCTCATCTACCCTGAGGTCAGCGGTCGTTCTCTGGAGGAGGTCAACCTTCTCTTCACTTCCAGTTCATTCCTTGTTGGCCCTAACATGAAGGAATACCACCGACTTGTTGACGAGGCTGGTGGTAACTTCGCTGTCGCTGAACGTCGCCTATTTGACAGCGTTGATGCTGAAGTCGCTGAGACAGACGCTAGGACTATGTCTTACAGCGCTGAGGAGAGCAAAACTGGGTTGCACTTCGAGACGAAGTCTGACACGAGCTAGAGACCCTAGGTTTCACACTTGTTGACAACTAACACGGGCATACTCTGAGCTGTAGACGTTTACTGAACGGTCATGCTGGAACTCTAGCCTGGGTGTTGTCATCTGGATTGGGTAGTTTCAATGAAATAGCATATCAACTGACATCGGAATGAATTCAAGCTTGATGTTCTCCATCCCGCTTATGGCAAGCATCTGGCCGGGAAGTCTTGCTTCTAACTACATTATTCTATTGAATAAGTCTCTCCTCTCAAGCAAGAAAGTGCTTGATTTGAGGACGTATCTAGAATAAGGACCTAGATGACAATTGGACCCCAGGACTCCTTAAACGATCGTCTTCTTCCGCTCAAGCCTCTACAGCAGATCTTCAGTGGTTTCCGAAAGAGTTTTCGTGGGTCTTCTTTCATTCTTAAAATGATGCGGGGTGTTTCCATGAACTAGCTCCTCCGTCAACCAAGAGATCCTGCCCAGTGTACCAGCCACTAGCTTGACTGCACAAGAACAACATGGCGCCTTTGAGCTCATCAGGGTATCCAATCCGGCCGAACATGGTCTCCTTCTCAAACTGCGCTACTAGCTGAGGCTGTTGCTTTTGCAAGCCCCGCATCATATCCGTCATCATATAGCCCGGTGACAAAGAGTTGACTCGGATGCCGTACTCTGCAAGCTCCATGGCCAGAGGCTTGACAAGACCGCGCACAGCTGATTTCGATGCTGTGTAGCAAGAGATGTGTTGTACCGTTGTGCCGATGTGTGTTGCAATGCTCGCGATGAAGACGATGGAGCCGTTGGCCGTCTCTTGGCCTGGTGGTGCCTGCTTTCCACTTCGCTGACGTTTTCGGACCATGGCGTTGGCGCACGCTTGTGCCACAAGGAAAGAGCCCTTGAACTGTCATCCCATCAATGAGTGTCTCGACGAAAAGCTTGCGAGAACTGTTTGAAGCTCGAAAATCAGCAATGGTGTCTCACGTTTACCGCGAATGTCGACTCCAGGTTCTGATCCGACGTCGTCAGGAATGGCTCGTCCGTGACGACCCCAGCCGCATTGACGCTGGCGATCTTGTCAACCGAACGCTGCTCTGAGCGTCAGGGAGTGGGTTTGTCGTACTTTATGTCGATACCACCAAACTCTTCCTCGATTTTCTCGATCGATCTGGTGACTTCCTCCCGACTCGTGACGTTGGTCTTGTAATATTCCACCTTGACACCGTGATCGGTTCGTATTTGATCTAAGCCGTCCTCGGGCTGGATGACATCCAACACGGCGATGTTCGCTCCAGCTTCGGCGAGCGCCTGTGCGAACGCAAGGCCGAGGCCGCGAGCTGCACCTGTGAGGACGGCGGTTTTGCCCTTGAGAGAGAACTGGAAGCTTGTTTTAGCACAAACGAGAGATCCTACGGGTAAGTCCAGGGCTCACTGAATTCATTCTTGCAGCACGAGGATATATCAATCAAGCGCGGAACCCACAAACGCAGGGCTTCTGCTGTAGCGACAAATGAGTATGCTTAGACCTTCGGGAAGAGCATGAATAATACAGTAAACAGCAGTTGCTCGCGGAAACGTACACCATCGTGCTCTTTATTACAAACTCGTATACCTTTTATAGTCAATAAAATCTGTTCAAACGTAACCCTTCCGAGTCAAAAGTGCCGGGCCATGGCGCGGGGAGATGTCGAACCTCCGCGGATGGCTTAATCCGCTTACATAGGAAAAGAAGTTATCAAAGCCATAGTGCCCCTTTTACTTTTGCTCAATAGATTTTATTGTAGCTATAGGGATAATTGGAATCATTTTAAAAAGCGATTTCAGTGTGATTGAAGGACAGTCAAGGCATCCGGCTGCAACTGGCGTTCGACAACGTTGGCTCGAGGTGCGTCAAGTATTGGAGGAAATCCAACAGCACACATCATGGTCAAAGATAGGTTCAATTGCCGCTGGGCCTTTCTCAGTCTTTCCAACATCGCGTCGGTCTTCCTTCCCGACATTCTACTGCCGCGAGACGAATCCGATCCTATTACACACGAAATAGCTGCGGTCTCCACGACCGCGTCCAAAGAACGGGCTACGAATTGGTTAAGTGAGCACAAAGTCCCAAATGCAGAAGCTGTGAAGATCTTTAGCTCGTGGGAGGAAATGTTGAAGGCCGGAGGTTTCGACATCGTCTATATATCAACTCCCCACCCGCTTCACTACCAACACGTCCTCACTGCTCTTCATTGTGGGCGGAATGTTCTCGTCGAGAAGCCGGCGACAATGAACCGCGCGCAATACGAGAAGCTTGTCGAGCACGCGAAAGGGAAGGACGTTGTGTTGATGGAAGCCCTTTGGACACGATATCTGCCAGCGGCCAAGTACTTGCAGGAGGAGCTCCTTCCGCGAATTGGACAGGTCAGACGAGTCTATGCCGACTTTTCCTTTCCGATTGTGTCTCCAGAACTATCGCTCTCATCCAGATTTCTAGACAAGCAAGCTGGTGCAGGAGCGCTACTCGATCAAGGAGTATATGCGCTGACTTGGGCGGACATTGCCCTCAACCATGCATCCTCCGAAGCAACGACTCGAGTAGTTCATGCCAATTCCCTTCCCGTAAAAGCTGGGCAGGATGACGTTGATGACATCAATACCATAATTCTGTCAAAGTCTGACACATCATCTGGTAGTCAGTCAGCCGTTGGAATCGTGACGACGAGCATATCTCTAACGGGCTCCAACAAACCTCCCTTTTATCAACGGCTTCGTGCAAAAAAGCCTGCGCCTAGCGTCAGGATAGAAGCTACAAATGCGCAAGTCTCTGTACCCTTTCCTCCAATCAGGCCGGAAGAGCTTCACGTTCAATGGTATGGCAGGGACTTTGTCGACGAAGAAGGGATCGAGAAGGAGGAAGTGATCAAAAAGCCGGTCGCGCGTGGATGGGGCATGTGGTATCAGGCAGACGTCATCGCAAGCAAGGTGTATGAGAGACAAAGGCATGGTGGCTCAAAGGGTGGTGAAGTGATTGGAGCAGAGGAGAGTCTCAGAGTTCTGGGATGGATGGACGAGGCGAGAAAGCTGGCCGGTATCACGTATGACCCTGAGCTGGAGAAGATGTGATCCCGTCTGTGCATGATCTGTCTGCCTGTATTGTCGATCTGTAAAGATTCAAGCGGCACAGAGTGCAAGCCGTCGTTTCAAATCAGATATCGTACTTGTGGCATCCTCAGAGATCGTCACTAACACTGTTTCCTCCACGTCGAAGACCATGATGGTGCCGGAGGACCCCAATAAGTGCGGAACTTTCAAGAACTTTGCAATTCAGCTCAAATACCTAAGAGTTGGCGGTGCCGGCTTTCTCAGAAGACATATAGGGTATATGGTGTGGGAAAAACGAAACCCTGTCAGCAATTGATTGTACTTCCGCTGCACATATATGCGTATCTGCTGTCTTTGGGATGTAACGGAATCTAGCAAGGTAAACTTCGGTGCATTAGGTGTCTCATACTCACTGATAATTCTTGAACATTATAACCAAGGTGTGCTAGGTATCGAATCTACTCTGATCAGGCATGTTATATTATCATGTTTTGATCAAATGTCTTATCTCATTGGCTGGTGGAGTGACATCGCGTATTTTGACGCCGTTGCAAGCTCAGGCCAGATCAAGGGATATAACTGATAGATATCCCGGCTTCAACCCTGGGGTGATCTGACGCTAAATTTGGACCGAGTGTCTGCCAGTGAAGGAGATGATCTCAATCAGAAAAGAATTCGGAGGTGAATTAAGTGAATATCGCAGCATGTTCAGAAAACCCTTGATTTGAAAGATGAAAATAAGTATAGAGAGAGTAAAGAGAAGAAACACCATATTAACCATACCTTATGTGGATGTGGCGTTTTTAGCGTCATATTACTGTGTAGCCGGACTTTTGGTAGCGGGCTCTGTAGCTACCCTTCTCTTCATCACTCATCAAAAATAACTTCCCATGTCTTCCTCGTACTTCAAGATCGTGGAGCACACAGTCCCCTGCCAACACATAAGGGAATATCCCAACGCTCTCAAGCATCGACAGGAGGATGTCTCGAGTCTGGCGATCAAACAATACATTCCCTTAGACAACCTCGAGCCCGAGGCAGGTGCGGTCACCATCATCGCAGGACACGCGAATGGCTTTCCAAAGGTATACTTGTCATCCCCTAAATTTGGTCGGGCCAAGTCAAATGTAGCCGACGCTGATGATGTTATCTAGGAAATTTATGAACCTCTCTGGGATGATCTGCTTGGCTTGTCCAAGACGCATGGCTTCAGCATCAAAGGCATATGGGCGGCGGATATGTCTCACCAAGGAGCCAGCGGGATACTCAACGAGCACCTGCAGGGAGACGATCGTTCGTCCTACATCCTACATCCAACACTGGTTGATTATACATAGTAATTAATGGCAACGACGCCCCAATATAGCCTCGTGGTTCGATCACTCCCGAGATCTGCTATCAATGATCAACCATTTTCGCGACCAGATGCCACGCCCACTCGTTGGAATCGGCCATAGTATGGGCGCAGCAGAGCTGTCTGAGACCTCTTTCCCCGTGTTTTTATAAATGATGTGTGCTCACAGAACTTAGCGTGCACCTGTCCATCATCCACCCACGCCTTCTCTCAACGCTCATCCTCATGGAACCCGTCATCCAGAAGACGCCAGCCGCCGGTCCAAACGCCGCATTCCTCGCCACCTACCGCCCAGACCTTTGGCCCTCCCGGGCCGTCGCAGAGGCCGCGTTCCGCAAGAACAAGTTTTTCCAATCATGGGACCCTCGAGTACTTACAAAGTACCTGAAGTACGCTTTGCGAGAAGTCCCAACTGCGCTTTACCCCACTCCCGAGGCAGGAGGCTTGTTGGTGCCCGTGGGCGCCGTCACCCTTGCGACGACCAAGCACCAAGAAGCGTGGTCTTACGTGCGGCCGAATTTCGAGCCGCAAGCAGAGACCGGCCATCCGACGAGCACCGATCGCCTCCTTTCCCCCGATCTGGATCCCAAAGCCGAAGGCAGATACCTCTTCCATCGCGCCGAGTCTGTCATCACGCTGGCAAACCTGCCATTCCTTCGACCAAGCGTCCTCTATATTTTCGGCAATCAAAGTCCCATGTCTACAATGGCATTGCAAGCTGAGAAAATGGAGCTCACGGGTGCGGGACTTGGCGGCAGTGGGGGCGCCCGAGTAGGGAAAGTGAAGAAGGCGGTGTTCACGGACCATGGGCATCTTGTCCCCTGTGAACAAGTTACGAAATGTGCTGAACTTGCGGCGGAGTGGTTGGGCGGACAGCTTAAGCAGATTGAGGCTGATGACGACTTTTATAAGCGCTACCAGAGCAGGAAGTCTGAGCGGGATATGATGGTAGTATCCAAGGAATGGAAGAAGCTAGTGCGAGAACCCGCAACAGCTACTCGGCCAATCAAAGAAAGGTTGTAGATGATGTTCGGATTGATGTGCTCTCATTCACACAAGCCTAGTTCAGCAAAACTTTGTCTGAAGCACATTTCATTTACTCCGTCGTGTAGGATGTAGTGACCGTGTCTATTTCATATCAGAACATGACCACCATTTTTGATATTCCTCAGCCGCGCTACCACTCTATCGATAGTCTCTACGTTTCCAAAGGCTAGGCAGATGTGTGGCGAGTCGCGGCAACATTGGTCTTCATCGGTCTCGCGTAACATCGCGCAGGCAATCCATGACTGGAACGTACAGTGCACCACTTCGAACCGAGCTGTAGATGGTGGTCATTAACGAACCCACCGTTTCATTGCCGGCCGCCGTACTGACCCCAGCAGGCTGTACATGTTCGGCGCCAGGGGACGTTGGTTCCGGATCCGGACTTCTCAGACTTTTGGGCCCGAGGAAGGGTACAGATAGCCTCTCCCGTACGAATCTGTACATGCGGTGGGAGGCTGGTCCAAGGAAAGGCGTTGCATCCGGGTGCGCGGAATAATGGTCGCGGTTGGCGTTGTAAGTCTCCAACGTTAGTGCTGCGCAGCGGGCGGTCCATGTTTTCAACGCTGGGATGATCTCCGAAGAAGGAGAAAAGGGAAAGTCGAGGATCACCGGCTGGAGGGATCCGATTGTGGAAGCGAAGCGTTGATCCGAGTCCACGGTTGTTGTCTGGTCAAGGCGTTTGATCAATTGCGTCCACAGTGCTGTGAGAAGACTGTTTCGATCTTCCTCTTCGCGAAAGATGCTCCCGATTGTCTCAAGCGTGGTTGCTCGGAATACTGGTTCGAGGGCTTCAAGAAATCTGATATGCATCGCTCGGAGGTCAAGGGCTTGACAGAGAGCAAAAAGATGTGCTGATGCAAGCTGGGACAGGACATCCAAGGCTACATGAGTGTATCGAGCCGATATGAGCGCGAGAGAATTGAGCGCCTGGTTACCCATCTCCGCCGTCTGGACGTGACTTCCGACCGGATTAGACAGGAAGCCCAGTTCGGACTGTAGAGCAGCAATCATGAGATCGACGCTCTTCATAAGAAATGACTGACTTGGTTCGTCGGCCACAAGATTGGGTGGCAGTCCGCGGTTGAGCGCCGGATTGATCAGCTCCGTACATTGCGCAAATAGCATTCGGCCAATGGTCTGTAGCGCCAGACGCGTCTTTTCCATTGCCGAAGTGATCGCTCTCGCCTGGAAGTTGCCCCCGTGGACCGTTCTAGCGCCTTCGGTGTCGACCAGAGGATTATCAGTCACGGAGTTGCACTCGATTGTCACCTGTTTGTGAGCCAGCAGCAGGTCTTCTAGCACGGGACCAAGCCATTGCGAAGCAGTACGTATCGAGTATCTATCCTGGCGTAAAGACCCTGCCTCCGAACCATCATTATAATGTACCAGTTTGGAACCGGCAAGGAAACTGAAAATATTTTGTGACGCCTCTATCTGACCTGGATGCGGCCGGACCATGGCAAAGAATGGATCGAAGCTTTCGTTGGTCCCACATAGAGCTTCCACGCTCATAGCCGTAAGTACTTGCGACAAGACGGCAAGGCCATTGGCATCATGTATTGCCAGCGCTCCCACACCTGTGGATACGGCTGTACCATTAACGATCGAAAGGCCCTCCTTTGGCCCCAGCTTTATGGGGTCGATTGATGATTCTGCCAGGGCCACATCTGCCGTGACTATGCGACGGTGCCCTGTACTTCTGTCGCCAACCAACACTGTAAGAGTGCGCTTTCCTTGGAGAGTTCCTCCGATATAGGACAGGGGACTCAAGTCTCCCGAGGCCGATATGCTGCCGCGAAGTGGAATCCTGGGCACAATGTCTCTTCGCAAAAGATCGATCATTCCCTTGACTAGAACAGGACGGACTCCTGAATGACCGCTGGCAAGTGAATTGATACGAACAAGTATGGACGCCCGGACCCACGCTTCAGGCATACACGTAGCGGCAACGGGATCATCATTTGGTAAGGCTTCTTGCGTCAGCAAAGCTACAATGTCGGCTTCTTGGCCTGCTGTCTTATCGACTCGAGCGTAAACAGGACTGCCTTCAGCGGGTGGGGTTGCAAGTATCCCGTAATGAAGTTCCCGAATCAAGGTCCGTTGAAGTTCTTCAATTCGGCGCGTGCGAGTGTCTGCACTGCCGCCAAAACCGGTGTTTACTCCTTTGAAAATCACGTCTCAGTTCAGGCAATTCGGACCACGTTACTCATCGGAGGCTCGCACAACATGCTAACCATATATGATTTTGCCCTGCTCCAGGCCGGACTCGAGGGTCCTTGCGCTTTCCGCAAGGCGATGAATTGTTCCATCGTGGAGGTATGCCAGAGTTCTATGCCTTAAGGAGTAGTAAGTATGCGGACGCCGCGAGGCTTTGCATGCATCACCCACCTCGCAACAGCAACGGTGGTAGCGATGTCCAGACTACGGCCATCTATGACAGTCTCTTCCGCTCCAAGGCTTATTTTTTCGACGAAACTATCCCATTGCAAGAGCACCGCGCGGCTGTGCGACTCTGCGAAAGCGTCCATTGCAAAATCGATTCGAGGCCCTACGCCCTTGTCGCAAGGCAGGAGTTCAAGGTTCGTCGATTGATGCGTCTGGTTCAGAGATTCGACTAGATACCTTTGACCATCCACCTGAAGTTGTTTACGTGAGCAGTCCAGAGCTGGGTAAGGGCTTTGTGTTGCGTCGTCACAAGGATAGAAGAGGTTGGTTCTTCAAACAGTGACTCCAAGCTCTTGCTCATACCAAATGCTGCTGATGGTGTGTTATGGTGTGTATTACATACATGTAGGATAACGATACTACTGTAACGATCCGCAGGGCAACGCCAACATCAACCCACCACCATATCAGCCTAGCGCTGACGGTGGCGTTGGAGGACTTGATTGTCATCGGCCAGGGTATCTGTATGTCAGCTGGGGCACCCTTTGTGAAGTACATGTAACCTTTATCACATACATGTAGTTGTACTCGTAAGGCTCACAAGTGCGTTCTCACTGTTGCGCCAATCAATCTATCAGTGATGTGGTTACTAAATAGGGTCGCTACCTGCATGTGATGCGGCCCGGCCCATTACTGCGGCACGACATACCTGGTACTATACTTTACGGCGATTTGTCAAAGCTAGCAATAATTCGGAATGCAACCTCTATCCCTGCTTCCATGTCGAATTTGTCTGTGCCAGCCAGAAAACAGATATGGGAGTTCTTGGCAATTTTGACGACCCTCTGTAGACTATCAGCACTAACGTAGAGTACAGGGTCTGGTCACCTCAGAGTTGACCTGTAAGAATTCAAACCCCGCTACACATACAATATCTGGAGACAAAAAGGATATGATTTCTCAAGGTCCGTTTCCCGGGTAGTTCAGCTAAGGCTTGAAGTACCCTAGCAGATTGAAGTCTTGAGTATAGTCTGTGAGATCTATGTTGATGACAGTATGCGCGAACTTTGCATAAATGCAAGATGGCGGAATGGAGCCTCTCGTTTCCCTTACTCCAGAAACTCAAGAAGGGCGTCGGACTGCACCGTCCCCCGGTAAAAATGAGCGAAGCATCAAAAACTGCCCTTCGAGTAGATTTTGGTCTTCTACGCCCTTGAGATGTGCTATGACACTGCCCAAGCCGATCCCAATGCTAAGTCAGCAACTATGAATTCCTTGCCCGTTTGTACACTTCTGGATTGATATAGGATGTCAGACCGAGAGAGCCGTTGACGATTGTGCAGCCGATGTAGGTTTGCGCGCCACGGTGCTTCTCAAGAGGACAAGACGGACTGGTCATGGCCCATCAACACGTCAACCAAACCAAGCTTTCCGTCCTCGAGGGACTTACAAAATGCTCTTCAACGCTTGCATATAACGGCCGGCCACGGAGCCCTGGCGGCGGCTTTTCAAGTATGTCCTGAGCCCGTGGGCTATGTCGAGGTCGTTCGGCGCGTAATGGCGCACGGGTATGTAGACTTTCGGTACCGGCGCGGCCTGTCCCGGCCTGATTTCGAAATAGTACAGGATGCCGGCGGTGCGATGGTCTTTGCGCTGCAAGTCCTCGGCCGGAGCGAACTGTTCGTCTTTGCCTAAAACGAGGGTCCAAAGCTTGCGTAGCTCCTCGAAGCCCTTTTCCAGTCCGGGGTCTTTGAGCCGTCCGCCGAGTGCCATCGTGGCTCGGACGGAGTTGAAGCATGTGGACCGGGACCGGAGGTAAATCTTAAGACGGGATTTTGTTGGTGCCGTGCAATCAATCCCGAGCATCTCAACCTCAAGCTGTGAACCTTCAACGGAGGTTTTCATGTAATCGAGAAGGATATTGTAACCATAGAATGATGATCCTTGCTGGTTCGGAAGATTCTTAATGGCCTGCGAAATAACGGCCAGGTTCGATTGCCCGGTCTCTGCAGCTTTGAAAGCAGGAAGAAAGTATGCCTTTAGCACAATACCATTCTCGTCGAGATCAAAAGCAATAAAAGTACGTGACTCATGTCCCTCGAATCTTGAAATCCGGTCAGGTTCAGTGGAATGGCGGCTGTAGGTGAGAAGCTCTTTCGAGAAGTGATCGAACCACGTCAGATCAGTATCCGGCAACACGTGCTGGAATCGACGGATAAGACGAGTCGTAGCATGTTCGTTGAGCGGATCGGCAGATGTTCCCGCACAAGGTCCAATGGGTTCAATGGAGAATCTTACCATCGGGGCTTCACTTCCGCAGCCCCAGCTCCAACTCAGTTCTATCGGGGTGAAGTCATCCGTCATAAAGCTCTTCCAGTGTGGAGGCTGTCCTTCAGCATTGGGACCGGCCCCAAGTTCTGGGACGACGTAGAAAAAGTAGAAAAGAAGATTTCGACATTGAGATTCAATCGCGTAGCCAGCCTTTTGCAGAAGAATCGCAAGGGTAAAGCCGGTCGTCCGCCACCAGAACTGAGAATTTGGATCTGGGAGAGGAAAGTCGGCGGTTATCATTTCCCATACCAAGGTTCCAGGATCTCGCAGACCGCTGATCTTGGCGGTGTGGCAGAATTGCGTAATCTGGGGTGCGATAGCCTCGATGCTGTCCATATCGGCCACGACAGGACGTGCTTTCATTGATGTGGGCTAGATTAGACTTTATACATGAACATCTGTTCTGCAAACAGGCTGGCAGACTTGGGATACATCCATGCTTCGCCGCAATGAACCGGAGGTCGAGTCAGGTCACTGTCAGGTTCCCCTATCATGAAGCTTTTGATCCATTCCCAGATCCACCCAGGAACCCGGATTCAAGGAGAGCCCTGGAGGCAACCACTTCGAGTAGCTTCCGCTGCGCCGTGCTTACGCTGGATGCATGCAATGCCAGCCTCAGCCGGCGAGGCTACGTAGTTATTAGAACGCCATCTCAGGTAAGATTCGGTCTTAATGACCAATTCGGACACCGAGACTTGCTGAGCCTCGAGAGTACAGCATGCCAGAGTTCTGGCTCGAAGAATCCATGGAGCCATAATGAGTGGTGGGAGTGGTGGTGGATTCAGAGACGGGTGCATCCACCACTACGCACCAGCAGCTAGGGTGGGCATGCGGTATTTAGTCCATGGGTGGGGCTTCTCGAGGCTCCTACCCTGTCGAAGGACTACAACCACACCTGAGAAAAGAATGACAAGGTACGGTCCGAACGTTTAGATCGAGCCATGACATAGAGTAGGATTTTCTTGCGTATCACAGTCGTTCCCAACATTCCTCGAGGATTGCGAGTACTGGGAAAGTGTTACGGACGCCTAATAATTAGTGCTGACATCGTTGTCTTTGTTCTCTGACATTCAGTCATAAAAATGCTTATTGGCTTTCATGCATGCTCACATGTAGTTCACAAAGTCTTTATATCCGTAACTAGCTGAGTGTACTATTACATAAAAACATCATGTTAAACCCTAAAGTGATGAACCTCCCAATCGCTGTCGACTCTGATGTTTTCATGATGGCGACTGTCTTCTAGATCAGAGTGCCAAGCCAGATTATCTCCAGTAGGGTTATTGGCGCGAATGACAGTATGGGTTTTCAACGCCGTGAGTGGATATGAATGCTCATTGGAGTCTTGAGCATCACGAGACGGACGGAGTCCACTATACCCTCCGGAAGACGGGCCAATGGTTCGTTTGGCTCGATACTGCGCGAAAAGCTTGTCGAAAATCGGGCGCATCATAGGGGCACAAGTGCAGATAATGCCCAGGGTGGGTTCCATTTCGCTCCACATGACTGTTGACCAAATGGTGTAGGTTGGGTCCGCTTGCCGGAATGCCAAAACAGCTTTGAGACGGAAGATGGTGATTACACAGACGCTGAACAGGAACATCAGTATGGGAGGCCAAGAAGTGACTGGTTTAGTAATGGACTTACAAAAACCCGACTCCAAATACAATAGAAAGAGCAATCTTGTTCCTGCGCGGGAGTTTCAATCTCCAGACCATGGGCATTGGAAGACACAGGATGATCACATCGGTGCAGAGGTTGATGATGCCAGCGGCAAGATATGCTGCTTCCCTGTTTCCGCACACACCGCCTTGGATAGTTGGATCCCAGTTGAACGCAAAAGGTCTGCAAAGGAGGAACTCCTCAAGAATAACAGACATCCACCACACAACCACAACGGCCATGAGTATGTATGCAGCGATGCAGAATGGTCTGATGACAAAGATGCGGACATACAGAAGAAGAAGTGATAGCTTGACAGTTGTAAGGGCAGATGCCCAGAGCATAATGGAAGGCAGAAGATTCTAATTCGACATTAGATTTGCGTAAGTGATTGAACGCAGGGTATATAAAACCTTCAGGAAGACTGTGACCTGTGAGTTCAGCACATGCCGTATATGAAGACCCTCGGCGCCATACACAATACCTGTTTTGCATCAGTAAATCTTTCAACGCTCCGTTGCTGTGCTAAAGAGGACTACCGATGATGTTGCAAATGGTCAATGCATAGCTGAAGAACTGTTCAGTTCATGTATCAGTATCTATTCTTCTTTTCGAAAATGGAAAGGGCTTACTAAAGCAAGACAAATCAAGTAATCATCGGCTGCCAGCGGTGCCTTCATCATTCTCCGAGAAACATAGCGTAAGACTACAGACACAGTGGCCAATACAATGAAGATCACAGCCACAACAAGCGGTCTGACGCCCACATCACCATTCAGGTTGACTGGTTGCAGACTCATGGCGAATCTTGATTGACGCAAGAAAAACAGAACAAGTGAGGATGTATTGTTTAAGAGAATATTAGCAAGGACATAAGGCAGCGTTATTAGTTACATTCGAATAAAAGCAAACGTCGTCAACCAACAGATTCTTCTTGAGAAAGGATGAGACGCCAGAATAATAACTCAGCCACTGTGCAGCTGACGTTGGTAACATTTGGGGGTCAAATTCAAGCATTCAGTCAGTCTTATTCGCGTCATCAAATTCGGCGCACTCTCATCCTCAGGCATAACTGACAAATGCATTTGTGAGGCGTAGGTATGAGTTGCAAAATGCTTTGTCCGCATGAATTGAAAGATAAAAGGGTGTGATGCATTGGGGCAGGACTATGTCCGTGTGAGGCGTGCGATAAGACATCTCAATAGGGTTCCAAGTCCGGAAATCATGCAGAGGTACACATACAAGGCTGACCAAATTCGTTTTCCGTGATACCTTACATATGCAGGGTGGCTAGTAGTGAAGTCGTACTCGTGTTCATGTCGAGGTTGCCTGTCACACTTACAAGTAACGGTTACAACGCGCATGCCCGTCAGTGCACCGGACTAATCTCACTAAGGTACAGTAGATCATCACTCCATCCCGAAATAAAATAAGCACTAAGGTACCTTACCTACCTTAGTTAAAGCGACCTGCCTTATCGTGGGGCTGCACGGCATTAGTGTCATTACCTACGAGGCGTGCCGCCGTATTAGTTAGCTTGCTTCATCGGTCTTCTTACATGTACAGCCATATCGCAGAACGGGTGGAACACCACTAAAAAAAGACTAGTCCATCATTTCCTAGAAGGAATAGACACTCTTCAGAGGTGGTTGCTATTGGTTTGAATCCTTGACTTGGCCTGTGCTGAAGGATCAGCAAGCACGCAAATGTTCCACCCGTTCTGCGATATGGCTGTAGGTATGTGAGATAGCTTACGGTAAGGTAGTGAATTGTAGCATGGTCATAATGCAATTCATAACAGTCCTGCTACCTTATCTTATCTTTCCAAGACACAGCCGGTACTCGTTTTCCAGACGCTTCAACACTGAGCGCTGGCTTATATGAGATCACTCTTGATCGGTACCAAGGCATACTTTCTCTTGCGTTTTCGTTAAATCAAGTACTATATGTTTTTGCAACAGCAAACATGTCCTTAAAAAATGCGTATGGCGAGAGGTTGATCGCTTCTGTTATTGATTATTATGCAAACAAAGAACCCGGAAGAGTATGGGCGTCTGTTCCACGGAGTGAAGACCTCTCGAAAGGATTCAAAGACATCACCTACAAGCAGTTCGCCAATGCCATCAACCACGCGTCCTGGTGGTTAGAATCCAGTCTTGGCAAGAGCAAAGGCAACTTTGAGATATTTGCGTATGCTGGTCCAAAAGACCTGAGATTCCCCATCCTTGCCGTGGCAGCCGTTAAGGTCGGCAGACAGGTAAGTCAGATAGACTGGACATCGTCTGTCCAATTCCGTTGCACTGATTGCCAATCGCTCACAGATCTTGTTACCTTCGCCTTTCGCAACGGCAGAAGCCCAATTACATGTCCTGGATGTCACCAAATGCCAGGCATATCTGCATCCGGAATCAATGAGAACGGGGATTGAGAGGATCATTGGGGAACGAGCAAGCATACGACAAGTCACTGTTCCGGAGTTAGCTGAATGGGTCAGTGAAGAAGAAGCTCGACCATATAATTACAACAAGAGCTGGGATGAGGCGAAGCTTGACCCCTGGATCATCTTCCACACCTCTGGGACTACTGGTGAGGCACTATTACTGGGTCGAATGGAAATGCATGTCGAACTAAATTAGCCATAATCAGGACTACCCAAACCGATCACATATACCAATCTCTTGATGACAGCTCTTGACGCTGCTCAAACAATGCCAGATGCAGATCAGGAGACCACAAACCATCATTTTGCCAATGACCGCTGGTATACGCCCTTGCCTACCCTTCATGTGAGTCAGACTGGGCATGTGGTGCAAGACTCAAGGTTGAATCTGGCTAAGCTTGTGTGTAGTTTGTAGGAATGACCGTAGCTTTGCAGATGACCGTTTTCTTGGGTACGGTCGTGGTCTTCGGTCCAGGAGACAAACCCGCCACAGCCGCAATTGTCGACCAGATCTTTGAGTTCGGCAACGTTGCAGGAACCATGTTACCTCCTTCTTTACTAGAGGACCTTTGCCGGAACCCCAGCATGCTCGAGCGCGTGAGGAAACTCAAGTACGTCCACTACGCTGGCGCGCCTCTCAGCATAGCTACCGGTAACCTCATCTCACAACATGTGAAGCTAGTTCCGGCAATCGGTAGTACAGAGGCCGGTGCATACTTTCCTAGATTGCGCAATGATCCGGACTGGAACTACTACAGCTTTCGTCCTTGTATGGGTGTCGAGTTTGAGCCAAGGACGAAGGACCTGTATGAACTTGTCTTTCGAAGAAGGCAGGAATGTAAGCGTTGGCAACAGATTTTTTTCGTCTACCCAGATGTCGACTATTTTCCGACTAAAGATCTCTGGGCCAAGCATCCGACCAAGCCGGATATGTGGGATTATGCTGGGCGAACAGATGATTTAGTCATCTTGTCCCATGGTGAAGACCTTCATGCATCAAAAATGGAGGCGGAAATCATGAACCATCCGAATATTCGGTCAGCAATTATTGGTGGACAGGGACGAAAGAGGCCGTTCTTGATTTTAGAGCTGGGAAGTGAGACAGAAGTATCAAAAACAGAGGAGAAGACGGAGATTGATCGGCTGTGGTCGGTTGTGGAGAAAGCCAATGAGCAGTGCTCGGATTATGTGAGACTTTCAAAAGAGCTGACAATGCTTGCGGAACCCACGAAGCCTTTTGTGCGGACTGCCAAAGGGACCGTGGCGAGGAGAGAGTGTCTGACGCTTTATAAGGAGGAGATTTCCGATTTATACGCCACTTTAGGGGAGTAGCCAATGAGCAAGGGTCATAGTAGACCCTTCGCAACAGCTCGTCCCGGAGATGGTCTACATCTGTATACGCCGCTAAGGGACCGCGGTTGATTAAGCAGGGTACCATATGTATATCAAATGCCGCTCCTCGACCTTGAGTTCAATCTGGTTGAGCCTGAAGTTGGAGCTGGCATCTCTATGAAAGCTATTGCGATGAGAGGTGAGAGGGCGTCTACCTCTCATGCTACTAGCGTCAGACTACACGTGTCGTGCATTATTAAAGATTAACCCGTTATCTGCATTATTTTCAGTTCCATCGCATATTTATCGCCATTGCGAGCCCAGTACGGAGGACTGAATCAAGGGAGGTGACCAATAGATACGCCGGCGTCGATCATGGGGCGATCTGACGCCAAGTTGGACCTATTGTACGGTAGGTAGTGCTCCCGCTCCCGCTCCCACTTCAGCTCGGAAGGTCTGCACAAAGTATATTTGTCTGCCTCGGTAGGTGGAGAGTGCGGTGTTTGTCCTACACACCAAACAAGAAAGACACCGTTTCGAATAACGGACTATCGCCGTGCTCATATTGCGCTAGCTCCGATAATCACAATCATGTACTCGAGTCCTTCATTCTACATCTACAAAGTACTGTCAGCTTTCTTACAATGACCGATACGTCCTGGTTTGGAACACTTCAAATTCTCGTCACTCAGATCCTACACGAGTCTTGCACGACCGATGAAACGCTTGGAGAATATTTGAGGGCTTCATAAAGTATCCCTCCGTGTCGAATCACAACATCATTACCATCACCATGAATTCCACAAGCTTGACCGACGACAAGGAGAAAAACCTGCCAATGACCTTGTCTGCTGTTACATCGGAGGCGGCTGGCTCACCGCCGGTAAAAGACAATGTTTATGTCAAGCAAGATGCACCTCCCACGAGTACCGCTTCTGAGATACCGGATGGTGGATTTGTTGCCTGGTTACAATGTGCCGGTTCGTTTTTCTTGTTCTTCAATTGCTGGGGCATCGTCAATACGTTTGGTGAGTGGAGTACCAAGCTTGAGAATGGGCACCAGTTACTGATAATTCTCCCGAAGGCGTGTATCAGACCTTCTACGAGCAAGTCCTTCTACCCAACGAATCGTCCTCCAATATCTCATGGATTGGCTCCATCCAGGCCTTTCTGCTGGTATTTGGCGGCGTGGCTGCAGGCCCCTTATATGATTATGGCTATCTTCGCGCTCTAGTATCGACCGGAAGCTTCTTGGTCGTCTTGGGTATGATGATGACTAGCTTATGTACGACGTACTGGCAAGTCATGCTTGCGCAAGCTTTGGTGGTCGGTCTAGGCAGTGGCTGCCTCTTCGTGCCCAGCATCGCCATCCTACCGACGTACTTTTCAACAAAGAGGGCCTTGGCGCAGGGCATCGCGGCTAGTGGGAGCAGTCTTGGTAGCTCCGAACACGTCCGATGCCGGCTACCATCGTTACTAATGATCGAGCAGGTGGCGTTATCTATCCAATTGTCTTCAGGGAGCTTCAGCCTCGAATAGGCTTTGGATGGGCGACGCGGGTGATAGCCTTTATCATGCTCGCGACTCTGATCGTCCCGCTGGCGGGTATGAAAATGCGCGTGAAGCCCTCGGTGCAGCGGCGTATCTTTGAGCCCGCAGCTTGGAGAGAAGCGCCATACACTCTTTTCGCACTCGGTACGTTCTTCGGCTTCATGGGGTTGTATATCCCTTTTTTCTACGTCCAAACCTACTCCATTAAAGAGAACATCCTGGGGGAGAACTTGGCATTTTACTTGCTCGTGCTCCTGAATGCCGGATCCTTCTTTGGACGGATAGTAAGTAGGAGGCAGGCCCCTTTCGACAATGCGCCGGACGCTGACTCCATATGACCAGATACCCAACTTCATCGCAGACAAGACTGGTCCTTTTAATATCCTCATTCCATGCTCTTTGGTTGCCGCTCTTCTCGCCTTTGTTTGGATCGGAATCAAGACTCCGGCCGGTGTCATCATTTTCTGCCTACTCTACGGATTCTTTTCGGGGACTTTTGTTTCCCTCTCTCCGACCGTCACAGTCACTCTTTGCCCATCCCTGGGCGTGTTTGGCGTACGTATGGGCATGCTCCTTGTTCCCACTGCCATCGGTCTGCTTATTGGCAATCCGATTGCGGGTGCCATTCTGCGGAACGGATGGCCGGCCCTCCAGGCCTTTTGTGGAGTTACGGTAGCACTTGCTACGGGTTTCATGATCGCTGCAAGGATTGCAAAGTGTGGTTGGGATCTTAATGTCAAGGCGTAAGCCAGAGGATTAGATGTTATATATAAATAATGAGGCTGGGGTAGCGTTTGCGCCAGGCGAGCGGTGAACCCCGCATTTGTATTCTGCCACCGCCAAAACATGCCTCGGTGTTTTCGTGACGGTATCTTGGAGGATTACGATATGAGTATGAAAGAACTTCAAGTCTCACATCCACGGAGCTGCCATCACGATGCCCTCGGGAAAAGATAGACCAATCCGCATCGCTGGTGTGCTTCGCCCTTCCATTCGCATTCGATCAAGTAGTTGACAATCTTAGGTGCCTCTGGCGCGGTATCAGATCGCCGCGATGCCTTCCGCGAGCTTTCACAAAACTATCCCTATGATCCCGTGGATGTCATTATTGGTGACTGGATGTCTGAAGCTAACATGACTGTTGCTGCTGGACGCAAAACAGACCGTGCGGCTGGCAGAGGCCATGGGAACGATCTCGACTTCCTCAGTCCCGCAGCCGGTGTTGCATATGAACCTACTTTCCTCGAGGCCCTGGATCCAGCACTACCGTACATCGCCAAACATGGGATCAAGGTGGCTGTGAATGCCGGAGGTTCAGACACAAAGCTTCTATATGAGATTGTGACGAAGTTGATCTCAGACAAAAGGCTCAAGCTCAACGTGGCATGGATTGAGGGAGATGAAGTGCTAGAAACCGTCAAAAAGGCTCGAGCATCAAAGGAATCAAAATTTGAGAATATTTGCACCGGGGAAAGCTTAGATGACTGGAAGTTTGAACCGATCTACGCCCAATGCTATCTCGGAGGACTGGGCATCGCTGCAGCTTTTGAAAAAGGGGCTGACATCGTACTATGCGGACGAGTTTCGGACGCGTCCCCAGTCATAGGTGCAGCCTACTGGTGGCACGGCTGGACGCGATCAGATCTTGACTACCTCGCGAACGCTTTCGTAGCGGGCCATCTGATTGAATGCTCCACCTATGTCTGCGGGGGTAATTATACCGGGTTTAAGAGCCTCGAAGACAAAGGCTGGGACAATATCGGCTATCCCATTGCCGAAATCTCTTCGAAAGGCCAAGTCATCATCACCAAGCAGAAAGGTAGCGGAGGCGAGGTCTCGGTAGGTACTTGTAGCTCGCAGCTTCTATACGAAATCCAGGGGCCATGGTACTACAATTCCGACGTCACCGCTGTCCTGGACGATATCTGGTTTGAACAGCTCTCTACCGACCGCGTAGCTTTCCATGGCGTCAAGTCCTCTCCCCCACCACCCACCACCAAAGTCGGCATCACAGCGAAAGGAGGCTTCCAAGCAGAAATGCACTGGTTCCTCGTCGGTCTCGACATCCCCTCGAAAGCGCGCATGCTCGAAGCGCAGATCCGAAGAGCTCTGAAGCCATACTCGCCCCGGCTCAGTGTTCTCGCATTCACCTTGAACGGCTCGTGTCCGGAGGACCCTCAAGACCAGAATTCAGCGACGGTGGATTTCCGAATCTTCGCACAGGCACCGAAGGAGGAAGACCTATCACCCTTGAAGTTCTTCAGGCCGGTTGCAGATCTCATCATGCAAGGCTACCCTGGCGCGACGTTCCATCTGGACTTCAGACAGGCCCTCCCAAAACCGATCTTTGAGTATGCCCTCTACTGACTTACCTCATCCACTCTCGTCCCTTTACGCTGATACTGCGATAGGTACTACGTAACCCTCCTCCCCCAATCCAGCGTCCACCACACCGTCCACCCACACACCGGCCCTACCCTCGAAATCCCCCCGCCCACCGAAACAAAAACCTACCCCACCCAACAACCCAGCCAACCCACAACCAGCCCCGCCGTCACCATGTCATCGTTCGGCCCCACGACTCGAGGCCCACTAGGCTGGGTGGTGCACGCGCGCAGCGGCGACAAAGGCAGCAACGCGAATGTCGGGTTCTGGGTCCGGCATCGGGACGAATGGGATTGGCTGCGTGGGTTATTAAGCGTTCGGCAAATTCAGGAGTTGTTAGCTGGAGAATACAAGGGGAAGAAGATCGTCCGTAACCACTTTTCCTTCCCTTCCCACCTTCGTACTGACCTACGAAACTCGCTCTAAATTGGCAAGGCAATACTGATGAGGAGCTGCCCGCGGGTACAGGATCGCTTCGAGCTCCCAAACCTATACGCCGTGCACTTCCTGCTCCACGACCATCTCGACAGGGGGGTCAGTTGTTCGAGCACGTATGATTTCCTGGGGAAGAATGTAGCGGAGTTTTTGAGAGCGAGGTTTGTGGATATACCTACGAGATTCCTGAATAGAGGGAAGCTGTAGCTATCTTTCACAATGCCAATGCCAGCACGCTTCGAAGGAATCGTGTGATATAGCCAGACGCCATGCTACGGTTCATATGCCAGAGATCGCTTGCACGCAAAACAAGATATCCACACGCAATGTTTGTTTTCTTTTTGGAGAGAGGGATGGTCTCCTACTCCTCCCCGCCCTCCCCGTAGGCGCCGTTTCAAACGCCTCCTCCTCCTCATCGTCAAAATTCTCCTCATCAAAAATCTCATCACCACCAACCCCACCCCCTGCCCCCTGAGCCCCTCCCATTACTCTATCATCTCCCCCTCCTCGTCGCCCTCGCCGTAGGCGGAGGTTCAAACGCCTCATCATCGTCCGAAATCTCATCATCGCTGATCTCACGTGTCTGCGTCTTCTTGCCCTTGCCCCTCCCGTTAGCCAGACTGTTCTGCGTGCCGGCAGGCTGTGAAAAGGTCAGTTTCGACTGTCTCGCGGACGTTGTCGCGGCAGCACGCGCGGGAGTACGCTTGGCAGGCGTCGCCTTCTTCGCCGCGGCGCGTGTCGGGGCAGGTTTGACGAAGAGGGAGGGGGAGTCTTTGTCGGAGTCGTCGACCATCACCACGTCGTTATCGTCGTCTTGTTCTTCCTCTTCGCTCTCTTCTTCGACGACTTTCTTCTTGCCTCGCCCTCCGCGCGCAGGTGCCGCCGCCGCCTTCTTTGTTGCTGGTGCTGCTGGTTTCCTCTTCGTCGTAGCTGCTGCTGCTTTGCCGCGGCCGCGGCCGCGTGGTGCAGGGGTGGTAGAGCGCAAGGACGCTACATCGTCATCGTCTTCTTCAGCTCCGTGATCCGAGTGGACGAGAGCACCCGGCTGATCGCCCCACTCGCCGTCCAGGTCCGAATCCCAATTATCCGGTCTGGGCTTGAGCTTAGCCTTCTTCGACTTCTTCAGATGGCCGGCTGCGAAGAGCTCTTCCAGCTTCGACTTGTACTGATCCATCGCGTTTGTCAACTCATCTTCATCTGCTTCGTCGACGTCCATGAGATGTTTGATCTGGTTTGCCAGACTCTCGTTGACGAACATCTCCATTGCGTGCTTGTCGTCTTTGTCGACAAACTGGCTGACCGCATCGCCGAAGGAGTTTTGCGGGAGGATGGTGAGGGATTGAGCGGTTAGGAACTCTCGGACGAGTTTCTCGACTTTGACGTTGTCTAGGGAGAGTTGGGCGAGGACGGATTCTTCCGGCAGTTCTGTGCCGTCTTTTGCCTTTCGAGTCGCTCCGGTCTTCTTGCGGTAGAACTGCACGACGTCGTTGACGTTGGCTACTTTGCCGACGAAGCGGTTTGAGAACCTTTGCGGGTTCTCGCAGTCGAAGCTGCCGCCGTCAGGGGCGGAGTACTCCACTCTTAGCCTGATCAAGGGGAGTGGAACTTCAAGCTCCTCATCTTCATCCGCACCCTCTTGCGTTTCTAGCCACTCTGCTTTCGCCTCCTCTATCAGATCATCCACCAAGCGCATGAGATACTGTGTCAGCTGTGTCCGGTTGTTCTCCTTCTTCGCCAGACCCTTCGCCTCCTTATCTTCGTGCAGTACGAGCTCTTTCATGATGAACGGCCTGACGCTCTTCAGCCGGATTGGCTCGCATTTGAATTCTCTTCCTGTGATGGTGAGGACCGCTACATGCTTCGGTACTGCTTCACCGGGCATTAACGACGTCGCAACCGAGGATCCAGGCTGCATAACATGGAAATTCATTTCGGGGTTATAGCGAGGATCTATCAGACATTCATGCTCGTGACCCCAGACCACGAGGTCCAGGAACTCGGGGAGAAAGTTCTCTGGTAGATAGCCCGTCTCGGTGTATGCGTGGCTGCAACGTACATCAGCGAACAGCGTCGTTGCTTGGAAAATTGACAAGATGAGGTTACTGGTTTTGATGTACACTCATCAGGTTGAACCAGTCGTTCTTTTGGGTGCCTGGCTGGAAGAATTTGACCTTTCCGTCTCTGAACGTCCTAAAGAGCCTCTCATCTCTGACATTACTCATGCCATATAGAGCAAGTTTGGTGTGGCCTTTCTGTAGCAGCACAGGCTTGACGAGGATATTGTCGGATTCAGGGGTTCGTCCATAGTAGTTTACCAATCCTGAAATCTGCAGCAAATCGAGGGCTGCCAAGTGGCCTTCCTAGCACATGTGAGCCCCAAAGACTTACTAAGTATCCATTGATTTCGCCTACGTACTCCTGATGGGTCATCGTGATTTCCGTGTATCGAGAACACTGGTATCGCTACGTTGATATCTGGATCTTCGTAGTTCACATGATTGAAAGCCCTACGACCACGCGCTTAGAATTTTGATATCACCCCAGTTAATCCATGTTTGTTTCCTACATACCCCTGAAAGTTTTCACTACCATCACTCAGCATTTCTAGCTCGCACGGCTTCTCCCCGTAACAGTTCATCCTTAACGATCTCATAACCTGATACATGGACTTTCTCGACGGCTTGTTGTCATGGAACAGATCCCCCGCCAGCAGTACCATGTCGACATCTTGCTCCTTCGCCAAGCACATGACCTCGTGGAAGCTCTTCCAGCTGTCGTCGCCGCGGATCGGGTCGCGCTCGTTGTAGCCGACATGACTGTCTGTTGCCACGAGAATACGGATCGTGTCCGCAGCTATATCAAGTTTCAGTAAATATGTTTTGAGGAGAACAGCATCGGAAATGCCGGCCGCGCTGGCGCCATCGTACCTGTGAGTGCCGGCATTGTGCTGGTTTAAGATCAAAAAAGGAAGATTGTCACCTCCCAAGTTGGCGGAGGTTATCTATTAGACTCGCCGAATTGCTGAGACTCCATCAAGACACCTCCACCAGTTCCATATGTTTTTAGGCGTCGACACGCTCGTTGAAGTGCGTTTCGTTGCCTGCTTCGGTGGAAGACGCGCCGGTGCCGAGCTAGCCACTTTATCTTTAGCTCCAGCTTCGTGCAGGCACCGCCGCTATCATAAACAGAGTTTTGTCTGAATGGTTATGGATTGATTCCAGATCTCAAGATCTGCGCACGAGAACGGGAAATAGTAACACTCTGCGGGTAGAGGGCATGTTGGGCAGGCGCAGATAGGGAGTCATAATAAATCATTCTGTCATGGTGGCAGCTCCGGTGCGGTGCCATGCGATGCAGTCAACAATACCCACCACCAAAAGCGGCAAGACTTGCGGTCCAGCTCGCTAAATCGTATCCGTAGTTCTGGAAGACATCCTGCCAGCAGTATGGTTGTAGGGTCCTCACCATTCATTAACAATGATACCAACACGAGCGCTACAGGCGCGATCAGTCTGGAAAGGTAAGCCCAATCCCAAAATCAACTACATTCCATACCTCTTACCAAGATTTACTAACAAAACTGGTCCAGGACCGCATATCGTCCCGTAAGTTCCCCCAATCCCAATCCCCCAAAGCGACCTTTCCCCACCGAATTATGAGCTCTCAAACCTCGAACTCCATTCTCTATCCTGCCACTAACATCTACTCCCTTTTGTCCAGTCTCCCCATTGTCCGCCCCCAGCCAGGCCAACGCACGCCCCCCATAAAGACCCAAGCGCGCGCCGCGACCATCCTACCGAATTTCGTGGGCTTGAAGTTCCAGGTGCATAACGGAAAAGTGTATCATGATGTAACGATCACGGAGGATATGGTGGGGCATAAGCTGGGGGAATTCTCGCCGTGAGTTTGCTGTGGTTTTTGCTTTTCTGGGTTGGGTATGGAGAGTTGAGGTAGGATAAGTGCTGATTTGGGAGGTGTATAGGACGAGGAAGAACTTTACGTATAAGCAATCGAAGAATAAATAGAGGGGTAATGGATGGAATGTGCATTGAGAGGCGTTTGGCTTGTCTGGTCATGTTGCGAATATATTGTACAAGATTGTAAGTTAGAGAATACCGAGGAATACATGCTACAAGACTCAAAAACATACGGAATAAAAGCGCTGACTATGTTAGGTTATCTCACTAAGTCGATGTCGTTAAATCATGGTCCATGAACTACGCGTACGAGTACATGGCAGATTATAGCTTGCTTGAAATCGAGGATGTGCTCAGCTATCAAATCCCAGGACTCGCTTTCGTGTATTTTACACTCTCTCGTCCGCTTTGACAGGCTCAGAAAAAGGATTGACACTAACATCGTCATCGTCGGAGCTCGGTCGCCTCATAGATGCGGGTCTGTTCGGAGCCCTGAGATTGGCTCCTCCAGCCTTGTCACTCTCACCGAGCTCCCAACTACCCACTCTGTTGCGTTCGATGTTCGACACTTTTGCCCCAGATCCGCCTTTGCCATGTGTGAGATCTTGATCGGAAGCAAGCTTCTCGCCTCCTTTGAAACCGCCAAGCTCTGACCTTCGCTTCATCTTCATGCGGTAGACTCGGATGCCCCCAAGCAGCATCGCTACTGCGAGCAGGAGTCCAGCAATAGCTAAAGCAACGATAGCTCCGATGACGCCAGCTACTGCTGGTTTCAAGCCACTGCTGTGGTGGCTGCTGCTTGAGGAGTTCGATCCACGACTGTTGGTGTTGCCGGTGTAAACAGAGCAGAAGATGCTGACGCTACCACAAGTATGACACCAATCACCAATTGACGGAAGCATGATGCCTTCCATGCCTTCGAGAAAATCTTGGAGCGTCATGTCGGTTTGACTTGGGTCTCTACCGAACAAGGGATATGAGATGAGCTCTGACGTAGCATTCGTTCCATTGCGGAAAAGAAAGCGTACATTGAGCTCATCGATACCAGGATAGGTGCCACTGTTATTTACATCGACACTAAACATCTCAAAGACCATGGAAGAGCCAAAGTCAGGCAGGCCGTAGAAGTTGGTGTTGAGGCTTGGGAGGCGAGCTAGGGCTGCGAATGCAACAAAAGGCTCGAAGCTACCGAAGAGGAGGTTAATCTTGTCGGCAACTCCTCCTGTCTCGATGTTGTTGAAAAGTAATCCCACAATTTCTGCCGCCATCGTTTGTCCTGCAATTGTTCGAATACGGTCTCCAGATACGTATCCGTTCGCGGAGATGTTGCCGTTCATAGAGTACACCCATTGATCAGCCAACATCCGCGCTTTTGCGAGGTCCGAAGGCGAGAGATTGTTTGTGACGGTTCGGTTGTGAGTATAGCCGTAGTTTAGGTAGTCGAAGATGTTGTACGCATTGTGGTAGCCAAGAGTCGAGTGTGGAAGCTCGCCTCGAAGGATTGAGGATTCAAGGCCCTTGTAGAAATCATTATTCGTCACGGAAGTCTGAACAAACTCTTGCGTATTGAAATACTCCGCGCCGGAAATTGAGTACGCCGGACAATTGACCACGCCAGCAAGCCAAATTGAGTTCGGATCCAGCTCAGAGGCAGTGTATATCTGAGGATACTGATAGCCGCCGAGAGGAAAGTCGATATTCGACCCATTGGCGAGAACGGACATGGAATTCAAGATTGTGTTGTTGGAAGAGGCACTCAAAGGCGGATAAAGTCCTTGGACGAAGGCTTGCGCCGAGGCGACAACGAACTCATCGACCGTTGACATGGCATAGACTTGAGTGCTGTCAATCTCGTAAGTTGAGATACCCCGAATGCCGGAATTGCGCCCAAAGCTGCCGGATGGCTGGGCGATATATCTCCTGCGAAAGGTAGATCCGGCCGAGTAGAGCTGTTGAGCACCCAAGGGAGTCAAGACGTTCTGCTCAGGAAGGATCAAAGGCGTGCGTTCGCCATATCTGGTAAAGATGACTGAGCTCCAGATGGTCTCCTTGTACTGAATTTGCGCAGTGACAGGCAGCAGACAAAGGAGACCAGCAACGATAGCACTCGCAATAGTCGCCATTGCGCTGATGAAGCTCAAAGCTGTCAAGATCGCAAAATGAATAAGATGAGCAGAAAGTGCGGTCTCAGGGAGGGAGAATATTCACTTTGGCAATGCTGGACGTTATATGAGATCACCATGCGGGTGCTGTAAGCTTGACAGCTGACCAGCCCCAGGGCTATCGCATTGTCTCGGACAGGCTACCTGAGCTCTCATTTGCAAAGTCCTCTGGTACGTACCTGAGGTCCTCCGGTAGTGGTGGTGTAAAGGCGTCGGTGTCACCCCTCACAGCCTTGCAGATGGACATGCCTCCCCAGCCCCCAGCTTATTGATAATGTGTCCGGCAATCTGCATTTAAGTATCACCGCGTCTTCAAAGGTCCTAAGTCCTGCGGTTTGGGTTCTTCATAAAACGGACGAAGTTCCATTGTCCCCGTACTGTAGTCCCTCGAAGTCTGCAAGAAGCTCTCTTGGTGGGAAGATGCTCTAGTGTAAAGTTCTAGTGCAAAGGTCTAGGTCGTAAATGATTGTCAATCCTACCTAAGTATTTGGCGGATTCCGTATACACAGAACATCAACACCATGTGTGTTTAGACCTGTGACTAGACATTTGCGATGATATCTATTGATAGACCTCAATGACATATTGTTGTGAGGTTCTCCATACGTATAGCATTGAGCTGAAAATAACATTATCAACAGCTGGTACCACCATCAATATATATTCAGGGAGAACCCCACAAAACCATGTCATCAAGGTCTATGCAATAAAAGCTCACAGATTACAAGCCTGTAAACACTACATGGTGTGAATAGGCTGGCTGTCAGTTCAGGTTGAATCAAGGTGAGGCACATAGAACTCAGACCATATGAGGTTTTGAATTGAGGTGGGTTTTTCAAATGCAGTTAAACCCACTACTGATTTGATCTGATTTCTGTGACATAACTCAACAGAGATCTTTGTCACAGTGATGCTCTGCATAATTAGCTGTATTAAAACTTTATACAGTAATATAACTCTTATGCATATGTATTAACTCATCATCTTCAATTATGTCACAGGTTTGCAATGAGACTGACACTCAATTGATAATGTCTAAATACAAGAAGAATACTATGAAGAGAAAAAGAAGAGCCTTGTACAGAGATGAGAAGATAAAGTGCTTTAGTCTTAAAGTCTTAATCAGTCACTAGATCATAAGACCTTAGTGTCATGAGTTGAACTCATACTAAGGTCTTATGATCTAGTTGCTTATTAAGACCTTAAGATTAAAGCACATTATCTTCTTGCTTCTGTATGAAGCTCTTCTTTTTCTCTTCATAGTATTCTTCTTGTATTTAGAAATTATCAATTGAGCATTGATCTCATTGCAAACCTGTGACATTAAAATACTATTCTCATTTAGATCTGATCTACACTAAAGGCCTTGTTGTACAATTATTAAAATTAGTGCAGAATGAGCACAGAAACCTCTATGACAGATGAAGTAAAGACTGTTGCTGAGAAGATTTCTTCTTGAGCACAAATACTTATGACAGAATTATGCAGCATAAAGAGTCATACAAAAAAGAACATACAGAACATGAAGAATTATATAGATCATCTTTACACCTTCATGACAGATTGAGTTGATTTCACATCAGTCACATCAGCAGATACAGTTGTTTCAACATCAACTGTCTCAACATTACTCTCATCTCAAGAATCAGTTGATTGTACAAGCAGTCTCTTCATAAAGCAGTTCATGATGACAATGAGAGTAAATTAGTTCTTTAAACATTGACTCTTTAATTCATCTATGTTTGAAGAAAAGAGAGTGAAGTTTAGGCCTTGACTACAACAAATTGATGTTAAGTTAAATGTGAACATGTCAGATGACACTGTCAGCATTCAGTTTTAATACATACACAGTTAACTTGAAGAGTTGACTTTAAGTCAGGTCACACCTTGAATTGTGGCTCATATTAAGTTAAACAAAGTTTTAAACTGTACAATCATTGAGGAGCTGATCAATCAGCTTCAACATGTGTACAATGACTCAGAATTGAAGAACAGAGCAACTTGTATCTTAAAAGCTTTAAAACAGAAAGAAAAACCATTCACTAAACATCTGATCATCTTTGAATGAACACTGCTAAAAGCAAAAGACTTAAAATGAGATGATGCTGTCAAGAAAACATTTCTTAATAACAGTCTTGATGCAACACTTACACAAGCTTTGATTGTTATCTCAATTTCTGTGTCATATGATGAGTACATTATCTTGCTACAGCAAATCAGTCACAACTTAAACTCAATTTAAAAGGCTGTTACTCAAGAGTATCATACAACAACTACTATCATCATGTAACAGTCTCACACAAACAACATGAACTGAGAATTCACTGAGCACATCATTGTTACAGCTATAGAAACTGAAAAGAGACACAGAGCACAATGAGCGTCAGAGAAGAAAGTGACAGAATGTCATATGAAACAACTATGCATGCACTGCAAAGACAATGACCACTTCAGTAAGAACTGCAAACTTCTGTCTGCTGTACAATCTTGTGTCATCAATGTTATCATTGCTGAGACTGTGAAGAAGACAACAGAAGAAAAGAAGAACTCAGAAAAAGAGTAGCTTTTAGCAGAAGTTACAGCTGAAAGTGTATGAAATGCAGTAAAAGCTGAAAGAAGTTTGAGAAACAGATGAACAGTGTCTTCTTCACTATGTCAACATTAATCAATAAGAAGTTATATGCACATATCTTGTACAACACAGAGTGTTTATTTTATGAAATAATCACTTCTCACTTTGCTAGAAATCACAACCTACAGTGCATAAAGATAAAACCTTGTACAATTATAAGGTTTAATGAATCTTCAAATTCATCAGTAAATGAAGTAGCTGTTGTACAGATTAATATTAACAGACATCAGAAGTCAAGAACATTCTTTTATATTGTTTTTAAGTTAGCATTCTACAATCTTATATTGAGTTTATCATAAATGAAGCAGAATGAGATTATATTGAATGCAGACAGAGCCTTTCTTATGATTGAATTCACAAAAACTATTGTATAAAACAGAGAAGCACCTGCTGAAGATGAGTTCAATTATATTATAATGTTAACTATGTTCTTTTTGAATCTTGTACAAAAGAAAGAAAAGAAACAGAAAAAGATTAAGATATTCTTAACTAACATGACTGATATTGAAAGAGCCTTAACCTCACAAAAGAAGACAGACTCAAGAACTGTCACAGGTTTGTAATGAGACTGATGCTCAATTGATAATTTCTAAATACAAGAAGAATACTATGAAGAGAAAAGAAGAGCTTCATACAAAAGTGAGAAGATAATGTGCTTTAGTTTTAAAGTCTTAGTAAGCAACTAGATCATAAGACCTTAGTATGAGTTCAACTTATGACATCATCTTTTTCTTTTCTTTCAAGATTGTGCTTTAAGCATCTGAAAAGATTGTTATATGATTGTCATTGTCTGTTGACACATGTTTGTCTGCTTTGTATGAGTAAGATTTGCAGATAAAAATTTTTATTGCTTGCTGACATGTGGTTTTCTTCAACAATTCACTTCAGCTTATCTGTCAGTGAAGTGAGTTATAAACTTTCTCACCTTTTTTCTCAAATCTCTTTTTCTTTCTTCTTCAACTTCTTCACTGTCACCTTTTGTATGTGAAATCTTTCTTGATTGAATATTTCAGCACTGACTCTCATACAACAAGCTCAGCAGCAACAACAACAACAACTATCATCATGTAAGTGTCATACAAGTATGTGTCTCTGAGCTGACAACTTGTAGAGTTCTTATCTTGTACAATGTTTATGTTGTTGCTCTCATCTTTACAGATGCTGATGTCAATTCTGTTCTTGAGGTTGATCAACAGCAGCTTGCTTTGTATGCTCACTTCTTTCAAACAATGATCATTCTCACTCTACTCAGTGACAACTGCAAGTGATGTGATCATGCTACTCACTGCTTTGTACACAACAATGATGTACTCATTGTTATCTTAAATGATGAGAACAACAACAATGTTGATGAGAGTGAGCATGTTGCTAGATCAAGACAGATTGCATCAACCTCACTGTCAATAAAGGCGGTCATTATTGACCTCAACCTTTAAATATGTATTACTTCTTTTTCTTTTCTTGCATTGTCTTTAATATAGATTTAGTTGTATGAGCTGTGTATAACATCTGAGCTGTATGCCTCACCTCTGTGTGATGCTCAGAACAAGTAACTTTGACGAAATCAAGAAGGCATCATTAGTAATTAGCATAGAAATAAATCAAATAAATCAAATAAATTCAACACTAAATTTTGAACTTCATACAATTCTCTGAACTCATGAAGCACCTCAGTCTTCTATGACATGATTTCACTCTTCAGACTTTTGCTCAATGTTGACAAGATCTTTGAAGATCTTCTTGTGTATGATTAAGATTTGTCACCTTAGATTGCATTAACTTTCATCAGTTTAATGTCACTGTGTCTTTCAGAATGAATGTTGATTCTCATGTGAGTCAAGTATAATTGACTCATTTTATCAAGTACTTCTTCTTGAATTCTTCTCTTTGTTATACAAATCTCTTCTTCAGAATCTTCTTTATCTCAAACTCTTCTTCATCACTTACAATTTGTGATGAGAATTGTGAGTCTGTTGTACACTGAGAAGAAAGAGGATTTATTGCTGCTGATTAAAGCATAACTGAGTGAAACACATTGTAAATTTCTAACAGTGTATTCAGACAGAAGAAATGTGAGCTAATCTTTTTAACAATGATGTACTTAACATTCTTTGCATCAAACTTCTTGCACAGACAGTCTGTATGTATGTTCTTAAGATTTAATCAGATTTTGTCTTCTTTCTTAAAGTCATAAGACTGCTGTCTCTTCTGATTCATCATTTTCTTCTGTATTTGCTGAGTGACAGTCATAATCATCTGTGCTCACTCTGTGACTTTCTTCATCTTTCATACAATTTGATCAGCTTTCTGTACTGAACTTTTTGCAGATCATACAGGCTTCAACTTTTTAAGTAGTTGTAAAGATTTCATGTGATACTTATGAGACAAAAAGAAGAGGCTCACCTCTGTTGAGATGAAGTCATAATTGTTTATGACTAGCTCAGTCATGAGAAGCAGGCTTGCTCAGTTGTTTTGACTATAATTGAAGAACATATGAATGTACAGCTCAACATTCTGATTCATTTGTTTAGTTGTTCTGTCAGTTTTCAGATGATATGCTGTGAACACTTTTTGTACAATCTTCAAAAGTTGACAGACTTTCTTTCATAGACTGCTCACAAACTGAGTGTCTCAATCTGAGACTATTGTGATAAAAAGCTCATGAGCTCAGTAGAAACATCATACAAATGTCTGAGTCACTCATTCTGCAGTCATCTCTTTACACAGTTTCAGTATCACTTTCTTGCTGAGACAATCTGTAATCATCAGTAAATTCATACAATCTTCACTTGACAGCAGATCTACTACAAAGTCAATGAATATCTTCTGTCAAATTTGCTTTGATACAGGTAAAGGCTTTAAGAAGCCTTGTTGACAGTCTTTTCAGCTGTTGTTCATATGACATTTGTCACAATTTCAGCAAAATGTACAGACATTCTGTAGCATTCTAAGTCAAAAGAACTGTTGTGATAAAAGAACATCAGTTACATTTCTTTCTGAGTGTTCAGTTATTGTTGAGTTATGTGTATACTAAATCAGTTTTGTACAAAGAAATTTTAAGAATAACACTCAGTGTCTTCTGTGAAAGAGTAGCTTTTCTTCATTGCTCAAGAAGCATTTCATTATGAATATTCTCACTTTTAAAACAGTGAGAAATAATCTTCATTGTTTCTGAATTGCTTGACACAGCTTCTCATACAACTCATCTTTTATCTCAGCATTCACTCACATCTGCTCAAGATCTGTAGCTTCACTGAACAGGTTCTGATCTTGTATGAGTACAGATATTAATATATTCACTACTGTCATTGAGGCAGCCTGTATAGACTTGCTCATCATTTTGAGGTGTATTATCTGTGTCATACAACACTGTACTTTATTATCTAAGAGATTTGTTAATATATCTTGCTCATGTCTTGACAGAGCATCTGCTTTCTCATTTTAATTTTCTAACAGGTATAGTATGAAGAAGTTGTATTGTGACAGTATAAGAAATCACCTCATTTGTCACTCTGTAAGCTTTTTAACTGTTATAAAGTATTTCAGGTTCTTGTGATCTGTATGAATCTGAAAACTTGACACACTTCTCAATTCTGTGTCTCACTCTTTTAAACATTGTATGATGATCAGCATCTTCTTATCATAAATTTCATAGTTACACTCTTCAGATACATTCTTCTTTGAATAATAGACACAGAGTCTTCACACATCATTCATCAACTGTAACAGAGTTTCATCTATGCATCAATCTGAGAAATCTGTTTTCATCACAATTGTATGTGTATGATCAAACAGAACTAGAATCAGCACTGAAATAAACATAGTCTTTAACTTCTTAAAATCTTAATCAGCTTTCTTGATTCACTTAAAGAATGTGTTCTTTTGTATGAGAGTCATTATTGACATAATCAGATTAAAAAAGTTCTTGATGAACTTTCAGTAAAAGTTTGCAAAGTTTATGAAACTCTGTACTCTCTTTACTGATTTAAAGACTTGTCAGTTCATGATTGTCTTTATTTTCTGAGAGTTCATTTGTATGCTCTTTTCAACTTTCAGAATGAACTTTAAATACTTGATTGACTTAACTTCAAACTCACATTTATCAATGTCAATCTGTAAGTCAACTTCTCAAAGCTGTAGTAGTATTTTTTATACATGATTTTGATGCTGATGCAAAGATTCATCAGTGAAGATGAGAATATTATTCACATAGACTGAACAAAACTCATTTAAAAAGTTCTGCAAAACTCAGTTAATATATCTTTAAAATGTGCTTAAGACATTGACTAACTTAAAAGAAGTCATCATTCATTCATATAACTTATATCTCATATGAAATGTCATCTTTCACTTGTTCTCTGTGACAATCTGAATCTTGTGAAATGTCACTATGACATTCAACTTGATGTATTATTGAGCTCATTCAATGTTTCATAAAGTCTTATATATCAATGAAAGAGAGTAATAATTCTTTCAAGTGATTTAGTTCAAGTCACAGTAATTCACACAGAATCAAAGTTTATCTTCTGACTTCTGTATGAATAAAACAAATGCTGCAGCAGATGAATTACTGACTTATATGAACTGCTTATTCAAAAGTTTTGTTAATGTTTTGCACAACATTAGTAGCTTTTCTTTCATCATGTTGTATAGAGAATCTCAGAGTACTTTTGACTCTTTTTCATTCATTTCTTTTAGTTCAATTTGATGATCTGTGTCTTCTTCTCTTAAGGAAGGCAACTTCTCAGTCATTGTATAATTAAACACATTTAAAAACTTGTAATAATGATCAGAGAGTATAGTTCTCAAGTCAGTCTTCTTCTGTGAGATTAAGGCTTTTTCAATATCAGTCATGCTGACTGAGAACATCTCAATCTTCTTCTGTTTCTCTTCTTTTTTCTGTATGAGATTTGTAAAGAATGTAGCTGACATTATAACATGATTGAACTTACTCTCAGCAGAAGCTTTTCTGTTTTATATGATAGTTTCTGTGAACTCAATTGTAAGAAAGACTCTGTCTGCATTCAATATGATCTTGTTCTACTTCATTCATGATAAATCTAGTATAAGGTTGTAGGATGCTATCTTAAAGACAATATAAAAGAATGCTCTTGACTTCTGATGTTTGTTAATATCAATCTGTATGAAAGCTACTTCATTTACTGATGAATTTGAAGATTCATCAAACTTTGTAATCATATGAGATCTTATCTTCATGCACTGTAGGTTGTGATTTTTAGTAAAGTGAGAGGTGATCATTTCATAAAACAGACACTCTGTGTTGTACAAGGTATGTGCATATGACTTCTTATTGATTAATGTTGACATAGTGAAGAGAACACTGTTCATCTGTTTTTTAAACTTCTTTCAGCTTTTATCACATTTTGTATGCTTTCAGCTGTGACTTTCACTAAAAGCTACTCTTTTTCTGAGTTCTCATCTGTCTCTGTTGTCTTCTTTGTGATCTCAGCTGCAGTGACATTAATGATTTAAGATTGTACAGTCAGTAAAAGTTTGCACTCTTTAACAAAATGTTTACTTTCTTCACATTGCATGCACAGCTGTTTTGTACAACACTCTGTCACTTTCTTCTCTGACACTCATTGTGCTCTGTGTTTCTTCTCAGTTTTTGCTGTTGTTACACTGACATGCTCAGTAGATTCTCAGTTCATGAAGTCTGTGTGAGACTGTTAAGTGATGATAGTGATTGTTGTACAGCACTCTTGAGTAACAGTCTTTTGAATTGACTTTAAATTGTGACTGACTTGCTGCAGTAGAATAATATACTCATTATATGACACAAAGATTGAGATAACAATCAGAGCTTACATGAGTGTTACAGCAAGACTGTTATTAAGAAATGTTTTCTTAACAGCATTATCTCATTTTAAGTCTTCTGCTTTTAACAGCATTCATTTAAAGATGATCAGGTGTTTATTGAATGATTTTTCTTTCTCTTTTAAAGCTTTTAAGATACAAGTCACTCTTTTCTTCAATTCTGAGTCATTGTATGCATGTTAAAGCTGATTGATTAGCTTTTTAATGATCATACAGTTTAGAACTTTGTTTGACTTAATATGAGCCACAATTCAAGATGTGACTTGACTTAAAGTCAACTCTTTCAGTCAACTGTGTAAGTATCAGAACTGCACATTGACATTGTTGTCTGACATGTTCACATTCAATTTAGCAATCATTTGTTGTAGTTAAGATCTGAATTTCACTCTTTTTTCTTCAAATTTGAGTGAGTCAGAGAGACATCACTTTGAGTGTCAATTCACTCTTATTGCTGCAGCAAGTTGCTTTACAGTAAGACTGTTCATATAATTGACTGATTCTTGAGAAGAAGATAATGTTGCAACAGTTAATGTTGAGATAGCTGTATTTACTGATGTAGCTTGTCATGAGTTTGCAATGAGATCAATGCTCAATTGATAATTTCTAAATACAAGAAGAATATTATGAAGAGAGAAAGAAGAGCTTCATACAGAAGTGAAAAGATAATGTGCTTTAGTCTTAGGGTCTTAATAAGCAACTAGATCATAAGACCTTAGTATGAGTTCAACTCATGACATCACCTCTTTCTTTTTCTTTAAGGTTGTGTCTTAAGCCTCTGAAAAGGTTGTTGTATGATTGTCAATGTCTGTTGACACATGTTTGCCCACTTTGTACAGATAAGGTTTGCAGATGAAAATTTTTTCATTGCTTGCGTGATTTTCTCTGACAATTCACTTGAGCTTATCTGTCAGTGAAGTGAGTTATAAACTCCCTCACCTCATGTATGACTTTTCTTTTTCTTTCTTCTTCAACTTCTTCACTCATAACTTTTGTATGTGAAATCTTTCTTGATTGAATATGTCAGCACTGACTCTCATACAACAAGCTCAGCAGCAACAACATCAACAACAACAACAATGTAAGTGTCATAAAGATATGTGTCTTGAAGCTGACAGCTTACAGGGCCCTCATTCTTTATGATGCATATGTTGTTGTTCTTGTCTTTGTGGCTGTTGATGTTGATTCAGTTCTCTTTGTTGATCAGCAGCAGCTTGCTCAGTATGCTCACTTTTCTCAGACAATGGTCATTCTTGCGCTGTTTGATGTGAACATCTCATTTGTACAGAAATGTATCACATTGAATTAGATGAGAACTCATCAGCTGTCATACATTAATGTAATTCTGATTCAGAGTCAGAGTGTGTTGGTTTCTGTCGGTTGCATCAACTGTCAGACACATGGTATGACACTTTTTTTAAAATGTCATTGTATGTCAGAACATTTCAGTGAGTGTTGTGGTAACTGCAAGTGATGTGACCACGCTGCTCACTGTTCTGTATGCAACAATGACATTCTCATTGTTATCTTGAACAATGAGAACAATGACAGTGTCAATGAGGATAAGCATGCTGCTCAATCAAGATGAATCACATTGACGTCATCAACAGAGGTGGTCATTATCTACATCACCCTTTAGATACATATAACTCTTTTTTCTTCTTTGTGCTGTGCTTGCCTAGTCATATGAGCTGTGTGTGACACTTATAAAGCCTAGTTATATGAGCTGTGTGCAACATCTGAGCAATGTGCCTCATCTCTTTGTGATGCTCAGAACAAGTAGCTTTAACAAAATCAAGAAGACATCATTAGTAATTAGCATAGAAATAAATCAAATAAATTCAACACTAAATTTTGAACTTTGTACAATTCTCTGAACTCATGAAGCACCTCAACCTTCTTGTGTATGATTAAGATTTAGTCACCTCAGGTTGCATTAACTCTCATTGATTTAACATCACTGTGTCTTTCAGAACAGACATCAATTCTCATGTGAGTCAGGTATAATCAACTCATTTTATCAAGTACTTCTTCTTGAATTCTCTTTTATGTCATACAAACCTCTTCTTCAAAATCTTCTTTATCTCAAACCCTTTTTCATTACTTACAATTTGTGGCCAGAATTGTGAGTCTGTCATACACTGAGAAAAGAGAGCGTTCATGACTGCTGACTGAAGCATGACTGAGTGAAACACATTATGAATACCTGACAGTGTGTTCAGATGAAAGAAATGTGAGTTAATCTTCTTAACAATGATGTACTTAACATTCTTCACATCAAACTTCTTGCACAGATGATTTGTATGAATGTTCTTAAGATTTAGTCAGACTTTGTCTTCTTTCTTGAAGTCATAAGACTGCTGTCTCTTTTGATTCATCATTTCTTTCTGTATCTGCTGAGTGACAGCCATAGTCATCTGTGCTCACTCTGTGACTTCTTTCATCTTTTGTACAATTTGATCAGCTTTCTGTACTGAACTCTTCACAGATTGTACAGGCTTTAACTTCTCAAGTAGTTGTAAAGACTTCATGTGATACTTATGAGACAAGAAGAAGAGACTCACTTCTGTTGAGGTGAAGTTATGATTGTTTATGACTAGCTCAGCCATGAGAAGCAGGCTTGCTCAATTGTTCTGACTATAATTTGAGAACGTACAAATGTACAGCTTAACATTCTGATTCATCTGCTCAGTTGCCCTGTCAGTTTTCAGGTGATATGCTGTGAACATTCTTTGTACAATCTTCAAAAGTTGACAGACTCTTTTTCATAGGCTGCTCACAAACTGAGTGTCTTGATTCAAGACTATTGCAATAAAAAGCTCATAAGCCCGATAGAAATGTTGTACAAATGTCTGAGTCACTCATTCTGCAGTCATATTCTTGCACAGTTCAAGTATTATCTTCTTGCTAAGACAATCTGTAATTATCAGAAGGTTTATACAACCCTCACTTGACAGTAAATCTACTACAAAGTCAATGAATATCTTTTGCCAAATCCGCTTCAGTACAGGTAGAGGCTTCAAGAAGCCTTGTCGACGGTTTTTTCAGCTGTTGTTTGTACAACATTTGTCACAATTTTGACAGAATGTACAGACATTCTGTAGCATTTCAGGTCAAAAGAACTGTTGTGATAAGAGAGCATCAGTTACATCTCTTTCTGAGTGTTCAGTCATTGTCAAGTCATGTGTATACTGAATCAGTTTCATACAAAGAGGTTCTGATGACAACACTCAGTGTCTTTTGCAAAAGAGTAGCTTTTCTTCATCACTCAAGAAGCATTTCATTATGAATACCCTCACTTCTAGAACAGTAGAAAATGATCTTTGTTTCTTGCAAATTGTCTGACAAAGCTTATTGTATGACTCATCTTCTGCTTCAGCATTCACTCACATCTGTTTGAGGTCTGTGATCTCATCAAACAAGTTCTGATCTTGTACAAGCACAGAGACTGATATGTCTGTTACTGTCATTGAGACAGCCTGTATAGGCTTGCTTATCATTTCAGAATGTATTATCTGCATTGTACAATGTTGTACTCTGTCATCTGAGAGATTCATTGACACATTCTGCTTTTGTCTCAATAAAGCATCTGTTCTCTCATTCTGCTTACTCAGTA
>JAABUP010001250.1_pt1 | contig 53601 bp, 64 predicted proteins | sample 5559201 | NCBI WGS metagenome assembly JAABUP01 (sample SAMN10711887, study PRJNA513373) | rock metagenome | isolation source: Antarctica rocks | place: Antarctica | reverse complement strand
TTGGGTGCCTACATTCAGAATCTAGGCGGCTGCCAGCCCAGTCAATGAGGCTGACTGTGACTTTGCCATTCTTCCAGGACACGATGATGTTGTGGGGCTTGATGTCCCGGTGGCTCCTCCCATCCTTGTGCAGTCATGCAGGATCTGCAGATGTGAACACAACCAGTCAATCGGCAGCAAGCATGCATGTTCTGGTCATCACACCACCCCTTGGTGGCTTGCTGACATCAAGCAGCAACACATTCCAGAGAAAGTGACTGCAATGATTTCAGAAGCAAGTCTTGTCAGTGGCTACAGGTGGCGGCAAGCGTCAGCAAGCAAAACCTGCTTCACATGTGGGTGAACAGAGGCGAGATCCTTGACCACAGACTGGGCATCAATTGCTTCCACTGCATGCACCATGTGATTGACACTCAAGCCCTCCATTTGTGGCTCGTAGCACATGTTGTCTCGCAAAGTGCATCATGGAAGTACAAACCTGTGCCAGAGCGTGTGTCAGGTGCATGGAGAAATGCCACACCCAAGCCTGCAAAGTTAACAGCCGGTCACCGCTGCGCCTCAGCTTGCGCTTATTCTTCTGCACAGCACGGATGATGGTGTACAGGTCCCAGCCCTCCACTAGCCTGCATCACAGGCCAGCTTCAGACCTCACACACAGACACAGTCAGTGCACTGTTGCTGAGGATGCAAGTGCACCTAGTGGAAGTGGCGCTGCAATGGCATCCAGCATGCCATGTCTGTCTGCCAAACAAACACATGTTGAGACATCAGCATCTGCATGTCAAGTGCACTCACTGTAGTCAAAGTCAAAATTGGCTGTGTATGGTGACTCATGACAAACAGCACTCACCCTGTGATCAAGTTGGCACAAGGGCGCACAACTCCACTCTCCTCCTCTACTTGCTCAGTCCTGAAGGACCCATAGAACTGGGGCATATACGGCTTTCCCGTAACTGCCCCCAACACCTCCTCTTCATGCTCTGCCAGCTGCCTCAGGGCCTCACCATCAATGCCCTTCATCACCTTGATGACCACCTGCTGGCCTGGCTGTAGGGGGCCCAGGTATGGCTGGGGGTGCAGTTGGGCTAGGTCAGCCTTTGATCTCACCCTAGCCCTGCACAGCAAGTCCTGTCAGCAGTCAGTGCTGTGGAAACTTGACGACCCAGACTATTGATGACTAAGCTCCTTCTGGGTGGCACAGAGTACGCATCATCATGCATGTCAGATGTTCTGGCATGTGCAAGCTCTGCACAGGGGTTGACCATTGCCAGCCCAAGACAAGCATGTGCTTGTCTAGTGCACAGCCCACTTGTATGCACCATTTGATGCAAGGACCCAGCAGGCAGCAGGTGGCGGGGAGCAACTCACAAGTTCACGACGGATGTCGCTCCACCAGACAGCCGCCTCTTCTGGGGGTCCTTCAGCTGCTCCAGGTGTTCAGCACCAGCCACCACCTCATACTCCCCTTCACTGCTGCCCGCACTTGACCCATTGACAGGTTTGGGCTCTGTCCCGGTCTGAGCAGGGCGAGGTGCAGCTGCTGCCGCATGCCCACCTGATGCTGTGCTGCTAGATGCATCAGTGGCTGTTGGGTTGCTCACTGCAGGCCTGGCAGCTGCTGGGTCAATTGCTGGCGGGTCCACTGCTGGCCTGGCAGCTGCTGGGTCAACTGCTGGCAGGTCCAGTGCAAGCTTGGCAGCTGCTGTGTCAACTGCTGGAAGGTCAACTGCAGACTTGGGCGCTGTGGCATCAGCATGGTCTGGTCTGGCGATTGCAGAGCCTGGAGCATGCACTGTGTCCAGCCTGTTGCCTGCATGCTTGAGTGCTGCCACACTGTCATCAACCTTGGAGCTGTAGCCTGATGAGCCATGTGCTGCTGCATCTGCAGCTGCTGGATTGCTGACGGCAGAACCTGCTGCATCAACATTTGCAGAGCCTGCTGCGGCTGTGGGGGCAGAGGATGACTTGTTGTCACTCTGAGCAGGTGGTATTAGAGATGCAGCTGCAGCGGCAGCTGTCTGAGCAGCTGCCTTGCTCTTAGCTGCTTGCCTCTTAGACTTTGCCTGAGCTGAAGAGCTGCCGGCCAAGTTCTTGGGCATGGTGGAAGCAGAGTCTGCAGCATGCTTGGCTGCAATGGTGTCAGCCTCATAGGACTCTGTTGCAGGGCCATTTGGTGTAGCCCTGCCCTTGGTCTTGGCCACAAGGATGCTTGGCACAGCCTTGGCCCTGACGTCAGCTTCAGGGCTGTCTGCTGCAGCCCTGCAATCAGTGAAGCCCTCAGCAGCATGTGTGATGGGCTCTGCATCTGCTTCACCGAGGGCTGAGGGGCTGTCTGGTGCAGCCTTGCCCTCTGCGCTTGTTCTGGGCTCTGCCCCACTGCTGATGGCTGAGGGCTTGGTCTTACTGCCCCTGCCCTGGAGAGACCAAGCTGCAAGGTCTTTGACTACATGGCCTGCCTCTCCTGCTTCAAAGTCCATGGAAGCACTAGTTACGATAGGGGGCACACCAGTGGTGGCCTTGGCAGCTTCGGAGTCTGTGGGTGCAGGCATGGTGAGGTTTGTGGAGGGTACGTGCTGGCTAGCAGCAGTCGTGGCAGGGGGCAAACCGATGGTGGCCTCAGCTGCCTTGTCTGTGCCTTCAGCAACAGCCTCAGGGATGGGAAGCTTGGTTCCAGCAGTGATGGAGGACCTGGCCCCAGCAGGGGTGTCAGCAGCCCCAGCTGTGGGCGCCCCAGCAGGGCTTGTTCCCTTCATGGATGAGACATGAAATGTGGCAGGGCTGTGACCCTCCTTCAAGCTCTGAGGGCTGCTGGGGTCTTCCACAGGGCTGCTTGTAACAGCCTCAGCCTGAATGCTCGTTGCTGGCACTGCAGGCCTGGCAGCCTCCTTCACACCTTGAGGGCTGTTGCAAGCCTCCACAGGGCTGCTTGAAACAACCATAGCCTGACTGCTGACCCCTGGGACTTCACCCCTTGGCTCTTCTTCTTTATGAAGCCGGTTCGCCGGCTCATTGAAGGCAGTGCTGGTGGTGGGACTGCCTGCCAGGCTGCTCTTTGGCTGTTCAGCCAGCTTGACTGTTGTCATGCTTGCCATTGCTGGAGCACACTTGTCCTCCACCTCCACCTCCACCCTCTTGTCATCTCTGGTCCAGCTGGCAGTGCTGTCCTGCTGCTGCTTGCTGCATGCAGCTCCTGATGATACTGCCTCGCTAGCAGGTACCTCCTGAAGGGCAGTGCTACCCTCTGACTGCCCATTGGCTGGGGCATCTGCTGGCCCTGCTGGACTGGCAGCTCCTTGCTGCATGGCATGATTGCCCATTGGCTGCTCATCAGCTGGAAAAGCTGTAGGCTCTTCTACATGGACAGCTTGCTGCTGAAGAGCAGGGCTATCATCAGGTGGGGATGCCCTGATGGGGGCTGCTGGTCTTGGGGCAGCTGCCAGGGTGAGGGCCTCCTCCAGCTGCTGCAGATCATGTGCAGCCACTGGCACTTCCTGCACAGATGCACTACTGCCAATTGCAACACCGCGTTGTTGTATCACAAACTTTTTTTGTCATTGCAAACATCATCTTGATGCCTAGACTTGGCTCATTTTCATCAATTTATGATCAGCATAAGCCTGTGAATTGTCTGGATCACTTTGTTCATTTTTATCAAGACCTAGCATGAGCGGCGTTTTGTCAAGATGGCGGCAAAAGTCTGAGAGCAGCAGATACTGTATTACACTTTAGGCCATTCCATGCTGATCAATCAAGCAATGCCTAGTTTGAGGCCAAAGCCGTTAGAAGCTGTCCTCCAAACGTGTGTCAGTTATGAAGCCTTCCTCCAATATCATGTTGTCCGCTTCAGGACTGCAACAAACTGCCATTGCTGCAGTTGCAAAATTGGTTGCACAGGAAGATAAGCTGTCACTGTAATCAAGCTGGTGTGAAGCTCTTGACAGCCCTCTGCAGGCACAGTCAGCTGCAAGTCCCAGCAGAGAAGATGGGCAAGATAACAGCAAGCAAGCGAAGCCTGAGCAGCCAAAGCAAAGGCAGCGCAGACTGTTCCTGCAAGCTACTAGTGAGGATGAGTCAGAGCCTGCCAGAGTCCCTGTCACTGCAAAGCGTGCACCTGTTCCTGCTGAGAACCCTGCCAAGCAGCAACAAGCAGCAGCACCTAAGCAGCAGCAGCAGCAGCAGCAGCAGCAGCAGCAGCCTGCAAAGGTCCAAGGACAGCAAGCACGAAGAGCAAGACATGTTTCAGCGCATGAAGACAAAGCCAAAGAGGTAGAGAATGACGATGTTCCAGCTACCTACAACAACATGCACTGAAGCACAAGCAGAGCTCCCAGCAGCTCGGTGATGGCAACGATGCATCAGATGAAGAAGCAGATGCACAGGAGGTGCGCCAGGCAGCAGGTCAGCAGCAGAAGAAGAGAGGACACCAGAAGCAGCAGCCAGCACAGGCTGTTGGGAAGGACTTAGACTTTGCCGCTTCAGATGCTGAGTCAGATGAGTACGAGCCTACTCAGGCCAAAGCGGCTGCCAAGGCAGCTGCCAAGAAGGCTGCTGACAAGGCAACACAGCCCAAGGGCGCAAAGGGCAGACCCAGACAGCCTAAGCAGGAGAAGCAGCAAGGCACTTCCAAACAGCCACACAATGCAGCTAAGGCCACGGCCGAGGAGGGCCCTGCTAAGCGCCCCAGGGGCAGGCCCACAAAGGCCCCTCAGGAGCAGCAGCTGCGCCAGCAGGCCAGCAAGCGTAAGGCTGCAGAGGTGGCTGATGAAGAAGATGAAGAGTCTGATGAGGAGGTGCTGCCCATCAAGGCTGCTGCCAAGCACAAGGCAAAGCAGGGTGGTCGGCTGAAGAGGGCTGCTCTGATGTCAGAAGTAAGTGAGGATGCACCCTTCCAGGAGAAGATGTACTCTTGACCATGCATCAACAGCGGCTGCCATATACACTCTACAATCATTTCTTGCTTGCTCACATCAGTGTTGTCATGGCATAGCATGCATGTGCGTGCTGTTGCAGCCTCAAGCAGATATTGCATCCTGAGCATGACTGCACAACTGGATGTCTCTCACACACATCTCAACATGCTTGCGGCATCTGCACTCTTGCACAGCTGTCACAAAACTGGCCACTAGGACCTGCACCATACAACTGCAGGCAGAAGAAGTGGTGGAGGTAGAGGAGGACGCCATGCTGGAAGACGCACCAGCCCCACCAGCAAGGCAGCAGTCCCCCCTTCAGTTCATGGGCAAAGCCTACAGGGGCCAGTCAGCTGTTCCCTGCAGAGCTGCCTATCAGATGGCAGCACCAGACCAACAGACTGAGGATGTCATGGGCAATGAAGCTGAGGATAACAATGTCAGCTTTGCCGCAGTCTTTGAGGAAGAGGAGCAAGGCACGCCTGCCGTGTTTGTGCCTGTGGTCAAGGGTGGTGCACAACAGACAGGTCAGCACCTGGGGTGGCAAATCTGTGCAATACTGGGGTCACAAGTTAGGGAGGGCTTTATCCTAATCGATGCCTCTGCAGCAGCATTTTTTTGAGAAAAAAAAAGAAAAAAGAAAAAATAAACAGCATGTTGTGTGCTGCTTGCTCCCCACTATCATGCCACTGTAGTGGCATGGGTCTGACTCTGAGCATCATTGTTGTGCTGCGCTGTGTATTACCATACATGGCTGCTTCATAGCACCTGACTTGTGCGGCTTTGTACCCTTTGGCAGTAAGCGTTTCAGGTATGGGACAGAAATGCAGGCTTTCAGGAGTAGCATGCACTGCAGGTGTTACCATTAGTAACATGTTACTAGTACTGATATGGGTGTTTATGGTTCAGGCCAGAAGCGTGTCCATGTCAACAAGCTGCCATTCATGGCTCCCGTGCCAGCCCCTTCAGCTGACACGACAGGTGATACAGAGGACATAGAAGTAGATCTAGGGCTGCAGCAGGCTCTGATTCAGTCCATCAGGCCCTCCCCTGCCAAGATTCACAGTAAAGGCAATGCCCTTCGGGACATCTCCAACTGGAGGCTGCCCACTCCTGCCAAGAAGCAAGGCCCTGCTAAAGGGCGGCCTGCCACCCCTTTGGAGGCCCTGACTGGCAAAGCAGGTACACTGCAATACTACGCTGTACGCTAATGCGTTTTTCATGCAGCACCTCTTTTGTGCACAGTGTGACTGCAACGGTGTAAGGTGATGCCTATCGATCAAAGGCAGTTGCACACACGATACTCAGACACCTGCACAATCAAGCTCTGCTTCAATGCTAGTGTTTTTCTGCTCGTCTGATCATGGCCTGGAAAACAGTTGCAGGCAGGGAGTGTTGATCACTGACATTCTGTTGTGCTTGACACAGGCACGAACGGTCAGCCAAGGAACCCTGCAGGTGATACCTTTGAGGTGTACCAAGATGACAGGAAGGGCAGGAAGCAGGCAGGCCCCAGGGCTCAGGGCATTACTGGGGTACAGCAAGCAGGCCATGCCAAACAAGGCAAGCCCAGAGCAGGTGTGCACCTCTTGCCACACCGCATATATGAACATAACAGCATAAGCATTTAGGCACTTGACCATTTAGGCATTCAGAATTATACAAAACATAAGAAATCATGAAAAATGAATATTTGATGAAATCCCCAGCCCCTGTCCCTGTGCTGCAGGCATCTGTTGTAGCGCTGCAACAGCCAGCGCTACAACAGATGCCTGCAGCACAACAGTGGGTCGGCCATGCTGTGCCTTGCAGGAGCTCCTGCTTCAGACAGCCCTTTGCGCATGTTTTGTTATCATTGTGCGGTGTCTGTCAAGGAGTGACCGCATCTGCAGGTCCAGTGGGCAGGTTAGTGCTCAGGGATCACTGCCCATCAACGCCTACATCCCTGAAACTTCTAGCATATGCCTTTATTGCCTGTATCTTCTTGGCCTGTACCTTCTTGGCCTGTATGGTTTCCTTGTACATGATATGACATCCGCTGAGTTGCTTGTTGCTGAGCACCAACAGACTCCACCTTGCATGCAAGGCGCTGTGATCATGAATGTCTGTGTGGCTGAAATGCCTCCTTGGTGCATTGAAATCTTGTGTCTATGGCTTGCCAGTTTCCATTGTGATTGTGGCAAGAGTTGCCAGCACTCTCCCGCTGATAACTATGCTCCAACACAGCAGACTGACCTGTTAATCTCTAGTATCCATTGTTTAAGTATATTTTTATCACATAAAAGTATGACTGTTATGTACCATCACTACGAAGACCAACTTGTCGTATAACTGTCCCGAGTGGGTCCCGACAGCCTTACAATTCCTCTATTGAGTTGTTAAATGCTATGCAATGCATCATTATAAAAGCGACTACGTTTCCTAATGTACTCTATGACATTACAATCATACAGCTCATATTGCTTGACATGTACCTGCTGGCAAACACAGGTAGAGGCAAGGCTGCAAAGGCACAGCCTGCTCTAGAGGAGCCATCAGACAGTGAAGAAGAGGAAGGGGCTGCTGCTGGCCCCTCCATCAAAGGTGTGCTGCAGCACATGGTTCAAGGCATGACCAGTCAGGATGGTGACAGGTAATCATCTTCTTCAGCTTCACTGCACAGCATAAGGACACATCTGATATGGTCAGAACATGACCTGCAGCATATGGTTCAAGACATTTTGCAAATGCAGTCAGTATGTAGCCTGCAGGACATCATGACAATCTGCAGAAGCACATGCCTTGCAGTGGCATTTTCAGACTTCCCTGATGCATCACGCTTGCCATTGCAAGCTAGACAGGCCCTAGGGCTGTCATACCAAAGGCCCAGGTCACAGGGCAGATTCATTGCTGTCACATCAAGCTTTCACCTGAATGCTGCACAAACATCTCTGCTTGTAAGTAGTAATAGATGCTATGCAGTTTCTATGACCTCAGATGCTCCTGCTGCAGTGATGAAGAGGGCTCTGAGCTGGCAGATCTACAGAGGGTGCTGCAGAAGGTGGTGTCCAGCAAGAAGGCCAATGCCCGCCAGAAGCAAGCTGAAATCATTCAGGTAACCTGCTGGCCATGTGCTTTCTTTTACATGCAAGAGTGACAGCTCTCCTGAGAGGTCGCTAGTGCTCAGATGTGCACATGAGGGCAGTTGCATCTGAGCTGTACATGCAGCAGTCTAGCATGCTCAGCCACAACTGGGGTGCGGTTATAGCCCTTATTAATTTTGGCAGTTGTTGCAGCAGTCCTGGCAGACGTTCCCATTCTCAAGTTGCCTTTGCCCTTGGGTTTTGTATGCATTTGCTGCTTGGCAATTTAAGCCCACAGCATTGAAGCTCACACTGGTGGAAAGCAGCAGTGTTCTTGAATACCACCAGGCTGCACAAAATGTAAAGATACCTTTGGAGACAGCTAACCTTTCACGGCTGGAAATTTGCTGCGACTGAGAGGCTTGAGCATACCCGTATTTATTAGCGTCAAAACACCCCGGGAACAAGGATGCATTCGGTTTGTGTCTGATTGTTCAATTTTTTGTTTCGAACTGTGGTGTCGGTTTGTCATTTGTTAGATTATATGAAACACAGTAGCACATCTTGCACAGGTATCATGACATACCTGCAGGGTGTACAAGATCAGGTTGATGCCTTGGCAGCAGACCTGAAGAAATCTATGAAGAAGGAGCTGCAGGACAGTGGTGCGCTGTGTCAGGCTCAGTTTGCTGATCTGTGCAATCAACTGGCAGACAAGAAAGCCCAGATCACCACCAAGACTGAGACATACCAGAAGGTGTGTCTCATGTACAAGACCTAACACCGCATTGGATGATCTCTAGGCATGACTCCTGCGCTGTCATGATCCAGATCTGCTTGCATACAAGTGTATCTATCTATCTATCTATCTATCTATCTATCTATCACAAAGTGATCCTGCAGGAGGTGCAAGGGTTGTGGGAAGGCTACAAGGAGACCTATGCCAAGCTGGAGCCCATGCGCCAGAACTTGGCTATGTACATGCAAGACCAGAGCGCTGGCCACAAGCGCAAGCTTGCTGAGCTGCAGTCAGAGGGAGAGCGTCTCATGGCAGATGCAGAGAGGTGACACCTCTTGAAATCTTCATGCAATCTGAGTGCTGTGTACAATTAGCATATGTCACGTCTTGTCTTGTATGGCTTTTCATGAGACGAGCACACCAGGAGCATTCAGCACCGGTGTGAGCAGTTTTGTGTAATCAAAGCCAGCGATATCAAGCTGCTATGTTGTACAGAAACTTGATAAGGTGCCTGTTACCATGTCAGACATCAGCTTAAGATGCTGCCACCTGCAGTCTTCCCGTCAGGATGTCAATGATGTCTTGTGTGATGCTCATGCAGGAAACTGGCCAAGACACAGAGCAAAGCAGCCAAGCTACCAGCTTTGGCGAAGATGCTAAAAGCTTTTGTCTGAACAGCATTGTCTCTGGCTGCACGTAGGCCACATGAATAAAACAATGTCTTTTTCAATGCATGAAGCCATGTACAGTAGCAGAATAGTTTGTAAACAGGTCGCCCATCAAGCAAATGGAGTAAGAAAGGGGTACAGCGCCTCGGACTGCTGCTGGACAAATGGAATCTTGACAGCGGCAAACACATCTTTGTTGTGTATGACAGCCTAAGTTGACCACAATGGGCCGCCACAACCTGCAACAGTTGCTTGATAAGAGAACTACAGCAAAATTTAATGGCTGATGGTGCAAAAACTTTTTCTTTCAGTGCTGAGCATTGAGTATACATACAACCAAGATGTGCGTTCATCACATGTCTCAGTACATGCAGGCAGCAGGCTAGGAATTCGAGTTGGGTTCGCCCATTGCCAGTGCTTTGGAAAATCAGGGCTGTCGAACAAGTGAACATACAGAGCATCATGCAAGAGAGAACTTGCTGTGCCTGACACTCTGTTCCGGTTGGAAATCCGCAGTTCATTTGACTGCAATGCTAGGCTTACTGGCAAACTGTGTATCCTTGCTGAAAAGAAATCGCTCAATATACGTACATCATCATGATCCCGATCCTTCTCCACCACAAACTGGAGCTGTGCATGAATTGACTTTGATGGTTGCAGCAGCATGACATGAGTGTGGTATTGCAAGCTTTCAGTGGCGCCAACTGGTAGCAAAGCCACAGGCGTCATGTTCAGATTGAAGACAGCATCCAGATTCTGCAAGACCAGGCCATCTGCGTCCATGTACAAAACCTGCTTGTACTCAAACATCTCAAACAGCATAATTTTGGAAGTTGCCTCCTTTTGGTAGTGCGTCTTGTTGTAGTCACCAGGCTTATGCACAAAGATTTCTGACGGTCTCAAGATAACTCCAAGAGCCAACATCCTCGCTAACATACCAACGAGGTTATAGTCTGCCATCGCAACACCTTGGAAGACGTTCAACTTTTGCTGTGCAGAGAGCTTCTTGACCAGGTCAGGACTGTTAGGCTGGATAGGGATTTTGGCTTGATTGACAGCCCAGGTCTTCATATCTTGCATGTTGCTCCCACGCATGGAGGCCTCTATGATTGGTGCCCAGGACTGTGGCACCAATGCCACAATGTCAGCATCCTGCAGGGGAAGCAGGTGTAATCAGCCTTAGCCAGTTTTGCACTTTGAGGTTGAATGTAACATGCATTTCTTACGCACGCAGAATGTTGAAAAGGCAGGCACGGCAACAGGCTGTAGGTCAGTATTGCTTGTCCTCCGCATCCTGTCATGCATTGATGCATGAATGATCCTTCAGTCTGAAAGCAAAGGCAATGCAGAATGCTACTGGAGACAAGCTAGTGAGGCAACTCGCCTGGAAAGTGTGCAGCTTGCGCAGGCGAACAACATTCACCAGCGCTGTGCACAGATGATGGACGCTAGTCAGGCAGAAGGCATAAGCATAAGGCCTCTGCCGTCTGACTGTGTGACTGCGCCCCAGGACTCCTCCAAAAGGGAAGTTGCTGGATTCTGGCTCCCCTTCACACATGCCATGACCAGACAGCTGCAGTAGGAGAGACGTGAAAGGGCCCCTGCCCTGATTGGCCCTATGGGCTGGTCCCGAGCAGTGCCAAGTGGATAGGACAGCAAGCAGCTGCAGGAAGAGGAGCGCGCCGACTACCCAGAGAGTGATTTGGCGGGAGCGAGAGGCGGGTGTGCTGAGTCTGCTAAACAATGCCATGCCAGCTGTACTGCTGACGCCGCTACTTCAAATTACAAAGCTGAGCGCAGATTAGCCTACAGCGATGTTGCCAGAGATTGCTGTTGTTGTTGAGTGCTAGGACTGGCGGGCTGCAGCAAAAACCTCTCCAGGAAAGCTGTTTCGGTATATACTATGCCAAGCAGGGAAGCTGCTGAGGAATTGGGATGGCATGCCGAGGCAGTCATGCTAATGTAATCTTGAAGGCGCATTGTAGCGCCATCTGCAGTACAACTAATGGTCACCTTCTGATCTACATAACTCAGCAACCAGGACTTGTGACATAGGGGCTCCCAGCCTGCTGAACCCACCAGATGCAGTAATGCATGGGTAGGCTGGTGGGACTGCTTGCCATGCACCATCACTCAGTCGCATATGACTTCGATCTGAGGCAAAGCCTTGCAAATAGTCATTTCCTGACACTACCCTGAAAAGTCTGCAGGCAAAGCGTCATGTTCAGCCTTCCTGAAACATGTTCAAGGGCCTTTCAACAGGTATCTGAGGGTGTCAAGAGGTGAACCTGGCAAACTCTGTATTGAGCACTAGTTGGGTGTTCAGGGCTATGTCAGCATACGCCAACAATGTGCAAGGGAATGGCAGAGTCCTGCAGGTGGCACGCGTCACTAAATGCTCAGGTGATGACACACACACACACACACACTCACACACACAGCTTGGCGATTTGTTACTGTTTGCTGTCTCACTTACGTGTCAAGGTCCCACACAAGGCAGTCTTTTTCTCCTTCTTCCAGGACAATTACGTGGTAGTCCCACAAGACAAAACCGTCAGACCGCTGGCTGGCCCTTTGTTGCCAAAGCGGTACCTGCTGGGAAGGCAGATGTTACTTTGAGGGGATCACAGGCACGGGAGTGAGCCAAACTGCACGACAGCAGCTACCTGTCTTGCAGGATTGGATATAAAAGCGACGTAAAAGTGCGCACAACGCTTGCACAGCTGTTCACAAAGTTTATATGCGTTCTCTTCACAAAAACAAGGCGTGTATACGCAGTCACGGACAGTAAGTACTGCACACATGCGTCCTTGGGCGGGAAACCATAGAACAAAAGGCAATCAGAAGCAAGGTGCCAACACAGCACGCCGAAGCAGCCTTACAGTATTTTAAACGGCAGGTCAACTTCATCGCAACGCGTGTTGCTCAAACAATTCAAAGCTAATTCATCTCCTATTACTCATCTCTCTGCAGCGGGCGCACATACTTCATGCTTGTTTCAGCTAATCAAATCCTTGTTCGTACGCCAACACTCTCTTTCTTGCTCAACAAAACTTGCCTTGACGGCTACTGGCACACTTATCAGACGTGGTGTTAAGTCTGTCTAGCTTGGCTTTAGTTAGGTTCCCAAATTTTCTGTTTCTGGCTGTTGAGTATATGTTGAGTCTTTAGCCACAACGTCTGTTGCTGCGTGCCAGCACCTCTGACTCAGGAGTAAGGCTCCGGGTCTAGCCCCAGGCAGAGGTGTACTCTTGATGTTTTGCACGCCACAAGGGCTCTTATTTCGATTTCGTGTGGCAAGATCGCCCTACAGTTCCGTCTGAGTATGACAAGAACGCCGTGTTGAGCTCCTTTAGATATCCACCGACTGCACCCCCCCTGCGTTTGTGAGAACGTGACCCTGCTGCAATTGCAAATGAAGCAGAACTGAAAGACGTTCTGGGCAAGCTTGACCCAAAGTATGCACATGAAACCTCTGCAGCGTGATCACAAGGTATCAGAGCACCACAAAAACTTGTAGAGAGCAACAATATCTCAAGTGTGACGTGCTAAAGGGGCACATGGACCACATCCAAGCCCATGCAAACACCACAGGTGGACTGTTTGCCTACATCATTTTTGTCTGCACAGTTGCTCTTCCCCACTTGGCAATGCACACCTTATCTGCAAGGCAGCTGCATTTCTGCATAAGCATCTCTGTGGCTCATGACTTATGTTAACTCACATTGATCTGACAGCTTCTCAGACTACTGTCGCACCCATCTTGCACACAGTACACTGAACATTTGCTGATCTCGGCAGGCACCCTCACGCTTGCCCAGGCAGAAAGTGTTATCGTCATGGGGACTGCTGCTACGTACAGCGAAGAGCTGGCAAGCTGTTTCGAAGATGCCAATCAAGAGCAGGCCCTCCACCAGTTGCGCGGCGCCTGCCGCAAGACCTTGACAACTGTCAAACCTGTGACTTCAAGTGAAGCAAGCAAAGAAAGGGATTTCTGGCCAGCTCTTCATAGACTTTCAGCAGCTCTCAGAAACACACTCAAATCAGTATCTGATGGAAACCAGCTTTCGGATCAGATCTTTGACCCACTCAAGCCTGAAAATGGGTTTGAGGATAGCGCAAAATTTGCCAGTGGTGCTCATAAGGCTTTGAGGATACACTTCTGGGAGATGGTCATCTCTCATGTTGAAACCATTGAAGAAGCACTGGCAAGAGTGCATTTTTAAGTCTGCATAGCAAACACGTGTGCAGCATCCTGCCCTCACTTGGACATTATGCCTGTTTAGTCTGGTCAACCAGTCTTGCAGCTCAGACACTGCATGTCAGCATCTCATGCAAGTGTGTCCTGTGCAGATTTCTCGCAGCATGTCAGTGCAACTTGCTTTGTGACTGGGCTGGAGTATGATGTGGACGATGTACAAAGCAACTCGGCTGTGACAATGTGCATTGTTACTGAGCTGAGTATGTGCAAACAGCGTGATGAATTAGGCGTGGCTACAAGCCAAAGGCTGCTGTTGTTTGCCAGACTTTGCTGCTCTGCGCTTGTGTTTATTGCTGTACCTACTTTGTTTGCTAACAAACTCATCAGTGATAGCAGAAATGCGCTTTACAAAACTCTCTCTCTTTTGGGGGGGCGACAGCTCCTAATGCATGTCTGTCAGCAGGTGAATGACACCACGCTTTACACTCTTGTACCCATTAGGAGCAGCATGAGGAATCTGGTATCAAGAAGAAAGCCCAGAAGCCACGTGGAAGATCCAAACCGTGTGGGGCTCACAGAGTGAGGCCAAAATGTTTGTAATGTGTTCGTGATGTGTTTGACGAGTTCGTGAGACAATGAAATGTTGATATGATACCCTGGTATTGGTCAAGAACCTGTTCAAGAAGCAAGTTGCAGGCTGATGTTCCGCAGTAGTATGCTGAATTTCAGTTGTTGCCCCTTCAGTACGTGGACTGTGAGGTGCTGGGAATATCTAGCATGCATGCAGGACACGTTGTCCTGAGACAGTCTGTCCTGTGACTTGGTTGTCTGCATTAAATGTGGGCGAACCTCGCGATCTTGATGGCGAAATTTTCTGTGCGTCGCTAAGTTTTTATCTGCGTACCTTGTAGCATTTTGGCTTTGTGACTCAGTAATTTTTGGAGATCAGCACTGCCCTTGCCCCTTGCCCTTGCACGTGCCCCTTGCCCTTGCCCCTTGCGTGGCACTGTCCTTACTGATTTTCAAGAAGAGTAGCGCACCGACAACGACGCTGTTGCAGAAGCCATGCTTGAACGCAACCGCCCAGCAGATTCCATGGCTGGCCGTGCAGAATGTCGAGCCCCCGGCTGGCCCCAAAAAGGAGGTCATTATGTCAGTAGCTGATCTGTAGCCGGGGTCTCAACTCCGAGTTTTCACGCCGCTCCGGAGTTGGAGTAATACCATGGTCAAACCCTCGACGAACAAGTCGTTTCAGAGCGCGATACAAGTGGATGCCAGGCTGCCGGCATTGAAAGAGAACCTTTCAAGAAGCAGATCCGATCTGACCTTCAGGCAGCCTGGCTCGCCCGCGGGGTCGTTCCCGCACACACCCTGGTGGCACTGTAAGTATCTATGTCGTGATTGGTCGATCCTGAACGTAGCATCATTCTGTGCTGTTTGCGGTATATTCAGCCAGCACTGCACCATCTGCAAACCATTAAGTCCAACCACCAGACATCTCAACCATACATGCTGCTCGTCTGCAGGTGTTTTCTATGACGAGTATGAACGCATCAACGTATGGAGCCATACCATCCCTGGAGTAGCTTTCTTGATTTTAGGGTCAGTGTTGCCATGACAAAGCATCACTGAATCATCACTGTAAACATTGCAGCCTGTGAATTATTCTGCCTGTGCAGGGTAATTTCCTTGTTCGGAGGCACAGATGGCGGTGCCACTCTTGCAGCATTCTGCTTTTGTGCAGCCTGCACACACATCTTCTCTGCTCTAGGCCATGTTTATCCAGACTCACATGTCCTGGTGAGATGCAATACAGCTGGCATCCAAGATGGTTTAACATTTGAGCTGTTCTTGCTGTGACCATCGCATTAGTGCTACCCTGTTTGGCTATTGCAGGAAAAAATAGACCACGTTGGCATCATAGCTCTCATACTAGGCACTCCCATCACAGCTCTTCTGGTAGGCTTCTTATCCAGTATTGCTCTATGACTGGAGCAGCATGTCCTGCAAGACCTGATTGCCTACACCTCCCTGTCTGCTGAATGACTGATCAGCAGCCCATCTTGGCATGCTGACAACTGCAGTTGTTATGCAGGCTAAGGAGCATGGGTATGTGCCCACAGACCTTATGTGGTCCTCACTCGGAATGCTAGTGGCTGCCTTTCTGCCCCCAACTGCTCGGGTGCTGGGCTTTGCTTCTGGCATTGGTGTCATTATAGCATTCCACTACCAGACAATAATGAATTTGAATTTGGTAGCTCAGCTAGCCCTCTACCTCACTGGCGGCATATCATTCCTCAGGTGAGTCACAGATCCATGCTCATCTCAACTTTAGTTTCACACTGGCACTGTGTCAGTTCATAGCAAGACACCCCAGACAAAGTCTGTTTGCTGCTCCTCACCAGCGGCGTCATATTTGCATTGGTGCTGATAATCAACTGCATTTGTGATTTGCAGAAATCGGGGTCATCACAGGTGGCCTGGCATGTGCGACCATCAATTCCTCCATTACTGTGTGACTGTGGCTTGCATGCTGCATGTATGGTATATATTGTCGGCCATGCAAAGCACCCGCTAATACGCTCAATAACTGCATTGATACCTGACTGCATTGATATTCAATCACTGATCACTCTAGATGAGCAGCTTCAGTATTCCACAGTCAGCCTTCTGTAGCAGCTTGCAGCTGTTATGTTCAGTGTCGGTCCAAGTCTCTCAGGGCTGCCATCTCAGACGAAGGCTCCTGTTATGATTGCCAAAAGGCGTAGACTCGTCTTGGTCCAATTCTAAGTATGATTTTCAGTTATCTGTGTCAGCTCAGCTTTGTTCACTTCTAGGTCTGTTCTGCTCCATTCTTTGCTTAGCACCCTGTCTTATTGCCTGCTGCTGTTTGTTTGCCAGGCTGCTGTTTCGTCATTGATTCTGGTAGGAATTTCTGCAGTCATCATCAACATTGAAAGCCCTGTGGTTGCTGTGATTCAATTTGACGTGCTGAGAGTTACATTGCAGCATGACTTGGGAGTAGACGTTTGAATTCATGCCAGCAGCTGTTTTGCCGTCTGCTGTCTTGCCTAGCTGTGAATGCTTAGTCTAGACTGTCAAACATTCTCCATACTTACTTCATTATACAATTCACCCATGCTACATGAGCTTGCTGCACATTTTCCCTAGTATCTCACATGTTGACCTTGCATATGTGTGCTGCTGACCAGCTTGCTGCAGCTGCTCGCATGCTATGCCGCGTCAGTATTGCAAGAAATACACGGCACAAATGTGTCAGGACGAAGTGACGACCGGTCTCAGGGTCATCTCCGTGTTGCTTGAGGTAACGAACCTGGTGGTGTCACGATGATGAACAAACTGACGACAGTACTGTTTACAAACGATCATTTGTGCCTGTGACATGTTTCATTTGAGAATGATGCTGTCAGGTGAGAGAAACAGGGAACGCAATTGTCTTGCCTGTGAAAGTAAGATATGAAATGCTTAAGAATGGTCTGAATTTGTAAAACGGGTAATCAAACATGGTTGATGTGTCTGCCTTAGTGACAAGCCCAACAACCCAAAAGACGTGCTGCTTCCTTTAATAGGCAGCATGTCCGCACGTGGACTCAAAGCTGATTGGTGACCAAAGTCCTGACTGTGCTGCCTCAATCTGAAGATCTGTAACAATGTAGCTAGGCTAGCAACTACAGAGCATCATAGGATACTATCTGAAAGTCTGGCACAATGCTGTTCTGCACTCAACATGTCTGAACCGGTAGAACCACAACACCTTTAGGGTATACTAGCAAGCTGAGCTGTCATTTCCTGCTTCAGCAGCAACAGCTCTCTTTCAAAGCTACAGTCAAAAGGTATTTGAAACGTGGTTGGCCAGCTTCCAACGGCAGAGCTGTTGGGTGCAACTCAACCGGCATGCTGCGCGAGCTCAAAGAAAGGCAACTGCGCCCGCCTTGCCATTCAATGGCTGGCTGTGCGCCTTGATCTCACCACTGCCAGACTCCTCATCCTTGAGCTGACCGTTCATTCCTGCCTTTGCCTCAGCCATTTGAGCATCCCCATTCATGTGAGCATCATCCTTGAGCCCAACCTTGAGTTCCTGCTCAGCCTTCACATGACCATTGCACAACTTGCTCTCCTTCTCCTTGAAATCTTGGCACACGCCATTCTGACCATTGCGTAAGATCTGTTCTGAAGAAGGCTTCTCTGCAGCTGTCTTGCCCTCATCTGCCGTGTTGTTTTCGACTCGCAGCTTGCTGTCTTGCTCAGTGGACCCATTCCTGCTGAGGTGCTTCCAGGCTGTGTGCTGGCTGTTGATGGTGCGCAGGGCCTTCCACACTGCACTGTTGCACTTGAAACCACTGCCAAAGCCAACCTGAGGATCACAAGCAAGTCAAGTCAAGGTAGAATCTCACACTGCAGTTGAGGACAGTGCAACCAACTTTGGTATGGAAGCCTCAGCTGCCACAAGGGGACTGCAATCTAGGGCACATGAGCAACATTGCCAAATCAAGTCGAGTCACATTCCCTGCCTTGACGCCTCATCAGCAGACAAAGACTGGGCAATCAACACACACAAAGCACTGGCTGACACAGCATGTGTACCCACCCCTTGTCAGCTGCTTATGAGTCATCAAACAAAATGGAATGTCGCATGTAATTGCACATCTGCAAGCCAAACTAGCAGCCAGGAAACTGTGGCGAAGCCAAGATCAAGACCAAAGGTACAGGCAGTGGATACACAGCATCACCTGCCAAACACGATCCCCTTTGTGGACAGTCTGCCTGGACTCGATGTAGGACAGAGCATACCAGAGACTGCTGCTGCTGGTGTTTCCATACCAGTACAGAGTGCTGCTGCTGGGCTCTAGTTGTCTTTGCGACAGACCCAATTGTGATCCTAAACCTTCAATCACGCCTCTACCACCTGCATGGCAATGACCAACAGTCGAATTGAAGGAATCAAGCTTATCTATTTTGCATAATGTACTCTGCAGTCAAATGTTATGCAAGCAGGCCTGTTCAATGCACCTTGACTTGCACAACTTTGATCAAGTAGTGCAATACGCTGTGTTGTGACTTGCATACACAGCGCACTGCATGTGAGGGCTCAAAAGTCTGAAAGGCAGCGCCATACCAGCATGAAGGCAGAAATGGTCGAAAGCCTCCCTGAAATCCGGCACATACTCCTTCCATTTGCCTGGAAACACCTTGCGTCCCATCCAGTTGGCAGCAAACAGCAGCTTCTCTGACCAGGGCAGTACCTTGGGTCCCAGCTTGGTCAGGTTGTAGGTCAAAGCCTTTGCAGCCACCTTGACCAAGTCACGACTAAGCTCTACGCCTATCTTGCCTTTGGAATCTGGATGCTGGTACACACACCTGCGACAGTAAGACGCATTTTTGCAGCACAGCAGAGGTTCATGGCTGACTGTTCAGTATGGCAGACGTCAGTATACAAGATATAGCAAAGGATATGGCAGATGACACAAGCCGCAAGACATTGCAATTCCCTCTGCCGCTGCTGCTATGATTTGCTGCTTGTACAAAACTGTCATGCGGAAGGTGTGATACAACCCAAGCATGAGACATAAAATAGCAGCAAGACCCTGCTGGGCTGTTTCAGCACCAGCCACTGACCCAGGGAGGAACGCTGCTGAGCAGGCTCAGGCATGTACGCTCACCATTGACTACAGCCAGTCATGCGTTGCATTATGCATCGACTGTCTGGCCTAGGATCTTTGGCCTAGAGTGTTTGGACAGCTCACCTGTATGCAGCCTCATCGCTGCCTAGGTGTACTCTGACTATGTGCTGCAGTGAGTACTTGGATTGCCAGCGGTCGCTGGGCCTGTTGGTGAGGAGCACCCCTGCCCCCCCCATCCTGAAGAGGGTGTTGGGGATGAGCATGGAGCGCTCGTTGCCAGAGTACCAGTTCAGTGTGATGTTTTCTGTTGAGACTACCATGGCCCTGCTGTTGGGCTCGCCTGCTAGTAGCCTCTGGGCCAAGCCGACTGCGATCACTCCCGCAGAGCATCCCATACCTGTAATGTATGACATACAGTGTGCTCAGTATATCAAGATATTAATGTACTCCCCCTTCAAAATGGCCACAGTTTTTGTATGCCTCAAGCAGACACGATAGTCGGCATGCTTGACAGGAGCAGACGGCAGGATAGGCTGTTTCCAGATACTGAGCTTATGCTGTCATGATGAACCCTTCCTGCACAGCGTACCAAGCTACTGAGACAAGCATATATGCTGGCTAGGACACTGAAACCAAATGACACTGAAACTCAAAGGCAGAGGACGCACCAGCTAAGTTGTATGATATGACATTGGACCGCATCTTGAAGTGATTGACAATCATAGCTGACAAGGAAGGCGTGGGGTTAAAAAGGCTGCAATTCACCACCAGTATGTCAATGTCTCTTGCCTTCAAGCCTGCGCAGCAACTTTGATTTCAGCAACTGCAGCAGGGCCCAACACAACTGGGGCAAACACCACAGCTGGTTTGCATAAACATCATCTACTAAAGTTATGGTGTGATATACGTGACATGAATCATGTATTGCAGGTTGCACAGATTGGAAAGCTTGTCACATCCCAGACAGCAGCATACAGCCTGGCAAATGTTGCCGATGCTGATCAATCAGTGTTGGATGCTGTTGTCATACAGAGCAAACCCGACTCACTTGCTAACTGGATCTGGAATGAGATATGCACAAGTGTAACATGCAGTGATCTATGCTGCTCAAAACAGCTAACATAGTGTGCGTTCAGCAGGAAAGCCCGTACAAAATGATACAGTTGAGCCAACAGACACCAGCAAAGAGAGGTCTGCCTGCACACTGAAAAGGGCAGAGGATGCTGTATTGACCTGTCTTGTCAAGGACTTCCTGTACAACCCCGAACAAAACCAGCTCTGCTTCTTCACGAGCTGTGGTCATGTTGCAATTGGGGGGCTCCTCATGCAGGCTGGGTGGAAAGAAGGTGTTGTTGCCCAGCCCGTTGCGCTGAGAGATGCGCTCTTGGAAGTCCAAGGACTCCTCTGTGAAGAACTGCACTGGCAGCATACGGCTTGACCAAGTTGTAGTCACAGCTGAAGCAGCACAGCAACTGCAAGCAACCTGGCCTAAAAGGCCGGCCCTGATGCAAATACGCCTTTTCTTGCTCTTGTGTAAGTGTGTTGCAGCAGAATGTTTGGTACAAACGAAGCCAGCGCCGACGCAGAACTGTGAGACATCGGCCAGTGTACAGACGACATTGTACTTTGTGCTGGCACTAACCTTGCAATCCCTTGAACCCTCCATGAAACGCTTCCATGTGACTCGGAGGTCCTCTGCTGGCCTATAACAGGCAAAATCTAGCAGGTAGACCTGCTTGCTCAGCCTTCTGTACACCAAAGCTGCACAGGCTAGCAGAACTGCTGCTGCCACCAGAGGCCCCTGTGTGCAATGCAGAGGTGCAAACGCATCAGACAGGATTGAGACAGCTCGTACTATTTTGGCCAGCATGGAAACCTTTCAGCCCGATTTCATGCAGCTGTACCTGTTTAATCTGAGCTACCCATGATTCCTGCCAAAATTCCCGTTTGTGAAAGTTGAAGTTGGAAATCTGCACTGGGGACATCTAGAATGATGCATGGTAAGCATGTATGTACAAAGCAGACATTCTGAAAGCTGTAGAAAGCTGATTACCAGTATCTTGCAAGATCCATATGAGAGGATCAGAAGGAGGAAACGACAGAAAATGGGGAACAGTAATCTGTACTGCTTCAGAAGAGAGCTTTGTGGTGAAGCTCCTGCAGACGTGAAATTGCTATGAGCATGGTAGCAGAAAGAACAGGCATGACCGGACAGCAGACTCCAGAATGCAGTGCTACAGTTGTTTGGGGCGGAAGGCTCTTAGGTTGAACCATCTGGAGATGTCAATGCATTTGGCCACAGTCAACTGACACACCTTTGACTGGTTGGGGCATTCCTCGAGCCCTTCACCAGACCTGCGCTCCGTGCAGCCTTGGCGATCGATCAATATGTCATGAACCGACCCGTCGAGCTTTAAATACTGGACAAGAGCGCTTTCAGAAGTAAGAGGCGTGCTGTCCCGGTGGCAGATCAGCGCGTTGCCAAGTTGCCGCAGTGATGCTCAGTACGCTTCTTGGCTATGCCGGCTGTAGTCGGTCTCTACGGTCCAACGAGCACTTTGAGCTAGTTCTTGATCGAAAATGAAGCTCAGAACACAACCAGACAAACTTCGACGTGATTTGTGCGATGCCGAGTGATCTGCTCGATTACTTGCGAAGCACCTCACAGACGCAGACGGGGACACCAACCAAGGCATTTCAAAGTCGTCGATGAACGACAAGCAGCCAGTGCGTAGCGAAGTGCGCTCTCCGATTATTCGTTGCACGTGACGATTACATCATGGGGGACAGCACAGTGCTGAATGACAAGCTGGCGCTTTCACTTAGTCCTGCCTTGTTCGAGGCGAAGACAGGATTAATCTGTAGCGGCTGTACTACCCATGTGTAGCGATCAGCGCAAGGACCCTCTTTTAGTACAGCAACTGGACCTCATCTGGCAGCCTCACTAAGCGCCCATGTGGAGCAATAAAGCTGACATCAATATTTGGATCAGGATGATCATCTCCATGCTCCCTCATCAGATTCTCCTGGTTGATGAGCTTGACGCATAACAAGTTGCCAGCATGGCGATGATGCAGCCTCAGGTTGAGCCTGCATGCAATCTGGCTTAAAGAATAGCATATAAAACACTTCCACCTTGCTCTCAAACAGCAAATAAGACAAGACACGAGTAGGTGTTAGTTTGTGATGGAAAAGTGCACAGCTTTGCTCAAAACAGCATGTGTCATGCACTACGTACATATGCTCATGCATGCAAATTTGCATACCTCCAGTTTGCTGTCGCTGGGTCATATGGATCATTGTCGTCAGAAGGGACATCCACAAATGATTGCACACCATCTGCTGGATCTGCATCAACACGGCTGAACTGCAGGGACGACGCTTGAATGTCGCAGCTTATGAAAAACACAGCTCAGCCTGTCTCTACATGCTAGGTGAACCATTGCTTACCACATATGCAATGACAAGGACACTGCAGGAACCGAAGAAGCAGATTAACTGGTGTTGGCTGCTGACAAAGTGAGCAAACAGGTGACAGTTCAAAACTGCTTGAGTGAGCAAAATTCAGGATCTCTCCATAGAGTTGCATGCCACATCAGATGGTCAGGAACAATCACTCCAAAAATTGCAGTGGCCAGCTCTTTATCTGACGCAGACAAAAATCGAGACGCACAATTCCACTATATACAAGGGCAAAACATACCTCGCCGATGGTCAGCAACTTGATGAATGTCCGCATCACCAAGCCACCAGGGGAGCTCATGATTATGCAGAAACTCTGTCTGCCTGCCATGCATTGCAACCTCAGCCTCCAGATAGCTTTCTAGCACAGTCTGTTCCTCCTGGGTGCTAAACCTGAACCATGCCAGGGGCCTCAGGGTGGGTAGGGTGAGGGCTAAAACATCAGAGGTACTTGCTGCAGCAAACGAAGGAGTTGAAGATGGATGGAACTCAACCCACCCTCCTTTGGCTGTCAGATGAGCAGCCACTGTTGCTGGCAATTTGCCTGCAGTTTAGAAAAGCATCAACTCAGTACATGCAGGACAGACGCAGGACAGCCGATATGTGTATAGCATTGTGAGATGCGTGCTGACTGCATTGTAGCAAAGGCGCTACTGTGAGGTATCACATGCTCAGGTACTGAATGCAGAACCCCTGTCACTACGCAAATCGTGTGCAACATAAAAGCAATAATAATGATAATGATAATGATAATGATAATGATAATGATAATGACAATGATAATGATAATGATAATGACAATGATAATGACAATGATAATGATAATGATAATGATAATGATAATGATAGTAATAACAATAACTATAACAATAATAATATTTTTTTGACGCTTTCCGGCTCATGATGAGCTAGGTATGTGCAGGACAAGGTACGTCACTGAGGTATATGCCTGCATGCACAAGCCCATCTGCATCTCTGCATAAGTGTGCTGATGCAGAGATGACCTACTTCAGGAGACGCAGGTCTCACCTTCTCGGACCTTGTCAAAGACCATCTGTAGCGTTGTGACCCCATCAAACTCCTTGCAGACATGCTGGGCAACTGTGGCCTGGATGCAACAAAGACAGTCTATTCAGGAGGTGTTCAGTCATGACATGGGTTGTTGGTTTTGCAGCACCTGGACTGCTATATACATTTTCTGGCACTGGTTCTTTGTATGACGGTGCAACGCAGAAGGCTGTGAAAAGACATGAAGCTCCACTACATGTCCATTTTTCGTTGGGATTCATTCAAAGTATAGGATCTGGTCTTGTTGAACACATGCAGGGGCTTAGCAACATCATGACAAGCAGTCTCTGGTGCAGAACTTCCAAACTCAATCTGGATACTGACTTGATGCAGTGCTTTACAAGGCAGAGGGATGACGGAAATTTGATTCCAGCTTTAAGCTGATCAAAAGTTGACTCATGTGCAACACAGCCACACTCACCTGAAAATTTTGCAGAATCTCAGGGTTGTCTTGATTTGGCCTTTTGGCCCACTGGGATATGTTGCAGTCTGCCATGAGCAGGACACCACACTGAACAGGGCAACTGAACTCCCCTGCCCTGGACACCACCACCCTTTCCACCACCCCTGCACCCTCACCAGTCTAAGCCTTGCTGCAACCATCATGCTTGGCTGCTACCAGCATCAAGCGCTCTGCCAATCAGGATGCCCCTGATGCCACATGTCAAGCAGATTCTAGACATGCATGCACATCTTGTGCAGGTTTGCTCTGAGCGTCTGTGGGCATTGGGATAGCAATGTTTCTGGTTGCCTGATGAGCAACCAAACCTTGACAAACAGAGCAGTCCTGGAATGCATCTGTTTCATGTTGTCCGAAACTGGTGAACTCCTGAAGTTCATTTACTGAAAAACAAACAAAAGGGGGAGCATACGTCAAGGTTACGTCGTACACGTTTGCAATAAGGTTCTTGTATACACAAAGACTTTATGTTGTTCTCTATCTTACAATCTGAGGTGTGAAGCCAGGTGTGCCTCATCAGACATTCTAGCTCAGAAGCACAGTTGACTATGGACTATGGGACAGGCATGTAAGCCACATAACACAAGAGCCTGGATTGAAGCTGATGTGATCATTAGAGAGACACAGTGCTGCAAAGAGCCACTCAGCACAATTGCTGCTTGGTGGGCATCAGCATCCAATACATCTCTGAAGGCACAGCAGAGCACACCTACAAGTCTTGGCAGTACAGACGCCTTCATGAGCTTGAGGGAGTGGAAGCCCAGCAGAGCCGATCTAGCATCCTCACCCCCATCCAGAGCAGAAATCTTCTGCGCCAGACCGTGATGGATCATGTTGGCCACAATCTGAAGCCTGGTCTGTTCAGCAGGCAGGTTTTCGGGTGCGACGCCATCGAGCAGCAGACGGCCCAGAGGAGATTGCTGCATGATGACCACCAGAACATCACTTACACATTTGTGCACGCACGCAGGACTCATCAATGCATGCCCTGGGACTATTCAATGCATGCCCTGGGACTTATCAACTGTACTGCGGTCAAGCCTGTTCTCTTCATGTGGTCATGATGGGAAGGATGCAGCATGGTGAGGAAGACGTGTGGGGTGCTTGTAGGCTACATGTTACATCACGGTAATGCAGTCATCAATGGAGCAGTTTCTGCTACAGCCAGCATGCTATTTGGCAACAGCATAGCCAGCAAACTGAGTTCTATGCAAAACTTGCACTTGGGCATGTCTGTACAGCAAGCATTACCCATATACGCTTCCTGTGAATGGGTCTGCATAACAAAAACAAGGCGAAGTTTATCCAGCTCAAAGTTGAATTGTCCAAGACAATCTGTGAAGCGCACTTGGTGGAATTATGCGCAAACAAGGGCTCAGAGATCTTGCCTCAGTGTGCAATGCAGATCATGTCAAAGCTGAAGCTGCCAATAAGCATGTGGCATGATAAGAAACGAGCTAACAACGTACCACTTGCAGCTCAAAAAAAATGGACATGAACAGCTGGTTCAGTGCATCGGTGCTCCAAGCCTCCAGCTTCAGAAATGGCGCTCTTGAGCCTGTATCAGGCAGAGGCTGACCCAGAGGGATCTGCACAACACATGCAAAGTTGTTCAGGTCTAGCTTGTAAGGAGAAAAAATGGACACCAGGCTGTAGTCTTTGATGTTAGGTCTCAAGTCATAACAAGCCAAAATAGGAATGGCTAGAAGATGTTGAACATGCCTTTCCATTGCTTGGTGCTGTCACCTTGCAGCCATGGCCTTACATTGCTTAGCAGTGAGTGAGCACACCCTATCGAATTCTGTGTGTGAAGGCTCGTCACCCCACACTCTCACTCTATCTTTGCCACAGACCAGATTGGCAGATTCAAAGGACAGCACCAATTATTTGTGAACATCAGGTTCAGCCCCACACTGTGTTTTCTCAAATATGCCCAGAGCATACCTGCTGTGCCTGTAGGTCACCGTACATCATGGCTACTGCTTTTGAGCAGCGCTTGATGATATATGATCTCAGAGCATGACGCTCTCTGTCAAATTCATCCTGATCTTCCTGTAGACATGAACATACAGTTGCCTGTTGAGGAGGCAGCGTGTGTAGAGCCTGCTGAGCACTGATGCAGCATAGGAGTGATGGCAGTAGCGCAACTGATGCATATACACAGCCTGTGTTGCACTTCATCCTGGGCATAGGCCAATTTGCTGATGACAAAGCTGAGAATCCCAGCCTGGAATAATTCCAGCAAGCAAGTGCATGCTCATGATCAGTAGCACAAGATGTAGTCTATGCAGTAAGCATGGTGTGTGGCCTACCAGTAGCAATCCAACACAGCTCAGGTCCTGCCCAAGCTCACTGCAGAAGCTGTCCCAGTGGTTTGGACTGAACATGTGGTCCACCTGCACCAGCATTCAAACCCAGTGCCTTCCTAGAATGTACAGGGTACAAGTACGGAGACGGTTTATACAGGTTACCAAGCTTACCCAGTACCGAATATGTCTTTCATCGACACCACCGTCCGTGAAGCAGCCTTGGAATCTCATCCTGTGCATTTGGGCCGTACTGGCCTGCCGGTACAGCTCTTGCCCGTCCAGCGGTCCCGTTGCCTGTGACAACAAACTCATGCTTGTAGCTGATCACTTCTGCGACGTTGTTGCCTATCGCTAGAGACATTACAACTTGTAAGCGCACTTCAAGGCGCAAGTCAAAGTCTCGGCGAAGCAAAGACAGCCAAGCTGCCTGGTGCGCCCTGCCGACTGCTGCAAACCTCGAACACGTTCTCTGAAAATTGAAGACGTCTTGAATGGAGTGCAACTGTTCCACAATGTGCGCAACACACCCGTCAGGAACATCATCGAACATCGCAAAGCAGCGTGCAGCAATGCGAGAACAAATAACAAATAATTTTCAAGAACCAAGTTGTCGGAACCTGGCTTGTCGGAATGTGAGCGTTATGGTGCAAGCCCTGCATGATGCCCAAGTTAGGCTCGACAAGCTGCAGAAGCAGTATGACGAACCATTCAGTGCGTGAGAGGCTAACCTCACAAGTGACCTCAAGCGAGAGCGCAATGAGGAGCTGAAAGTTTCACTTCAGAAGGCGGAAGACTCCTTGAACAACCCAGCAGCAGCTGCAAGCACTTCACTGAAGTTCAGGTAGGCCTTCTGAAGTGCTTTACTGTGACAAACACAGTTAAATTTTGCTGAACATGGTAACACCTCGGTGCCTGGTCAGCACAGGACTTTTGAAGTCCGTCGAGCTGCCTGCATATTCACAAAGCTTCTCTAGATATTCAATGCTTCCTCTCAGCCTTGCCTGTGGCTTGAGGGGCTGCTGTTGGTCTCATAACATAGTCTCATCATCACAGCAGGCCGTCCACAAGACATGTTGCTTGTGTTGCTCATTGGCTTCATTTCATATGCTACAAAAGCCGGCTGAATGTTTAATTCAGTGCTGCATGCGTAGTAGCAGTGTGTCTTCCTGGGCGAACACAGCAGCATGCTACTGTGCAGGCAATCAGAGACCGGCAGTGGCTTCAACTTCATCAGGGAAAGATTCCGTTTTGACAGCTCACTCCTGTTGACAGCTCACTACTTTTATATGCTCACTCCTTTTATATGCTCACCAACCAATTCCACAGTGAGCTTCCAATTCCATTGCTATGCTGAACCTAGAAGGGACTGCACAGAGTTTGCATGCTGTAGACAGGACCAGGCTGAATGGCAAGATTGCAGTTTTGAAGAGAGGCGATCTGGAGACAGGGGACAAGAGATTCCTTAGCCTGTTCAAAAGGGGTGATGACGCACAGGATTTGCGGAAGAACGGCAAATCTGCAGGTTGTCTGTTGTTGATCAACATTGACGCTATGGTGCACGCGAAAGCAGCACAAATCGAGGTAGATTCCACGCTCATAGCTTTACCATGATTGAATTGGCATCTTGACAGCAGCCCACAAACGATGCAAGCGCTGAATGTTGCAATGGTTCTGCTAGGTTTTGCATCCATAAGAGGAGAGTACGCAACCATTTTTACCAGATAATGATGGCAACGGCCTCACAGAAGAGTTGTTTGTATACGACGCAGTTATTCGAGTCTCTCCATTCAAAGGTGTGCAACTCTATCCATCAACATGCTTCACAAGCCTGCATGTCTTGTCAGGTGTGCTTCACAAGTGACCAGCAAGTGCGCAAGGTCTGATGTTGTCTTCTTGTCCTGGGTAGCTGCTTACACCAGTTCTGCTGGCATATGTGCAGGTCTGCATTCCGCTGATGGCCTAATGCAAGAAGTATTTTCAGCTTTATGGCACAGAACAATTGCAAAGTGCAATGCCCTTGCAAATCATGTGAGGGTTGCACTCACCCACGGTCATTCAGACTGAGTTGTTTGTGCTTGGCAGATATACCATGGCGACGACTTTGGGTGTTTCTGATGGCATAGGGCAATCAATACATTGCTTTGGTTCAATAGGCTTTGCAAGTGCATGCTTGGATGTGCTCTGAGCTGTCTTGTGCACCAAGCCCTCATCACGCATGCTGTGCTGCTGTGCTGTTGTTTCAGCTGATTCAGAAGCTCGGCCACCCGCAAGCAGTGTGCAAGCAGCAAGTCCATGAGGCACTTGATGTTTGGCTTCACTTTTGACAGATCATGCGCTGCAAGGTTGACTCAGCTAGGCAGGCATTACAGACTTGACACCTGTACACAAGGTGTAATGTTAGTAACACTGTGTTGTGCAGACATCAAACAACAGGGCACTGCTACATGGGATTAGTGACGGCCCAGCGACTAACATCAGTTGATCACAGTGTATACAGCTGGCTGGTAATGCAGCGGGTTGAAATTGTTTGTCAGGACAATGAGTCTCTCTATCTGATGGGTTCTCATATGTTGACTTGGCAAATGCAGAATCTTATGATGCATAGCGCTGACTACTAATCCAGCACAGGTGCTTCAATGAATTGTAACAAATTTGCATGCATGCAGCCAGACAGGCGAATCACTCTTGCCAGCTCTGCAGACAGAGCATGCCTTGATACACAACAAATACATGTCAATCTTTTACCCATATTATATTATGTTTACTCATAACATAACACTGAGCCTCCTCAACCTTGCCTTGGCTAGGTTGTTTCTGTCTCCTTTAGGGTCCTGTGCAACCTATGCTTCTCTACCTGGAGGAAGCTTGCTTCTGGCTACTGCATGGTTGCCAGGAGCAATCTGGTGCAGCTCAAGTGCCTTGGCTCTTTGACTGGCCCGTAGCTTGACCAATGGACAGCTGATAAAGCATAGGTTGAGGGATCTCATGGCATGAGCTACGTCAATCAGACAACAGGTGAAGGCAAGAGCCAAATACGAGCGACAGCAGGATCAAATTGTAGCACTCTGAGAAGCTCCACTGGTAACGCATGCTGCCATTTCACACTAGTCCAGACGTATTCAGATCACGACCGCGGGAAACGAATGCGTCTGCATATCACAAGAGCTCGCTGGTGATGCTCCAGAGACAAGCAACAAATTTCGAATCGATATGATCTACACGCAAACCACAAAGTTTACCATCGCAGTCAGCCAACCCCTTGAAGGCTGGAGCACTCGAGTCACTAGGGCGTTGAGGTCAGTGACTTGATGTTGAAACGTATTCGCAGCCTGTTGTGCAAACAAATGTTGTTTCAGTAGTGCATTAGCTGGTGAACTTGGCTTGTGCCCCTGTGTCAATTGTTGAGAAGAAACAAAAGCAGTCAGTTACATCCTTGCAGGCAGAACTCGCCTGTCACCAGATCATGTTTTGCCTGTCTTGTTGCAGGTCAGACGCTGCATGCAGGTTCAATTTTACATGATGATGGAGCGCACAGATCTGCCTGGGTCAATTCAGCAGAGTGTCATTTGATATCTGATCCCTGTTCAAAATCACACAATCCAGCAAACATGAGCAAGCTGCCAGTCACTGGGCCAGCTTTGAAGTTCAGCCCACAGCTTGCTGCTGAGTCTGCAACAGGCTCCAGATCAGACGTGTGTCATCATCAGCAGTGTTCAGCAGATGTCTGTTTCAGAGCTTCAGCTCCGGCAACCCCTCCACCAGCACAGCGTACGCAGCAAGCACAGCATGGCAGCACCAAGCAGCTATGTCCTGACTCGGCTCACAGTCTGTCCAATAGTGGCCACACTGCAATGCCAGAGAACCGCTGCAGTCAGCCACCTGAAGAGAAGCTCCTGTGGTGGCCAGTAGACCATGTGACAGTCCGGGGAAGCCGCCTGGCAGTCGGTGACAGCTGTTACATCATCACAGGACAATGTGTCCTGTGCAAAGCAGATGATGATCTTGACATGGTGGAGTGTACCCAGTGCAATAGGTTCATGCACTTCCAGTGTACCTACCCAAAACTGCAACAACCCCCCACAGTGAGTTGCTGTGCCGTGTTGTGACACAACAAGCCTGGTATTGATCTTGGGCCTGTTCTGTTTTGGCAAAGCTACAACAGTGCCAGCTGTCCATCTGAGGCGCTACTAAGCTGTGTTTGCATGACGTGCATTCAACACCATGCAGTGGATTAGGAACAGGATTTCCTTTCATGACCTGGGTATGCAATGCCGATGCAAGCTACATGGCATGCAGCGGTGATGCCATTGCCAGCATGAGCTGCACAATACTGAACCTGAATGTGCTGACCATGCATCGCAGGGTGACTTCTTCTGCCACTTTTGCTCAAACAAGAACCCAGTGCCATGCAAAGAAACAGCACAGGCAATGATTGATGCTGGCACACCAGGTAATTTGCTTCCCACTAGCAACTCAGAAGGCCAGGATCAATGCTGCTTTTGCACACACAGTGACTCATTTCAGAAGCTAAACATTGCTGTTCAGTCCCTGCTTCACAACTCAAGCATTGAACGCAGCCACGGGAACACGACACCAGCAGTCAATGACAGCAATCCAGTAGTCTCCTTATTGTATCTCAGAAAGTCAACCTGCATGGGACCTTTCATGTTCTGTCTCATGTGTCTGAGTATTTAGGCACTTGTGTGTATGTGAGGTCACAGCTAGGGAGCAGATGCAATCTATGCTGCCATTATATAATGCACATTGATGGATCCCTGGGGTGGCTTTGGTCCTTGGTATAGCACTGACACAGCACAGTGATGTCTTTGTCTTGCACTATTTGCACCCTTTGAACACAGTGTCTGCTGGGACCGCATCAGCAACTGTAATACTATGTCCATGAGCTGCATGCCACTGCAGGTGTGGGTGTGATGTGGATTACCTTCATGTATGGCGAGATGGACAGGGACGGCTGGCAGTCACAGAGTATCTGGATGCAAGGCTTCATGTACAGCAAGGTGCTTTCTGGCCTTCTCATAGAGATTTTTATTGTTTTTCAAATTAGGAGACTGAAGATCCCTATGTATGCGTCATGCATGCTGCAGCTGACTACACTCTTCACAGACACAATGTGCAAGATATGCATTATTGGAGGTATGCATTGAGCACTATCACAGAATAGTGTGCCAAGGCTGACTCGGGTCAGAGGGGGGCCTTCTAGAAATGTCATGCCAGCCTTTGAGATGGAGTATCCTTTTCGTGTTTCCTAGTGTGCTTGTATGATTCCATAATGACCATGCAGGAGCTGGGTCCAAGCAACAAGCTTGTGCTGTGCTCTGTTCTTGCTGATGGGGTGGCGCCAGATGCGGTGCTGGGTCTCTGTCCAGTGGATGTGCAACCTGGACCCAAACTTGCATCCCCTTCAAGGCAATGCTCGCACTACTGGTGCACAGCATCAAACCTTGGAGCAATTGATGATTGGGGCAAGCTGCTGTTTGACAGCACAGTGGAGCAGTATGGCGATATGTGTAAGAGCCTCCACAACAGAGCCTGCATGACTTGTCACTAAGCTGTTTGTCTGATTGGACCTAGCAGTCATTTGTGCTGCAATAGAGCATGTATAATGTATTTCAATGTAAGGTACTATGATATGACATAACATAACATAATACACAATAACACAACATAAATCAGTGTTAACTTATAATACTTATAGTTTTGGGTATGACATAATGAAAGTATACTTGTGACATCAGTAATCTTCTCACATTTGGGATTGCCTGCGCATCCTGAACTTGCATGCTAGATGTATGAGCAGCCTGAGCTGGTAAGCCATGACATGCTTGCAGACAGTGAGCGCCCTCCCAGGGAGCTGGAGCAATTCATTCATTCCTACCGTCTCCCTCACCCAGACACCTACAAGTCAATGCTGACCACGTCTGCTACTCGAGGCGCCACCAGCGTCAAACTGGTCAGCAATCTCGACCATGAATTTGAGCCCTCAAGCAAGCGGCGTAGATGTGAAGAAGACATGTATCTCAGGCGGGTCAGAAGCTTAGTGCAGCCGCTGCAGGTTCAGATTCTTCAGCTTTCTCGGCATCTCTGTGCTGCTTGTCAAGTGTGAGTCAGTTTGGGCGTTTGATCCCATCTCATGTTCAGTGAGTTCTCTTGTGTCAACTGGCAAATGACTGTTCAAGTAGCTACAGAGTTCAGGCAACATACGTTTGTATAAGTCAGCGTGTAAGTACACTACCCAACAGGACCAAACAGCTAGCAAGATCACCTGGAAACCATGCATGGTCATCATTCTGACAAATTTTGAAATGCATTGACAGCGTTTTCACATAGGGCAAACAACTGAACTGGCACGCATCCTGTACTTGTTCCCCTTCTTCTGGTCTAACTTTCCATGGGCAGCTCACAATTGCATGACCAGCCCCTGCTTCCAGGTAGAAGTGGTGACAAAAGCACCATCAAATGGAGGCTCAGCTGTTGAGATTCACAGATACATGGCTGCTGGCAGCTGCATTGGTGTTGAAGTGTGGCAGCCTTCAGGTCTGCTGGGCAAACAGCTAGAAGCTGAGCTGACATCACTGGTATGTGCTTCACACACGGGAAAACCCAATATACCTTACCCTTGGGCTTTTCTTGAATCAAAGCCAAAAAGCGTAGTCTTTTCTTTTCATTCTAAGTGCTCCACCTGTTCTGTCTGTGGAAGGATAGAAACTCTGAAGCAAGCAATGTCATCCATGATGTGCTGGCAAGAGACAGTGCACCTGGAGTTTAGATTCAGCTGCTTGACAATGCTTGTTGCGCTTTTCATTTCTTGACAAAATGCCTTGTTTCTTGACATGATGGCATCAGCAGGTAGAGCATGGCTGCTGATGTCAAATGGTCATTTTGAGGTCCTGGTGTTGATGTTGCCTCATGTGGGGCCTGTCACACGCATCATGCAGTATCTTCTTTGATGATGCACAAATGAGACTGCAAGCCATTGTCAAATCAGCACATGCTGTTTCTCTGCTATGAAGCTCAACGGCTGCTTTCATGGAAATGGTGGACTTTGCAGGTGCGGCACTGGGAAGTCACAGATGCTGCTGACTACATCACCAGTGTTGTTGATTCCCCAACAGCCAAAAGGAGAAAGGTGTACTTTGGGTGCAGGGACATTCACAATGATCCTCAGGTTCTATGCACAGTGCTTCTGTAGTCCTTACAAGTGTTGAACCCCTGTTTGCTTCAGAGAGAAGGATAGTCTCCTGTCATCATCAGCTTTGCTGCTACTGCCTGCATGCATGGCATTCCATCTGTAGATTTTTGCAGCCCTTCCAATGTGCATGCCGCAAGTTTGCAAAGGCATGGTGCATGAGGCATGCAAGAAGGCACAGCGTCTTACACAAAACCCTTGACAACCAATATTCAGATGGTATTTGCATGAGGACACCACACTGCCAGAAACGTTTGGGACTGTGTGTGTGTGTATGTGTGCATGATGCAGCTTCACTGGGATGTCGAGCCTATACCCACATTCATCACAGACAGACTGCTACCCCACCTGGTACAGCTAGGGGTCATCACTGCTGTCTCAGATTTCCACCAGGCAGTCCTGAATATGTATCACAAGGTGCTCACGATCTCATTCTCTTGACATAGGTCTGGCAGCATACCCTGACAAGCGCAACAGCTTGGGTTCTTTTACTCTTTCAATAATGGTCCTTCCATTCATCATCTGCCTTGTTCTCGTTCTCAATGTGTGCATCAAGCTTGCTAGGGCACCATGTAAACATATAGTGGATTTGTATAGTTCTGACGGTGTTTTCACAGCAGTAACAGCATGTTTTGAGTGTGGAACACAATGCTGAGCGTTGCTGCTAACAGGGAGGGTACCTGGTTGCTCATCAAGACAGCGAAGCGCACTACCAGCAGCCTGTGGTCATGATTCAAGTGCGCTCTGAGAGTGCCTTGAGCTTTGGGTACAAGCCTGGAGGCTGGAGTCATCTTAATGAGGTAGCTTGCTGCCTCACACTGTCAAAAATACATGCGGTAGCGCTGTTCACCAAGCAAGGCAGGTGGACACAGGCCTGATGCAGCAATGCAGTGTCACACCAAATGGCTTGCTCATTTCTGCATGCAAGCGCTCCCTGAGTGGTGTCATGCATATGCTACGGGTATGCGTGCATGCCGAGAGTATTGTGCATGGAAGCTCACATCAACAGGCCATGCAGAAGCAGACCAATGGCCTTGCCTCAGTTGCTTCAGGCATGCATATGCCTTTGACAGGTGCGACGTGGGCAGTCACAACTGGCATAGCATTTGCTGCATGGTAAAATTGTGACCCACATGTTGTTAGGCTTTTCTATTGCAACAGACTGGCAGTGACACATCGCCAGTGGAGTGGCCCTGACTTATTTTGTATGCGTGGGGATGTTGTGATGTACACTTGACAGTTCACTCCCCGGTGTTGTCTACTGATGGCAACTGATGTGTGCAGCTGCCCGACAGTGTTCATTGTGGCCGCAGAACCTGCGGTTCCTCAGGATCCATAAGCCATTGTTCTCAGTGATGGTGCTCAAGAACGAGGCCTTCAATGTGCTGAAACACTGTGTGTGCTCTGGAGATACTCAAAGCGGACAGTGCACTACATTGATATTGCGCAGCATCACCCCTTCTCAGAAGCCTTGATCTGCTTGACAATGACTGCATTCGTCAAACAGTAAGCCACTATATTCAGCATACTTCGTCAGGACTTCCTGCGTTTTCAGAGGTGATGAATCAATTGTATCTGTCTGTCAGTGATCAGCAACACCTTATGTCCTTAAAGGTACCGACACTGGCAGCTCGCTTTCAACTTGGGCTTTAAGTAGGCTGAGGATGCAGCTTGTTGTCTGGTCCTGTGCCTGATTCGACTCACGGAGCATTGTCATCCAAGAGCAGTGCATACGTACAGAACATCATGTACAAGTTGTGTAGGTGTGCATATTTCGTGCCGTAGATTTTAGCCTGCTCTGCTGCCTTGTATTGTCACTGTCCCGTACACGGCATCATCTTGCTGAAGAGTCTGGCTGTGTAATTCCGCTATCCAGCTGTATTTGAGCTGTCACAGCACTGCCAAAAGGAGGGACGTTTGCATGGTAATGCGTGAAACTAAATGCAAGTCTTGTTGCCCACTTTTGAGTCAGAAAAGGTGCTCATCCCAGCAGATACAGCAGCGTTCTGCATCTCAGTGAAAATGACAGCCAGCACTTCACTGCAGCTCTGCTCTGTCCTGCAGCAGCCATTCACTGCACACCGGCCGGCTCTGCAAAACCTCTCCAAAGGCAGATCAATACACTGCGTGAAGCCAAGATGTCCAGCTCAGCAGAAACCTGCGCGAGGGTTCGGTGGCGCTCGGCAGATAAGCCGCAGATCAACGCAGACACTACAAGCGGCTGAAGTGCTGTACGAGCTTGCGGACATTGACGCCAAAACCGCAGCGACCATAGCAAGCTTATTGGGTCCCGTGCTCAATATCGGCCAGCTTCTGATGATTGTCCGGATTGTACTGTCCTGGTATCCAAACATCAACTACGGCAAGCTGCCTTGGGTTTTGGCTGTTAGACCAACAGAGCCAATCTTAGCACCAACCAGGAAGGTTATACCAATAGTTGGTGGTTTAGATGTCACGCCAATCGTCTGGGTGGCCCTGCTGAGCTTCATAAACGAAATCCTTCTGGGACCTCAAGGCATTTTGAACCTGCTGCAACGGAAGGCAGACCTTTGATTAGTCCTATAGACAATGAACTGTACACTGCTTATTGCGCCCAGCAGTTGTCTATTTTGTGCATTTAATTGAATTCTCTATGTCATTGATAAGCTCACAGTTCAATGGCTTGTGCCTTTACGGTAGCAGGCTATGAACATGCAGGTTATGATTTGCAAGGGGTCTGCTGTGCATTCATTCCTGGACAAGGACTGGGAGGACTTATTGGTCAGAATTATCGAGTGAAGTTTTATGAATGCTGATGTTATGCTCAAGATGCTGCTTTTGTTGTGATGATTTTCACAGCTTGTGATCAGTTCATATGGGCACCGTCAATTTCAAGCCAACAGTTCTGACCCAGGATGCATCTGGGTCTACAACTCGCAGTTCTCCTCATCATCCAATGCATGTCTTTGCAGGCTTGGTGATGAGTCATTAAACAAAGTCTACCAAAATAGAGTCAGTTCTGTCATCCTGCAGTAGCTGCTGAGCTTGTAGAGGCTGACCCTATTTGTCGGTAGTACATGGTCCAAGCTGAACAGGCTGCTTGTGGTTGGTTGATTTGCTCACTCCCGCAGGCTGTTGAGGTAGCCTGCTCACAACAATTGCGTTTTCACAAGACCAGCAAAGTCGAAAAGTTGTCTGAGATCTGATCTATCAAGGGAAAAGCAAGGTTGCATAGCAGTGCTGTTGATATTGCTCATGATGCCTCTCTGACTACGATTGTACACAACAAAGTGCATGCAATTGGTGTTGAGTGGGCACAGCTGTGACCGTCCACATTGCTGACAAAAAGCTGCAACACCTGATCATCAGTTGTGACCAATTGCTGCAGCGCACCACAGCAGTTCATCATTGACACAACCACATGCTTTCTCTACTCAACACATGACTGCATGACCCAGTGATTATGTAACAGTTGGCAGGGAGGATGCAATCTCACCTGACAGGACTGTCCAGAAGGTCCCGACTTCAGAAAGCAAGCTTGCAGCACAGAGTTATACACAATGGCGTTACACTCAGGCTGGGCCATTTCACAAGCCTGTTGGCATCCTGTCAAATCCACTGCAGCAGCAGAGCCGCCCCCATCCTGGAATTACAATGCACTGCATTTGTCATGATCCCAAACAGCATGCTGACAGGCACCACACACCCATCGAGCAATTTGCAAAGAGCACATGTGAGCACGCATATGAAATGATTTCTGAACTGTGCTGCTATATAGCAGGCAGGGCTACAACAGCAGAGCTGGCTTTCAATGGTCACTGGGGTTTAGTCTTGTGACAAGCCTGAGGTTTCATAGAAATGCTCACCACATACACCGTGGCACCTTCGCCGTGTACATTCAGTACTTTGTGATCAATTTGTCTGCTCAACATCAACATGGAGCAAACTGGACTCAGGGTAGTCTAACATCCCGCTTCGTCCAGAATGCTTACTTTGCACCCTGCCTATGTTTCCCTTCATGCATAAATCCTGTGTATACAAAGGCTGCATTACATGTGATCAAGGCAGCCATCCAAATGCATTTGCAGCATGTACCTGCCGCCCAGGGAGCGTCAGCAAGTAGCCAGTGGGGTCATACACAAACCCTGGAGCGCCTTCTGGGTAAACAATATCCTGGCCCTGGTCACATGACAAGGTTCCCATACCATCAGTGGTGTAGTCACTGTTCATCAGCAGCAGCTGACTTGAAGATGTGCAACTCAGCGCACCATCACCTGAGTAGCAACACATACAATGAAGCATTCCACTTTGAATTGCAGACCATGCTGCCCTGCATGAAGTGACCACACGACGGTGAAGTAGTGTCTGATTAGGACACTGTTTTGATTGATTGCTGGAAGTGGGAACAAGTCTGGTCACATCGTGAAAACATCAGGTCTGATGCGCTGAACAGCTGCAAAACACAGAGATGGTGTCCAGTCATGTGCTGGAAGTATTGCTGCATGAGTGCCTGTTGATGAGCAAAGCAAGCAGTACCTGTGTAGCCTGGCCAGCATGTGCAGTTGTATGCTCCTTCAGTGTTGATGCAACCTGCATTTGGTGCGCACTGTACGGTCTGGCGGAGGCACTCATTGATGTCCACATTGCACTCTGGGCCCTCAAACCTGCACACACACCAAGCAGGACATATGTGGTGAAAACACATGTGCAGTGCACAATGCATCAGAACAGCTAGATGCTGCCTGTAACCTATGCTACCATTAATACCTGCGCTCTGTCGCTAGGACGTTGCCGTAGCAGCATTGTGCTCTTCCTACTCCGACAGGCATGCATGCACGCATGTCATGGCAGATGCATCGAGCTGGGAGTGATAGCAGGAACATGATCGTGGCCTGCAGCTCGTGCAGTCGGACCTGCCGGCCTTGCAGTTGGCATTGGAGGTGCTCCGACAGCTCGTGGACGGGCGGTCGCTGTGCGCGCGCGCAACAGCGCCAAGGGGCGCCCTAGGGTTCCGTCCACTAGAAACCCTAGGGTCGCCCCTCGCCCGTCCTCGAGGACGTCCGCAAAGTCGAGAGAAGCAATGGGGTATCCCCAGGCGATACTCCCCTTTCCCTGCCAAAACTTTCGCCTTTCCTCTCGCCTACTGTCTCTTTGCAAGGGCCAAAGTTTTGTAGCTGTATTGCAGTCTAGAATGGATACTATGTGCACTTTGACCAGATATATTGTACAATGTGCAGGTGTGCACTCAAGCATTGCCAAGTTAGGCAGCCGCTCCGCAATGCACTGATCTCACGGGTTGCGTTCAAAAAGCTTGTCAGCAAAGCTGCTGTCACTACCCCAGCTTATTCACCAATGCTGAAGTAGCGCTGGCTAGTTGAGCTCTGGCTGATTACTCAATCAATTCACATTTTCTGTCTTTAGGACTCATCAGGGGAGTCAACAGACAATAACTAAATACACGCAACTCTGAGAATGATTGCATGTAAGGTTCGACACAAAGTCTAAAAATGTCACCTATCCATATGCCCCAAGTTAAAACTCAAATTCGTGAAAGCCCAGATGTCAGCAGTATACAGCGGCATGTACTTACCTCCTGATAGCTTACCGAAATGCTTGCAGATGCCCAAAGCTTGCATGCAGGGGACAGTCCGTGAGCTAGGTTTTCCATCACTACGACTGAACACTGCATGATCCTGGTCGTAGGTCTTCATGGCTTCTTGAGATGTTCGAATGAGCTGCTCCCTTTCTCATCAAAGTCGTATTAGCGTCATATCCTTGGGCTGTTGCACAGCACATAATATGCTGCATGAAGTTGTCATACTCAGCAGAAGCGATCAGTGAATTGTCATTATCCAAACCCCATAAGCGAGTATGGGTGGTATTATACCCTATGCAGGGTTCAGACCTAGCTTCGGCCTGTGCAGTCCGGAGCTGGACATCCCTGATTGGGAGTTTCTCCACGTTGGTGCCTTGTAGCAGAGCAAGCTGAATGCCGTCTGTCTTGTGCGGATGATTTCACGACCGCTGCGCATCTACCGTCCTGGCACTTTCCGAACACAGACTGAACAGGTACAATGTGGACAACTTTACAGCGTCGCAGCTGGGGGAGGCTACTCAGGCCATTCAAGCCTAACGTTACATTGCCTGTGACGTTCCATAGGGTACCAACTCGTGCATACTGAGCAACACAGACTAAAAGATCCCGGCGCCATCAACAGTTTCTCCAAACATCAACACTGACCTGGGCTGCGCACTGTTGTTCTAGTACTTCGATGAGCGTAACTTATGCCTCGGCAAGAAGGTGTGATTTAACCACCGGCACGTGCAGATAGCACATTGTTCAAAGTCATTGAATCAATGACAGTGCTTTCCTGCCAAATGAGGCACACCATCTGCCCCTGCATCCTGATTTCAGAGTGCATGCAACTGCAAGAAATAGCTCTGACCACCTGCATAGCACCCTGTTTGAGTGACCAGGGCAAAAGCAATCTGAATTGACTGTTATCAAAGATGAACACTGGTCAAGTGTACACCAAGCAAGGTGCGGTTTGCTGGAAACAGCTGCGCAAATTGTTTGCAGCAGTGAGTATAGTGGTTGCTCTGCTGATCTTGCCAATATCTGCGTGTTGCACTGATGATGGTCAAAGTGTTTTGACATGCATCCCTGCTTTACTGTAGAGAACACAAAGCAAGAACACAAAGTCCGTCGTCCATGAACACTGACATAAAGACACAACAGGAGCAATGCACAAGGAAGTGCTACCTGGGTAATCACCATTGTTCTGCGCTGCCTCCCTTGAAACATCCAGTTGGTAGCGGCTGCTGATCTGCATCAAGTTTGTCTCTTGATGCCAAAATGTGAAAGCATCACTTGCTGTCAGGCAGCATTCGGTAGTGTTGCCTTCTCAGCAGCTTCTCGCTTAAGTCTGTTTCGCTCAGCTTTGCCCTTTCTCTTCTTCTTTGCGGGCTGTTCCCCAAGAGAATGCTGCCCATCAATGACAGCTGGTGACTGTTGATACTCTGTGACCACTTGGCTGGTTTTGCAAATCATGGAATCAGGGATGTATATGCGAGTCTTCCTGTCTGGCAGCCCATTGATTTTGCCAAGACTGCCATCTGTCCAGAGTGCTGCAATGTGTCTTTGTGAGGCCTGCCGCGTCTTCGCAGCTTGGTTCAAAACGACCTCAGCTTCAATTGCCACCCTTGCAGCTTGCTTTAGGACCTGCACACCAAGTATTGCTGTATTCAGCCTGTAAGCTTGTGCATTGAGCTGCAGCTTTGGTGATTGTACTACTGTTGATGGTGCCTATTGCTCCATACAAGCAGTTGCCAACAGCAGAGTTCCATCTCCTTGGCTTCTTGTGTTTTAGGTGCTGCCTCTCGGTGACTGCTGCAGGACAAGCGAGTAAAAAGACCGCTTGCCTGGTGTTCGCGTGCGTTGTCTTCGGTGTCCGTGTTCAAAGCTGCAGGCTTGGGGATCTGGTGGCCCGAGTTTTGTGCTTCAGCAGCAAAAGCGGTTCCCGGCTTGACCTTACTGAACAGACGCATGATATTTCTGTGGACACAGGGCAGGGGAGCTGCGATATGACACTGTACTTGGCCCTTGGGCTGAATGAACGTCGCGTGGAAGGTGATTTGCTACCGTGAGATCAACAAACAGGTGTATGCTCAGCAGATGAGCTTCGCAAAACAAGCAAGAATAAATCGCATGACAAGAGGTAATCTTGTCAGCAGCATATGCTGCGTCGGCAACGTCTTGTAGCTTTGTCTCAGCTGACCTCCTGCGCAAACGGCTGCATGCAGAAGTGATTTTTGCACATGGTAACTAAGACGTTACGGTTGTAAAGGTGCAGATGTGCGAAGCTGAGCCACGATGTTATCCGGCGTTCAACATCTGAGGCAACTGAGGCTTTGCAGAAGCGCGTGAGGCCGGTTGGGACACCATGCAAACTCTGACAAGTTCTAGGTGCGCCTTTTCTCAAGGTGTTCTTCTTCGTCGCCCACGCGCTGAGCCAGCACGACGGGCCGCCGTGAGCCAGTGTGTCATTGCCAAAGCCCCTACAAAGGCCTCAGACTTTAGACGGCTCACCTTGGAAGAGATCGATCAGCAAGTAGAGGAAGCAAAGCGTTCTTTGCTTATAGACTTCCGCGTAAAGCAAGTCAGGAGTCAGGTCTGTGGTGTGACCTGAGCACACTGCTTGTGACTGAGTGGTACGACCTCTCAACCCTTCCGATGATTCTGCAGAAAAAGCCCAAATGCCAACTGAAGTGGGACTTGGAGACGAAGGTATCGTTTCTTGTTGCGTCCAGCTCAGGTCAACTGTTGCAACTTTCTGTACCATTTGCTGCCCTGTATAGGTTGCGCAGCTCCTGACAGTCAAGCGAGAACGTGAGCTGGAGGACAAGGTCAGCAAAAGGCAATCCAGAAGTCAACAGAGGTCAGTTTTTCTCAATGCACAGTACAAACCGTGCTTGTTTCAGCTACTTCCATCACCGAATTTGCTCGCATGCAGGAGCAAAAACATCCTTGCAGGTTTTGGCAACATTCATTGATGACTCCACTTACTGGGGAAAGCACACAGCATTGCCATCAGGGCAGGGGCAACAGCTGAGTTTTTGCAGCATGTGCAAATCTGCGGCGGTGGCGTGGCAAAGAATCTTTTGTCCAGCAGAGCAGCAGCATAGTCGGCCAGGGCACCTACATTGCGCTCCGCTAAACAAGCAACAGTGCTTGGGGTTCTGCGGTCGCTGTTGACTGTAAGCATTTTTGGTACAACTTAGGGGAGTCATCTGTGTGTTGTGGTATGTTGCCACTGTTGTCAAACATCTACACTGCGCTGTTCAGATTCAAACATGGCTACTTCATGAACTTATGCCAGCTGACTGCACGCTGCATTTGCACTCATATATGCAGTTGTGATCATCAGCTTGGTTGCATCATTGTTTACTTTCGTCTGACTTGAACTCAAGAGTAATGCTAGTACAAATGACAAAGAAATCAAATATCTATGAACAGCAGTATCTGTCAGTGTGCAGTTCATGAGCGCAGATCTCGTATCAGATGGTTCCACATAGATGTCACGTCACAGCTTGATATGAGTCTTGGAATCCAGTCCCTTGACTGAGCTGCCCAGTGGGTCCTTGTATATGTTTTGCCACAGTGCCTCTGGCTCTGGAACAGGGCTGTTCTTGGCTTCCACTACAGCCTGGTCAACCTCCTTCTTCACTGCCTGCAGCAGTCCCAAGTACTGCCATAATCAGAAATCATCCATTTGATGTTATATAATGATCTGCCAGTGCGCCAGACTCATGATCCCCAGGCAGTTCTAGTTTACAATATGCCATTGACCCCAGCCTGTTGTTGGTGTGGTTAGCAATGATTGTGCTGCATGGCACCTGTGTCATGTGTGCCAATTGAAGAGTAAGCCGTTGAATAAGCATAGTCTCTGTCTCAACAGCAAAGATTCCTCTGAGACAGGCATTAGTGCTTGCACAGTCAATAGCTACATCATGAGGACACAAGACCAGTAAAGCCCTTGTAACACGGGACACGAGACCAGTAAGGCCCTTGTGTCATCAGGACACAACAGAAAAGAAAAGAAAAGACTACACCTTTCAGCGTCAGTTTAATGAGAAGCCAAGTATTATACCGGGCTGCCCAGGGTATCAGGACACAACACCAGTAAGGCGCTTGTGTAAGGCTCCTGGCAAACAGGCAGAGACAGTCCTAGCAAACATACCTTTTCTATCTTCTTTAGCTCAGCAGGATCAGCACCAGCCTTCTCCAGAAGCAGTTTCCTGACGTGCTCTACGGGATCTCTTAGCTGCCGCATGTTGCTAATCTCATCACGTGTCCTGTATGTCGATCCAGGGTCTGACATGGAGTGGCCGTGATACCGGTAGGTGTCCATCTCTAGAATAATTGGACCGTGCTCTAACACATACTTCTTTGCAAAGGAGACTGCCTGTCAGCACAGTGATGGCCATCAGCCATGTGTAGTGGTATAGCAGTGTGTGAGCACAGGCAGTCAGCACTGTACAGGAGGTGGGAAACAACAGCATGATAGCCATGCTTTGCATGACAAGGTTGTGTCTGAATTTCCAACCTGCTTGCTTGTAACATGTGGAGCGTGCAACAGACTGTTTGAACCTGCAGAGCGGATATATATTCATCGGCACAACCGCTGCCTCAGTGCTGATGCCTGCAGAGGCTTTAGGCAAATACAGCAGTTGGATGCTGTGACTTGCCATGTGAACACATCATAAATGCAAAACAAAACTACCTGCTTCACAGCAAGCACATCCATGCCGTCAATCTTGAGGCCGGGGGTGTAGTCTCCTCTTGTGTAAAATGCTGATGACTTCGACCCTCTCCACTCGGCTGTGCCCATGCCGTAATGGTTGTTTTCACAAACAAAGATGACTGGCAGGTCCCACAGCGCTGCCATGTTCAGAGCTTCATACTTCTGTCCCTGGTTGGCAGCGCCATCTCCGTAACTGCAAGCAATACTTGATTACAAGTCTATGATTGAGATGCAAGTCTGTCTGGTCTACAATGCTGTACCAACTGTTGCAACGTTTATGTCAACAATCACATGCCAAGCCTGAAATCAGAGGAAATATATTTTCAGACACAGTAGTGGCACAGAGGCAGGATCTGCAGCAATTGTTAGTGTGACTGCTATAGGCAAGTTGAGTGTGACAAACAATGTTTGCGCAGTTGACGCTGTGCAGGTTCAAGTTGGACGACACTAAGTAGACAGGCTATGCCAAGATGTCATTTGTTCATGTCGTACATGGTTGCCTGGGCAGTGACTTACAGAGCAAAAGCTACACCACCATCATTCCTGTATTTGTGTGCAAATCCTAGCCCTGCTCCCACAGGTATTTGAGCTCCCACGATGCCCTGACCACCGTAAAAGTTGTGTTCCTTCTTGTACATGTGCATTGAACCGCCTTTGCCCTTTGAAGCTCCACCAGATCGTCCCATGAGCTCTGCCATGACCTCAAAGATAGTGCCACCTCTGCCTAGATGCGTGCAGTGGTCTCTGTAAGAGGTGATGATGGAGTCCTTGAAGTTGATGGCTGCCTCCATGCCCATGCCCACAGCTTCTTGCCCATCATACCTGCATGCAGAGGCATCAGTTTTGAAGGATGCTGCGGATTGCTATTTACTACCGGATCCAGTATAATTATACAAAAAAAAGGATCAACAACAAACATGCAGCATACCGGTATGATTTTTTTTCTAACTTATGACTCACAGGTGACAAAAGCCTCTGATGAACTTTGCTTTATACATCATATCCGCGGCAATCTCCATTCGTCTGTACTTGTACATGGTCTCAAAGAACCTCATAAGCTCCTCTTTATTAGTAGTGACTGAAGTGGAAGGGGGCTCTATTCTGTGTGCTGAATATGGCCGTACCTGCGGTGTATGCCCGAGTGCTACTCACAGATGCCTCCTGGTTGCACGTTTCGCACGCATCCTTAGGTAGACGTCGTGCATACCTCAATTGTGATGTCCTCACTGGTTGATGCTGCATAATTTCTGATGGCAGAGTGATTGAGCGCAGGCGTCCAGGTCTTCGATGCCAGCAGGCCATTGCGCGATGCGATGCAGCTGAGAAGCCGCTGACCTGCAGCCATTTCTGCAAGCGCCGCGAATTGTGAGGCGCAGCGGTTGCGCTTAGGAACCGGACCGACGGACAATCAACTTGCTGAAGGACATAACAAAGGGTCGTAAACGCAATAACGAGGAATGACTGAATCTTCATCGCCAACTACAACATGAGCTTCTTCACGGGCGTGTTCAGCACTCACAAGTGCTGATTGGTACATGAGTACATTGGCAGGCCAGGTATAACTCTTCTCAGCAATGTTTGCCAGTAAACATGAGTGGCGAATGTTGCGCCTAATTGCACTTGCTCGAATGGATATCCATCGATGAAAACAGGCATGTAATTTGGAGATACACGTTCGTATCTTGACGGCATCCGAGAGGGTCTGTGCACGAGTGGAAGGTTTTCCATGTATGCAACGCGGTGAGTAAGAAGCAACTCACACATCAGCCATGCTGCATGCTGTGCTTTATGTGGAGGGGTACTCTTCTTCACCTTGTACCCACAATAGCAGCCACCTAGAGACAACTTGTGCATTCCCTTGCGCTCGAGAGTTACGTCTTGAAAGTCATCCGAGCTTGTCCGCGATAGAACATCACATTCGTTCCGTTCGGTCGTCGCCTGGTCTCGAAAAGACTGCTGCAGTTGGGTGCTAATCACAAATAGTACAAAATGCCTCCCAAAAAGAAGGAAGAGCCAGTGGAGAAGCCTGTGCTAGGAAGGTTCAAGTCCAACCTGAAGGTGAGTCTCATTTTGACTGTCCCCTTTTGCTGCTTTTGTTGCCGATGTCCAATAGTCAAGCCTACAGAAGTTGGGCATGCCTGCTTTCAAGTTGTTTGCTTTGTGAGCTATCAATGTCCCCTGCCTTGCTTGTGTGCATGTTCTTGACTTTCTTGATGCAGATGGGGATTGTGGGGTTACCAAATGTTGGGAAAAGCACACTTTTTAACACACTGGGCAAAGTGTCCATCCCGGCAGAGAACTTCCCATTCTGTACCATTGAACCTAACAACGTGAGCATTATGATGCATAGCACATGTAATTGTCCTGGACTAGCCTCTGGTTCCATTCAAACCACTGTGTCTTTGCAACCTTGTCCATGTTATTTGCAATGCAACATAGTTCATGGTCTGTAATTCTGCAGGCACGAGTCCATGTGCCAGATGAGCGCTTCAAATGGCTGTGCTCAACGTACAAGCCAAAGAGCGAGGTCCCGGCTTTCTTAGACATTGTGGACATTGCTGGCCTAGTCAAGTGAGTCTGCATGCATAGCTTTGCTTGCGCATCACCTGGGACGCAATATCAGAGTTGCCCTACCTTCATCTGCTACATAACAGCACTTTACTGCGAGTATGTTAAGACACAGATACATTTTCCTTCAGCCTGCAGCTGTATGAAATGTTGTCAACTTGGCTGATGTGTGATTTTGCAATGGGCATGCAGGGGTGCGGCAGAGGGAGAGGGTTTGGGCAATGCTTTCCTATCGCACATACAAGCAGTGGATGGCATCTTCCATGTCTGCAGAGGCTTTGAAGACCCTGAGGTCACTCATGTTGAAGACAGAGTTGACCCAGTAGAGGATTTGGAGATCATCCACAAGTATGTCATCCCATCAGCAGATGAGCCGTACACAATGTGCAAAGTGCCATTTGCATCTGCTTTCCAAGCATGCACGCAGCATGAATTGCCATACCATCTACATCTTCCATCTACGTTTAGATTACATACTAGGTCAGTTGCGTACAGCTGTGATGTCTTCTTCATGGGGGTCTTTGCCTGGCATGACCAGCGTCTTATATGGCACCTGCGTGCTGCAGTGAGCTGCGTTTGAAAGACATAGAACGAGTACAGAAACATCTTGATGGCGTCAAAGCTCTGGAGAAACGCGGCCTGAGCAAGGAGCAGAAAGAGGAGCTTGTCATTTGCCAGAAAGTCCTTGACTGGCTGCAGTCAGGCAAAGATGTGAGGTGAGCTGGCTGTCTGTTCACACGTGTGGTTATGCGTAGTCCCTTTGCTGGTATGTGCATCAAACACGTTGATGCTGTGGGTGAGCATGGTGATCCAGCTTGACACAACACGAAGTGCAACAAAGAACAAGCTTACAACCAGGTTGATTCCTGGAACAAGCAAGTTTATGGGAGTCATAGGGGCATCAATGCATTGCTGCAGAAGCTGGCGTGTGATTTGCTAGAAATCATTGCAGATTTGGTGACTGGAGTGTGAAGGAAACAGACTGGCTGAACAGTAATCCCTGCATCAGTGGGAAGCCAGTTGTATACCTCATCAACCTAAATGAGGACAAATTCATCAAAAAGAAGAGCAAATGGCTGCCTAAGGTAAACAAAACAACATTGTTGCACACCACACCTGTTGTCAGTGGTATGCAGGAAGTTGGCTTTGTTCCTAGGGCACCTGCAGTACTGGGTCACGTTTCCCAAGCATGCTGCATCGAATGCGGTGCTCACATGCTGTTTGTTGGTTTGTGTCATGTCTACAGAACATTGTTTAAGAGGCACTATTGCATCTGCGCAGCCTGGTTGCTGACTGTGTACATCTGCAGGTTTTTGAATGGGTCAAGAATCATGGTGGTGAACCCATCATCCCTTTCAGCGGTGTCTTTGAGAGCAAACTGGTTGACATGCCCGATGATGAGCGAGACAAGTACTGCAAAGAGGTATGCCTTGCCGCATGTGCCACTGAGACATTGTGCTGGAGGTGCAAAGCAAGTTCTGTACCAGCACGCGTTTCAACTGTTGAACTGACATGCATGGCAGAGTGTTCCAGGCAGCATGCAGCATGTTTTTTGTGTATACAGCATTGGCAAGTACACGAAGTGCACGTCAAATGACTTGGTTGCATATGACATGTTACACGGCAGATAAATGGCAAGGTAGCGTCTTAGCTCCCGCACCCATTCAGATTTCGACACGTTACGTGCCCACTTAGATACAGCCTTGCATGACATTCATCAGCTGCATGTGATGGCAATGGCATCTGCTCAGCCAACTTATCTAATTATGAGTGACTGCTTGTTGACATGGTGCAAGCAGCAATGTAGCTGTGGATATCTCCATACTTTTTTTAACTGTGAATGGGATGATGAAGGTGGGTGCGCAAAGTGCCATAGATAAGATTGTCACCACAGGCTTCCGGGCCATCCAGTTGATCTACTTCTTCACAGCTGGAGCAGATGAAGTCAAGTGCTGGCAAATACGCAAGCACACAAAAGCGCCGCAGGTGAGACTGTTTCTGCTTTTCATTGGCGCTCCTGACTGATCTCAGTACATATCAAGCAAGCTCCAGGCTGCCGTCTTGAGAGAGTGCCAGTATGACTGCCCATAGGTATAGCTCTGTTCTTGTTTTCCTTCTCTACATGTCAAGTTTTATTGACGGTCACATAGTCTTTTTTCCTGCCCTCAAATACTCAGCAGATGTGAGACTCTTGTCTGTGGTAGCCAAGGGACAGCTGTGTTGTCAATATCAGTTCCAATAATTTTGTGTCCTGTCCCTCAAGAAGAGTCTGCACTGCACATGCTGTCTGTCATAATGCAATGTCTGCTCACGCCATTCTGACATTCTGATCTTCCATGTTGCTGCAGGCTGCTGGTGCCATACATACTGACTTTGAGCGGGGCTTCATCTGCGCAGAAGTCATGCAGTACGATGTCTTGCATGAGCTAAAAACAGAGGCGGACGTCAAAGCTGCCGGGAAATACAAGCAGGAGGGCAAGAACTATGTCGTCCAGGTATAGCCATTGTCAAAGCAAGAACTGCAGGCTGGATCATCCACGCTGCGCACATGTAGAGATTGCCAACAGGGGCCAATCTTGATTGCACGTGTTAGAGTGCTCTGTGTTGCAAAGTGACTGCTTATGCATTCGCAGCCTCATATGCATGCAAGATTTTCACGCATACTTGCTGTCAGATGCATCACAAACATGATGATAGATGATGTGGTGATGAGCGTGATAGCCCTGCCACTAGTGCTCAGTTCTTTCATGTGGATACAGGATGGTGATGTCATCTTCTTCAAGTTCAACGTCACATCAACTGGCAAGAAGTGATCATGTCTAACAAAAAGAACAGCAAGTGATAGGCATGGAATTAGCACAGGAGGAGTTGGCGCCCGCTATTATGTCTGTTGCCCCTTTCAGCCCAAGCTATGACTGTACTGTTATCACGGATCGCAATATTGCTGATAAGAGCATCGCATGGCAAATAAACAGAAACGAAAAAGGACTTTCTTATCTGTGTCCTTGTTTGCTGTGTGTCGGTTGCAAAGCATGCGAGCTAAGCTCAGACACTGCAGATGATGTAGTCTCTGCATGCAATTGTTGCACAATTATTGGCAGCATCCTGATGTCTGTATCCAGGAGCTGCTTCTGTTGCTCATGCAAGGTTTGGCTACTGTCGGCCACGCTGTTGGCAACGTACAATGATTGATTGTCACCATGGACAGGCATCACTTGACATACGCGCCTGTTGCCTGAAAATTGGTCTATTCATCTTCTACCTGTGCCTCTAGCTTTCGCCTTGATCTGTTTTGCCTGGGCATGCGCACCCGTTTCTGACAGGAGATCAACTCCACCTGCTGCATAGGATACTAGCGTTGCAAAGCTGCCGGTCGTGCCTCTGGGTTTGCCGACCGTGCCGTCTTTGAAAACTTGTAGCTTGCACTGATCCTGCAATCCGTGGTGTAGGACATCGATTTCCGCCCGCACTAGCTGCACCACTGTGAGTCAACGTTCCCGTTCCCAGGTGGCTGCGCGCAGCCCCGCCGTTGGGCACTTGTATTAGTACTTAGTCCTACTGAGTAGCAGCTCAACCATGGCAAGCGTCTTCGCATTTTGGAGGTGGCCTCGCCGGAGATGGTTTCGCATCATGTGGTGTTTGTGTGCTGTTGGATTGCTGGTGGCTCTACCACTCATCATCATAGAGTTCAAGAAGTCAAACTTCTCAGTCAAGTACCAGGCATGGTTTATATCCGGAATGTTTGTCCTGATGGCCCTGCCTGTCACGGTGTATGAAGTGGCGATGCACTTGGAGTACTTCTCCAGACCAAAGCTTCAGATCCGAGTCATCAGGATCTTGTGGATGGTGCCAGTCTATGCGGTGGACAGTTGGTTTGCACTGCGCTTCAAGGTAACCATAAATGCATCAAATCAGTTGCATGCATGTCTGACTCATACAAACACTCTGCTGCTGCTAGTGTCAAATCTTGCCTGCAAAGGCATGCAATCATCGTGCCACTGCAGGACACGCACTTGTACATGGACGCCGCAAGAGACTGCTATGAAGCCTTTGTCATCTACAACTTCTTCATGTACCTGCTAGCTTATTTGGAGGACGAGTATGGTGATATAGATGCATACTTCTCCACCAAAGAAGACATCCCACACATGTGGCCCGTTCACTACTTCCAGAAGCCCTGGGCAATGGGTATCGACTTCTTCTGGCAATGTAAGAAGGGTATTCTGAATTACGTCATCCTCAGGCCCCTCATGTCAGCAGTCAGCCTCATAGCCAATGCCTTTGATTCCAGAGAAGCCGGAAACAGAGGTCTTGACTTCAGGCATCCATATGTCTACACCACCATCGTCAACAACTTTTCCCAAACTTGGGCGCTGTACTGCTTGGTGCTCATGTTCAAGGCAACCAAAGATGAGCTGAGCCCAATCAGGCCCTTCGCCAAGTTTGCTGTAGTCAAAGCGGTGGTGTTTCTTTCCTTCTGGCAATCAGTTCTTGTCCAATTGGTGGCTTGGTGGAAGCCCTCCATCTTTGGGGGCGACGTAAGTTTGTTCTGTCTGTTGCCCATGGCATTTGGTTGGCAATGGCATACTATATTTACATCTCGCCCTAGCTGTAAGCAGTGTTATGTTCTGCTATGAATCCTGCTGTTTGTTGCCGTCTTGGCAGTTTGTCTGCTACAAGCAATCAAAGCAATCGTAGACCATGCAGCTGTGCATAGCTCAGGTTTTGCTGGCATGATTGCTGGTGACTGTTTCCAAATTTGTATTGAAAGCATGCACCCTGTTTGAAGCATGTCTGTAAAGCTGCACACAAGTGCACGCAAACTTCTGCCTTCAACTTGTCAAGCGTGGCTGCAGTGGAACGCATGGAGCAAAGATCAGCAAGAGCATGACCACAAGCGATCCGACTACAACAAGGATGAGGTTGCAGCAGGCTTTCAGAACTTCCTCATCTGTATAGAGATGTTTTTTGCAGCCTTGGCGCATGCATATGCCTTCCCCCCCAAGGACTACATGGACCCTGGTTGGACCCTCAAGAGTGGCTTTGTGTACAGTCTGAGAATCATGTTTGATGTACGAGATGTAGTGGATGACGTTGAGGATGTTGTCAATGACACGGTGAGCTTTGACTGCTGCTCAATGTACACAGGACTCATGTTTTTGAGTGGAATGTGAATAACACACTGATGACTACTTCCAGGCTTCCACGCTGGCAGGCTTATGATTCTCCCTTGCTTAACATGTCGCTTGCGCTTGGAACCCTGATTGTGTTCAGATTTGTGAACTTTGTTGCCTGTCAGATCATGCTGCTCAGAAGCTGGTTAAGTGCACTGAGTACTGCTGGATTTTGTGTTTCTGCACAGCCATATTGGTGAACGATGCGCACTGCGGTACATGCCACATCAGTGATTGCTTTATGCAGGTGAATCGCACAGCACACAACATCCATGAGGCAGGGCGTCAGACCTGGAGCACAGCAAGACAGAGTGTGACACGGCCCAGCTCTTTGCTGTCCATATTCAGTAGAAGTAAACCAGATGAGGAATGGGGCAGCTCTGACAATGCTCAAGACAATGCTGACCACAGGAGGCAGCTGTTGAGGTATAGTAATGATCATGAGAGTAATGAGGCTCAGGAGACATCAACAGATGACAAGTGATGGTCGCAGTGGAAGTAGTTTCAAGTTGCAGTATGTACTCTGTAAAGCATGTCTAGTGTTGCAGTTAGGAACGTGTTTTGTTTGAGTTGAAAATTGTTGAGTTTCTGGTAGCAGCGGCAGTTTTGATTGGATGTTATTTGCATTGTCGTTGAGACAAATCTGAGACATTGCTGCATCAGTGGTGGGCAGCAGTTTCATGTGCTCGCTCTGTGTGCTGAACGTGCGGCAGGGTATGGTTTGTGTGATGGCCAAGTCTCTCACGCTATGACAGGTGAATGCGTTCTAGTGACTCGAGCACGTGCTATTGAGCATATGCTGCTTCGGTGAACTGTTCCGTTCAATCATGACATACTAGGCAGCAAAATCAGTCAACGAACGCATGAAAACCTTTGTACATGCTCGCCAGCATCAGGGCTGTTCAGTGATCCGCGCAAATTATATAGTCGACCCCAGAGCCGACCAGCATTTGACTCTGTAGACATGGCCGCAGCTGGCTGAGCACAGTCTAGGACGGTCCGAACGAGCCGACAGCCCTGTGCTGTGCGGTGCGCACGGTGAATGGACTTGGCTAGCGCTGACTTCTGCCGTTGCACCGGTCAGCCGCAACGCGCACTCGTCTGTAGTAGCCTAGTAACACGTACTGGTGCGCCTGAGTAGAGGAGGCCGCTGACCGCTCCAACCTCGTTGCCTGAGGCCATTCTAAAGTTGCGTAGCCTAGCCCAGGAGCATCGACTTCTCGGGCTGGGCATGGCTTTCCTGCTGGCAGCCGTCACTTTGTGGCTCGTTCACCAACAGTGTGGGCTGTGCCAGCAGGTATGTATCTTGCAGTTTTTATCTGTGTGCCCTCATGACAGCAGCAGCAAAAAGGCCTAGAAAGTCTGCTGTTTTGCAAGCTGCAAATTTGCTGCACCAATTTTTTCACTTGTCAGACTCTACAATAAGGCAACTTTACGACTGCTTCAAGTACTGCTGCTCAATAAGCAGCCTTGCATCTAATGGAGCATGCAACAGTGAGGCAAATCTGCATTCCTCTCATGCCTTTTACCTTCTCTGTACAGATGTGCTGCATGTTGATGCCCTGAAAAACATTGACCCTGATGCTTGCAGGCTACATCATCTCTTCTGACTGCAGACACTTTGTCAGCTGCTGCACCAGCTCCTCTGGCATTCGTCAACACCACCAGAAGAAACACAGCACCAGAATACTTTGTGACCATCACAGACGATGGGAGCTTTGCTGTTGGCTGTCAAACCTTCTATCCTGTGGGCTGGAACCAGTAAGCTCAATGTTGTGGTTGACACCAATAAGCAGCCTGCACAATTTTGTGCAATAGGCATAGGACTGTCTCCTGTGGTACAAACCC
>JAABUP010001249.1_pt1 | contig 53619 bp, 64 predicted proteins | sample 5559201 | NCBI WGS metagenome assembly JAABUP01 (sample SAMN10711887, study PRJNA513373) | rock metagenome | isolation source: Antarctica rocks | place: Antarctica | reverse complement strand
GGCTACCCCGCCCCCCACATCAGCACCTACTCCATCCCCTACTGACTCCCCCACGCCAGTGGCAACCCCTGACACCACCCCTGCTGGTGCCCCTGCTGATACCCCTGCAGCCACCCCTGCTGCTACCCCTACTGCTGCAACAACAGCCTCATCCCCCTCTGATGCTGCCCCTAGCTCAGACGCTACGCCCACAATTACTTAGATAGATAGAGGTATTTACACAAACAAGGCAGCTCTAGGTCGGCAAGCCTACCTTTGGCTGCCCAATGAGCACTGCTCAGGCCCCATCTGCATCTATACGGCTCTTGCAGTGCGCAGATCAATCGTTGTGCATCACCATTCTTGTGTGCTTGGCTTGCGGTGTGCCCACTATTGGTGTGTCCACTCGTTAGGATGTTGCAATGTGTGCCATGGGGTGAATGCCAGGTGGCGCTGACATGACTCTGCTTGCATTCAGCTGCAATGTTGGCTGTGGCACTTGATCGCAGGGTGGCAACATGTCATTGACAAGCAGTGTGTTGCTGCAGGCATCAACCCCCCTTGCTTCCACATAGAGTACGCAGTGATGAGAGCACAGGCAGCTTTTGTTTTCAGTCCAAGTTTGAAGCCCCATTGCTAGCAGTGATCAGTGCAAAACTTTCGTTATTGCATGCTGTGATGGCCGCAGCAGCGCTGCAATTCCAACAGCAGCCGAACTGCTGTTGCGCAAGTTACTTGGCATGCATGCAGCTGTGATGTTGCTTGAATTTGCGGGACCATTTCATGTCAACATTGGCTTTGATAGATTACATTGGTGAGGTAATGGCAACATGCAGTGTTGTGATCAGCAGGTGGCAGATTAGAATAAGCCAGAATCTGATGTGGGCTCAATGTGTGCATTGTGGCATGATGTATGCAGTTGTCAGTCGACTTTTTCTCTTTAGAACCCTGGCACGACTCAAGACATTTTAGTAGATCCTGTCAGTACTGCCCATTTGATTTTTATCTTCATGTGCAATGTTGTTCGCGAAACGTAGCAGCGATAAGCCTGGTGGAAATCCATAAGTTGGCGGTGTTGAATGCCAGTTTGCTTGGGTGCATGTATGCATCAGCCATTGTTCCAAATCCTGTCCGACAATGTATCAAGTCTCTTAGAGTCAACACAATGCTTCACGACCGAAGACCACATCCCATGTGAAACAATGACAGGAGTCAATTCGATTACAAGACGTTTGACCCAAACCATGTGACCCAAATCAAGAGTCAATTCACTCAGAGGGCATAACAGAAGGGTGTGAGGACAAGATGTCCAACATAGGTGATAATGACGAGTCCATATACTGGCCAGCTTCAGGCGGGATGCAAGTGCTAGAAGTGAGCAGATCGAGACAGCCCTTGATTGCCTGCCTTGTCCTAGACTTGCAAAAGTCCGGACATCTGCATTGTGCTCAGCTTATGATTCAACATTTGCAAAAGATTGTACATCTGCATTCTGCTCAGCTTATGGTTCAACGCAACCAACTGCATGAGTAATTTGCCCTCTGCCAGAAGTGCCTTTGCATCTTGCATGTCCCCCAAAAGCTTTGCCATCTTTGCTTTGGGGAAGGGCGCAAACCTGCACCAACAACAAATAGCTGCTCATGCTTGTTGGGATTGCACCACATACTGCTGACGTGGAACCAAGCACAACCGAAGCAGTTGGCAAACCTGCTGTCCAACAGAGACACAAAGGGCAAGTCGGATCTGCAATGCCACATGTATCACATCAGCCAAGACGTATCACATCAGCTTAGCAAGCCAGTAAATTTGGAAACTGCAATGTTGCTTGAGCAGGAACTCCCCAGCCCCTCCCCCCCCCCCCCCCCGGCGCCAGGAGAAGGGGCCACAAGCAGCTGATCTCAAGGCTTGTGACGGCATGATCAGTCTGGCCAGCATGCTCAGACAGCCTGCTTACCCGTTGGAGGTCAAGTGTCCTTGCAATGCATCAACCACAATGTAGATTTTGCGAGCACTTGGCTTCCTCACACTTCCGCCTCTGGCATACTTACTGGTCCACAGCCGAGCATCTGACTTGAGAAGCTGCAAGCATGTGTCACATGTCAGATGTGTGAGAGTCATGCACCCAACCAGCTCCTGGTTTGAATTTCCTGACAGCTGTGGCAGTGCCATGGGTATCCTGATTTGACTCACTGCGAGCAGCTTTCTATGATGCAAAATAGCACAATCGGGCGCTGACAGCAGAGCCTGCAGGGTTTGCGCCCTGCATGCAAGCCTTTGTCGAAAGTGAAACGAGATCTGCCAAGCCCTTGGCAAGAGCACAACCTGTTGCAATAGGCAGCATTGGTGTGAACAAGAAGCTATCAGCCACATGGTGATGTGTTGCAATGCGTTGGGCAGCTAGGTGCACACACACTCTTGTTGCAGTGAGCAAGTCAAGCACAGGGGGACCTCAACTGCACTCATCTATGCAATCCACCTGCGCCAATGCTTGCCATGCTAGTCATCATTTGAAAGGATAGTCAGAAGCTGGCCAGTCATTGTACTTGTCATCATCTAGCAGCACCATGCCAATGCATTTGTGACAATGATCTGCAGTCACACTGGACTGTACATAACTGGGTGGCTTACATTGATGACTTGGACTCGCTGAGGGTCATATAAGTCCAGTGTGCCGTACTTGATGATGGCCTCGCTTAGTGTAGGCGACTCCTTTGTGTAGCTGTCATCCATTTGTGAGACTGGGACACCAACATTTGGCACTGCAGTTACAGCGCACAGCGCATTGCTTCAGCCACAGTCCAAGCGCTTCCTGCTGGCAAGTGTGCATGTAACAGGAATGTTGAGCTTGCACAAAACGTGATGCAAGTGACTTGAACTTCATGCTGTCCCGTGAAGTTCTGCGCTGCATGGCATCACGCAGCAATGAGCAAGGTCTGGCTCTGGGGTCTAGGGTTGCCACTGCTATCACATGGCAATGGGTGATGGCTTATTTGCATGTACAACTTCCATGCCATGGCAAAGCATGGATCCCCAAGTCGTACTAGGCGAGGAAAGCAGTGTCTGGTCAAGGCACCTGCTGAGCAGGTATATGATTTACCCTGATAAGTGATGCAAGCCAGTTGAGTGTTATGGAGTCTTACTTGAAGCCGACGTCCTTTGTGATCCTTTGTAGTCTTCCTTTTGAGTACTGTCCCGCCTGCAATTTGCCATGAATGTTTGGGAGGCCATGCTTTGCTAGCATGCCAGAATGTGCAGGCAGTGAACAAATTTGGATAAGTCAATGTGTTTTTTGCATGGCCAATGTGTGTAGACAAGGCAACCGCCAGGCATGCACTAATATTCTGTGGCACACATTGCTGTTTGTCTCGCTGCTTTGCAATGCAAGGGAGAGTTGCAAGATTTGGGATCAGATAGGAATAGGTGCACATTCCTCTAATAGAATGTGATAGACAGAAGGCGGTAGGAAAGAGGTCAGACTTTGCGCAAGACTTTCAGTGCAGACAGAAAACCTACAGCAAGACTTGTCGTCTACACTCATCCCCTGGCGGCCCAATTGCGCATGAACCCAATGCTGCTGACTCACCGTCCCATCCAAATGCTGCATTCAGATTGCAACATTTGTCAGCTAGGCTTGCTGGTACACAGCTGCTTGCTGCATATATGCAGTGAGCTCAGATCCATGCAGCCCTGTTGTAGTCTGCACATACATTGACCAGCATCTAGACGCTGCATGAAACCAGCAAAAACCTGCCTGCTTTTGCTTGTTTTGTGGGCCAAAGTGAACCTGCTGCAAGACTGATCAAGATGGCTCGCCTAGGCACTATGTGTGCTGTGGAATCAGCACTTTGACAGTGTCTGCACGCAGACGCGTACACTTAGCCAGCTCAATGCAGCAAGCACAAACTCAGACATAGTGCTATGTCAGTCAACACATGTGTTGTCCCCTGCACAGGCAGGTTCAAACACGTCTGCACACACAAACATGGTACGCCTGCATATGTTGATACTCACGTTGACTGAACATGTCTCTGACGGCTCGTGTGCTGTGGTGGGGTTGACAATATCGGACTCAAACGCGGCAGTGAACTCAGACAGGGCTTCACATGCAAGCAAGGCATCTGGCTGGAGGCAAAGCTCACTTGTGACTTTAAGCAGTCACGTCGAGTGCAAGATTGGAACGCAAAGACCACCAGCGCGCACGAATACGAACATCAAACAGCAAATTGCAGGCGAGTGAATGCGTCGACTTTAAACGGATTTTCCTGATTCTCAATGCGTGGCCTTGCCTGCATGCAGGGCAATCAGACCTCATGCTTGCATGCATCAGTGCTGTCACAGTGCTGATGCAAACAAAGCCTTTCAGGCACAGACAGGCTTCACAGACAGGCTTCACAGCTCAGCCGTGAGTCCACGCCCAGCGCATCACGAGGAGGAGGAGGAGGATTTTACATCTTCAGCCAACCAACTAGGTTGTACAGATGTGCCAGGGTTGTCAATAACCCTGGTCAAAAACATCAGTAGTAAGCGTTTATCATGTCTAAACAGTCTGAAATAAACTTGTAGACAATCATGCAATCCTTGTGGGCAAAGAAGGATCGCATTGAAGAGGTGCAGGAATTGAAAAGGGTGTGATACTTGTCTCTGAGTGGCTGGAAAATTGGACACTCAAAGACAAGATGATATTCATCCCCAACGCTAGATAGGGGACAACGTGGGCAAAGTCTAGAGGATCTGGGAATAGGTGGTCTGTGATGTCTGCCTGTCTCAACTGGTAGTGAATGACAGCGCTTCATGCGCTTGCCAGAAACAGGTAAAAGAAAATATGGGTTGGAGGTGTTGAAGGGGCGAAACCAATTATGTCATGTACACAGTTTGGCATTCCTGGTGGGCGCTGTGCGTGGGTTGGATGACAGGTTGCTCCATGAAAGAGAGGCTTGATGTTCAAGTCCAGCTATGACTGTGTTGACATCTATGACAGGAATACTTTGGACTTGAGTAGGTAAATGGTAGCCAACACTGCGAAGGCAATGAGAGACTGAGCAAGAAAAATTGTGAACACCATGAAGAAACGCATCCTGTAAATTATGAATGAGAAGCTTAAACAAGAAGCTGGAGCTGAAGCTAACTTAGCTTCAGGAATGCCTTAAAGGCATTCCAAAAATCTATGGTTTGTTGCCACCAAAAGTGCTTCAGACTACGCATGTTCAACTCTGCCAGAACGACAGCATGAGAAATGGTGGAAGGTACTACACATAAACGCTTAAAATATAACATATATTTCTGTTCTAACTGTTTGCGAATATTGTTGGCAGCTGATTCTGTGGGACTATGCATGCCGCAAACAGGGCAACCATAGTGAAAGGCAGGGGCAAGAATGGATTGAAACAAGCGAAATTTCAGACAAACAGTGTCACTACATCAATATTGCAACTGTGAATGGTATTGGTGCACAATTGCCCAAGATGCTGCTGCTTTGTTGAGCTTTGGTGTGATGAGGTGAGCAATGTGACCAGACTGATGAAAGGGCAGCCCCAAGTACTTGAAGCTTTCAACTTGCTCCAAAGGCTGGTTCATGCATGTGAAAATGGTTTGTGTGTCATCACCGATGATCATAACTTTTGTCTTTGCTATGCTGACTTGCATGTGTAGCTCCTGACAATAGTCTGCCAGTGCTGTGATGAATGCTTGTAGATGTGAGGGGCAATGTGCCAGTAGGAAGACGTCATCAGCATACTCCATGTCGGTGAGCCGCGTGTGCTGAACCTTGATGCCTGCATCTGGAACTGAGACTTGCAGATGATGGTGAAGTCCATCTTGAAAAAGACCAAACAAGGTAGCACTGAGTGGGCATCCTTGATGTAAACCAACAGATGGGCTGTGCATGTCACCATGAAGCCATTAATTTTCATACCTAAGGAGCAATCAGTGTATAAACTTTGAATAGCAGTCAACATGTTACCATGTATGCCAAGACGCTGTAACACTTGCCAAATGAGTGGCCTCTGAACCTTGTCATATGCAGCTTTGAGGTCTACAAAACAGAGGTACAATGGTTCATGTGCATGTGTTTGCTTATCAATGACATGTTGTAAAACAAATGCTTGGTGAACAGTGCTGAGGTGAGATCGGTATCCAGCTTGTGTGTGTGTGCGAAGCTGCTGCTGCTCTGTGTACTGAGTCAGCCGGTGGTTGAGAATATTTGCATATAGCCTGCACAGTGGCTCCCCAACTGCAATTGGTCTGTAGTTGGCGGGGTCTGAAGCGTCCCCATGTTTGAGGACGGGGGTGATGAGGGCAGTCTGCCATTGAATTGGTACCTTGCCTGAGCTGTAAGCTTCATTGAACATGGCCTGTATGCATGGGATGATAAGGTTGGCGGGGGCCGGGGACTCTGGTGTGGGAAGGGGTTTGGCATATCTGAGGAACTCAGATGAATACCCTTGTAGGGCGCCTGCTCTGCCATTGTGAAGCCGCTGTAAGCCGAGGCTGATCTCTTCAGCTGTGATGGGTGTATTGAGTGCATTTGCAGGGGGTGGCTGTGGCTGATGTGGGGGTGGCATGTGGGTGGCGGTCTGTGCTGGCGGGGAGGTAAGCTTGCTTATGAGTGGGTGCCAGGCTGATGGTGTGGTCAGCTCGGAAGGCAGTGATGACTGAGGCGCGCGTGTTTGCTGAAAGAATTTGCGGGGGTCTGTTTTGTACAGATTAGCGAAGGTGAGTATATCTCTGTTGCTAAAGCTTCGCTTTCTGGCTGCGAGCATGGTCTGGAGCTGTGCCAGAAGGGCAATGGTAGAGGGTGCACCTGGGTTGCGCCTCTCTGCTCTGCGCCACTGACAATGCAGGGAGCGGCATGCTTGGTCCCAATAGGCTGGGCGCTGATGCTGTGTGGAGTTGCTGCTGCTGGGTGCTGGCTTCTTTTGACGGAAGCCTGCTGAGCGGCATGCTGTGGTCCGAGCTGATGTGAAGATGTTGTCAGCTTGGTTGAGTTGATGCATTGAGGATGCTTGGATGCTGTGCTGTAGAACCTGATCGCATGCTGAGAATTGCAAGCTGCTGGCGTAAGCTGGCCGCTTGGTTGCGTCCCAGACCCACCTGGTGACAGGTGTGCCTGAGTGAATGGCGTGTGTGGAGGGTGTGGATGGAGACATGAAGGGTAGGTGGAGCTTCATGATGAGGGGGCAGTGGTCTGAGTCTTGAGTTGGGGGGAAGACGCCGCAGCTGTGGATGAATGGGAAGAGGCTGGGACTGACCAAGGTGTGGTCGAATCGTGAATTGCCCCTGGGGTAGCTGGGGGTGGCTGGGGTGTCCAGGAGGGTCCTGCCTGTGCATAACACCATGGAGGTGTCTTCACAGAGTTGCATGAGGTGTGGGCCGAGAGCATTGGTGCTGTGGTCCTCTGACTGGCGTGGTGGGATGTCTTCGTTGAAGGTGGTGACCCAGGGGTCTGGGAGGTTGCCCACCTTAGCATTGAAGTCCCCTGCTACCATGATGTGTGCAGCTGTTGCAGCAGCTGCTGCTGCTGCTACTGCTGCTCTAATGTGCCTGGTGGAGGTGTCAAATCTGTCTGTGACTGAGCTGAGGGCCATTTGGTGGGAGGTGATGGGCGGGACATAACAGAGGTCTACTGTGATAGGGGGGAGCTGAGCTGAAGGGGATTTGAGAGTGACCCAAATAACATGGTTGACTGTGTCCTTGCGCCACTGTGAGGCTGAGTATGGAAGCTGTTTGCTGACGGCAATAATTGGACCTTCACCACGCCTGTTACGAGCTGAGGCTGGAATACTGAACAGATGATGGCTTCTGGTTTCGTGCTGGACGCTGTGCACGACTTGAGTCTCTGAAATTAGGGCTATATCGTACTGGCTGATGCGCTGCTATGTGCTGTGGATGCTGGTTTTGACAGTGGATAGACCATTTATGTTTTGGACTAATATGCGAATAGGTAGCATCTGGGCTGGGTGTTGGCTGGCTTGTCCTTCCTGTTGGTTGGAAGGGGGCTGTGGGGGCTCAGGAGGGGGGAGATGGCTGCTTGTGTCTTGAGCAAGTCCTGAGAAAAGTGCAGTGGGAGGTGGGCTGAGAGAAATGATGTGAGATGCTGCATTGGCATGAAAGCCAAGTGCACGAGATGCACGGGTGGGGGTGCTGTCTGGGATGGGCTGGAAAGTGTTGGGTTGGGAGTTGAGGGGGAGGGTGGCTGAGGAAGGTGCAGCTGTGCTGCCTGAAGTGGTTGGAGTGTTGGATGAATGGGTGACTGGAAGTGAAACAGCAGCAGCAGCAGCAGCAGCAGCTGCAGTAGCAGCAACACCTGCAAAGGTAGCAGCATCATGGGTAGCTGTGGAGGCGGCTGTGGGGATGGCTGGAATGGGCTTGGAAGGGGGTCTTGTGGACGTTGAAGCAGGCATGGCGGGTTCTGTTGGCGCAGCAGTGGGTGGGTCTATGGCGACTTGGGGTGCATCAAGGATGGCGTCTAGGTACAGAAAATAAAACCTTTCTGGATGTACTGTGTGGAAAAGGATGCATTGTTATTTTAAACGGTATAAAGCAATATGTAGCACCAAATGCACCAGGTATGCCCCTTTGCCACTGAAAGGTACACTGGTATGGCTTTACACACTTTGATACTGGTATCCATGCGATGGCAACAGTGCTGTAAAAAGGTTTACTCAGAGAGCCTAGATGTGCGCTATGTTTTGTCCAATGTACCAATACCTTGGGAATGCGGTGCTGCAGCCAAAGTGATCAATATTCAAGTCTTTTGCAATGTCAGGGGCAATGGTAATCTCTCGCATTGTGGTGCTTGTGCTCTATGTCTGATTTGTAAGGATCTTCACATATGGTGGCGCTTTATGCAAAGCAAACATGCCAACACCTCTCAAGTACTCCCCTGCTGTGCAATGAAGTTACAGCTATTCAGGGGTGCCAAACAGAGCAGAGCCTGCATGGTACAACTGCTGTGTTGATAGTTTTGAAGCATTGCTCTGGCTGTCCGACAGAGTCTGCAACAAAACTGTTGCAATTGCTTGATACCTGCGAGCTTTGTGTCTCATCAGACGCCATGCCACTGTATCATTGTATGCACCACAATGCACCACGTCAATACAGCTACAAACAACACTAAACTTGCTGTAACAAACAGGCTGCATTGTAACTATGACAGCATTCTGTGGGTTGCTGCCCAAAGAGAAGTGGACATGTTGTGCCACGGTGGCAGCAGCCTTTGCAGTACAGCAGCAATCAGGCTATGCTTGCTCTCAAAGCTGTACATCCATAAAGAATAAACCAATTGGTGAACATTATACGCAGAAGTGTTCCCTACAGGATGGCAATTTGCAGAGGGCTATGATATCAAGTAGTTATTTTAGGGGATACACAAAAATGCAGCCTTGATCCTTCTGACTGATCAATGAGCGCCTACACTTCAGCTAATATGTTGTGTGTTCATTGTCCAGACAGGACAATAGTAGTACTAGTGCAGCGCTGATGACTGCATGTTTGAATTATGTTAGCGTCCACCAAGTGCGTAAAACTGTACACAGTATACTTCATGCAATCAGAATACATGTCCGGATCCATATTGAAAAGAAGAACTTATCCTCTTGGTGGCGGCTCTATCTGCACTTGTTGCATGAGCTCATGAACACTGACCAAGCTGATCCTAACAAACAGCTCAGACTGTCTATCGTTCTGTGACAAAATTGCTATGTGCCTTTGTCACCTTGCAAAGTTGTGCAGCTCGCATTCCTTGTGCTTGATAAGAGCGTTGGCACTGGACACGGCATAGCAGGCCAGACAATGCCACATGGCATGAACAAGCCCCATGTTATGCTGCATGGCTACATCCTCCAGTCCAAAGCAAGCCAATCCTGCTGCCAAACTTGCTGCTTGCCGCCGATGAGCTGATCTCAGCATGGGACACTTCTGAGAACACCTTGCAAACTCTACCTGCACACAGATTCCAGCAAATGCATAATCAAAAGGTCAGTTGTTCTATGTGGATCAGAGACCTTGACTGCTGGTGAGCATTTTGCAGCAGTGCCTGCACACAAGCTGCAGCAGTTGCAAGTGTCAGGCAAACAGGATCAACAGATGCCAGTGCAACAATCTTTGTGAGGGCTGTTGAGCAACTTGCAGCTTGTGAAGATACACACACCTGAGCTATGGTGGCGTTGATTGCTGTGACTGCTGATGGCTGGAAAGGGACCAGAGCAAGAAGACCAATGGATGATAGCCGAGCCCTTGCCTGCATTGCATGCATGTCAGCGCTACATCCATCGTTGCAGTCCCTTCAACTGGCATGCACTAAGGGCCAGTGATGACTGTCCAGCATGCCATGCTGTAAACAAGTGCGCATCTCTTGTCATGTGTGTGGTCAGAAATGCGCATGACGGGTCAAAATGGCATGACAACACGGCATGGTGGCCGAAATATAGTCGGTTTGAAGAACGAGCGTCAACAAAGTAGGCATTGAACATTGGGGACACCAAGCAAATGGGGTAGTGTCAATGCTGTCATGCGCCCTGCCATCAGTCGTTGACAGTGGATTGCAACCTGAGATTTGGCGGGCAGTGCTGCTCTGACAGCTGCAGTAGTAGACAAGCTGATGCTCCAATAGTCCAGCTTTCTGAGGTACTTCCGCAGCTTGCCACTGCTAGCATGATAAGCCGTTGCAGCAAGGCCGACCCCAAACAAGCTGGCACCAAACTGTACACCTGCTGCGCTTTCTCGATGCCTGCAAGGAGCAATTTACTTACCTGTATTTCCAACAAGGATTGAGCTTTGCTGATGCAGTGTGTATGGGGTTTGATGAAAGGCCGGACAGATCGATATATGGCTGACATGACACACACACACACACACAAGACCTGTGATTGCAATAAAGTGCAGTCGCACCGTATTGTGTGGAGCCCCACAAAGATGATTGGCAAGGAAGTTAGTGTGTTGAGTAATCATTCTTTCCTAGTCCTGTCATTGCTGCCAGGGCCCTGCATTTCACTTCTTTTCAATGCACAGCAGACTCAGATTACCAGTGTACACTAGTGAAAGTTCATTCAGGCAAATACTCGCATGGCGGCAGCTCATGCCTTGGGACTGATTGCCGTTTGAAGTCTGTGCAAACTCAACGGCTGTTTCGGCCCGCCCGGCTCCTGATGCAGCAAGTTTTGCAACGGCACTGCCTGAAAGCCTTTCAAGGGCTTATGGTCACATGAGTGAGTCTGCTGGGTTCTGTCCCTCACGCAATTCGCTTGCCTCTGAATGGATCTGCGGACTTTGTTGGGCAGGTCAAAGAGACAAGGTATCACGACGCAGTCTGCTACCTCGTACACTGCTCTCAAGCTGACAAGCAAGTGCTCTGCGCTGTCGCTGCACATGCCGGTGCCGGTGTGCAACTTGTGGCCGTCACGTCACGAATTTGCTGAGCGAAACCTCTTCAACACGTATGCAGCCGCAGTGAGGCTTTTGAACACTTATATGCCAAGATGCAAAAACCACAACTTGACAAGGAATATGCGATCTCACTTAGGGCTCTGCGTGATCGAAGCTGTCGACCAAACACAAAGTCTTTCACGCACTGGTCAGTGCGTCAACTTTGCAAGGCACGAGCAGCCTATACGTCGCGCAACATGTGCTGTCCAATGCTCACGCGCGGCATGCTGCAGTCAAAGAGAGCATCTCCGTGTTGTAAAGTAGGATTTTAGTCACCATGATGACTCATCCTCAACATGTGACGCGAGCTACACAGTTGAGTTGACTTGTCGCGCTTTTTGCTCTGTGCTTGCTCACACAAAATGGGCACAAGCCTTCTATGTCGCCAGTGCGTCCGATGCACACAGCCTTTTCTCCCCGCATACGGTAGTTGCCGCACTTCTCGTCCAGTGCACCAGCGATCTCAGACTTTGCAACCTCAACCTCAACAGGCTCAGACTGCCCACCATCAGACCCCTTACGACAAGACATCACTTCCTCAACAAGATCGCAAGGTTCTGCAGTATAGTAAAGCAGCCCAGACGGAGGCTGAACGCCGTCGGAAGTGTGCATGCCAGCAGCACGTAAAAAAGCAAGTAGCGTCGGCACTGACCCTTGTACCGGCAGCGTGTCTACTACAGGGTGCGCCTGCACTGGCTCTAACAATACATCAGGAACCTGATAACGCTCTGTCATTTCCCACCTGGGTGATACACATCTCCAGCGTGATTGAGTGGGGAATAGCCATGGCACTGGTGTGGAAGTATGCAGAGGTGACAGGTATGGTCTGCGTTCTCGTCACAGATGCTGCGTGCAACACGCAAATTGCACTTTAAAGCAACTCAATGTAAGCGTGAAAGCTGGCATACCAGTAGGTCAAGGCATGACATGTGTATTCACTGCAGGCAACTCCAAATGGAAGGGCTTGACATGGGGAATGATGCCGTTACTAGGCGGAGCCCTGTGTGCTTGCACATATCATTTCTATTATAATAGTCCAGACCTGGACTTTCTGGTTGCTGTACAAGCAAGCCTCACCTGGATCGGCAATGCTACCTGTGCAGCTGCAGCTTACCGAATATACAAGAGCTCTGAGCAAGAAGGGGCAGCGTGACTATTGTAGTCATCCTCTAGCTCCAGTGAGTGTTTGCAAATGTGCAAACTGCAGCTATTTTGATGTGATGTTGCAGTAGCATCTGTACCAGCAACTGGATCTTGACAGCTGCTTGAGCCGCACCTCGATTCATAGGATTGATTCTGTTTAAGGGTGATGCCAGCCTTGCCATTGTGACATGTTCTTTGCATTGTACTGCATTGCAAAAAATCAGGGTCAGCAAGTAATGCAAAGTCTTGTGCACAAGCTGAGCCTTCTCCAAGATTCCATGCAACCGGGGCCATAAGTGTAGCTGCTGTTGCTTCAAACATTGAAGCAATGGTTGCAATGGATTATTCCAACCAAGAGACAAGGCATGTGTACATCAGTAAGCTGGCAATCATTGTCCAGGCAGCAGGCATTGACATGTGCTAGGGGCGCACCGAGACTCTCTGAGACAAGATCATCTAGTACACCACATGCAAATCCATTTAGGGGGCCAGGTCAATGCACAATGCTTGTTAGCACTCACGCAGTCTATAGGGTCTACATTGGACGAGACCCTCATGCAGAATTGCAAGCCAGCATATGACACAGTCATACTTAGGAACTGCAGTACAGATGTACTGGCCAGACGGCAAGCATCAGGCTTCGCCTGCAACTTGGCCCAATTGGCCTATCAGGTCCTTTGAAATCTTCTTGTGAGCTCCACCATTCACCCGCATATCAAAATGTATTATTGAAGACAAGGTAAGGAATGTAGTCACAGCCACTGTCACCCTGTTGCATTTTGCTGCCACAATGTAGCAAAAGTGAAGGAGCAGTGATTATGCACAATATCAAAACACAAGACAAAAACCACTTGTACTGTTACCACAGCGCCACTGTTCACGAGCATGTACATATGCCAGGCAACCTCACCTGAACACATGAGTGCTTATCAGCACAAGTGACACTGATGCTGCAAGCCATACATGATTGCAGTGAAAGACATCCCCAATCTAGACTCGACTGCTGTTTTGTCTGGCTCATTGCCTCAAGAAATGACCAGATGCGACGGTTCAACCCATCATGGTCGGGAAATGGAGCACCAATGAATTGCTTACAGCTCAATTTGTTCGTTTATGTGCCACGCGCGGCAGCTACCTGCTCAGTATGCCAAGTGGAGGACATCCAATGAGCAGGCAAATATGTGATGGATTGCAGGTGACCTCATCTATTGAATGACTACATCCGTGCAACTCACAATGACTCTCCGTGCAAGAAACTGTCTATCAGTCGTAAAGCCTCTGCAGGTTTCCCTTGCCCCACCATGTGACCAGCCCCTTTGACAGTGGCAAACGCAAGGCCTTCATATTGCTGAACAAAGCCAGCAACCTGCATTTATACAGTGCATATTGCAAGCCATATGCATGATGTAGATATGGTCAGCTGCTAGGCTGGCAATGCTACATTGCTTGATAGAGCTCTGTTGATGCTGATGCTGCTAGACCGTTTCTGTCACAGACTGCTAGTATGCATTCTGCTTTTGACACTACAGCAAGGCATTGACACGTCAAGAGTCCTACTATACTGACAAATTCACACACTGTCTAAAAGGCCACAGGATTTGAGCTTGCTGGACCCTGTAAGCAGATGCACTTTGATCACGTAACACACACGACCCGCTTCACCTGTGATGCTCTAAACAAGCCTGCCTGAAGGGAATTGACTTGTGTCACATGCACCTGATGCCTGCTGGCTAAGCCTGCGCTTTGGTTGTTGTTATCATTTATTGCACATGATGCACAGAAGACTGGCTACCTGGTGGTCCACCTTCCAGGGCCGCCAAGCTTCCTTCACCTTCAGCCCAAGGCTGCTAGTCCATGCTTCGCTGCCGGTGTGAGGCACACACATGTCATGATCCCCACTGTAGATCAAAACCTTCAGCCCTGCACAAGGCCAGCAGTGAAATAATTTGTCAACCACAAAGTATGCTTCTTCTCCCTGATCTTGATGCCTGCATGAAACCGTGAGTGTCGAGCATGAAGACTGTGCAGATGGGCTGCATGATGTCAGCCAGCATGTTCATTGCTTGTTTTTTTCTGTATATGGGCATTGACAGAACATCCAGCAGGCAGAAAATTAAAGACCTCAACTTGGGTGGCATGAGGACCAATGGATGTACACCAACAGTTGGCAAGCGGATGCAATGTGTTGGGTTACTTGACTGTGGGTGTAAGCCAGCTCAAGCATTGACATCATCCTATTTTGTGGATGCAAATTTGACCTGGGCTCACAGAGGATGTAAGCGCCTACAAGAGGTCCAGACAGGTGCATTTTATACAGTGCTCTGTTGCCATCAAGGACAGCAACATGAACGCTTGACACAACTGTCAGCAGCTGCCTCAGTGGAACGCTCACTGTCAATGTGGCGCTGACCCTTGCAAGACACCGTCTTGTACTGTGCAGATGAAGATGAAGGGATGCACATGGCAAATATTACTGCAAATCCTGAGAAGCTGCCATACAATCACGCATACCTTTGCTGACAAGATCAGCATGGATTGGTATCATGGAGCCTGTGTCGTGGGTGTAGGTGATGCGGTCTGAGCACTCATCAAAGCGGCCGATCTTGGAGATGGGCTCAGCATGAATGGCGGCGCGGATGTCATCGTTGTTGGCAAATGCCCACATCTCCCTGCATGACACACACACACACACAGGAGTCCAGTCAGGTATCACACAAGTGCAGCAGCTGTACAGGTTCAGTTTCTGCAGATCACATGCTGTGAGCATTGTTCCAGCACAGCTGCCACAGCAGCAAATGCAGCTCAGGCAATCACACAAGCAGGCGTTGCTATGGTTGATAGTGACAACAATAACGCTTTCCAGCTCATGGTGAGCTAGGTACGTGCAGGACAAGTCTTGTCTCTCCAGAGCAGCCTGTCTTGTGCATCCCTGTAAGGCCTACTAGTACGACAGTTTTGACAGTCACGTGCTATGGTTGCTACACAGCAAACATGGGCAAAGAAGTCTTTAGCAATGACAGGATAGAGGTGACTCATGTGTGCCTTGGGCCACAAGATGCAGATGACCGTGCAGCACCTGTGTGACAACTTTGATGGTCAAAGCCATATTGATGCAGAGTCGAAAACCACATGTCCAGCTGTAACTTTTACACTGGGAAACGCATCAAGGTGGCTCCATTCATCTACGACTTGGGATGAGCCATTGTACACATGACATATGCTGGCATTCAGCAACATGTGCTGGTTCTTGCACTGTAGCATTCCAGGGCTACTTGGTCAAAGGCAGTTCTTGCCAAGGCTGCTGCAGAGCAAAGGCAGCCCCAGACATATGCTGCTGACCTGGAATCTAAACATGGTGGCACATGTCCCAGCTCTGCCCCCAGCAGATCACTCCAGGTGGGAACCACCCCCGCCCTGACAGCACCCCCTAGGGGCCATGACCTGCCCTGAGGCCCTGCCCTAGCCTGTGCTAGAATAACAATCACATCGATCTTTAGGGTATGTTAACTGAGGGTTCAAATCAAATGGCAGAGTACTGGTTTCCAAGCGACTGCCTGGCTCCTGTAAGACCGCTGTACAAGTGACTACAAGTGGCTTTTCAAATAATTCAAATTTGCTGAGAGTAGGTTGACAGCTGGGCAGTGGGCAAGCAGGGCCTGTACTACAACATCAGGATTTGACAGATGAAGCAGCACTGGAAGCATCTACACTGTATTGGTTTATAGCCATACAGTAAAACAAACACCCCTTGAGTGTCGGCACAAGTGTGTTGCCACTACATAGTAGTGAGTGAGTCAGGCAGTGACCTGCATGAGGGCTTCTTGCCTGGGTCTGCCGCCATGGTAGCACGTCCACAGTATGTCATACAAATTGATGTCCTTCAAATCATTGTACACCTCATCCAGCAGCTTGTCACACTGGGTGCCTGCACATGGGTGCTGACAGATCATCAGTGCAACAACTCATTGCATGCAGCTTATGAGCATGAGCGTTTGCCATGTGTCTACAGCGTACACACAATGCAGTCTAATGGCATGCAAAATGGTAGACACGGCTGAGCAAGATGCAGCCAACCAAGCTCACACTATAGTAACATTGTGCCACCTTAACAAAGGTAAAGCTGACAGTCATTGTTCCATGCAAACATGGAGATGCTTGGCTGTCACCTTTAGTGGTGTTCCAGAAGTTGCCTTGGCACTCATGCATGAGGTCCAGGTAGAGGCGTGTGCTGAGAAGAGCCTTGCCATAGGCAAAAGGAATGATGGCATTGCCGTCCACCTCGTCATCAGTCACACCGTTGCCAACTGCATAACCCTGAAACCAACACAGTCAGCCTTTTGGATTGGCCATTCAATTTGTCATAACATAAGCAGTTACGCTTTGATGTGTGTATGTGTCAACATCCCATTTAGATTGGCTGCTGAGGTTTTTGTAACACAGCTGTTAGTCTTTACTGTGTGTGTCAACATCCCATTTAGATTGGCCGGATAGTTCTTCCAAACACAGCTGTTAGGTTTTGCTGTGTGTCAAACTCTTACTTGGATTAGCCGTTGAGTTCTTTGTAACACAGCTGTTGGTTTTGCTGTGTGTGTGTCAACATCCCTTTTGTCAAGCAAGTGCAAGTGACTTGGAAAGCATAAACTACGTGAGTTCCTGGCTCAGCATTGCTGATGTGCACATTTTTTGAAACAAACACCGAGTTTGCTTGTTTCCACCTCTCAAGCTGGCAAGCAGCAGGGCCAATGCCAAAAAAAACAGGCAACAGTTGGCCAGCACAATACCAAGATCAGGCTACTGGAGGGACACCTCACGCTGGCTTGATATGTGGCAGAAGGACCACGGGTTGCATGCAGCTCAGACATGTACTCACCTGTATGTTGACATGGGGCTGGTGACCAGCGTCATTGCCCTGTACAATTGCTTGTGCTAGTGTAGGCACATACACGCCTGCGTAGCTTTCACCTGCAGCCATGTTAGGCAGTACTGGTTATTCTCCCATTGTGAGATAACATGGTGAGACAGATGTTAGAGATCCTGAACAACTTTGTCCTTTGACTTAGTCAGATTACGTGTGAGTAGTCAGGCACTTGATCGCATGCTTTGCCTTGCATCTGTATGTCATCTAGAATGTTTGAGCTAGACAGGAAGCGTTGGCAATGTTGTGGACCATGTGCAGAAGGATCTCTTACCTATGATGTAGAAATCGTTCTTGGCGTACTCTGGGTAATGCTTCAGGAAGCCTCTGATGAACCTGTTAGAGTCTTGGGCTGTATGAGTGTCATTGGTGAGATAGTCTGAGTGTGTTTCTGAGTATGACAAGCCCGTGCCTGCAGACCATCATGCAAATGCTCAGCTGCAGTTGGGTGACTCACAGCTGCAAGTGCAAAGCATGGAGTCAAAATGCACATGACAGCCTGTGTTTGTAAATACTGTGATCAGGTTGGTGAGTCACTGACGCTGCTTGCAGTTTGGATGTTTGGCAAGCCACACCTGCTGGTGAGTCCAAGTATATGATGTTTGCAGCTTTGCTCCAAGTGTAGGGGTTTTCCCGCAAAATTAGCCGGCCATCCTGGCTGTGCTCACTGCCCTTTGCAAACTGAACATCAAAGGGCCCATGCTCATATATGAAGCCTGCACTGTGTGTGCCGGTGAATGGTCGCTGCAGCCAGAAGGGTTGTTGGACTGATTTGAGATGTCAGACGCACCATCAAATGAGCTACAGCCTGGACCACCATTCAACCATAGTACTAGTGGGTCTTCCACAGGATTGCCCTGGCTCGTTACAAAGTAATAGTACAAGTTGCGGCCGTGAGCTTCGTCGATATTGATGTAGCCTCCATAGTGTTTAGACTTGAGGTGAGTTTCAAGGCCAGGAATGTGCGTTATCTCGTTTCGGTGCTTCTCTATGATCCGTGGCGGATCACCTGCTGTTGCTGCTGAGATTGTTTGCGCAGCAAACAGCAGTGTCCACCAATACTGCCTTCGCATTGCTGAAAGTGCACGGGCAAAAGACTGCTGATGGGTCTTAACGCTGGCAGCAAGGTGTCCTGACTACAGAAGTACAACTTTTGCCAATAACAGCAGACGCGCTGGAAGGAGACATGTGCACGAAAATCGGCACACGACTCAGCCAGGTCAATGTGAATCGGATGGAAGAGCGTCAGCAGTGCAGCTGCTGTGGTGCGACAAAACTATAGCACTGCTGGCGTTGCAATGCTCCGCTTACAAAACCCTTGATAGGTCCCAAGGCAAGCAGGTGATCACTGATCAGCCCTTGATTAGCCCTCTGCTTAGTCAACTGCTGGCGTTTCACTCTGTTACATGAACGTTTCTGTCGCTGTGTTGAACCATCGGGCAACTTGCCTGCAGTCGGCAAAGCCATCGTGCCTGGCGTTTGCTTGATGCAAGTATCGGCTTCAAGCAGCTTACAGTCGCTGACAAGCGATGCTTCCTCATAGACCTGCTAGATGCACTGCTGGTTTGAGATGACCAGTTTGCGGTTGTCAAGCGGTGTTGCTTCCCGTGCGTGTCAGGTGCGTAACGCATTTTCCAGACAGCAACAGAGTATACTGTGCTGGAGCACAAGCGTTGATTGCAAGTGTAAAGCCACAGGTGTTTGCTCGTGCACGCTGTGTGCCTCCTCTGGCGAGAGGCCACTTATCTACTCAACCCATGCGGAATCAGCTCAGTCACCGTTCAGCTTCAACTTACGAAGGCAGCAATTGTGGCTTCCGCTCCTCTAGCATAGCAGCTTGCTCACAGCATGGAAACGCTAGCTCAGCACCACTGCCACAAAAACCTGAAAAGACTAAAGACCAATATTGCCGGATGTGTGGTACACAAATGGAGCTGGCTATACCAAAGGGGGAAGCAGCTTGGCGGCACATGTGCAGTAATTGTGGGTACATTGACTATTTCAACCCTAAAATGGTGCGCATGGCACGAGGTCAAGCTCTCTTTGTTCTGGGAGCTTCGTTACTGCTCACCTGTTTTGTTTACACACCCTTGCCTGAAGTTTTGCTCCTGCCCCTGTCATGCTGTCATTGTCTGTCGTACAGACTATAGACACATTCTGTCAGTGAGCTAGACAGCTATCCCACTGATCAGTGTCTGCGTTATCCTGTTAGGCTTCTGTTCTTGTGCTTCTTGTTTAGCTGCTGATACAGACCATGCGCGCCACACTTCTGCTCAGGTGGTTGGATGTATAGTTGAGCACGAGGGCAAGATCCTGCTGTGCAAGAGAGGTATTGAGCCTTGCAAGGGCAAATGGACTTTGCCTGCTGGCTACATGGAGCTCAAGGAATCTAGTGCAGGTCTGCTGCCAGCCAAAATGGCCTCGAGTCCCTATTGTCTGGTCCTATGTTCAACACAACTCCAACAATTGTGATGCATCTAGCACTGGCAACAGACATGTGCCCTTTGTGACGCAAAAAGAATTGGCCTCAAAGCGTCATCAGCATGCAGATGTATGCAGATAAAGGCCATGCCACAGTCAACTTCAGGAATTTGCTAATCAAGATGTGAGCAAAGTGCTAGCTTTTGAGTCTGGATGGTTAAACATGCTTGTGACTGGGCATGCTAGCACATCAGTAGGGTGCTAGCATGCCCTATCTGTGCCTTGGCATGCCTGAGTTCACCTGTGCTGTGCAGAGGGAGCAGCTAGGGAGACCTGGGAGGAAGCTAATTGCCAGGTCGAAATTTTAGCGCCTTATTCCCACTTTGACATCCCAATCATTGGTCAAGCATACATCCTGTTCAGGTCTGCCTGTCCATCTGTCTGTTTGTCAGTATGTCTGACTGACTGTCTGCATGGCTGTCTGTCTATTTGTCTGCCTGCCTGCCTGCCTGCCTGCCTGCCTGCCTGCCTTCCTGCCTGCCTGCCTGCCTGCCTGTTTATGCAATCATGTCAACTGATTATAGACAGGTGTCAACGTGCCAAACCACACCTCATCTCTGTAGCGGTTCACCCACATTTTGCTATTTTATCTGTAAGTCAAATGTGCCATGGACATATTTACACGGCTTACAATAAAATGAGCAAACTGTGGGTAAACTGTTACAGAGATGAGGTGCTTGATTCTGCTGTTGACTGCAATCAGCAAGCATAAGTCTGCATGACAGCACAAAACCAAACATGCCACACTCACGAGCTCAGGGTGCAGATAAGCTAAAGCAAGTCAACCTTGAACTGTAGTTGTGCAGGGCTAAGCTAGCAGCCCCGTATTCTTTCAGCCCTGGCGAAGAAACATTACAAACTGAGTTGTTCCAGCCAAAGGATATTCCCTTTGACCAGGCAAGCTCAGCAAAGAAGCTCACAGAAAAGTTTGGCAGTGTTATTTCACACATTGCATGCACAGCTGTCATACTTATCATCCGATGCGTGATTGCTTGCCCATCCCGGTAAGTGCCTGCAGCTCGTTGCAACACTCTCATCAGCAGGTCTACTGAAGGACATGTATGTGGACTTTACGTCTGCTGCTGCTGCAGCAACTTGCTAATCTTGCACCTGGTGGTCTACTTGAAGCTAATTGCTTTCATGGTTGATAAAAAACATTTGCTTTGTGATTACAGATAGCTTTCTCGTCCATCAGCTTGGCACTGCAATACTATGTAGAGGACATGCAAGTGGGGCAGTACAGAATTCATCATGGGGTGGTCTCTAAGCAGCCGGGATCTGGGCCCAATGAGGCTGGCAGATTTCAGCTGCAGGACCATTTTGCTGTCAAGACTGAAGAGCCTGTGCTTGATAGCAAGCTGTAACAGGCAGAAGTTCATGGGCAGCTGCTGACTGTCCAGTTGGATAATAAATACCAAACAGGATCTGCATACATCCGGGTAACCTTCGAGTTCAAAACAGGATCTGCTGTTAGGTTGTGAGTCGCATGCCGGAGCTAGCCACCTCTGGATTACAACATAGAGCCTGCTACTGTTTGAAGCCTGTTGGTGCAAAAAGTGTGCAGAAGATACCAGACACGCATAGGATGAGGTATATGTACAGATCGTCAGTGCATTGAGCCAATGGCACAAACATGTCGCTACAGCGGTCATGCATGTGGGGTATGTCCGTGGGTCGCGTGGTGCAACAGCTTAGCTATTTACACGCATGTAATGTCTATTGCGTAGCAGACAAAGCAGAGCACTCGAACACATGCATTGCTTGGCCCACCAGATATCTCAGTCATTGCCAAACGAAACAACTCAAGCTATCATTAAATATTTGCACTCAGTGCTGAACGAAACAACCCAAGCTTCCCTGCAAAACCATCACTGTGATTAATGTACAAAGCATAAGACAAGACTTTATAGGGCATAGGAGAAAGCATTCATGGTGTAACAAGCATCCATGATTTAGCCTCTGTGGGACAATGGAAAAGAGTCTGCTGTTGCTCAACAAAGAACCAGGTTGTGCACCATGATACTTTGTATAGCACATCCTGTACAGAATGACCCTTTCCCTTCTGATGGCACACATGTGGCTTGCCCTTAACACATCACATTTGAGCAGAGTATCCCACCAGACTTGTCAAAACTGGATCCTGCCAAAGCTACATGAAATCAAACATCACATTTGAGCAGAGTATCCCACCAGACTTGTCAAAACTGGATCCTGCCAAAGCTACATGAAATCAAACGAGACGAAGCAAGAGACAGAACTTTGAGAGGTGCTCACTGTATCAGGGCCTTACTGTCTCACGCTGCACAAACGACAGAGGCAATGGTTGTCATGAGCTGGAGTCTCTTTCAGGATATTCAAGACTCATTGCTTTGCTAGAACACAAGAGGTTGGCTTGGTTGCTCCTCGCAAGCATTCCCAAAATCTTCACACACCAGAAGCTCGACATCCAATCCCGACATCTGATAGACTTGCTCTAACAAACCCACAATGCTTTTTAGACCTTTGCTCCTTGATGATCGCCCTACTGACTGAGCAAAATCCACAGCAACTGACAACATGAAAGACAGCTCAGCTGCAGACTGCTGGTGCGCACCTCTAGCTGGAGAGTGGTGTGACTACAGACACTGGACTTGTACCCACCCAGTCAAACAAAAAGCTGCTACCTCAAACAAGACAGCATCAATCTTGCAATGCTTGCCTGTGACTCAACCATGTGGACTGCCATATAGTATCTAGACTGCTGACAGCATGCCCACATCCAGTTTACCCAAAGCATGAATGCTCTCCCCTATTCTTTTCCAGCAGCCAATTATTCCGACCACGTGCGGTGCAGTGCAGTGCAGTCATTTGGTTGCATCTTGACCTACAGATCTGGTAAGCCATCCGGGTCAAAAGTACCATCTAGACCTCCTCCAATCCAGGCTAAGCTTGCATTCATGGTTGGCATCTGAGGCATGGAAGGCATCACTGCAAGCCCAACAGTCATGTCAGCAGATATCTATGCAGCGCTCATGCAACATGATCATCTTTTGACACAAATTGCATACTGGCAATGACAAGCATGTCGAATCAAACACGCACAGCTTCAGTAGTGCACACTGTGGCTGCACCAACCTCCTGGGCTTTACTGAACACGTACTGTTGAGGGGACAATTAGGTCATGTCTGGCGAAAGCAAACATTCACAGACCAGGGCCAGCAGCCGTTGTTAGCACAAAAGATGGTGCAATGACAGTCAATAAACGCGGCATGTAGCAATACAGACAATTACATGATGATCATTGGGGCCAGGCAAAACTGTCAACAAGCCAGAGATGGCAGACGGCTAATACACGGATTTATGAGCCTGCGATCATGCAGTTACAGGTCTGCAGCAGTCATGAAATTTGTTGACTCCCTCTGTGTACTGATCAAGGCAACATGACTGCCAATACACCTGGTGAGCAGGGGCGACTGACCTCACTGACCTGGAAACATGTCTGCCAGGGTAGAGTTGGCTGAAGCCATCCAGCGACATGCGGGCGGCTCCAGCTCACCTGGCAGCCGGTGGGGCTCAGTCAGGGGGCCCACTGTGTGCCCAAAGGCTGACCCTTGGGGCGTGACAGCGATGGCCTGGGGTGGCCAGGGGGGGCGCACTGGGCCTGCCCATGAACCTGTTGGCAAAGGAAATTGAGAACAGAAGCAAGGCTGACCTGCAGTGTTGACCTTGCACATTGTATCAAGATGGCTGTGATTGAATAGAAGGCTGATTTTCCAAGCACCTTTGCCGACTTGATTGTGCAGCTGTGCAACATTAGACATAACAGGCAGTAGCTGTGACATGACATCAGCAGTGAATACACGACACAAAGCCAGCATAGCCACATTGAGAACTGCTGTTGACATCACAAAACAAACCCACACCTGAAGCATCAGACTGTTGCTGTTGTGTTGTATGCCATGGCTGCTCCTGCTGCCACTCAGTGTGAGTGGGAGCTGAAAACTGCGACGATTGGCCATGCTGAGAATCCCAGGTGGCAGAAGCACTCTGATGAAGTCCATCCATCTGAGTCTGCCCAATGCCATCTGACCAATGCCATGCTCCTGGATGCCTGGGAGAGGTCCGTACCTCTTCATAGCCTGGCCATGATTGAACACTCATGGACTGCTGCTGCTGCTGCGGTTGGTAGCTGTATTGAGGCATTGGCTGCCAGCCTGCTGAACCCTGGGATGACATGTGGGACTGCATGTTGGGGTTGTACACATTTGCCTGGTCATGTTGCATGCCGCCATAGGAGGGGTGGGGATAGGCGCTAGCATATGTGAAGCTGCCTGACCTACTTGATGGATGCTTCTGTGGTGGACTGCAGGCACTGACAGGGGCAGGCTGAGTATGTGGCGCCTGCTGAATGCGCAAGGAGTGCTCTGACTGAGCCACAAAAGGGCTGATCTGGGTGGTAAACCCCTGATCCACAGCTGGAGGTGCCATGCGCTGCTTGTCGGGAGAGTTGTTACCTTTAGTCTGCCTCTTGGAAGGCCCAGATTCACCGGAGGTGACGACGTTGAAGGGCGTCTGAGTGCTTGGTTGAATGGAGATGCTGGGCTGCTCTGACTGCACCGACTGGAAGCCTGAGGCTGCAGGCTGGATTCTGGATGTAGCCTGGTGGCTAGTGGCCTCCTGTTGAGTGGGGTCGCCCACTGCAGCAACCGCAGAAGTTTGCTGCTGGCCAGACTGCGAAGGGTGGCCTGATTGTGATGGGTGAACAGACTGGGAGGGCTGGACGGAGTGTGTAGGATGGACAGACTGGCTGCGAGCATTGGACTGTGTCTGTGGCTGGTCTGAGTGTGCGATGGAGGGCTGCTCAGAGCGGGAAGCATGCTCTAGGATGGGAGCGCTGAAGACGCTGCGCTGAGGGAAGTGGGTGGTGGCTCCAACTGGAGGGTGGCCTGCAGATGAAACAGTCACAGTCAGTACTTGCTGGTCACATCTTTGTGACACAAGCGGTCTTGTGCATCTTTATGATGAGAGGCCTATTGCAGGATGTGCCTCCACACATGGCTGTGGAAGTGTAAACGGTTGCAAGCTAGCAAGCCAAATTGCACTTGCAGACAGGTGTTGAGTCATCATGCAATGTGGCAGAAGACCCATAGAATGCATGCATCTTGTATGTTACATATTAGAAATGTTTTATAAATGCTTGGATCCAAGAGCATGCACTGTAAATGCTGTCTGTTTTGTATCAAACACAGACGGCAAATACATGTCTTGACAGCAGTCTGTGCAAGGTGCGTACCCATGGGAGGAGCACGAGGCTGGTGAGGGAAGCTGCTGCTTGGTGGGTTGGCGACACTGCGGTAGATGCGAGGCAGAGATGACACTGCAGGGTACACAATGCGGGGCCCAGGGTTCTTAGCAACTTCTGTGGTGGTAGTGCCAGCTGTGGCACTGTCACACCCAGCTCCTGCAACAGCACACAATGCTTGTTTGGGGACGAGGGGCGCGCAGGAAAGTTGCACCTGGACTGCAGACAAGGTAGATCTTGACTGTAGATACGAAATGACACACGCGTTGACCATGGACAGTATGACAAGGCATTGACATACATATGTGCACAAAATCAGGCAGGCAGTTGAAGCTTAACAAGCACATGGCAAAGAGGCAAGACAAGGCAAGCCAGATGACAACACAGACATCAGCAGACTGCTTGCCTGCTGATGGGTTTTTCAGAGAACAGAGCATGCATATAAGCTGTATCACCAGTGGTCTGAGGGTGATCTGGAGGGAAACATGCAAGCGACGGTCAAACATGATGCAAGTGCAGATGATGCAGATGTGGGCAATGCACAGCTCCGCCTCAAAACCCAGCCACCAACAAGCACACACACACACACACACACACACACACGCATAGATCAAATTCAAAGCCACCATTACACCAGTGCTTAAGCTGTAGACCTGTCTACTGGGTTCAATACGACCCCATACATGCTAGGCTGGTGTCTTAAGATCAGCTGAAAGCCCTGAAGAAACTACACCAAATCAAGCAGGGTCACAACAGAATGTCAAGAAAGCTAATTTTCTTGCAGAATTGCTGCCATATGTGTTCTTAGACCTATCACCATCTGCCATGTCTTGCATAAACCCCCCCACCCTTGTACAAGCCAGAAAAAGGGGGAAACAGGGTGTCAGACTTCATGTACAATTGCAATCAAAGCACATTCAGCATACACAAATGTCGTGAAGCCATACATTCTGTACAAACTGATTCATTCAGCCCTGGTCGGCTTTCAGGTGCTTGACAGCAGCCTGACATAGCTGGCAGTATCAACCGCGAGCAGCATACGCTTTTCTGGCAGAGGCAGTGCGAAAGCGAGCACCTTTGGGTTGACCAGCAGCCCTATCTTTGAGACGCTTGATTTCAGCATCACGCATTGACAGTGCCTGAGCCAGGCTGGTGTTCTCCTGCTCAAGTGTGCGCACCCTCTGCTGCAGCACCTGCAACTGTGCCTTCTTTCGCTCCCTGCAGACATATTGCCCAGGTTAGACAGTGGAAGACTTGCTTTAGCACCAAGTTCTGCTTGTCAAGGTAGCAGAAGGTGACTGATGGGCGGGGCAAATACCTTGACAGTGCAGCAGTTGCTCTGTTCTTTGCGAGCCGCCTTTGCTTCTTCTTCTCAGCAGGATCCAGGATGGTATCCAGGTCCATCTGGTCTGCCTTCCTCTTGCCCTTCTGCTCTGTGAGGCCTGAGCTGCCATTAGTATTGGTGCGGTCAAGCAGATCGCTGGATGTCCCACCAAGGGCACTAGAAGGGCTGGAGCTGACTGAGTGGCTGTGGCCCTGACCACTGGCAGTGTTGATGTCTGACAGGGCAACAAAGCCTTGGGAAGTATGTGGCAGTGCAGGGTGAGTAGCTCTCAGGCAAGGAGAGGTCGCCCTGAGAGGCACTGGAGGTATCGCCATGCTATTAGACGCTAGCACTGCTCCAGCTGCCGTGGAAACTTCAGGCACGTCAGAGTGCTGGTGGCGAGGCGTGTCTGGCTGTTGAGGTGCCGTGGCTGTGTCGTCATCGCTGTCGGAGCCCGCATCTGAGCTGCTGCAGTCTCCGTCACTGACATCTTGGAAACCGTCTTGTTCTGCAGACTGACTGACAGGCTTCTCCTCGAGCTTGACATTGCTCGGGGTCAGCATATCGGAGTTCAAAATACTAGCAAAGTCCACAGATGGCAGGCCTGTAAACTCCTGGCTGAGGCTTGTGTCAAAATGCTCCCCAAGCAAACCGAGATGTCGCGCAAGGTCGTTGTCGGAGTGGCTAAAGCTCATAGGCGACGGGACTACAGCGGTCATTCAAAGCACTTGCGCGCTCTGAAGTGCAGATCCACTGCGATGTCTTGGCCAGCGCCGGAAAGTATACTGTCAACCTTTCACAGTTGCGCAAATAAGTATGCTTGAACGATCTGGTTGGACTCGTCTTGATATGAAAGTGGGGTGGAATACTCTGGAGGTGCTGGGATCTAATTTGCATGGATCTAATTTGCACTCTAGTACTTTATTGGTCGCCCGAATTCCACGTGGAATGCGCCCACTGCTGAAGGCGCCTAGAAGTTGAAAGAGGTGGGCGAAGTTGTCTGTTCGTGAGCCCGTGCTGGTCTTACGTCCTGGACCAGAAGTCGACCACGTTGGCCACCATACAGGGCCATGTGCCAGTGAAGGTGCCGTAAGACTGACGGGAGCATTTGTTGAAACTGGCGCTGTAGATTTTGCGTCATTGAAACCAGATTACTACACCCACATGCACCGCGATAGTAGAAAGCAAGGGCCTTCTCTGACTAAGAAGGCCAATCGTAAATCCATCAATTGAATGAGGTTTCAGACCCAGCTCATCAAGCTCGTGGCTCCTGCTCAGCCTCAGCCAGCCCCTCTGGGTCCGTACCACTGCGGCCCACAAGGGCTATGGAAAAGCAAGTTGCCAAAAATGTGCAAATGTTGTTCCAGCAGGTAAATGGTAACAATATTAATGATGTTTAGGATTAAGGGACTGAAAACATTGAGAGTCCCCGGGGCCCCACCTACTTGCTTTAGGTCGCAAGCTGTACCGCGACCAGGAGATAGAAGACAAGACTTGACAGACACCGTGAATTCAGGTTGAAGTTGCAACCAGACCTTCTTAGGAAGCATGTTAACGCATGGCGCAGCCTAGTTTCTTGCTGCTGAGAATTCTTCGAAGCATGCTGTATTTGATCTTCACCCTCCAGAATCGGTACAGTTTCACCAAGCCTTGCAAGTCAATGCACTCTTCTGAGGACATATTTTTGCATGTCATGTTCATATGCATCTCCAAAAACTTTGATTGAATGAAAAGCCAAAGCTGCTTTGCCAATATGTATATTGTGACTACCTCTGACATACACACACTGATGTTCTAATCTTTTGTGCCTGCCGACACATCTTGCAGTGACAGTTCATGCACAACACTGGTCCTGAGCTTTGCTGACAAGCGCAATTTTGGGAATTGGTCATCAGTTCACACAATTGAGAAAAGGTCATCTGAAAGGTCAGCTGGGCTGCATGTAGAACAAACTTTCCCAGACTGCAAGCATATGGACATTTGCAGCAACACCCGTTGGTGCCAAGACATTCAAGGATGTTGGCCAAGACGTTTCAAAACGTTGGCCAAGACATTCAAGGATCTTGACTGCAAGCAGACTCTTGGTGATCACATCATGAGCTTACGGCGATAGGTCAGCTGGGCTGCATAGTTGTTGATCTGGAAACATAAGCACAGTTGCAAAAACACCCAATGCACTCAAAGATCCTGACTGCAAGATGCACTTGGTGAGCATAGAGCAACAGCATCATGCTCAACAGAATCTTTCCAACCCACCTTTGAAAATCATGGACAACACACAGGTCTTTGTCGCAGTTGCCTTGCAGGATCAATAAGTAGCCTTACAACAGCCTTGCCCTTATCCTGGACAGCGCTAGTGTGTGAACGCCCCAGACGTCCACAGCCTTTAGGAAGCAAATGAGCAAGCTTTGCAAAAAGCAATACCCATAGTCAAAAGCTTCTTCTACTCCCTGGCTACCCACGACTATCTCAATGTGCTGGTGCTGATGGTTGACACAGCTTTCTGAAACTATAGCAACTAGTTGTCAACAAGTGCTCGTCGGCATGATGCCACTATGAAGGAAATGCGCTGTGTATCAGCAAGCCGCAAAGAGTTGCAGCTGTTGCATAGTTTTGATTGCTGTCCATCTGCCTGCTCCTCTGTGCTATTGGCAACCCCTACTCTCACTGGTTGCAAGTTGAAATCAAGCTACTCCATTTGCAGTCTATATATGCTCACATGCTCACAACTCAGCTGCAAGCAGATGTTTTGACTGTGCTCACATTGTCTGGCCTACAGAGCTATACATCCGAGGCCCTATGCCCCCCTCACAGTGTACAAACAAGCCGGTTTTGGTACAACGTTTGAGAAAGTATGCAGCAGGCTTCCAGAGCCAGACAATCGCAGTCGCCATTGCCAAAGCGAAGCATTATGCAGCCGGACAAGAAAGGCACTTCGAGCAACAAACACAGAGCACATGTCAACCAAAAAATTGGAAAGGTGCTGCACTTGTGAGCTGCTAATCGAGGCTACAAGCTCGCAGCCTGATACGGTCATTAGCATCGCAGTCGTCGAGATAAGCAGATGCTGAGTTTCATCGGACGACGGACAGTGTTGAGTGTGGGTCCGCCCGCGAAACAAGGCGCTAACGAAACTAACAAAAAGGTCGTTTAAACTTTGCAAATAGCGTAAATCGAGGCCTTGCCTGATTTGGCTAGGAGCTATCTGCTCGCGATTGGATCTGGATGCTGTCTAAAAAATCCTACGCATTGAATCGCGTCGACCGCCTCTGTCATTGATCTGCACCTAAAGTGACAACCTTGCGTCCCAAACATGGCTTCTCAAACTATCATGGCATCAGCCACCGGCATCAGGCTCAGCAGTAAGCCCAGCCTTGCCACCAGGACAGCAGCCTTCGCTCCAGTTGTCAGAACTTCCGTCAAGAGCAGACAGTCGTTGAGGGTGCGTGCTTCTGACGGCGAGAAGGCTCAGGTCGTGCAGCCAATCAACGGCGACCCTTTCATCGGAATGCTCGAGACACCAGTCACTTCGGCACCCATCGTGGCGAACTTCTTGAGCAGCCTGCCAGCATACAGAACCGGTGTCTCTCCCTTGTTGAGAGGCGTTGAAGTCGGTCTAGTACACGGCCTTATCCTTACAGGTACATGAACAGCAAACGAAGGTTTGGCGTCTAAGTCGGGCATCTCTGATACGCCTTAAGCTGCTTACAGGTCCTTTCATCAAGCTAGGTCCCCTCAGAAACGTCCCAGGATACGCTGAAGTAGCTGGATGCCTTTCAGCAGGTGCTCTTGTAGCGATCTTGACAGCAGCCTTGACTTTGTATGGTGCTGTCAGCTTCCAGCAGGTAGGCCACGGTTGCTGATCAACTGCATCCACTTGCTCTACAAGTTTGCATGCTGATTCAAATCTTCCACCTTTGCATGCAATGTAGGACACTCCTCAGCTGGGAGTCAAGACCTTGTCAGGCAGAGAGATCAACAGAGATCGTCTGCAAAGTGGTGAGGGCTGGAGCAACTTCACAGCTGGATTCTTTGTTGGTGCTGAGTCTGGTGTAGCGTGGGGATACATTCTATCGCAGATCTTGCCATACTACCAGTGATTTTTAACTGGACATCAGCTCCAGCTGAGCTTGTGTCTGAACACTGGCTTTGTTTTGTGCCTTTATTGTACCACTATGCACTCTGACCATTCTTGGAGAAGACTTTTGCAAGCAATATTGCTTCTGCAGCCATTGTAATTCTGTTGTAAGCCATTTGTTGCTAATTGCCACTGATTGTGGCTAATTTGGTGTCAGCACATCAGAGGGAGACAATGTCCTCATGGTGTCTGATTGCGCATCAAGGGTGTTGTTCAGGCTGTGCTTGATACATATCACCATCACGCAGCACGCAGTCAATGCATAACGTTGCAGATCTGTAGAGGAAACGCAACTTTAGTATGTCCACACATGCCACGGCTTTGGTCCTAGGTGTGCCTGTCCTGTTATGTAACAGTCTTGGCTGCAGGAGTTCATCTGGCCTCTTAAGTGCTACGAGGTTTTTTTGAAACGCAGCTGCAGGCTGGCGTGGATACAAAAGGTAAAATGTTGTTATGAACGTAAATAAAAGTTCGATGACAATAAAAGCGCAATACTAATGAAGCTGATAAAGTGTCGCACCCAGAGCCAATACTAATGAAGCTGATACTACAATCTTTACACGCGCGTGAGGCTCATGTTGCAAAAAGGAACAACATTAATATGATTCCGTGTACATACACGAGGGCAGGCATCTGCCATATGGCATGCATGGCAATGACGTTGGCTGATGTCAATATTTGAAAAATGATACAATATGAAAAGTCAATAGTAGGGAACTGGAAAGATATGGTCGGTTCAGCAGATGAAGTGGGAGATAACAGACAATGACACACACAACAGTACAGCTTACACTGCGGCCTTTGAAACCTCATATACATATACGCAATACACACGCACCTTGCACAGTCATACAAAATCACAAACACAGATGGTTGGCTGGGCATCTGTTCATCTGGTGATTACCACATTTGCCACCTATCTAGATCAGGTGAATCATGGCCAGCATGACAGTCAAGCTGTGCCTGACTATGTGCAAGCAACCTGTGGTCAATATCAGAAATGGGCGAATGTATGACTTGACTAAGTCTTGGCTTGTGACTATGCCTGTGCCTGGGCTCCTTACGCTTTGCATCGCTTCTGTGCCTGGGTCTTGACTGCCTATCTTGAGCTTGCTCTGATCTTCTAGACTGCCTGCCGCTATGGTCCCTTTTGGGCCTCTTAAGGGGCGCTCTGTCAGATGCATCCAACCCAGATGGAAACCGTCTTGATGACAGGCAGGTCTCCTGCTGCCTATCCAGCTGATCTCTGCTGTCACGTGCACCAGCAGCATACAACAAAGTGCGAGGCGCTAACCTGTCTGACACGGCTTCAGCGCTTGCTGGCATAGCATCCTCACAGTATGGGACAGGACGTATTTGTTGCTGGGTCTGGCTATGCTCTGCTTGTGCATGGTGACCTGGATAGCATAGCTCTGCTACGGCTTGCATATCTGCAGGTCTCATGTCCCACCTGCTGCGCTTCCTGGTGGCAGGAACAGCATTCCCTTCATGCGCAGGGTGGTCATGCTGCCTTGGTGCAACCCTTGACACAGCAGGAACAGGTCTCTGTCTGGCCGCTGACGGCCATGTTGAGTTGACACAATGTCGTGTCTGGTCAAGTGATGCTGAAGCAGCTTGCAGTGCATCGCCATGCGTCCTAGCAATGTGCGCTGCATGACCAGAAGCTGCATCAACCGGTGGTTGGGAGACGATCATCAGGTCTGAGTCAACAGAGGAGCTTTGAGACGCTTGATCATCAGCTGTCAGGTCAATCACAAACTCAGGATGAGCAGGTGCAGTGTGGAGGACAGCAGCGTGGCTGTGGTCTGCTGCATCTCTGGCAGCCTGGTGTGATCTGCCAGCAGGTCTGCTGGTGTAAGCTAGCCTGCTGCCAGGAGATGCAGCATTGGCATGGCTGGGTGGCACCCATGCAGTCGGTATGACCGGCTGCTGGGGTTGCGGTAGCGAGCAAACGGCCTCTCTGGAATTGTTCTGTTCTGGAGTCTGCAAATAAAGAAGCATGGTTAGAAGGCTTTTTGATGGGCCCAGAAGCGATGCTTGGTGCCCTTGAGCAGTGGACTGTAGACAAGGTCAAAAAGCTAATGCAGTGGAAAGTTAGTGTAATGGTTGGAAGTCATGTGAATCTGCGTATGCAAGTTCTAGATTGCATTATGTATACAGTCATGAAGGAGGGGGGGGGGGGGGGTGCTCAGGGACAGATGCTGACAATTCAGCAGCAACAGAGTTGTGCAAAATCATGACAAGGAGCAAGAGACGCCACGTCAACAGGTTTGTAAAAGGCAGCATAGGTGGCAGCATAGACTGACCTGACGATGCTGATATTGCATCACGCGGTCATAGGTGGCCATGGAGTATGGCGCTTCTGCAAAGCACCTGCAGCCAATCAACACAGCTGCCATTCTGTGAAAAGTGTCAACATGAGTAAGCCGAGCCTCACATGAAGGCAAATGATTGAACCAGAGTTTCCATTGACGCCCAGCTGTTGCACCCCAGGGACGCACGCTGTCCCTAGAGCAGAGTGACAAACGACATAATGATGTGTGACGTGAGCTGTCTCAACAGACCAGGCAGCAGTCCAACATGTGTTGCTATGCAGTCACTTCAACATGACTCATCAGTGTCAGCATCATGCATCAGCCTCTGGAGCTGAAAGGCAGTTCCAGGGTACAAGCTGATGTCTATCTGCTTGCAGCTGATTAGGGAGCTTTCAACACTGTCAGACGGCACTTCAGAAGCAAACTGCTGCCATCACACCCATCATTTCTCCACAACCAACTGGCATTGCGAACAATGATGGTTACTGTTATCAAGAGAAGAATCAATGCAAGAGCATAAGTCAAGAACAGAGCTTACTTAAGCTCATGCCAAAAGTGAGCAGCCCTGTCATGCAGGAATGGCTGCAGTGCATTGATTGCCTCCCCCTCATGTCTTGCACTGCCTGCAGCCTGCTGCTGCTGGCCCTGATGCCTGTCCAAGCAGTGCGCCGTAGCCAGGCTCATGACAAATGAGCGTACAACGCTGACGTTCTCCTGATGCAACAGTGCTTGCAGCTCACGATTCACCCAGTCTTGCAGACGGCGTGCCCTGTTGGGCGCTGCTGCTAGGGATGTGGGCTTCGCTGGTGATTGAGACCCTGTAACACACATGGCAACAGGTTCACATATTTGCTCATGTCTGTATGTACTTGGGCAGGCCCTGCAGTCTGAACAAATGACATGTGACAATGATGAGGATGATGTCCACAACGTGTTCATAACGTTTCCACGAACATTGTGAGCAGAGCACTGGCCGGTCAGGTAGCATAGCCAGATTAGGCTTGGATGCGAGTAGAAGATGCACACTATGCGCTACAGCTCAGGGCACTGTGCAAGGAAATGTTGCACACAAAAACATAAAAAGTCAACGTAAGGTGTTGCTTTTGCTGACATGGCCGCAGGAAGAGGTGCACATGCTAGCACTCCATGCAGAAGCAGACAGAAATTTCAGCAGCAATGCCAGGCTGTTGATAACAGCAGCAGCAGCGAATTCTCACCAGGTGATACAGCATACATGCCATCTGCATAGATGTTGCCCCTCCATGCAATAGCAGGATCCTCTGAAGCTGCTATTGCGCTCAACTCACTGCAGCAGCAACAAATGTAAGTCGGATATCAGTGCATGGCAGCATGACTGCACGGATGTGAGCGCTGTCTGCAAGCTCAGCATGGCATGCAGTATGGGTTTCCTATGCCCAGAAACTTCTGACTGTATTCAATAGCCTATGGTTCAGCACTGCTTCGGCTTTGCACAAAAGGCAGGCTTTGGCCTTCAGCATACATGGGAAGTCAACTCAAACATGTTCTGCAAATGCGATAATCATTACTATAAAGCAAGACACGGCAAAGGATAGACCAATGCAGGTGTAGCATTGCTTGCGCTGAGCTTGGCCAACAGCTCCTGCCTGCATCTGCTGCTGCACTCTGAAATAATAGGGCCTAGGTTCCCTTTGCCCTGCTGTGTTTCTGGTATCTTGCCTAATGTTTTGCCTTTGCCTGGAGGCGTGACTAGGCCTGACCAAAACTTGCCTTCCAGCATGAGAAAGCTGCTGACTGGAGCTGCCAAAGTAATACTGGGCTGTATCTCTCCACTGCTGCTGAAAGTCCTGCTGTCTCTGGGCTGGATCTGCATTCCCACATGCAGTTTGGGCGAGATCATTTTAGGCATTAAAGCTGGGCAGCGTCATATGACTTGACAACAGAGGTGTTGTCATCCGCTCTTGCCTTCTTCACTGCGTGTCACTGCAGAAGTATATGTTCACTTTTGACAACGCTCATCAGACGTCAGTGCTGCATGAGGCCAGCATGGCTGTTGGCCACAGTGAGTCGGCCATGGACACCATGGCTGGGCTTTCCACATGAAAATAATGGCATAAGACGCAACTCATGTGTCTCATGTGTCGCACAAATCTGGCATGCCAATGCCTGAGCAGAGCAGCATTGAACAAATATGTTTGTAGCATACTAGAGCAAAATTGCATACCTTGTGATGCAGACAAGGAAGCTGCATAGGACTCTAACAGGCTCATGGAGCTTGGGCCCCATCTGGACAAAAGGGCAGAGCGCACAGGGGGGCTGCTAGGGCGCTCTGGGGAGGGGGGGATGATGCGCTGCTGATAGTCCTGCTCGCTCTGAATGTTGTACATATAGCCTTGTATGCGACCCTGCACGCAACATTCATTACCTGTCTGGCCATAAATCAGCACAGCAGCACTAGGTTGTATAATTGGATTTCCAGAGGACTTTCTCATTAAGGGCGTCAGGCAGTGGACTGAACGCTGATCAACAACGCTTTCTGCCTTGGGCCTGGCACCAAACCCTGCCATAACAGGTATGTATGTGCAGGCCAGAGGATGCTAGAGGCTTCTGTTGCTTGTTGTGTCAGTCAAAGAGATGTGTCTTACCTTGCAAAGCGGACAGACTCTTTTCTTTGAAGCCCAGCGTGATATACAGTCCACGCAGAAGACGTGCATGCACTTGTTCAAAACTGCCTTCTCAGTCAGCTTAGCTATCTCGGTCAGGCCTGCAGTGACAAACATAAGCTCAGAAGGATGGGTGGTCTGCTAATCTGCTTGAACAGTCACATCTACAGAACTTACAAATTGGACAGGTTGGGAGACTGTCATCGATCTCCTCGTTGGCATTAGCCTGAGCAACTATAGGGGCCTTGACAGCCTGTGAGCTTGCAGAAACCTCGATGCTCTTGACTGTCTTTGCAGCCTGCGATGCAGGGCTGATGGCTGGCAAAGCCAGCATCATGCCTTTTGTAGCTGCAGCCGGATGTGTTGACTGCTTGTTTGTAGACGGTCGGTCACCAACAGCGGCCCAAACTTGTAGTCCAGGAAGCCAAACTTGCTTGGGAGGCTTTCGCTGACGACTTGACGAAGCAACGGCGATGTTTCTCATGCGTCAGCACCCATTCAACAAAGGTTAAGCACAAGGCGATATGTTGGGATGGATGGGCTTTTGCGCATGCTTTGGCCTTGGCCTTGGCCGGTAACGCTCACTGTTACGCCTTTTTACACCGTATAATGTACGTTTACTTTGAAACCATCGAGTCTCGTCCGCCCATTTCCACGAAAGTCAAAAATGTCGCAGTGAGAGAGTCCGCAGTACTCCCCGCTGGCCACAAAGCTCACGACTGACCTGCCTACAATGTTAGAAGAGCTTCTCCAGACGTTCTGGACCATCGTGGGAGCCTTCTCGGGGTTGGCGATCGGGTTGACTCGTGAAGGCGCACATTTTGTCGCGAGCCTCGGTTCCGTCAATGGCTGGAAGCAAATCTATACTGGCTCGAGCTCTGCAAAGATCAAGAAGATTGACAATGGGGACCACCTTTCGAAGCCAACTCCCCGTTCAGGTGTCGTCGTTGATACAATCACTTTCGACAGCTTGCTCAAGTTGGTTTTCGGAACATAGTTGCACCGTAGGAATCGCTTGGCACTCGATCCGGTTCGGCTCTGATGACGCGTCAAGTTCCATGCAGGTCAGGAGGAGATTAAACAGTTCCTGGGCACGAGGCCTCCCGAGCTCAAGACATCTGCTCCACCCGCGACCTACTCCAACGCTCCGATATTTGGTGGTCAAAGCACTCCGCCAGCAGCTTCCCCGCTAGCTTCACCCAAGTTTCAGCCAGTTAATCAGCCTGCACCACTGACACAGTCTGCTGTACGTACACAAACAGCACTCCCCCCCATATATTGTGACCTGACTCAATAGGCAGAGTGCAGTAACCATGTCCTGTCTTGCAGACCCCAATGCCATTTGCCATGCCTGTTGGAACAACTAGCCATCCAGTTCTTGGTGACCCCCTGCCAGACATCTTTGGAGCATCCACAAGCTTTATGAGCAGTCGGCCTGTGCAGCCAGCTCCATCTCCTGTTGTCAACAGGCCTCCTCCAGTAGTCAGTTCCCCGTCCCCAGTGAAGTCTACCTCAAGCCAAGTTCAGAGCAGTACCCCACCTCCTGCTGCCAGCACCCCCCCTGCAAGCCCTAGGCTTGTGAATGGCAGTCCCACTCTGGCAGAGTCATATACAGATGAGGATGATATGTCTGCTGCAGACGAGACTGCAAGTCCAGAAGGTGTGATCATGCATTATCAAGCCGGTTGTCTCCACACATGTACAGCTTTGTACAGCACAAGACGATGTTGGACAATGTTGTATCATTGCACATTCACAGCACACTCTGTGCTGCTGCCGTTCTTGTCATTTGCTGTTGCCATGCATGTCTGTCATTGACACCTTCAAAACGGCATGAATGGCTGATGTTGTTCCTGAAGCTTCTGGCAGTTACGCCAAAGGATGCAGCAATGTGCAGAGTCTGACAGCATGCCTGAGCCAACTGAGTCCAGCATATACATGTTGCTGCTGTACATCAGGCACTGCACTACATGGTAATGCATGCTGATGTGTGTTGTACCAAGCTTTGCTGGTGAGATAGCTGTCAGTGCCTAATGTGCTGTTGCCAACTGCAGCCAACCTGAGCACAGGCAGCAAAATCAAGAAGCTGCGCAAGCGGATCAGCAGCAAGCTCAAGGGCAACAAGGCTTAATGTCAAGTGTATCATAACGTGGCTTTACTAGCCGCAGCTTGGCAGCTGCAATGTACATAAAATCTGAATTCCTGAACGTGCTGCCTATTCCCCTAGCTACAACCAGGTTACAAGACTAGGACTTACCGCTTTGACTGTTCTGATTTGGTTAGATGGTGTTTAGATTGGTATGTAATAGGGTATGTGATTTAGGTGTTGTGTTGGTGTGTAGGCATTTAATTAGGCAGGCGTGTTTGAAGAACTGTTGACATATAATTCATGTGCAGCAAGAAACTTTCGTTGCCTGACGTTTTTTCTCAGTCGTATCGTCTTGCTGTCAGATGTTGGCTCTGCTGTGAAAGCAAGGGCTTATCTGGGTCATGGTAAATAGCAGTGTATCAAGGGCTCTAGCGCTAACGCTTCGGAATGCTGCTTTCCTGCACTATACTACATCCGCTGTGCTACAAGCTTTCTGATATGCATGGAGGACAGTACCTAGTCAGCAAGGAAGAGTAATGTATCAGCACGCATGGGTGTCCAGTATCTCCTGTAAGAGTACAGACATATTGACATCTCTCCAGCCCGAAGACTACATTCTTGTTGTTGTGTGATGGCAACCTCACATGGAAATGCATGCAAGCAGCCTTTTGCCAAGTGAGCTTAAACTGCAGTGAGCAGAGTTCCTGGTAGGCCAGCAGTAACAATCAGTGCAAGCGGCATCACGATTGGGCCAGAGCGGTGGGCTTATGGGGTTCAATGGCTGAATTTGGCTGCGAACATACGTTTGTACAGACTTTCCAGGCCTTGCGTAATCCCGAAAACTGTTACGCACAGATTCAGGTCTCCGTAGGTGAAGATCTTCCGTTTGTTTTGGGATCTTCGCGCATAAGGTGTGCCCGCGGAACTATCAGCACCGCGATGAGTTTTCTAAAGGGCTGGTTCGGAGGATCTGAGCCCAAGCCGACAGATTTGCAGCGGCCCAGTCAAGGTGTTGCTTGTTGACCTACCTTCAGATCAGCTTAATAGCGTTCGAGTTGCATCAACGTGTGTGCTGTGGTGCTTCTGGATTTACTACTGTACAACGACCTTGTCCTCATCGATGCAGGCAAGACTTCCGACGCATGGAGATCCACATTCTCACCAGGGTAAGCTACATCGTGTGGAGAGCATGCTGCGCAGAACTTTGGGCGATGCTCACGGAAAAATGTGCTTCACAAGACTGTGCAAAACTGATATACGATTGCAATTTTTATGCGCACGTAAAAACCCTTGTAATGTGTCTTGACGTGCTGCCGGCTTGCAGGAGAAATCCGAACATGAGGGGTGTCGGAAGAGATTACTTCGTATGAGCTGGCTTTTGCTGCAGATACCTTCGATTCGTTGCCTGAATAGCACTTCATCAAACTAAGTATTGGCAGTGGTAGTGCTGCACACGCAAATGCTGCAAGAGGCAACTACTTGACTCCTTGTAGGACCATGCTGAAGATGAAAAGGCTCCCAGCACCTGGCAAATGGTCCTGAAATCTGCACAAGTGAAGCAATTCCAAAATCTTGATGCTAACGGTGGGTTGTATCCCTATCCTCTTGATACCCTGACAAATGCATTTACAAACAACATATGTCAAAGTGGGGTCACCATGACATACTGGCAGTGCTCTTGGCGATATAGCAGCACATGATCTGCCAATCAGTTCATTTGCTGCCATCTGCCTTGCGCATTGGCATCACTGACTGCCAAGGTGTTGTCAAGCATAACACTTTTCTTGTCCAGAGTTGCCCAGTAATTGCTTGATGCTGTCACGCAGCTGATGGGTTCATCGATGCAAAGGATTTGGAGCATCATCTTGGACGTTCATCTGGTGTTGCTGCATTGATCAAGGAGGCTGACAAGAACAAGGATGGCAAGATTGACTATCAGGAGTTCTGTGACCTCTTGAAGAACCAGCACACAGAATCATAAGCTTTGTATAAAACATGCACAGCAGAATGCAGTGTGCTTGTATCATAATTCAAGTCTTTTGTATTAGGAGATTGCTTTTTGGTTTTATCTTTGCTACACCGCAATCTGTGTTTTTTTGATAGATTGGATCCAGATATGTACAGACTGGTATCTGTCATCAGCTTGCAGCCAGATGAATTTGGTGTGGCAGTAACTAGCATGCACTGCTGGTTCTCCTTGTAGTATGTGATTTCTGTATTTGTCTCTTGTATTGGCAGCTTGTGAACTCTTGGCTCCTGCAATGTTATACTCGCCCACCAAAATCTTTCTGGCTAGTGTACATGTACAGACCTATGCTAGAGCAACCTGCCCTTTGAAATGCAGCAGCATGCATGTGAAGCACACTTGTTGCAACAACGTGGCATACCTGCAAATGTGCTGGATGTAAAGTAGACTTGTTGCAACATCGTGGCATACCAACACGAAGGGAGTCACTCAGTGTCAGAAATGTATTTAGCCTGATCATTTTGGCAAAGCTAGGCACAGGCTGCGTATATTATCGAAGTTGCGTGCATGCATCGATGTGCATGCATTCATGCTTATCACGAGGCATGGCATAGCTCAGGCAATGCAGATGTGTAGCGAAGTTGCTTCTGCTGCGCCATCTGTCCGAGAAAGCTGAAGATGAAGTGCGCAGTGTTGCGAATTGCGACGAATTTGCTGGCAGCGAACGGAAGCCAGATTCCCGAAGCGGTTGCAGAGCTGCAGCTGGCAATTGCAGCACGCTCGTCCGTGAGATTAAGCGCCTGAAGCGCCGGTCTTCTCCAGAGCTATCTCTTCCACCAAGCTTGGTGAAAATTGCCTCAGCACGTTTCCCGTGCCGTGCCGAACTCCTGCTCGGGTAGGGATTCGGATTTTGTGCAAGGTTCACCGGCACTTTGGTCACTCAACATTGTAACGATCCGACTTCGGCATTAAAGACAGGAATGCAAGAAGTGCACGTAGATGGAGCAGATTCGGCCGGATTGGCATTGGCGATTCGGCTTGCCGAGAACATGTCAGCAGGTTGCCGCACCAAAATATGTGTATGGGACGGGAGATTGCGGCGTCTTGGGTTACGAGGGCGTCGATTGGGCTTCATTGATACTGTCGCACTTGCAACGAGCTCTCAGGTGAGGCGCAAAATTGTAGCAAGGCAGTGATCAGGTCGATCGATAAGTTTTCGGTCACGTCGGTGACGCTGACATCAGCTATTGTACATGTCATCAACATTGAATGAATACCATCAGCACTTCATAGTTCGTTTTGGCATGCAGATAGTGACTTTACAGAACGATATTTTGTCAGCCACTCTGTCACCAAGTGCTCAGGCTGCTGTCTTCGCTCAAAGCAAGGAACGGCACTGGCAGCATGCGGTCAACACCTCTGCCACGAAGGTGGAGCAGGCCCTGTTGAGATATGCACAGTCTCCTGCTCTGTCACAGCACATCGAATTCAAGTTGTATGACTTAACGGGAGACATGCTGCATACAATTGCTGGCAAACCCAATGTGGTTATTGTTGGAGCAACTGGGAGTCGATCTGCTGTCAGAAGTCTCTTGGTGCCTGCACAAGAACCACAGATTCAACAGGTAGTCTAAACATCCAGCCATCCTGACAGGGCAAATGCAACGTGGCTGTTGTGCATCAACTTTTGGGGAAAATCTTCTGACAATCAGATGCCCTGCACTTGTCTGCAGCATTGCACATCACACTACTGGAGAGCACCCTGAGTTTGCAATGGCATATCATAGTATTCATCCAGTAGGACATCTTACACAGGATGTGATTGCAGCAATTTGTTGACACATGCAGATGCAGCTTGCATTGCTCGAGCTAGGAAAGTTGATCTTGCAGGACGCTGCACATGGCGTTGAGGTTGATTACGAGATGACAAGTGAGTTGAAGTCGTGTCTGAAGGACTATGCTGCCACATCACCGGTCTTCACAATGGGTCAGCGCGTCTTTCTACACAACTATGACTGCCAAGGTGACGACAGCACCCTGTGACATAAACAGCATACTCTATCAACATTGCATGATGTAACTGTTCACAGCAGGCCCTGTTACAGCACACAGCAGCTGCTGGCTATGGCACACCTGGAAGGCAATATCATGTTGTGATTGTCTTGATCAGATCTACACAAAAGCTGCCACATTGCTAGACAGCCCAATGTTCTTTGTTATTAAACAATGTACTGTCTGATATGTAGAGGGATTTGGCAGCATTAGCATACGGGTAACAAAGGATGAGTTTGATGCATTGGGGCAATGTGACACAGCCTCAGGAAGCCTTGCTTCAGATGTGACAATAATTGATGGGCAGGGTAAGCCATGTCACATAAGTAAGCACCTCAAAGCATATAGTGCATTGCATGCAGAAGGCGTGTGCCTCACAAGCCACTAATGACTCACATGCCACAGTGAAGTTCTGCGTGTGGTGCAGAGCATCATGTGCCTGGTGCATTACTAACATCCTGAACATTGCTTGCATGCTGTTGAGAGTGCATTGTTGCTTCACCACAGCATCTTGTAAGTGGTAGCAGGCGCGGATCTTGTCTGTGCACAAGAGCCTCCTAGCTCTGGGCTGCCGTTTTAGGAGGCTCCCGTTATGATGGCTGAAAAGCATAAATTTTTCTTTTTTTTCTTTTCACAAGAGCCTCCCCTACAGCGCGCAACCTCTCAAGTTGCACTTTCTGACACACTACAACTCTGTGATGCAGACAAGCGGCTCCCACCCATGCAGTCACTGGCTGCTAAGTCCTTGTCACACCTCATAGACAGCGCACTTCATGTATATGGTGTGCCACCCACATCTGTCAGACAGACTGTTGGGGTGTCCTGTTCTGCCTGGCAAGCACCTGTGGTTGCCCAAGAGCTGCATGTGGGCAGCAAAGATAGAGCAGCCGTACTGCTGATTGGGAATGCAGCAATGCAGGTGTGAGCTTTGAGTGGTGGGCTTTGAGCACACCCTTCCAGGCTGCATTTCTGAAAATGTCTGTGTTTGCACACCTGCACAAGAGTGGCTTTGGGTACATGCATGATGATTTTCACGACGATGCACCTTGTGTGAGACTGGCTTGTGTTGTTCCTTATCAACCCTGTGTGTGTCAGCCATGCATGCAAGGCAGTGCAGAAGATGAAAATGCTTCAGCTTCTGTGATTCAGCAAGAATGCTCCAGCGCCATCAAAAGGTTAACATCTTCCCTGTGGTGTTGCTGCTGCAGCACAGAAGAGTCTGCTGGCCAATTCATACATGCAGGCCTGGTAGCATGCATTTTAACTCTTCAGCAAATGCCTGCTCCTGGTCTTCACATGCAGCATGATGATCAGCATTGCAGTTGCACAATGTGCCAAAAGCATGCTCTGCGCTGGCTGCTCCAAGTTCATCTGTCACTAGCATATATGATTCTGATATTCTCCTGCAGGTGGAATTCTGGCCTGGCAGAGGAATGAACACTGCCTTAGCCTCAGCACATCTGGCTGCTGTCACTCTGCTCACCAGCATGACACATGACCCAGCTCAGCCATGCTTTGCACCGTCCTCAGCACACTTGGCGCACTTTTCGCGCCAAATGACAGACATGGCAGACCGGCTGAGAGCCTGCCCCTCTATGGATGTGCTGGCCATCCCGCCACCTGGCCCCCACTGGTCTGATGTTGCCGCCAAAATGCCTGAGGAGGTTGTGCATCAGCTGATGGAGCAGATTTGCAATCGTGGCGCCACAGCTGTGGACCACCTCTGGCCAATCTTGCCCAGCCACGCTTTGATCGAGGCAAGACTGCGCCAAATGCTGCCAGACAGGATCCATGTGCTGCGGCGCATGCTCAGAGATAGGCCTTGGCCTGGACATGGCGCCAAAGTCATGGCTGCTCTCGAGCTTCCGCCATTGCCTTCCCGCCAAACCCACCCAAGCACTGTTCTCTCCCTGCAGAACCATCCAGCAGCTGTACTGCCTGTGCAAGATGGCACAGTGGGACATGCACCCTGTCCAGTCAACTCACCCTCTCAGCAGCAGATGGTTTCCCGCCAAAATCCCTCATCCTCACAGATAGCCATTTCCCACCAAAGTGCCCCTGCTACACTTGCTTCCTCCCTGCCTCAAACAGAGAGCGTCGTTGCTGCGCCTAGCATTGACAGTGCTGCGCAAGCAAGGGTTGGTCCTTCAGCACCAGCAGCTGTGAGGCAGATCAAGACAACCAGGAAGGTGTCATGGGAGACTGACTCAAGCCAATCAGCATCCAGCAGCGTGGCTAGTTGCAACCTGAATGACAGTCCAGCGCTGTCTGACATCGATGTCAAGATAGCTGTCCTCGTCAAATGGGGTCAGCCGCTGCCTCAGCTTCCTGCACAGGCTGTGGGCGAGTCATCATCACATAAGGCACCTGGTGCCTCCAGGAAGGTTACATTGCAGCCTCTTCTGAAGAAGAACAAGCAACAGGCTGCGCCTCAAGGGACACCCCAGGGTCTGACAGGGGCTACCACCCAGTCTTCTTCATCTGCCATGAGTGCAAGCCCAAGGGGTGATCTGCCAGCAGCAGCAGCACCAGCAGCAGCATCCACCATACAGGCTTCAGACAGCATGCACAATGAAGCTCCTCTGGACAACTTGTCTTCCACTTTGGTTCAGGCTTCAGCTGCCGCAACTGCTGCCGTGCCAGCATCATATAGCCCCGCCCAGTCCCTAGCTGTGCCTCAGCTAATCCCGAGCCTCCTGCTTCAGTCCCCACCTGCTCCTCAGCCCGGCCCCCTGCCTCAAAATCAGATCCCAGCCACACTTCAGAAACCTGGACCATTTGAACCCTCCTGTCAAGTGCGACTGCCTGCCCAATCACCGCTTCAGATGTGGCCGCATGTCAGGAAGTTCAATTTACCCGAACCCCTGAAGGCCACCCCACTTCCACCCCCAAAGAAGACGACCCAGGATCCAGGCAAAGCACCAGGTAGCCAAGCCAAGGGGGCCCAAGCAGGGGCCCGTAGTCAAAGTAGAGTATCCTCTACAGACAAAAGCTCAGCTCAGTCTGCAGTACAGAGTCAGCCTCCTGCCCCAGCTATCCCCTCAGGCCAATCCCTGTCACCAGATGCATCCCCAGTTGTCTCCTCAGGTCAGTCTCAGTCCCTGGGTGTGTCCCAGGTCACAACCTTGGGCCAAGAACAGTCCCAAGCTGAGCCACCAGCTACAGCCTCTGGCCAACGTTGTTCCTCAACTGCACTCCCAGCGGCTGTCTTGGGCAGGAACAAGTCCCAAGCAGCATCCCCAGCCACAGCCTCAGGCCAACAGCAGGCCCCAGCTTCATCCCCAGCCACACCCTCAGGCCTTTCCCCACTGTCATCCTCAGTCTTGGCACCAGCCACATGTTCAGGTCAGCAGCAGGTCATAGCTGTCTCCTTAGCAGTGCACTCAAGACATAGACAGTCCCCACTAGCATCCCCGCCTACACGCCAAGCTATGCTGCTAAGTCTCAAGCAGCCCTCACCCCCACCCAGACCTGATCTTCTACCCCAGGGGCATCCTCCACCCTCTCAGGCAGCCGCCTGTCAATCTGGTCAAAGGCAGCAAGCCCCACAGCTTCAGAACAGGGAGCGTTCTTTGACAACAGATCCCGAGTCAGCAAATGAAGCTCAGTCTGCACTACCGGGCCTCACTGTATCTGCAGCTCTGACTCCATCCCCCATCCTCAGACCATCCCCAATATTGAGATCATCCACTGCACCTAACTCCTCTCTGTCTCAGCTGGCATCTGAGCTGCCAGTGTCATCTCAGCAGCAGGGTGGGAGCCCAGGTCCGCCTCAGACGCCCCTCCCAACACGCACTCTCAGACATGTGCGCTGTCAGAATGCAAGTGAGATGTCTCTGAGGCCAGACACCATCAGACATCTGCAGTCCCAGAGGGCAAACCGCATCATGCATGCAAGCCCCACCTTGCCAGACATTCGTGTCAGGCCAGAAATGTCTGGTCAGATGCAAAATCCAGAATGGCTGCTTCAAGCAGATCCACGGCATGATGTGTGGCAGACGCCACATGTCGCATCAAACTGGTCTGCAAACGGTACATTTCTACATGAATGGAGGTCATCATGTGTGCTTGATTTGCATGTGCCATATTGGCGTGAACATAGCATTTCATGCTGGCTACCATGTTGCTGATACCCCAGCAAGATTGCTTGCACTCCCTAGGGCTGCTTGTTTGGCAAGATGCACACTTCTAGGACAAGTTGATTGCTGAGTGTCAGCCATGCATCGACTTAGACAATGCATGCACCAGCTGTGAATGCTTTGGCCTGGATACTTGCATGCAGATGGATGCTTGCAAGCTGGTGACAGCACAGCAACAGCTGACACGCACAATGTCATGCTGGTTCTGCAGAGAGGCACATTGGACATCCTCTCAAGCCTGATATCTGCACGCTGAGAGTGCTGTTTGCAAGTGCAGGAAATCCTTTGTTTGGATGGTGGGAGCTTGGGTCTGCGGTCATTGGAGATGTGCCAGACTGTCCACCTGCTGCTGACTTTTCTCCATGCACTCCCCACAGAAGTGAGGCCACTGAAACAAATCCTGTGCTGTGAACTTATGAAGTAAGCAGTGACTATGAGGAGCAGCTGCAGATGCGTAAGTGACAGAGGTCTGTCTGTGAAAAGTGGTTGTACACCTCAGCTCATTTGGCAGATGCCTTTGCCTGTGCAGATGCTGATGCATGACGCATAAGCATTCGGCCAGGCGTTCGTATTCTTTGAAATAAACTCGCGGAACTGATCTTGACAGTCACTGCCTTGCCACCTGTGTGTGTAATTAAGGCCTCATTCTCCTGTAATGACCTAAGATGTATACTTCCTGCAGCAGTCTGGTGCACCAGCATTGAATCAGATGAAAATCTGCATGTTCATGGCATGATGCTCGCCCCACTGCCTATGGGACAGATTGCTTCCATAATCGCACAGTGTGTGCTCAGGCATGCAGCGCTGCTGCCAACTATTGCCAGTTCCAAAGCCGATCCAAAGTTGACGGCAGCCTTCCCATTGAGTGCAGTGTGCACTGACAGGCAGTTACAGATTAATGTGTGGTACTCAATGGCGCACAGGCTAGTCCTCTGATCATCATGCAGCACTGCATTCTGGTGGACAATGAGCGGTGATCTGCAGTACATTAACAGTCCATTTCATGCTTTGTCAGTGCGCCATTCCTAGCACAGAGCCTGCGCCATGACAAGTGCCAGCTAGACTAGGTCTGCTGCTCACAGATGACATCGACTTCTCACTACGCAGAGTACCACTGCTAGTCACATGTATCCTCTTGCCCATCAGAATGTCTCGCAGCGTGTCTAGCTGTACAATGCTGTCATCTGTTGCCAAGCCATTGGAATCTACCCAGACAGGGACGGCGGACAGCGCAGCACCTCCCACGCCTGCAGAGTAGATGTACCCAATGTAGTCTGACTGTGTTCGTGTGCCATCAATTTGTTGTCAAGGCTTGCTGCCTGAACAGCGGTGCTTAGCATGACCAAGGCATGCATTCAAGTGGCAGGCAGCATGTATAAGCACCACTCTGCTTGCTGACTGTCTGGTCAAGACAGACATGGTATATCTGCAGCACTTGACCATTAATCTGTCAAGGTACATGTGCATTGAGGGTGCTTCAAGCTCTTGAGCATGCATGTGGTCGAAGCAGCATTGGCTCAAGATGTCAGCTATCATGGCTTCTTGGCAACACCAACAAATGTTGTGGGTTGGATTGTTCATGAGCACAATGACTGAAGAAGCGTGCGATTGATGACTCACCAGAGGACTTCTCCTTGCCAGCTGGCTTTGCCGCCCCAGAGCCTCTCAGGGTCCCCCCCAACTTCTCGCCAGGCTTTGCTGTTGCATCCAGCTTGGCAGCAGGAGCATGCTGCTTTGCTAGCTGAGCATTCCTGAAGGGAAAATTTACATGTGTGGGCACCATCGCAGAGAATGCATGCCCATGGCACGAACAATCTAGCTCTGCATGTGAGGCAACTCTGTTGGCAACGCAGTCATATCAGCAATGAGACGCTCCAGACAGATGGCAGCAATACTACTTCAAACAGAAAGCACACAATCAGTCAGAGCAGTATGAGTGAGTCAGCTTCTGCTTGCATGACTGGTCAAGAGCAAGCAGACTTTACCTGCCCACAATGGGAGACTGCAGACATTGTGTGATGAGCGGAGTGTTGATGCGGCAGGTGCTCTGCACATGGATGCTCTCCAGGCGCTTGTAGATATCTGCCAGCATCTTTGCACTGAGAGCCCGGTTGCTGGTCTCTGTCTTGAGGGCGTACAGCTCCCGAAGGGTGAGGGTGTCCAGTGAGCGTGGAGGGGCTGCCTTTCTGGCATGGAAATTGAAGGCCCTCGTCCTAAACAGGTCCCCTACCTACAATGCAAGGTGTAACAAAGTTTTGGCGTCAGTTCGGTTCACCATACTGGCCTCAACAAGGCAGCTGGCAAGAGGCTGTTGGCCTTCTTGACATTGGTTGACAAAGCTGTGCTGCAGTTTTAGGCAAAGCGCACTGATTGCCACCCAGTGGGTGCATACCTCTACATCAATCTGCTGCCTGGTCTTGAAGCTGCCCAGGGCTTCGTGAATGATGGCCGCCAGCGCTGAGTACACCGCCTCAAAGAACAGCTGATCCTGATGAGTCTGCATCACACAACACATATGTGTTAAGAAAGCCTTTGATCAGTTCCAACAATGATGCTTTCTGGTCCTACATCTGTTTGCTGCTTAATTGCAAGCAGTCGTGTGTCATGCGCTGCAGCTATGCAACAACAGCGCAGCTTTGATCCAGCAGAGCTCTGGGATGAGTGCTGCCATGGGACGACCTGATCGTCCTGCTGTAGATGATGGGCGCGCAGCAATTAGGCAGAAATACTCAGCAATGGCTACATCACAAAGAGCAAAAGCCACGGCCAAAATTCCAGATTTGCTGTGGCGGCAGCAAGCCAACACAACTATCAGCAAGCAGCAGGAGGAGAGGCAGCATGTCTCAGCTGCTTGTTAGTAATCTGCTGCAAGTTATTTGACCAGGCTATGCAGATAAGACAGCTTCACTGGTAACAACAAGGCACTGCAACCTGCATGCTGCCAAGTTCTAGGTTGTCGCCTTAACACTGCGTCAACAGAGTTGATAGTATGCAAGTGCCTGACCTGCTTGTAAGTGCTGTGTTGCAGGATGACCAGGCTGTAAACGGGGGCAAGGGCATGAAGGGCCTGGTTGGCCCCTTTGAACAGCTCCTTCTGCCTTTCCTCTGTTGCCTCTGGCCTCAGGTTATCCAAATGCTGCCTCTGTGCCTTGTCTACTGCCTACAGATCAGCATTTAGTCTCCTGTAGTGCTCGGTACCAATTGGTGAGAGCCACTACGTAAATGCTGCGACGCTGGCTGCCTGCATCATTCTGGGCATGATATCCCACATTGCTCTGCATTTGTGACTGACAGCTGCTGCATGGCTGCTAAGCTCTACAGCACAAATTGAGGTTCTGGTACGGTTTAGGCTGATTCTGACTGAGCTGCGTGCTGGTCTCTGTACAGGCTGTGCAAAACAGCCTTAAGAATGCAGTTTGGCAATAGACAGCCACCATGCTTGAATTGAACAGCTGTGGGTCTGCAGATAAGCAAGTTGAACTGCTGTCAGCCTCACTTTGTGAGTGACTGCAACTGACGTGTGCAGCAGGAGGTCAAGCAACTCTGGAGTGCAGGCCCATGCTGCAGCTCTGCAAGGCTGGGATGTTATGTTGCAACCATATGCTGCTGGTTGCAAGCTGGACACAGGCTGTGTGTCTGTATGTTTTATGTGTCGCGACACATCTGAAGATGGTGCCTTGAAAGGCCAAATCAGGAGCTGAATATGTGCATGCATGCACATAATCAGCTTTGCTGAAAAATTTGGAAGCAGATAGGTTGTCTGCATAGCTGCATGTTGCTGTTGAGACTTGATACAGCAAACATTGCCATGTGCTGCTGCTGCATAAGCTGATGTCCTCATACTGCTGACACAACGAGCGTTGCTGCCACCTGTGTTTGATGCTTCAAGACTGCCACAGACTTGGCATGCTGCAGCTTGCATGCTGAGCGCTCCTTGGGTTGACATTGCCCTCAAGATGCATATACAGCATCAAATACAGCATGCAAATGCAGTGCAGACACACTTTGGGACTTGCCACTGGTGTATGTGATCAAGAGCATGCAAAATGCTTGTGCAGCCTGCTGATGGATACAGCAGACTACGACTGTGCAGGCAGACTACACTTTGTGACCAGTCTATACAGCTCAGCAGGCACAAACATTGTGACAGGTTGCATGCCTGAACTGCGCGAACGGATGCAAACAAAGCAGTATAAGCCGCACCTGACCAAGGGTGGTAAGCTGCAGATTATTAATGAAGTAGATGAGACAGGAAGTGACCATTCGGTCAAATAGTGGGCTAGCATAAAAGTGCTTGAACTGGCCAGGAGCTGTGTCTTCTACAACTTTGGACACCTTGGCTTTGGCTGTCGTCAAATCGAACAACGCAGGACTCGGCACTGCATGGAAAACCAAAGAAGACCTCTGCTCAACCTCTATTAGTCGTGTGAAACTCGGGCCTGCAGCCGGAGCTTCAGAAGCGGGAACCACCCGCGTGAGCTGAGCAGATGGCAAACTCACCTCCCGGATCTTTGCCAACTCTCTTGACCACCCTTGACGGTCGAGAGTTGAGCCATCTGCCTCCTTGCTCGTTCGTGGGGGACGACATGGGATACAAAGGCGATGGTATGTTGAGCACACGTTTGTCAAGCTCGCCGATGTCAACTGCAGTACTGGCTTCAAGTCAAGCCCATCTTTCACATCATTCGGGTGTACGCAGAGACCAGAGTGAATATTCAGTGTTTTGCAACCAGCCAAACGCTCCAGGCCTTTGCCAGGTACAACACTAAGCAAGAATAAGGCGGCTCTGAAACCAGATGTGCTGGGCAATAGCAGTGCTACTGTAGCACTGGCAGTAGCATGCAGGTCGTGCATTGTGGATGAAGTGTGACAGGCGCAAAGATGTCTGATCATCAAACGCTGTCTGTATCGTGTCTGCCGTCTGTATTGCTTAGTACTGATGGTTCTGACCAGGATACTGACAACACTAACACATCTGTGCAACCTAGTTGGTCGGCTGAAGATGTGAATCCTCCTCCTCCTCCCCCGTCCATGCCAAAGTACAATATATTATGTGGCTTGTAATCAAGCTTGCACTTTATTGTAAGCAAACCGTATCTGGGTCTGGTGTGTAAAGCCATAGCCTGACTGTGTTGTCATCGCCAGCAGACGCCAACAAGCCTGGCTCGCTTGGTGACCACCTGACACAATTGACGTCTGCAGAATGTGCATTTTGCTTGTTGACAGCTAGGCAAAACGTGGATGCCGGGAGACTCCCATCAGCTTTTTGGTGCCCAGTGTCTTGTGCTTGGCCACTCTCGAAAAGTCTAATGGCATTGTCTCCACAACCTAGAGACAAGCAAAACACCTTTATAGCATCTCCCAGCTCAGGCAGCCTTCTTGTGCTTACTCATTGATGTTCAAGTCAAGAATGTCAGCTATCATACTTGAAGGTTCTCTTGTGCATGTCCTTACGCCGGTGATCCATTTTAACATTTCAGTTTGTGCAGTCTCAGGAACTTCACGGCCCAAGGCACTACCAGCGGCATGTGACAATGCAGCAGTGTGACAAATGCATACATGTCATTGCACAGATATGGAGAAGAAGCTGCTTACTGGCAAGCAAGAGCGAAGCATACCAGTGGCAATAACACCCTGAAGGGACCAATCCACTGAGAAAATAGTGCGATCATGATGTCCTGACAGGGTAGCAGTCAGCTTGCACCTCGCCTGTCCTGCACAATTAGGGCAGCCCCTCAGCCCTTGCTGGACTGCCAGCAGGTATTGGAAATTTTGTGCCCATGGTGTCAATCACCTGACAGATATTTTATTTGCAAACAGTTGCAAAACATGGGAGGGCAGCAGGGAAGAGGATTGTGATTTGCTGATCAAAGTTTTGATGGCAAAGCAAACCCAAAAAATGTTAAACTATGCCAAACAAGCATGAACTCGGGTGGAAACACAGATGGAGTAAGGGCAAAGAATCACCAGGGTTATCAAAGGAGCAGGCCCATACTCGCAAGGTCTGGTCATCGCTGCAGGACACCATCTGCCTCCCCTCCCTGTCAAAGGCAATGCCCCATACAGTAGAACTGTGCCCTAGCCCGGGGCCGGCTAGGGTTTGCGCACATTCCCACTCCCCATCACTGTCAATCCACACTTTGATGGAGTCATCATAGCTACAGGACACCAACACCTCTCCTTTGGGATGCCAACAAACCATCTTGACATCCTGCAATCCCAACATACAGCATGACATCATGCAGCAATGGCCGCATACACGTAAATGGCACAGAACATGACACAAATGTACTGGATGATGTGGCATGTGCTTCATCAATTGTGCATCTTATGCGCACTTCAGATATACCTGACTGTATTATAGTTACAGTCAGGGCATTGGTTGAAGGCACTGCGGGAACAGAAATTGCTGCTGTGATTGGTAGATGGGAAGGTGTTGCAACAAACGATGCAACAAGATTGACCATGATGCAACATGCACTGGTGAGATGCAATGTGCGGTAGCAAGTAGCAGACCTATGTGCACTGAGGAGCAGCTGTCACATTGGCCAGACCTGTGTGTGCCCCTGCTTGACGTCCACACACTCATACTCATTTCCTGGAAGCGATTCCCAAATCCAGACGCTCTTATCTCGACTGCAAGTTGCCAGCAGAGATCCTGTGCATACACAAAAGATCAGCTCACTTGCTAAGTACCTGCAGCCATGTGACATGGGTTTTCTGTGGGCTTGCACTGCATCAGCAGTCATGCAGAAAGCTTTTGTTGTACGACCGTGCCAGAACAAAGATGCATCTGTGCAAAATATTTCTGCTGCAGCAGACAATGAATGAATACCTGAAGAGCTCCACGCCACTCCCTTAACTTCGCTCTCATGCCCCTCAAGCAGTGCAACCTGTTCCCATGTGCTTCCCTGCACAAAGACTGAGTTTGTTACCCCTGTGCATGCTGGCAGTACGACAGCACTGAAATTGGGAAATGATCGACCTGAATTTCCCAGATGGCTGTTGTGGCATCAAAGCTTGCAGTTGCCAGGTAGCGCCCATCAGGTGACCAACTGCTGCATCTTATGCTGCGATGATGCGTTTCTTCAAGTATGGCTGCGCAAATCCAGGTGTCAGTTGTGCCATGCCTTTGCCAGATCCTCACTGTTTTGTCGCCACTGCAGCTGGCAATACTATCCCCTGAAGACCATGTATTGGGTCAGATGCATGACCGGCAAGGGTGCATTACCAAGAGGGTTGGTTTTGCCCATAATATGTCAGTACCCTTTGGTGACCACGCCACATTCCACACACGGTCTGTATGGCCTTCCAAGACTTGAGTTTGTTCCAGGCGTGCCATACGCTGAAAAGCCTGTTGCAAGCTGCGTACGCTGACGCTGCCCACGGCGTACCGTTTACCCGAGCATGACCGTCTGAGTGGCCATACTCTTGTGTTCTGCGATAGGTTTTGTGGCTTTGAGCCGGTTGTTATGAGTCTCGCTGTGACTTCCACACGACAACCGGCTTTTGTTTAAGAAGGGGGCGCAGCACGCTGCGAGCAGCAAACTGCTGCAGGAGTTGTAAGGGAAGCTATAAAGGTCTTTCGTCTTCCAATACGGTAGGAGAACATGCCGTGCAACCTTTCTCTTTGTCTTGAGAGCGCTTGGGCGCTGGGGCCTTCCTGTCGGGTGTTCTATGTGCTTGCTTTCTTGGTGAGGTGGCCGTTTCCTGCGCGGTGTGGGTAGGCGAGAC